>WNFJ01174791.1_pt1 | contig 15292 bp, 19 predicted proteins | sample 5400461 | NCBI WGS metagenome assembly WNFJ01 (sample SAMN13153349, study PRJNA577476) | soil metagenome | isolation source: 115 cm saprolite on Douglas fir-dominated hillslope | place: USA:California | collected 2013-09-17 | reverse complement strand
GGCCTCCGCTCTTCGGGCGCTACGCGCCCTCATCGCTACGGCCGACACAGCCGCGCAAACCAGCAGCTACGAATTTACAGAAACGATGTTGCACTAACGTCGATGGTTCGCGTGGTCTCGCGAAACTCGCGTCCCCAGACCATTGCGAAGATGTGATCGCGCGACAAGACCCTTCCGATGTTCGAGAAAAACAGCAGCGCCAGACGGAACTGCGTGCCGCTCAGTTGCACGGGTTGGCCGCGTACCGTCACGCTCTGCTGCCGCGAATCGAAGCGATATGGACCCATCTCAGTGACAGCGGCGGTGTTCGCCGGATAAGCGCGCCGCAGCAACGCTGACACGCGTGCGCCAAACTCGGCGGAACGCACGGGATGCGTGACATAGTCGTCCGCACCCGCGTTCAGCGCACGCACCACGTTGCTCTCGCCACCATCCGCCGAGGCGAACATCACGGGCACGCGCTCGCCAATGCCGGAGCGCATGGACTTGAGCAGATCGAGCCCGGACAAACCGGTGGAATGCCAGTCGAGGACCAGCATGTCGACAGTGGAACGGGACAGCGATTTCGACATCGACAAACCATCGCTGAAGGGAATGCACACATGGCCAAGCCGTTCGATGATTTCACCGATGACGAAACGATGCTGGGGATCGGATTGAAGAATTGCGACGCGCATGATAACGGGACCGGTGAACCTGCAAACGGTGACTTCTGGACGTATTTCGAGACGTAACTGAAGGCACCAAAGAAGGTCTCATGACGCTCCACGAGACCACTTGATACGCGCGAATTCTCCAGAGCGACACCTACTTGATCCATCGGAAAACTCTTAAATACGTTCTCCACACCGTCACAAATGCTTTCAATTTGTCTCGCGAAGTCACTGCGTGTGCCGACACGTGGCGGAACCGGACCATTTCAGATAAGCGTTGTAGGGACGCTTTCCGCGGGTATGGCACCGGCACGCACGCCCGCCAAAAGTCGTGCATGCATATTTCACGAAGCAAGGAAACGTCGAGCGGTTCGTGTCGATAAGCTGGTCTCCATGAACTCGAACCTTTCCTCCTCGCGCGCCGGACTGAGCACACGTCAGACGCTGATCGTCACCACGGCCAGCATGGGTTTCGTGGTCTCTCAACTCGATGTCACCATCGTCAACGTGGCGCTCGCGAGCATCGGGCGCGACCTGCACGCAAGCGTGGCCGGCCTGCAGTGGACCGTGGACGCCTACGCGCTCGCATTCGCCGCGCTGATGCTCTCGGCGGGCGTGCTCGGCGACCGCTTCGGCGCGCGGCGCTTGTTCGTTGCGGGCTTGGTTCTGTTCGCGTTCGCGTCCGCTGCTTGCGGCTTTGCAATGGATGCAACTCAACTGGTCGCCGCGCGCGCATTGCAGGGCATTGGCGCGGCCGCGATGCTGCCCAACTCCCTGGTGCTGCTCAACCAGTCCTGCGGCCACGACGACGGGCTGCGGGCGCGTGCCGTGGGCTTGTGGACGGCAGCGGGCGCGGTGTCGATTGCCGCGGGACCGATCGCCGGCGGCCTGCTGATAGCGGCGTTTGGCTGGCGCAGCATTTTCTGGGTCAACGTGCCGTTGTGCGTGGCGGGCATCGTGGCAACGTACCTATGGATCGCCGATACAAAGCCAAAGCCGGAGAAAAAAGCGCGCAGTATCGACTTGTCTGGGCAAGTGCTCGCGACTATTGCACTGACCGCCTTCGTGGGCGCCATGATCGAACTTCGGCCGCTGGGGCTGATGCATCCGCTGGTCATCGGCGGGATTGTCGTGGCGCTTCTGGCGGCATCGGGATTCGTGCTGATCGAGCGGCGCGCGTCCGCGCCCATGCTTCCGCCTGCGCTGTTTCGCGATCGCACGTTCAATTTGGCCATCGTGTTCGGCATCTGCGTGAATCTTACGTACTACGGAATGGTGTTCGTGTTGAGCCTGTACTTGCAGCGCGTGCTCGGTCACACGCCGCTAGAAGCCGGACTCGCGTTCCTGCCGCTTACGGGGGGTTTCCTGTTGTCGAACCTGGCTAGCGGAGTCGTCGTTGCGCGCTTCGGCTCACGTTTGCCGATGATCGTCGGCGCGTTGGTCGATGCAGCAGGTTTTGCCGCGCTGCTGTTCGTCAATGCGTCTACGCCTGTAGTCGCGTTGCTGTTGCCCTTCTTGTTGATCCCGACCGGCATGGGACTCGGCGTTCCCGCTATGACAACTGCGGTGTTGGGCACCGTTGAACCTGAACGCGCAGGCACGGCGTCGGCGGTGCTGAACACCGCGCGGCAAGCAGCCGGTGCGATCGGTGTCGCTGCGTTCGGCGCGCTGGCAAGTCACGCGGCGGGCGGGGAAAGCGCGCAGATCGTGACGGGCGTGAAAGCGTCGGCGGGGGTATCGGTGGCGTTGCTGTTGTTCGCAGCGGTGATGGCGCGACGGGTGGTCGAGAGCAAGCGCGCAAAGGGCGATAACGCGCGCAAGCCGGTTTCAGTTAAATGCAGCAAGGGGGCACAGCATTGAGGTCATGGACCGTGTCGGTCTTTAACCCAGGCGGGTGGTGAGAAATCAGAGCGTCGTAGTCAGCACTTCGCCCGTTGCGAGCGCGCGTTCGATCAGTCCTTCCTGTTGCGCCTTGCGCACGGCATTGGCGACAAAAGTTTCCGGCTCTTCGAGCTCGGCCTTGATCGCGCCGATGATCCCCGACGCCTCGACAATCACCAGCGACTTCGCCGAATCGGCGCGGCTGATGATGACACGTTGCGGACTGCCGCCGTCTGCGATGCTTGCACAGAACTGCACCGGCTTGCCGTCGATGGTTTGCTCGAAAGTTTGAATCATCGCCAAGGTTCGCCTGTAGTAGATGAAAAGGGCTACGGGCGCGTAAAACATCGTGCACCCTGTGCCACATTTACCATCAGGCGTGCCAGAGGTTCATATTTTTCAAGTCCGGACGAACGGGTGAACGTCCTTAGAAACGATACGTTGCGCCCAACTGAACGACCGGATACCAGCGATACCGATCCACGGTATTGCTGATGTTTTGTTCCTCCTGGTTAATATTGGCCTGGGTCGTGAGCTGGCTGTAGCTGGCCGGCACGGAATAGGAAACGCGGGGACGGCCATAGGCCACGCCAAGGTCGAACATGAAACCAAGACCCTTCGACACCGGTTTGTGGCCATAACCCACGCCAAGGTTCAATTCGACGATCCATAAAAATGACCGGACCGATGGCCGGACGAGCGTCGGGGCATTTTTTACGTTGTTTCAAATCGTCTGAAGAGACCAGGGAACAGATGCTCGAATTAGCGGTTTTTCGCGTCGCTGCTTAATGATCAGATGAATCGGCTAACCGGTGCGGTGAGTTGCATCGCGACAGCAGGTTACGAGTGCCAGCGTCAAGACTCAGCACCCAACGACCGCGTCGACAACACCCCGCTTGGAAAGTAATTTTTGCCGTGCTATGTAAAACGATCGAGAAAAGATACCTCTGCTCCACCCTAAATCTGCGGGTTTGCTTGCCGTTAAGCTCTAGGACAGCTTCATTCAAAGGAAGCGCTAAAAAATCAAGCGGAGAGAGCATGTTTGTCGTTATTGGCTGGGTCGTGGTCATCGGGTCGGTAATCGGAAGCTTCATGGGCGTAGGCGGCCATCTGAAGGCGCTGTTCCAGCCTTTCGAACTGCTGTGCATCTTCGGCGGGGCGGTCGGCGCGTTCGTCGTTTCGAATCCACTCACGACGCTCAAGAAGACAGTCAAGGTCATGCCGAGCGCGTTCAAGACGGGCGGTTATTCGAAGGACAAGTACGTGCAGCTCATCGCGCTACTGTATGAGCTGCTTCAGAAGGCGCGCAAGGAAGGCATGATGGCGCTGGAGGCGGATGTTGAAGCGCCGGAGAACAGCCCGACATTCAAGAAGTACGAACACGTGCTGAACGACCACCATCTGCTGGAATTTATCGTCGACTATTTGCGCATGATGTCGAGCGGCAACATCAACGCGCTCGAGTTGCAGGACCTGATGGACGAAGAGCTCGAGACGCATCACGCGGAAACATCGGTGGCGGCCGGAGCGATCCAGAAGATGGCCGACGGCCTGCCCGCGTTCGGTATTGTCGCGGCCGTGATGGGTGTCGTGCACACCATGGGCTCGGTCGGCGCCGCGCCCGCCATACTCGGCGAAATGATAGCGGGCGCGCTGGTCGGCACGTTTCTCGGCATCCTGCTCTCGTATGGTTTCTTCGGGCCGCTCGCCGATCTGCTGACCGCGAAAGGCCAGGCGGAAGCCAAGCCGTTCCAGTGCGTGAAGTCCGTACTGCTTGCATCAATGAACGGTTATGCACCGGCGATCGCCGTCGAGTTCGGGCGCAAGGTGCTGTTCACCGCCGATCGTCCGACCTTCAAGGAACTCGACGACGCCGTCCGCGCCACCAAGCAGCCAAAGTCGGCGTGACGAGCCCCAACCACCCGGCGCACATCACGCCGCTTAGTACGAGGTTCGCTCATGGCTGACACCCCCAATCGCGATCCCATGCAGTCGGTCCTGTCGCCGACCGTTGTAGTACGCCGCAAGAAAAAATCCGGCCACGGCGGCGGCCATCACGGCGGTGCGTGGAAGATCGCCTACGCCGACTTCGTCACCGCCATGATGGCGTTCTTCCTCCTCATGTGGCTGCTCGGCTCGACCTCGAAGTACGATAAGCAGGGTATTGAAGACTACTTCAATACGCCGCTCTCGACGATCTTCGGCGGCAAGGACGGCAGCGGCGCTGCACGCACGAGCGTGATCGATGGCGGCGGCCGCGATCTCTCCAGTTCCCGTCCGGGCGAGGCGACCAAGAGCCAGCCTCAGCCGCTGCCGAAGACACCCGTACGCGCCGCCGCCACCGCGGCAGCGCAAGACGACGCGCAGCGCCTGCAGCAACTGAAGCAGAAGCTCAGCGCGTTGATCGAACACACGCCGGCGCTGCGCGCTTACAAGGATCAGATTCGTATCGACATCACGAGCGAAGGCTTGCGTATCGAGATCGTGGATTCGCTCAAGCGTCCCATGTTTGCCTCGGGCAGCGCGAAGCTCGAAGCTTATGTGGTGACCATCCTCTCGCAGATCGGCGCCTCGCTGAACGACGTGGACAACCGCGTGTCCATCGCGGGGCATACGGACGCCGTGCCCTACTCCGGCGGTGAAGCAGGTTATTCGAACTGGGAGCTGTCGAGCGAGCGCGCTAACGCTGCGCGCCGCGCGTTGATTGCGGGTGGCATGAGCGAAGGCAAGATCCTGCAAGTACGCGGACTAGCCAATGTATTGCCGCTGAACAAAGCGGTCGCCGACGAACCGACCAACCGGCGCATCAGCATTCTCGTATTGAACAAGGCCGCCGAAGAGGCGTTCTTCACGGACGGCGGCCGCACCGCCGTGGATGAATCACAGCCGGCAAGCGCCGCGATTCCCGCTGCTATTGAAGAACAAATAGCGAAGCCGCATGGTGCAACGCCCAGCAGCGAACCACCCTCAAAAGGCTAGCACGCTGCAGTGGGCAGCCACGATCCGCCAGCCGCTTGCCGTCTCGACCCACATGCGCGTGTAGCGAAGATTACCTGAGAGCGGTACACCACCGAATTGACCGCTCAGCGAGGCATGCGTGAGCGTCACCGCGCTCTTGTCATACACGCGTACCGTCTGTTCCTTGATCTCCAGCCGCTCGATTCGCTGCGCCCCGTAGCGATGCGCGTTCAAGTCGTCGGCCTTGCTCCACACCTTGCCGGTTGCATCGACGAACGTGAGGTCGTCGGCGAGCAGCGCGTCGAGCACATCCACGTCCGATGCCAGCATGGCCTTCTGCAACTGCCCTTCCAGTTCCGCAATCACGCTCTCGCTCATCGCATCGTCCTTAGCTTGAAGATGAAGAGTCGCAAGGATAGCGCAGCGGCTCTGCGTGACCCGGTCGGCAGGCATTTTTCATCCGCGAGTTCATCGGCTAATAACGCTAGCCACACGCGCTGGAAGAAATTTTTTTGTAGCCGTCGCTTAAGAACAACTGTCATATACCTTACACACGTGTTCGCTAAAGTCCGCCCGTCGCGAGCCATGGGCCGTCAGAGCCCGACGCCGTGCATCACTTGATCACACCCACGCAATCACACCCACGCTTAGGGAGAACGTTTTGAACCGTAAAACACTGCTCGCCACTGCTGCAATGGCGGCATTCGCCGCATCGGCTACTTCCGCACAAGCTCAAAGCAGCGTCACGCTCTACGGCCTCAGCGACGCCGGTATCAGCTATGTGAACCACAGCGCCGTCGGCACGACGGGCAGCGCGAAGAACTTCAAGTACGACGACGGCGTGGCACAAGGCAGCCGCTGGGGCCTGCGCGGCGCGGAAGACCTGGGCGGCGGACTGAAGGCGATCTTCACGTTGGAGAACGGCTTCAACAGCGGCAACGGCACGCTCGGCCAGGGCGGCGCGGAATTCGGCCGGCAAGCGTTCGTGGGGATTTCGAAGACGGACATCGGCTCGGTCACCCTCGGCCGGCAATACTCGTTCTCGACCGACTACCTCGGCGGTTCATATTCGATCGGCGGCCAGACGGTTGCAGGCAACTACGCATACCACATCAACGACGTCGACCAGCTTACGTCGAGCCGTATCAACAACTCGATCAAGTTCAGCAGCGCCAATTTTAGCGGCGTGACGTTCGGCGGTATGTACGGCTTCTCGAACCAGGCTGGCGCGTTCGCACGTCGCGCGCTTACAGCTTCGGCGTGAACTACGCCACAGGCCCGTTCGGTATCGGTGCGGCTTATACGGACATCCACTTCCCGGGTTCCGCTACGCCGGCGTTCAGCACGAACATCGCTCACGTGTCGACGGGCCGCTCGAAGGATCTGCGCACGTTCGGCGTAGGCGCGAGCTACAAGTTTGCTGCTGCAACGGTGTTCGGCCTCTGGACCAACACGCGCTTTGAATCAATCACGGGCGCAACGTCGAAGTTCAACGCGTATGAAATCGGCGGCAAGTATGCATTCACGCCGGCTCTTACCGGCGGCCTCGGCTACACGTACATGAAGCTGACCGATTCGGCCCAAGGCAAGTGGCAACAGGCCGACGCAAGCGTGGACTATGCGCTGAGCAAGCGTACCGATGTGTACGTGCTGGGCATCTATCAACACGCGTCGGGCTCGAATGCAGGCACGCCTGTGCAGGCGGAAATCGGTTCGAGCACGAGCTTCTTCGGAAACTCGGGCAAGGGCACGAGTAATCAGATCGCGGCACGCGTGGGTATTCGCCACAAGTTCTAAAGCAGGCGTTTGATGATAAAACGGGCCGCTGTTTCCAGCGGCCCGTTTTTCGTTTGAGGCTCGTTCAGACGCTTCTTTCGAAGCGTCGATACTGTCTCAGAGCACCTTGTTTATATCGAGCGACTTGCCCGTGGCTGCGTTATAGCGCTCGACGTATTCCACCATCAGCTTGCGCATCGCGCGGCCGATCGCCTTGTAGTCGCTCTCGTTGAGGTTGGCGAGCGACACGCGGCCCGACGGGTGTTGCGTGCCGAAGCCGCGTCCCGGCAAGAGCACGACGCGCGCTTCCTTCGCGAGCCGGAACAGCAGCTCGGACGGCTCGGTGTTCTCGAAGAGCCACGCCACGAACTCCGGCCCATACGCACGATTGCCGAGGAACTCGAGGTCGATGATGGTGTAGTAGTCGACCTGGTTCACGTCGCGGTCGTCGAACGTAATCCCTATCTCCCGATACAACGCCTCCTTGCGGCCGCGAATCAGGCGCTTGAGCGCGTTCTTGTAGGCCTCGGGGGTGTCCATCAGCGAGAAGAGCGAGAACAGCACCATCTGCACCTGCTGGGGCGTGGAGAGGCCTGCAGTGTGATTCAGCGCGACGGTGCGGCTGTCGGCCACCAGGCGGTCGATGAACTTGAGGTTCTCCGGCTCCGTGGTGATGGATTCATAACGCTCGTGCAGTTCATGGCGTTGTTCCTTCGGCAGCTTGCGGATCAGTTCATCGATCACATTTTCGCGGTGCATCGCGATCGTGCCGAGCCGCCAGCCGGTCGCGCCGAAGTACTTCGAATACGAGTACACGAGGATGGTGTTCTTCGGGCACAGCGCGAACAGCGAGACGAAGTCGTCGGCGAAGGTGCCGTACACGTCGTCGGTGAGCAGGATCAGGTCTGGCCGCTCTTTCACGATCGCGGCGATGTACTCCAGGCTTTCGGTATCGATCTTGACCGAAGGCGGATTGCTCGGGTTCACGAGGAAAAACGCCTTCACTTTCGGATCGCGCAGCTTGTCCAGTTCCTGCTTCGAATATTGCCAGCCTCGTTCCACGTCGGCGTCGAGATTGACCACGTTCAACTGGTAGTCGTTAAGCGTCGGGATTTCTATATACGGCGTGAAAATAGGCGAGCCTAGCGCGATGGTGTCACCCGGTTTGATCAGGTGATTCTCACGCATCGTGTTGAAGATGTAGGTCATTGCGGCAGTGCCGCCTTCGGTCGCGAAGACATCGAAGTCACCGATGAACGGATGCATGCCGATCATCTCCTTCCTCAGGTACTGCGCCACGATCACTTCCGACAACTTCAGCATCCGGTCCGGCACCGGATAGTTCGAGGCGAGAATACCCTCGCACATTTCATACAGGAATTCGCTGCCGTAAGCCCAAGCTGGTCGCGGACATACGACAGCGCGCCGCGCAGGAAGTCGATGCCGGGAACGCCCTTGTTGTCGCGCGCGAATATTTCAAAGCGCTCTTCCAGCCCCTCGTGCTTCGGAAAGCCGCCCAGCCCTTCGGGCATGTGGGCAAACGAGCGCTCCGACTCGCGCATGGCGAAGAGGCCGAGTTGCCAGAAGCCGTGGCGAGGAACGGTTGCGAGGAAGTTGGGATTGCCCCGGCCTGCATTCAGCATCGCCGCGTTTGCAGGCCGCTCGACCGCTCCGCCGCCCGCGGCCTTGATCAACTCGTCCTTGAGTTCGAACGGGCTGAGCGCCGCGATCTTGGATTGATCCTGCGAGCCCGCCTTTGTAGATTTTGCCATCCAACACCTCCAGAAATGATCGACTGCTTGAAAGGGCGACGCTGTCGGGAAAAACGTCAGTCCCTTTGGGAAAAAGCGGCAATGAATTTTCGGGTTATGCGTCTTCGCTCGCGACCTGTTATCAACGGATCCGACTGCTCCATTCCAATTGAATTTCGCAACGATGCTGGAAATATATGATCGACTTCTTTATACGTTATGAGCATGTTTATTTTAAGCATCGAAATAATCCAGATACTATCCGCGAGATCGCGCGTTATTAGTCTAGGGGAGAAAACGTCAAACGCAATGGCTTTATGTTTTCCCGTGGGGCTTGCGCTGACGGGCGTTTGCTGGCAATAGCGACGTCGAATGTAATAAAACGGACTTTAAACGCCGGAATGTAGCCGGCCTCATCGCTAATCGCAATGACGTGGAGAAGTGCGCGCGAAAGCGATTACATCCTGAACAGAAACATAATAGAGTAATTACCGGACTCGATCCGTGTTGCTTAACCCTTCGCCGCAATCAAGTGTATGGCCGGTTATTCGGGCACGCCCCGTGCGCCCGATGTCACGGTCGACAGCAATTCCGCCGGCAACGTGGGACCGGGCGCGGGCGAGGAAGGCGGGAAGGTCGTGGTCAGCGGCACGCCGGAAGATGTGGTGAAACGGGGAAAAACAAGCAGCTATACGTCGAAGTATTTGAAGGTGAAGGCCTGCTTGTCCTGATGCTTATGTCAGGCGCCAAAAACAAAACAGCCGGTGGCTCCACATAGAGCCACCGGCTGCCAAAGCGAGACCCTGATGCTTAGTCCATCGTCTCGAGCGTCGGATAGTCCGTATACCCTTCTGCGCCGCGAGCGTAGAACGTCTCGCTGAGCGGCGCATTCAAGGCAGCATCGCTTTCGAAGCGTTTCACGAGATCCGGGTTAGCGATAAACAACTGCCCCCACGCGACGGCGTCTGCGTCACCGCGGTCGAGCGCTGCCTGAGCGCTTTCCTTGGTGAACTTCTCGTTCGCGATATAAACTCCGCCGAAGACTTTCTTCAACTGCGGGCCGATCGAATCCTCGCCAACGCGTTCACGCGCGGCAATGAAAGCGATCTTGCGTTTGCCCAATTCACGTGCGACATAACCAAACGTTGCTGCGCGATCGCTATCGCCCATCGTGTGCGTATCGGCACGCGGTGCGAGGTGCATGCCAACACGATCCGCGCCCCAGACTTCAATACACGCATCGACGACTTCAAGCCTCATTCGCGCGCGGTTTTCAATCGGGCCGCCATAAATGTCAGTGCGCTTGTTCGTGCTGTCCTGCAGGAACTGGTCGAGCAAATAGCCGTTTGCGCCATGCACTTCAACGCCGTCGAAACCAGCGCGCTTCGCGTTCTCGGCACCCTTGCGGAATGCTGCAACCACGTCTGCGATCTCGTCGAGCTCGAGTGCCCGCGGCGTCACATATTCGCGCTGCGGGCGTACCAGGCTCACATGTCCTTGTGCTGCGATCGCGCTCGGTGCAACCGGCAGGTCGCCATTGAGGAAGATTGGATCCGAGATACGCCCGACGTGCCACAGTTGCAGCAGGATCGTGCCGCCCGCGTCATGGACTGCCTTCGTCACGAGCTTCCAGCCTTCGACCTGCTCGTCCGACCAGATCCCCGGCGTTTCGGCGTAACCCACGCCTTGCGGCGTCACGGAGGTCGCTTCGCTCAGGATCATGCCGGCTGCTGAACGGTCGGCGTAGTACTGTGCCATCAATGCGTTCGGCACGCGTTCAACACCTGCGCGCTGACGTGTCAGCGGCGCCATGATGATGCGGTTGCGAAGATTAAAAGCACCTGCTTTGAGCGGGTCGAAAAGATTGGGCATTTGAAAGTATTCCTAAATAGGTTGAAAGGAAATCCGGCAACCAAAACACGATGGAAACAAGCTGAACGCGTCAGAGACCGTTATGAAGCTGATCGAGAAACTCCTTGATGACCGCTTCGTCGCGCTTGAAAAATATCCACTGCCCGACCCGTTTCGACGTCACGAGACCCGCTTTGTGAAGCGTGGCCAGGTGAGCCGAGACCGTGGATTGGGACATGCCGCAACGCGCGTCGATCTGCCCTGCGCACACGCCATTCGCGAGCGGGAACTCCTGCTCGCGGAAGTAGGCTTCGGGCTCCTTGAGCCACGCGAGAATCTCGCGTCGGACCGGGTTGGCCAGGGCCTTGTGAATGGCGTCGATATCCATGAAAACGGCTGTAGAAATAGACAGAATCGCAATGTACCGAAGTATATTTCGCAAAAGTCCGATATACAAGCATTCCACTACCGGCGATAGGGGTAATCCCTTGATCCTTCCGTCAAGTTGTTTTGCGCGTTTAGCGCAGCCAGACCGCGTCGTTGGCGACAGTAAGTGTAAGCGGCGAATCGATTTGTCGCAGTATCCTGAGCGCGTTATCGGGTTTGGGCCGTGCAACGGTAGCGGGGCCTCAGGGTAGGCTTTGCGAAGCCGCAGCATGTCGGTTTCGAACTGCCGCTGAGATGGCGAAAAGGCGTACCGGTCCAAGGCGCCAACATAACTGACCACGTAATCTAACGCCTCCGAGCATGGCCCAAATCGCTTGTCCATTGCGCCATATCGTTCGAATCAGCCATCCGCGACGCCCGTTGAGCGCGGCGGCGGAAGCGCTGATTGCGATCATCGCCGACGAATTGCGGCTGGTTTCCAGCGAGTCGACGATGGATGCGTGAACGTGGCCAATGCTCTTATCGCTCTTCGAGCACGGAGAAAATATTGCCCGCCGGGTCCGTGAACCAGGCGATCGCCGGGCCGCGGGGATTGCGGCAGATCCCTTTTGCGTCCGTCGCCAGATGTGGCGTGTTGTAGTGTTCGAAGCGCACGCCGCGCTCGCTCAGCGTGTCAACTGCCTGGTCCACGCTGCTGACCGGGAAGTTCAGCACCGTGAATGTCGCGGGCACATGGTCGGCCTTCGGATAGACCAGCACATTGTTGCCGCCCGCCAGATGCAGCTTGAGAATTCCCATGGGCTCGCTCGTCACTTCGAGGCCGAGGGTCTCGGTGTAAAACGCCTTCGCTTCGGCGAGATCCTTCACTGCAAAACCGCTGAACGCGGGACTGTCTTTCAATAGCGTTTGCATCGTTTGCTCCTTTCAGGTTGTCCAACTCATGCGTCCTGCCATGACGCCCGCAACTCCTTCACCGGACGCACTTCCACGCCGCCTAGCCGCGCGCCGGGAAATCCGGACGCCACGCGCATGGCTTCGTTCAGGTCGCGTGCCTCGATCAGGATGAAACCGCCCACTTGCTCCTTGGTCTCGGCGAACGGGCCGTCCGTGATCGAGACCTCCTCGCCGCGAACCCGTAGCGTGACCGCCTCCTTTGCGGACTGCAGCGCCTGGGAAGTGATGAAATGACGGCTCTCGCGCAAGCGCTCGTCGTACGCCAGGGATTCGTCGACCAGCGCGTCGTACTGCCGTTTCGACAGATCGTCGAGCACGCGCTCGTCAAAGAAAATGAGGCACAGGAATTTCATCGATGTCTCCGGTTGAGGTGGCTTCAGCAGGTAGACGCTTGGGGCAGGTGCAAATCGACAGCCAACGCACACAATAAAGTATCGAAATGTAACGGGTCGCTTCGGGTTGTCCGCCCGAGCTCGGTTCCGGTGCAACCATCGGCGGGATGCGGCGGGCCGTGCGTGTCTGTTAATCTGCGCCTTTCTTTCCGCCGACAAGACTTCGAACCATGCAACAGGATCTCCCCTTTAACGAACGAGGTATCACGTTTGCCCGCGCGGGTCTGAGTGCGTCGGGGCAGTTGTTTCCGTTACGCGATCTGCGCGGCGCAACGGTGGTGATGGTGCCGAGGCAGAAGCCCTTGCCTATTGCGCTGGGGGTGATCGGCCTGATCGTGGCGGTAACGGGCGGAATTCTCGGCTCGGGGCCGGCGTTGCTGCTCGGCGTGATGATTGCCGTGGTGGGATATTTGTCCTGGATTACGCAGGACGTAATTTACAGAATGTACGTGACGACGCCGGAAGGTGAGCGCGAAGTGTTCACGACGAAGGACGAGGAGTTTGCGCAGCGTGTCGCGAAACTGGTGCGGGAGGCCATTCCAGCCGCGCCGACGCCTGTTTAACGCTGTTTAACGCTTTCTTTACGGGGACGGCAAAGATCCATGCCCCTTGTTAATACGCTGCTCGCTAAAGTGGGGTTGTTCCCACCACCGCCCGTCGCGAGACGGTGCACTATCCGATGCTTCAAGCAAGCGTTGCTTCCCCGGTCCGATCCTCCTCTCTTTCAGTGCCCAAGCCGTTCGTGCCGGCCTCACGAAAACTTCACACAGTAGTTGCATTCGATCTCATCCTGCCGGGGCTTGACTCCAGCGGGCCGCGTCGCGTTTTGCAGAAGGCGCTGGGCGACGAAGCGCGCATGCAGGTCGTGGCGACGGATCGCCGGCATGAATGTGTCACGTTGCATGTTGAAGTGCCGTCGCGGTCGTTGAGCGATGTGATTGGGGTAGTGACATCCCGATTTGAACAGGCGACCCTGGGTCACGCGACCACGTTCACGCTGCGTCGCTAAGCGTTCAATACCCTGCGGAAGGCTCTTTTCTCAAAAGCGCCTGCAATCCGGCGGCAAGCGTTCGTGCGATCACCGCGCGCTGGCAATGCCGCCGTAAATTTGGTTCAGGTATGTTCGTGGGAACGCCGGACCCTTTGAAACATCATGGTGTAATAGTTTTCCACTTGTGGCACCGGGTGCTAAACTAACGGGAACGCGATCCTTCGATCGATTTCGTTATTTCGTCGAGCCATGAACAGACAGAAAGCCAAACCCAACATCAACGTTTTTGACGTCGCGAAGGCGGCAGGCGTTTCGGTCGCTACCGTCTCGCGTGCGTTCAACATCCCCAATCGCGTCAGCGCAGCGAGCCGTGAGAAGGTCCTGGCCGTGGCGAAAGAGCTTGGCTACAGTCCCGACCCGGCGGCCAAGGCGTTACGCCTTCGTAAATCGTTCATCATCGGTGCGGTGATTCCATCGCTCGACTACTCCATGTTCGCGCGGCTGACGCATGCGTTCGAAGAGCAACTGACACTAGCGGGATACAGCGTATTCGTTGTGACGAACGGATTCGACAACCGCAACATGCTCGATGCGGTCAAACGGATCGTCGAACGCGGCGCAGAGGCGTTATTACTGGTCGGGAAGATATTGGATCCCAAGCTGAAAAGCTACCTTGCCGACAAGCAGATCCCCTGCGTGACAACCTACTCCTACAACGACGACGACGTCGTGCCGTCCATTGGCTTCGACAACTTCGCTGCGACCAAACAGGCGGTCGAATTCCTGATCCGGCTGGGTCATCGCGAGATGGCGATGATAGCTGGCCCACTGCAAGGAAACGATCGGCAACAAGCCCGCCTGGGTGGCTTCGAGAAGACCATGCAGGCTCATGGATTGGGACACAAAGCCCATGTCATCGAAAAAAGCTACGGCTCGGCGACGCACCAGGGTGCGGATGCGATGCGGCAAATCCACCATGAGTTTCCCGACGTCACGGCAGTCGTCTGTAACGCCGATGTCTTTGCACTCAGCGCGATAGCAGAGTGCCGGCGGCTTGGTCTGCGGGTGCCGGAAGACATGTCCGTTGTCGGCTTCGATGCCGACGACTACACCACCATCTTCTCCCCCGCGCTGACGACTATCGCCGTTCCTGCCGCGGAAATGGGACGTCTCGCAGCACGATCGTTGATTGGCGCCCTGACGCACGGAGGCAAAGTCACGCCGGCCCGGCTTGACACTCAACTGATCGTGCGTGAATCGACGAGTGTCCCGCGCATCGCAACACCGAAAGTAACCGCGTGAAGAAAACGCCGCCGGCTCACCGAACAGGCGATGGGCCCGGCTTTGCTGCAACGGGAAGCGTTATCGTGCGGTATAACCGCCATCGACCGTGAACATCCCGCCTGTCGCAAACGAAGACTCCTCACACGCCAGGAACAAGACCATCGTGGCGATCTCCTGCGGCGTGCCCATCCGGTTCACTGGCGCACGCGCTTTGAGGCCGTGTACGAATGCGTCCGGATCAGGGACTTCCTTGAGCATCTTTTCGTAGTAGTTGGACCAGATCACGCCTGGCGCAATACTGTTGATGCGGATGTTCTTGTCTGCATGATCCAGCGCCATGGAACGGGTAAGCGACGCGACACCGCCCTTCGCTGCCACATAGGCGGCACGGTCTGGAATACCGCAAACCGCTGC
>WNFJ01117518.1_pt2 | contig 15296 bp, 14 predicted proteins | sample 5400461 | NCBI WGS metagenome assembly WNFJ01 (sample SAMN13153349, study PRJNA577476) | soil metagenome | isolation source: 115 cm saprolite on Douglas fir-dominated hillslope | place: USA:California | collected 2013-09-17 | reverse complement strand
CACACGCCATGGTGAGCTCGAGCGACCCGAGCTGGCGTGAGCGTTACTGGATCAGCATCCAGGACACCAGGCACGAGGACCTAGTGCTCTCGTGCGGGTTCGGCCAGTACCCGAACCAGGACGTCCAGGAGGCGTTTGTGGTGGTGTCGCAGGGCGGGCAGCAGCACAATCTGCGTCTGGCCAGGGCGCTGGGACCGGACAGCGACGTGCTGCGGGTCGGGCCCTTCTCGGCCGAAGTGATCACGCCTTTCGAGGAGCTCCGCTTCGTTCTCGACGACAACCCGTCCGGGCTGAGTTTCGACTTCCGCTGGACGGGCACGATGCACCCCATCCTGGAGGAGCGGCACTTCCAGGTGGACCGGGCACGGGCGACTTATGACGCGCTGCGATACGTGCAGGTCGGGCGCGCAACCGGCAGCGTGCTCACCCCGACCGGCAGCCGGGAGATCCAACCGGACAGCTGGTGGGGCGTGCGCGACCATTCCTGGGGCACCCGCCCGCTGCCGCGCTCGGCCGACTCGCCGCCGTCACCCCCGCAGTGGCGCTTCCTGCTCTTCGCTCCCCTGCAACTGGAGACGTTCTCGGTCCACCTCTACCTGTTCGAAAGCAACGAAGGGGTCATCTACGTGTCCGGCGGCCGATCCGGGCCGATCGACGGGCAGACGGGCCGCGAATCGATTCCGCTCGTGGCGGTGGAACACGATCTGAAGTGGGTCGCCGGCGCGCCCGCACCGACCTTGGCCGGGGGCGAACTCGGCATCCGCTTCGCCGACGGCTCCGAGGTAGCGCTCACCTTGCGAGCCACTGCAGGCCGGGCACAGTTGCGTGGCGGGGGGTACGAGGGATGGAACGGCTGGTTCCAGGGACACTGGAAGGAGGACCGGCCCCTCGAGCATGAGACATGGGACCTGACCGATACCACCACGTTCTACCGCTACGCGAAGGCGGGCAGCGATCACCTCGTCGAGGTGAGCTACGCGAACGAGCGAGGCTTCGGCATCGTCGAGTACATGGTTCTGCCCGGCTACGCTCGCTACGCTGACGCGATCCCGCCACGACCGGAGTGACCCGATGATCGACGAGCATGCTCCCGTTCACGCGGCTCTCACCAGGTTCCTGGAGCAGGTGATCCCGAACGCGCGCAGCGTCACGGTCTCCGGCCTGTACCGTGCGGGCACCGGGGCGTCCCGAGAGAACTGGCCTTTCGACCTGCAGTGGCAGGACGCGAGCGGGAGCATCCGCACCGAACGGCTGGTATTGCGCAGGGATCCCGCCGGCGAGGTGGTCGCGACCGCGCGAAGCACCGAATTCGGCCTCCTGCAGGCGCTGCAGCGCACCCCGGTACCGGCTCCTGCCGTCCGGTGGCTAGACAACACCGGTGAACACCTGCTGCGGCCGAGCATGATCGTGGACCGCTACGACGGTGTGGCCTACCGCGCCGCGCTTCGCAACAGCGATCCGTTCGGACTGAGCCTGCCCGGCCGGGTAGCCCTAGCCGAACAGCTCTGCGACACGCTCGCCCTCGTCCACCGGGTCGATGTCCAGGCCAGCGGCATAGCCGGCATCCTGCCCGACCCTGGACCGCGGCCGGCCGAGCACGAGTTGGACACATGGGAAGCGGTGCTGGACGAGCAAGAGCTGGAGCCACAACCGGCGCTGCGACTGTCGCTGGGGTGGATGCGCGAGCATCTGCCGCCGCCACCGCCTCGGCAGACCGTCGTCCACGGCGACTTCCGGCCGGGCAACGTGCTCGTAGCCGAGGGTCGCATCGAGGTCTTGCTCGACTGGGAGCTCAGCCACCGGGGCGACCCGATCGATGATCTCGGGTGGTATCTTGCGCCGCTTTATCGCCGGGAGCACTTCGTCGCCAGCGGCTTCGGCCCCGACGATTTCCTCGCCCGTTACGAGAAGCAGTCCGGCACGACGGTACATCCCGAGGCTGTGCACTTCTGGGAGGTCATGGCCACGTTCCGGCTCGCCGTGATGGCGCTCACCGGCGTGCGGGCCTTCTGCAGGGGTGAGGCACAACGACCGGCTCCGCCGCCGGGCGTCATCGTGTCCCGGGTAGCCGACGCCATTCTCAATCCCTGACCAGACGAGGGAGTCAACCGATGCGACCGACACCGGCCGAGACGATCACCCAGATCCGTCGCCTGCTCAAGGATGTGATCGAGCCGGACCTGCAGAGCGACTACGCCCGCAGCCGGCTACGCGAGATCCGCGCCGTCCTCGCCCAGACCGACTGGGACGACGCCGCCACCGGGCTCGCCGCGACCAACACGGAATTGGCGGAACTGGTCATCGAGTGTGCTGACTGGGCCGAGGCAGACCCAGCCCGAGAGCCGGTCACCGCGCATTACCGGCACTCGATCGAGGAGATCCGCGCCCGGCCGCCCGCCGTTACCGAGCCGTTCGAGGTGCATAACCAGCGCAACGCCACCTACGGAGCGTTGCTCGCCGGGCTCGCCGACCAGATAGCCAGGTGGTACCGCCAGCACCCCGAGAACGACTCCGCGCAGCAGCTGCAGCGTCGGTTTCTCGAATACTTTGCCCGCGATGCCCGGGCCAGCGATGCCCACCGGGCTGCCCGTTAGCGGAGCGTCCAGCCAGCTGGCTGGCAACGGTGTCCATGCCGACGGGATCGCGCATCGAATGCTTTAAACTCTAGCCTTAGATTCTCTAGTTCCAGAGTATTGGAAGGTCTGGGCGGGCGACAAGACAACCGCCTGTGCACCCTGTTGTGGACCTACCGTCGGGAGTTCCGATGAGTTACGAGAGCCATTTCGCAGGCAAGGTCGCGCTCGTGACCGGGGCTGGGAGCGGCATGGGCCGGGCAACGTCGATCGCGCTCGCCGCAGCCGGCGCACGAGTTGTCGTCGCCGACGTCGACGAGGGCGGCGGCGACGGTACCGTGCAAGCTATCTCGGCCCGCAGCGGCGAAGCGGTGTTCGTGCACGCCGACGTATCGGACGCGAGCGACGTACAGTCCCTCGTTCAGGCCTGCGTCGACCTGTTCGGTCGACTGGACTGCGCAGCCAACAACGCCGGGATCGCGGTCGGTACCGCAAAACTCGCCGACAGCGAGGACGGGGACTTCGATCGAATGATCCGGGTCAACCTGCGCGGCATCTACTTGTGCCTAAAACATGAGATCCGCCAGATGCAACGGCAGGGCGGGGGCACGATCGTGAACATCGCGTCGGTCAACTCGTTCCGGCCCCAGATCGGCCAGTCCGCCTACACCGCCAGCAAACACGGTGTGGTCGGGTTGACCAAGTGCGCGGCGATCGAGTATGCGGAGAGCGGGATCCGGATCAACGCAGTGGCACCGGGTGCGATCAATACCCCGATGCTGCAGAAGGCCCTGGCCAAGTTCGACATGGATCCCGCCGCCGCAGCGGCCCGGATGAGCCCATTTGCCCGGTTCGGCGAGCCGGACGAAATCGCCAACGCAGTGCTGTGGCTGTCGTCGCCGATGTCCACCTTCACCACAGGCCACGTACTTGCCGTGGACGGCGGCTACCTGGCCGGCTAGTGCTCTGCCCCCGGACGTCCGTGACAACGCGGCCCTCGCGACCAAGGACGCGGGCTTCGATCCGGCCCGGCACCATTTGGTCGCTTTCCTGATGATATATTAGTAGACTATTTCTCGAGGTGGGACGTCCGCCGCGACCTACCGTGCCCCATCGAGATGATCTTTCTACGCAGCCGGAGGATGTAAAGAAATGTCTTTTGATCTGAGCGCCGTCGGAGCAAGTTCACAGTCTCAACCGATCGCGTGGAGTTCCAAGGACTGCCTCCTCTACGCCCTCGGCCTGGGCGCTGGACCTGACGACTTGGCATACACCACGGAGAACAGTCACGGGATCACCCAGCAGGCCCTGCCGACGATGCCGGTGATCCTGGGCGTCGATTTCAGCGTCCTCTCGAATCTGGGCACGATCGACTGGACGCGCCTAGTGCATGCCGAGCAGGGAATCGAGCTCTTCAGACCATTCTCGGTCGAAGGACGTGCCACTGCCACCACGCGGCTGACCGATGTCTGGGACAAGGGTAAGGCCGCCGTGATCGTCACCGAGACGACCGCCGTGGACGATGCCAGCCAGAAACCGATATTCACCACCCGGTCAGCCGTTTTCATCAAGGGCGCGGGCGGCTTCGGCGGCCCTCGCGGCCCCGAACGTCCGCCGGCCCAGGAACTCGACAAACCGACGGCTTCCGTCACCTACCCGACGACGCCGAGCCAGCCGTTGCTCTATCGCCTATCCGGCGACCGGAACCCGCTGCATTCCGACCCTTGGTTTGCCCGCAAGGCCGGCTTCGATCGACCCATCCTGCATGGGCTCTGCACATACGGCATGACCGGGCGCGCGCTGATCAGCACGGTCGCCGACGGCGATCCCGCCCAGTTGCGCAGCATGCATGCCCGCTTCGCGTCGCCGGTGATGCCCGGAGACACGCTGCACGTGGAGATCTGGCGCGACAGCCCGACCGAGGTCCGGTTCCGCACCCATCTCGACGACGGCACCGTCGTGCTGTCGGATGGCTATGCCAGCTTGACGGCCGGAGGGGCGTAGGCAGCCGTGCGCGCTGGTACTGCAGCAACTGCACGGCACGCTTCTATGTGGAGCCACCGACGGGACCGTAGGCTGGCAGCAATCTCACATCAGTCGACATTGACGATCATCCCTGCGTTCTGCGCACCGAAAGCATTCGTCACCACCGCGACCGAGGCGTTCGGAACCTGTCGTTCACCGGCCTGACCGCGCAGCTGGAGGACCGCCTCAGTGAGCAGCTGAAGACCATGGACGCGCCCTTCTGCAAGATGTCCGCCACCGGTGTTGACCGGGAGCTCGCCTCCCGGGCCTATCCTGCGACCGCCGTTCACCCAATCGCCGAATTCGCCGATTCCGCAGAACCCGAGGGCCTCGATCCAGGAGATCGTCACGTGGGGGAACCCGTCGTAGAGCTGGGCGACATCGACATCGGCGGCCGTGAAGGCCGACCGGGACCACAACCGCTGCGCGCACAGCCGGGTTCCGCCGAAGAGGAAGTCCTCGCCGAAGATCCATCGCGTATCGGGCGCCACACCGTTGGAGTACGCTATGGCATCAACCATCACGGGTCGCTGGCGAAGGTCGCGGGCGCGCTCGGCAGTTGTGATGATGGTTGCCACGGCGCCGTTGACGGGATAATCGCAGTCGTACACTAGCAGCGGGTCAGCGATCACCCTCCCCTGCAGATAGTCGTCCATGGTGATCTGCTCGCGCAGCACGGCCCGCGGATTGAGTGCGGCCCACCGCCGGGCGTTGAGGACGATCTGCCCGTAGTCCTCGGCGCTGCCGCCGAGATCGTGGATGCGGCGACGCTTGCGCATGCCGATGCCCATCAGCACCCCCGCCCAGCCGTATGGAGCAAGGTACTGCTCGATGCCTGCCACGGGTTTGGTGTCGGTCGAGACCGCACCCGCGTAGCCGGTCTCCCTCGTCATGCACCGAAACGCGAGGACCGTCTCCGCGGCTCCGGACGCTACGGCCATGACTCCTTCGAGCGCGCTGACGAGGCCCGACGGGCCGGTCGGTATCAGCTCGCCGAACACCGCGAGGTCGTTCATGCCGAGCATCCGGGCCACCTCGTGCACTGGGATGTCGTCCTCGAAGCGATAGTGGTACATCCCGTCGATGGCCGAGGCCGGTAGGCCGGCATCTTCGAGCGCTTCGGTACAAGCCAGATAGGCCTGGCGGGACCGTGGCGGGTGAACGGGGAGTATCCGACGACGACGATCGCAACCTCACGCGACAGCTTGCTCATCGCACCCTTCCTCGACAGCGCGGAAGAGGGGCACTGTCTGGCCGTCACGGTCATCGAAGACGACCTCGAGCCGCATGCCGATATGCAGGGCGGAGATCTTGGTGTCCACGATTGTGGACACGAGCCGGAGCCCCGGCTGTTCGTCCAGTTCGACGAGGGCCAGAGCATAGGGAACCGCTGACGCGAATCCGGCGTGAAACGGCTGGGTGATTACCGCGTAGCTGTACAGCGTGGCTCGACCGCTCGTGGGGACGTACTCCAGCGTCTCTGTCAGGCAGCGAGGACACACGATATCAGGCGGGTACAGGTAGTGCCCACACTTCGTGCACCGTTGCACGTCGAGGCGGTGTTGCCGAGTCGCCTCCCAGAACCCTTCACTCGACGGGTCCGGTAGGGGAACCGGTTTGGCCACGGCGGTGTCGGTCATCGGCTGCCTTCCACGGCGCTTACCAGCTCGTCGAACAGATCGACGTAGAACTTGTCCAGTTCCGTGGCGAACGAGTCCGGGTCGGTGATCCAGATCAGCGTGCACACGGGCCCACCGGTGTCGACGATCTGCATGGACGCGGCGTGGAACGTCGCACCGAACAGGCCGGGCACGGTGTACGCCGCGCGCATGTGCTCTGGGTCGACGCGGACGTTCAGCTCCCAGAACTCCTTGCCCTCCAGGTCCGTTACCACCCGGTAGTCGCCCTCGCGACGCTCGCGCTGGGAGTTGGAGAACACGTGCACTTCGGAGCGGGTGTACTTGTCGATGAAGTTCCAGGCGTCCTTCGCGCTGATCGACAGCTCAGCTGACTTGTAGATCGAGGCCATACCCACTCCCTGTAAGAGGTTCCACAGACCGTGGCTGTACCGAGACCAAGTGTCGCAAGGCCGTTCGGCGGGTTGCGCGACTCGGGTCGGATAAACTCTAACACTCATGTATCGTGAGTAGAAGGTTCCGCGCTCCCGAACTAGCTCCACGCCGACTGTAGCGCGACCGCGTTCCAGCCTATAGTCTAATCTACGACTACTTATCACCTGACCAATGGATCAGTTCCACCGGGACGGTCGATGGGGTTCTCCCCTCTGGGACGACCCGGCCGGCGGGTGTCTCGCAAACACTCTGAATAGGCAGGTATGCAATGTACACACGTGAGCACCTCTACATCGGTGGCAGGTGGATCGCTCCGTCGGGCAAGGGGATGCGTACGGTCCCCAACTCCACGACCGAGCAGGAGATCGGCCAGGTCACCATGGGGACCGCTGCGGTCGACGCCGCCGCGGATGCGTGGCCGGAATGGGCCGCACTGGCGCCGGTGCAGCGGTCGGCCTACCTGCAAGAGATCTCTAACCAGCTCTTCAAGCGGCTGGACGAACTAGTCGATCTGTTCAGCCAGGAAGTCGGGACGCCCGCCGCCCAGGCCAAGCCGTTCCAACAGCTCGCGGCCAGTCTGTTCGGCAGCTACGCCAATCGCGCGGAGGCGTTCGAATGGACGACCCGGCTGCCGAACTCCAGCGTCGCCCACGAGCCGATCGGAGTCGTCGGCGCGATCACACCATGGAACTTCCCGTTGTTGTTGATGTCGGTGAAGGTCGCACCAGCGCTCGCGGCCGGGTGCACCGTCGTGCTGAAGCCGGCCGAGGTCGCTCCGCTTACCGGATTCCTGCTGGCCGACGCCATCGAGGCGGCCGGCTTGCCGGCCGGTGTCTTCAACCTGGTCACCGGGCTGGGGACCGACGCCGGCGAGGCGCTCGTCTCGAGCCCGAAGGTCGACATGATCTCCTTCACCGGCTCGACCCGGGCCGGACGACGCATCAGCGCAGTGGCCGGGGAGACTATCAAGCGGACCTCGCTGGAATTGGGTGGGAAGTCGGCGCTCTTGGCGCTCGACGACGCCGACCTCGAAGCAGCAGTGCTGGCCGGCATGGACTCCGTCACCACCAACAACGGACAGGGCTGTGCATGCCTCACCCGCATCGTGGTACCGCGCTCGCGCCTGGCCGAGGCCGAGGAGATCGCGAGCGACTACATGCGCAAGACCTCGATCGGCGATCCTCGCGACGAGTCAAACAAGATCGGCCCGATGGCCTCCGCCGAACACCGTGATCGCGTCCAGGGTTACATCGGAATCGGCATCGCCGAGGGCGCTAAGCTGCTGATCGGTGGCACCGGGCGACCGGACTCGGTGGACACCGGCTACTTCGTGAAGCCAACGGTCTTCGTCTGCGAAGACCCAACGATGCGGATCGCGCAGGAGGAAATCGTCGGTCCCGTACAGGTGCTCATCCCGCACGACGGCGACGCCGACGCCATCCGGATCGCCAACGCGACGATGTACGGCTTGGCCGGCGCCGTATACGGAGCCGACCTCGACCGGGCGGAGCGAGTGGCGCGGGCGATGCGCACCGGCAAAGTGGACGTCAACGCGATCACCTTCGACCCCGAGGCTCCGTTCGGCGGTAACCGCCAGTCGGGCAATGGACGAGCCTACGGCGAGGAAGGATTCGTCGAGTACCTAGAAACCAAGGCACTCGCCAGCGTCAACTAGCCGGCGTGCCTCGCATTTCCCGAGCTGAGGCGGCGCCGCCCGTGGTGGTGGCGCCTCGGCACAGCGATCCTCAGAGGGCGGCCATGTTGTCGTGTGGGAGGGCGAACGGGTCGGCCGGCGGCTAGGGGTATATCTCGCCGCCGTCGACGCGCAGGCTCGTCGCCGTCACGTAGGCGGAGGCGTCGCTCGCATAGAACAGGGCTGGACCGACCACGTCCTCCGGCTCGCCCAACCGCTCCAGCGCGAACGCCTTGACCTCCTCCAGGACGACGTCCATATCCCAGGCCCTGCTGATATCGGTCCGGAATCGGCCGGCCATGATGCAGTTGACCCGAACCTTCGGCCCGTACGCGCGGGCCAGTCCTTGGGTGAGGGTGACAACGCCGGCCTTGGCAGCGCAGTACGGAAGGGCGAGCGGCGTCGGATGGACGGCGCCGATGGTACTGATGTTGACGATCGATCCGCCGCTGCCATCGGCCATCCGCCGGCCGATGAGCGTGCTGAGCCGGAACACGCTCGTCAGGTTGACGTCCAATGTCTTCTGGTAGAGCTCTTCGGTGATCGACTCCAGCGACTCGTACGGTACCGATACCCCCGCATTGTTCACCAGCACGTCCACTCGCCCGAATTCGTCGTATGCTCGGTCGGTCAGCTCGGCCAGCTGATCCCACTTGCCGACGTGGCAGCCGATGCCCAGAGCACGTCGGCCGGTCCTGTCGGTGATCTCGCGCGCCAGCGCTTCGCAGGCATCGGCCTTGCGACTGGCAATCATCACGTCGGCACCTGCATGGGCGAATGCCGTCACCATCGCCCGGCCGAGCCCGCGGCTACCGCCGGTGACCAGGGCGACCTTGCCCTCCAGCGAGAACGGGTCGGCTTTCACAGTTGGCTGGGCCTCCTGGACGGTCATCGGTATCCCTTCATGCGCAGTAGCTCGGCAAGCATATTGGTCAGGTAGCCTCGATGAGCGCCTCCGCCGCGGAATCGAAGACCTCACCGTTGTGCTCGCCCAATCCCGGGGCGGGCGCCGGCGCCGCGGCCGGGAAGGCCGAGAACCGGTATGGCGCACCGGTGACGACCACGTCCTCGACATCGCCGATCCTGACATGGTCGAAGAATCCACGTGCCCGCAGGTGCGGCAACTGCAGGACCTCCTCCGGAGAGAACACGGCCCCCAACGGCAGCCCCCGTTGCTGACCTTCCCGGAAGGCCGACTCAGCGTCGATCATCAGGAAGAACGCCTCGAGCACCTCCTGGATGTGGCCGAAGTTCTGCTGACGGAACACTGGATCGAGGTACCGCTCGTCGGAGAGGTCGAAAGCCAGCTCGTGACTGGCCAGCCAGTCGACCATGATCGCCCACGGCCGCTGCTCGTTGAGGATGAACACCAGCACGATATGCCGGCCGTCGGCGCATTCGAAAACCGTCCGCGCGGTCGGGAGAGGCTGAGCGTGCCGGCAGGTCTGGCGGATTACCGGCGTCTGGGAGTAGAACCAGTAGGCGTTGGCCAGCTCGACGGTGATCGCCATGCTGTCGTGTACAGCTACGTCGATGAAATCGCCGGCACCGGTCGATTGGCGGGCGACCAGGGAGATGAGCAACGCCGTGTGCGCGAAGCTGGCCGCCGTCAGGTAAGCATGGCTGCCGCCCGGCCGAATCGGCGGTATGGAGTGGTCGTCATAGCCGCAACAGGCGAGCACGCCACTGGCGGCGAAGGCCACCAGGTCGCTGGAAAGGTAGTTCGCCCAAGGACCAGTCATGCCGAACGGCGTGATCGTCACCGTCACAAGCGCCGCATTCACCCGGACCAATTCGGCGCTGGTGAGCCCGAGCTCCACCAGCACCGCCGGCTGGCCGGAGTAGATAAAGACGTCCGCCCCGGCCAGCAGGTCTCGCAGCCGGGCCCGCTCGGCGTCGCCGGTCAGATCCAGCACCACGCTGCGCTTGCCGACGTTGTAGTACCAGAAGGGCAGGCTGTGGTTGGGGTCCTCCAGACCGCGAGCGTACGGACCTTCCGACCGGCTGGACGCTCCGCCGGGCGGCTCGACTTTGACGACGTCGGCGCCCACCTGCGCCAGCAGCTTGCCGCAGAACTCGCCGCCAGGATCGTCGGCCAACTCGATGACGCGAAGGCCCTGGTAGGCAGGAGCCTGAGCCGCGGGAGTCGTCGCCAATCAGATCACGCCTTCCTGGGTGAGGTGCTCGAACTCAGCGTCGTCCATCCCGACTATCTCGGTGAAAACGTAGCGGTTGTCCTCGCCCAGCAGCGGCGCTGAGCGCCAGTGGGCCGGCCGGGCCCGCTGGGCGATGAACGGGATACCCTCGAACCGTGCTGGCCCGATCTCGGGGTGGTCCATCTCGATGAACACGCCGCGGTGCGCGAGTTGCGGATCGAAATCGCAAACCTCCTCGGCGTTCTGCACCACCGCGGCCCGCACGCCGTGGCTCTGCAGCAGTTCCATGGCTGCGCGGGCGTCCTGCGTCGATGTCCACTCGATGAGGTGGTGATCGAGGTGGTCCTGCGCCGCGTGCCGCGACGGCTGATCGACAAAACGCGGATCGTCGAACCACGCCGGTCGCCCGATCGCCTCGCCCAGCGCCCGCCACTCGGCGTCGTTGAAGACCGCGATCGCCAGCCAGCGGTCCTCTCCCGCGCACCGGTAGACGCCGTGTGGTGCCGCGTTCGGGTGCTCTAGCCGGTTGCCCGTGGGGTAGTCGCCACCACGAGTGACCCGTCCGTTGACCCCCGCCTCGAGAAGGATCGGCCCGAGCAGGTGGACTGCCGTATCCAGCGCCGAGACGTCGATCTCGGTGCCCTGCCCCGTCACATTGCGGCGATGGATCGCCATCAGGATGGCAGCCGAAGCGTTGTACGCGGCTTGGTTGTCCATGTAGGACATGCCCCAGCCCGACGGCTCCATGCCGGGCAGGCCGGCGCTGAACGTTAGCCCACCCACCGCCTGTACCACAGGACCGTAGCTGCGGAAGTTCTGGTCCGGGCCGGAGTGGCCGAAGCCGCTCATGCGAGCGTAGATCGCCTCGGGGTTGATGGCGACGATGTCTTCGTAGGCCAGGTTCCAGCGCTCCATCACTCCAGGTGAGAAGTTCTCGGTCACCACACTGCTCGCCCGGATAAGCCGACGGGCGACCTCGCGCCCGCGCGGGTCGCGCATGTTGATGGTAGCGCTCAGCTTGTTGCGGTTGTAGTTGTTGAAGTGACCGCTCAGGTTGGGATTCGGCTCGGCGACCTCCTCGCTGACCGGACGGGATTGGCCTTTGTAGATCGGCATGCGCCGGGTCAGATCGATGCGCGTGCGGTCTTCGATCTTGATGACTTCGGCTCCGAAGTCCGCCAGCAGGCGCGTCGCCAGTGCGCCGACACCCACCCAGCAGAAGTCAGCAATGCGAATACCGGCAAGCGGCCCTTCGCCACGTTGATGACGAACGGAGCCTGACCTTGTCTCGACTCCGGTCGACTCGACCGAAACCATCCGCAACGGCACCCCTTCCCTAATTGCAACTGCTGACTGCGCTCACGCGCAGCCTCGAAATACTCGCATGCTCAGTAGTTTATAGCTAGAACCAATGACCGGCAAGACCCTTCACCCTGCCGACGGCGAGCACCGCAACTACGCGAGGGTTAACTCTAGTGCTAGAGTTAACCCTCGCGTAGGATCGCTTTGCTCGGCGGAGCCCTGACTGCCTTCGAAGGAGTTGGTGTCCCATGCCCCCGGAATGATCATGGACATGGCCTGCGATGCTTTCGGCGATCGGGAGGCACTCGTCGGCGCGGAGGCACATCGAATCACCTTCGGACAGTGGCGGGAGCTGGCCGGCCGCGGCGCCGGATGGCTGCGCGCGAACGAGGTTTCGCGGGTGGCATACCTCGGGGCCAACGGGCGCAGCGGACGGGCGGGCGCCCTCTGAGCGGCCAGCCAAGGACAAGGTGCAGCACCGTTGACATACCCGGAGACCTTACCTAGATTAGGTCTAGAGATAGACTATTGTTATGCCGTCACCTCGGCCTAGCGTCCACACATTCGCCGAATATGCGGCACCGCAGGCACGGTACTTAGTCTCATCCAGCGCGGGCGCCCACTACTGCCAAGGAGCACACAGTGTCCTGGAACTTCGAGACCGACGAGGACTTTCAGCGCGATCTGGACTGGATCGAGACCTTCGTGCGCGAGGAGGTCGAACCTATCGACTTTATCGTGAAGGATTACGGATTCGATCTGTCCGATCCGCTGCGCCAGGAACTGATCCCGCCGCTGCAGGCGAAGGTGCGAGAGCGCAAGTTGTGGGCATGCCACCTTGGCCCGAACCTGGGCGGCCCGGGCTACGGTCAGGTCAAGCTGGCCCTGATGAACGAGATTCTCGGCCGCTCACAGTGCGCGCCCATTGTCTTCGGTTGTCAGGCGCCGGACTCGGGCAACGCCGAGATCCTGGCCCATTACGGCAGCGACCGGTTGAAGAAGACCTACCTCGAGCCGCTCGTCAACAATGAGGTTGTCTCGTGCTACTCGATGACCGAGCCTGAGGGCGGTTCGGATCCGACCCAGTTCCGCACGACTGCTACCCAAGACGGCGACGACTGGGTCATCAACGGCACGAAGTGGTTCTCCTCCCACGCCCGGTTCGCTGCGTTCAACATTGTCATGGCGGTGACCGATCCGGACGCGGCACCGCATCGGCGGATGTCAATGTTCGTTGTCCCGGCTGGCGCTGCGGGACTGGAGACCATTCGCGACGTCCGCGTCTTCGGCCACCACGACCGTGAGGGCACGCACGCCTACCTGCGCTACGACAACGTGCGCATCCCTGGTAATCACCTGCTCGGCGAGCGTGGTGACGGCTTCGTGGTGGCTCAAACCCGGCTGGGGGGCGGCCGCATCCACCACGCAATGCGCACCGTCGGACTCGTTCGGCGTGCGTTGGACATGATGTGCGAGCGAGCACTGTCGCGGCACACCCAGGGCGAGCGACTCGCTGACAAGCAGATAGTGCAGGAGTTCATCGCTGACTCGTGGCTCCAGTTGGAGCAGTTCCGGTTGCTCGTCCTGCAGACCGCCTGGAAGATCGACAAGTACGACGATTACCGCAAGGTCCGAAAGGACATCGCCGCGGTCAAGGCAGCCATGCCCAAGGTGCTGCTCGACGTGGCCGGGCGGGCTTTGCAGGTACACGGTTCGCTCGGCGCATCAGACGAGATGCCGTTCGGCGAGATGATCATGGAGTCCTATCGGATGGGCCTGGCCGACGGCGCGACCGAGATCCACAAGGTCACCCTGGCCAAGCAGTTGCTACGCGGCTACGAGCCTGCTCCGGGGTTGTTTCCCACCGGCCACCTTCCGGCCCTGCGCGAAGCGGCGCAAAAGCGCTTCGCCCCGGTCGTGGCGGCGATCGCTGCCGCGCAAACGAAGAGCACCGACGAGATGCCCGAGATCGCTGACGTGCGACCCGGCGAGGAACTCGATTGGGACCACTTGGTCGAATACCTGAGCGCCGGCCTGGACGTATCGGTCGGCGACGACTGGTCGGTCCGGCAGTTCCCCAACGGCTCGGCCAATCTCACCTACCTGATCAAGCTGACGCGGGACCTGAGCGTGGTGGTCCGGCGTCCCCCGTTCGGTGAGATCGCGCCCGGGGCACACGACATGGCCCGCGAGCACCGCGTGCTGTCTCGCCTGCCCAACGAGTATCCGCGGGCCCCGCGATCGCTGCTGTTGTGTGAAGACACCTCCGTGATCGGCTCACCCTTTGACGTCATGGAGTACCGGCCCGGGGTTGTCGTATGGCGTTTGATTCCACCGGTCCTGCAGGTCGGCCAGGACGTCGGCAAGCGGATCGGCCTAGCCGTAGCCGACGCACTGGCCGACCTGCACGTGGTCGATCCGGCCGCATGTGACCTCGCCGACCTCGGCCGGCCGCAGGGATTCCTGCAGCGCCAGGTGGGCGGCTGGCTCAAGCGGTGGGCGGCCGTGGCCTCCGACGCCGAATCCGCCTTGATGGATGAGGCCGGACGCAGGTTGAACGGCTCGATTCCCGACAACCCGACGGTATCAATCCTTCACAACGACTACCAGCTCAGCAACGTCCAGTTCGCCGCGGGCGACCCCGACCGGGTGTACTCGGTGTTCGACTGGGACATGACGACGCTCGGTGACCCCTTCAGCGATCTCGGCACGCTGTTGAACTACTGGCCCGACCCGTCTGACACGGAGGAGAGTTCGGGGCTGTACCTGCCCGAGGTTGCCACGCTAGGGCTGCCCTCACGGCGGGAAATGACGGAACGCTACGCCACTCGGTCAGGGTTCGATGTGAGCGGACTGGGCTGGTACGAGGCGTTCGCGGCCTTCCGCGTTGCGGTGATCGTGCGCCAGCTCGCCGCTCGCTACGAGCGCGGCGAGTCCACCGATCCGCGTATGAGAGACCGGGCGGAACTCGTCCGCCCGATGGCCCTGCGTTCACTGGCGCTGCTCAACGAGCACGGGATCCGCTAGTTGGCCGCATCCACTGCACGAAAGGGCCGCCCGTGGTAGCCCCACCGCTGCACTCGACGGCGCCGGACGTGCACCGGCTGAGGCCAGGCCTGTGGACCATCCCGGTCGAGTTGCCGATTCGCTCGCTCGGTCATGTACTCGTCTATGCCTTCGAGGCTAGCGACGGCATGTATCTGGTCGACTCCGGATGGAACACTGACGATTGCTGGGAATCGTTGACTGCGGGCCTCGGACAGGTCGGCTACGCCATGACCGACGTCCGGGGCGTGCTGGTGACCCATGTCCATCCCGACCATTACGGGCTGACCGGGCGGATACGCGAAACGTCGGGCGCCTGGGTGGCGCTGCACTCCGCCGACGCCGCGCTGGTCGACTCGGACTTCCTCATGCCCACCGACCAGCAGCCCGACCTGCTGCTCCAACTCCGCGCCGCCGGCGTACCCGCCGA
>WNFJ01321466.1_pt1 | contig 15297 bp, 18 predicted proteins | sample 5400461 | NCBI WGS metagenome assembly WNFJ01 (sample SAMN13153349, study PRJNA577476) | soil metagenome | isolation source: 115 cm saprolite on Douglas fir-dominated hillslope | place: USA:California | collected 2013-09-17 | reverse complement strand
CCGCCGCCTGTTGGGACGTTACGCCTGGCTTCAGTCGGCCAAGCACCGTCACCGAGATGGATGTCCGGTCTTGCAAGCGTTGCTGCCCCCAGTTCACGAAGGGTATCCAGTAGTCCGGCCGGTCAAATTTCTCCGTGCCGTGGAACTGCGCCGGGGCCACGCCGATAACTGTGTAGGGATCTTTATCGAGCCGCACGGTGGTCCCGACTACAGCCGGATCGGCGTTAAATGCGCTTCGCCACAGTTGATCGCTCAACACCACATAGGGCGCTGAATTCGGCCCATGCTCGTCCGCCTCGTGAATGAACCGTCCAACTTCCGGTTGCACCCCCAGTAGATCGAAATAATTGCCGGTGACCGCGTAGCCGGTGACACTTTTCACCGTATTACCCCACCTCAAGGTCGCCTCAGCAAATCCATCAAAGCCGGCCATCCCGCTGAAGGTGGTGTTCCGCCGCCTTAAGTCTTCATACGCAGGATACGACGTAGTCAGTAGTTCGAAGCTCGTCCACGGCTTGAGACGAAGCTGGTAGAGATTCTGCGGGTCGCTCACATCCAGCGGATGCAGCAGGACCGCGTTCACTACTCCAAAGACGACGGTGTTTGTCCCGATCCCCAGCACCAGCGTGAGTAACGCTACGAGCGTGAACGCGGGCGACTTCCAAAGCACGCGCAGCGCATAACGAAGATCTAGCACCAGGTCGTGCATGACCAGCAGGCGCTTCCGGGATCAATAACCTAAAGCCGCTTTTCGCTCGGCCGCGGTCGGCAGCGGATCCTTCTTAACCGTGATTGCCTCTCCGCCTGAGTCCTTGATTCGGTTGGCCTCAACCGAATTGAACTCGGTGTCTTTCGTGAATTCCGGAGGCAGGTCCATGTCGGCGTAGATCGCGTGCACCGGGCACACCTCCACGCATGCCATGCAATCGATGCATTCATCGGGATGAATGACGAGCTGGGTCTCCATCTCGTAGAAGCACGCGACCGGACACACTTCGACGCAATCCGTGAATTTACATCCGTTGCATTTTTCGGTGACGATATGGGCCATGTGAATTCAGTGGTTGAGAATTACGGAAAAACTGCCGTTATGAGTAATGAGCGAGGCATGGTGAGTCAAATTCCTGATTTGTATTTGTGCTAACCGGCAGGCGGCGGGCTGTGCTCGCGCGCGGTCTTGAACAAAACCGCAACGCAAAACGTGACGATGGTGCCGAAGCAGATCCACCACGGAAATGCCATTACCGGCAGCCACTGTGGTTGTTTGTAAACCATCGTTCCAAATAGCGCGGCAAGGTTGTTCGGCAAGCCGCTGAGAATTGCCACCACAATGAAGCCGATGATCATCGCGAGAACGTTGCCCCGATCATTTCCGCGCGATCTCGTCAGCGTGCCGGCGAGAAAAATACCGAGCACTGAGCCGTAAGTGTAACCGTAAATGCCGAGCACGATCGGAATGATGCGCACGTTCGGGTAAACGATGACGAGATACGATGTTACCGATGCGACCACGATCATGAGAATCGAAAACCAAACGGTGGCCCAACGCACCGCCCGCAGGCTTTGTTCACTTGTCGACCGTGGATTGATGTAGGGCTCGTACCAATCGCGAGTAAAACTCGTGGCGAGCGCGTTTAGTGCTGTGCTAAGCGAGCCCATGGCGGTGGCGAAAATTCCGGCGAGGAGCAATCCGCGCATGCCGACCGGCATCTCATAGAGAATGTAGTGGCAGAAAATCTCATTCGGCGTTTTCGGCAAATTCGGATCATGATGCGTTTGGTAGAAAACCCAGAGCAAAACGCCGATGCTCAGGAATGTGAAAGCGATCGGAATATCGGCGAGCCCGGACATAATTACGGATCGACGGCTGCGGCGCACATCGGGCGCGGTCAACATTCGCTGTACCATGTCCTGATCCGTGCCATGCGTGGACATGGTCATGAACGTCGATCCGATCAGGCCCGCAAAAATCGTGTAATCGATCGCGAACATTCCTTTGATCTTGTCCCATCCTGTTTTGGCCGGGCTCAGTCCAGTCGTGATGAAATCCGAGACGTGAAACCCACCGTGGCGTTGCACGATCTCGTGCCAGCCGCCGGGAATCGCCGAGTAAAGCAGACCGAGTGCGATCAGGGCGCTGCCGATCATAAGGGAAGCCTGAATGACGTCTGTCCAGATGACGGCCTTGATTCCACCAAGAGTTGTGTAGACCGCTGTCAAAAGAACAATCACGACGATTGCTCCGATGTAGATGAAAAGTGTTTCAGTTTGATTCGGCCGCACGCCTCGCACCATTTGGTAGGCGAGCGCAAGTGCGATCGCAGCGACATACAGGCGCGTGCCAGACGCGAGCACGCGGGTGAAAAGGAAAACGGCTGAAGCGGTATTTTTCGTGCCGACGCCGAAGCGCGCGGTTAGATATTCGTAAATCGAATAGACTTTGTAGTCATAATAAGGCTTGATGAAAATGTAACTCACGAGGATGCGCGCCAGAATGGTGCCCAGAGCAAGTTGGAGATACGTGTAATTGCGAAAGGTGAAGCCTTCACCGGGCGTGCCAAAGAATGTGCCGGCACTCGTTTCCGCGGCGATAAGTGACGCAAGGATCGCCCACCACGCAATCTGGCGTCGGCCAAGCGCGAAATCGGCGAGATTCTCCTGCTTCCGGCCCATATACAGGCCGATGGAGATGATGAGCACAAAATAGAGAAGGAGAACTGCGCTATCGATAGCAAGGCGGCTGTCCATGTCGGCGCTTACTTATGAATGACGAATGTCGAATGTCGAATGATGAACGAAGGCCGAGTAATCGAATGATGAAAGCGCCCGGTTTTCATTGGAAGCCACAAGGTGGATCGGCTTCTCCTGAAGACGATGCTAAAATGGGTTGCGCCTTGAGCGCTTGGATCGACATCGCGTTGAGGACAACGCGATCCACCTTATGAAGCTCATCAAAATTCCCGCGCCTGATTTCGACCTCGCGATGACGCTTAATTCCGGCCAGGTTTTTCATTGGGAGAAGGCGGGCGGCGGATTTGTGGGAACGATCGGGGAATTTGCGCTGTACGTGGAGCAATACGGCGGTTTTTTGAGAGCAGAGATGGAGGGCGGAGCTCCTGCTCCGCCGCGATCACGGGGTGCAGCTAAGCCGGGCTCGCAGGAGCTCGCCCCTGCACTTGTGGAATTGGTGACACATTATTTTGCGCTCGATCATCCGCTCCCGGAGATCTGCGAGTCGTTTCCGAAAGATCCGATCATGAATGCTGCTCGCGATTTTTGTCGCGGGTTGCGGATCATTCGGCAGCGGAAATGGGAGTGTCTGGCTACATTCATCTGTTCATCGATGAAACAGGTCGCACACATTCGGCAGATTTCGCTGGCGCTCCGGAACCGTGTCGGTCGCCAACGGAAAATCGGGAGCCGAGTGGTGCACACCTTTCCGTCGCCGCAGCGAATCGCCAGAGTTTCCGAAAATCAGTTGCGCGAATGCAAGCTCGGTTATCGTGCCAAAAACCTCCGCGTGACAGCACAGCTCGTCAGTTCCGGCGAATGTGATCTCGAATTATGGTCGGCGCTTCCGGATAGCGATCTTCGGAAGAACCTGTGCGAGCTTCCGGGTGTGGGCGTGAAGATCGCAAACTGCGTGATGCTCTTTGCTTACGAGCGGCTCCGCGCATTTCCAATCGACGTCTGGATCGAGCGCGTTTTGAGACAGCATTATTTCCCGCGGCGGAAGAAAGTAACGGCGCAACAGCTGCGTGAATTTTCTGAAACCTATTTTGGCGAACACGGCGGGTACGCGCAGCAGTACTTATTTCATCACGCGCGGACAGCTTTACGGAGGTCAGGAATAGCAAGAGATTCCTCCAATGCGCCTCGCTCCGGTCGGAATGACAAGGGGAAGGACGCGCGGAGAGCGGGCAACAATGGAGGAAGAAGGCGCGACACCGGCAATAGCGACAAGATTAGAACCAGGAATCGGATAGCTGCGCAAGTTGTCAGTGCTGTCGGGCTGGGATAATGTTCCGGTCTTAAGCTGAAACCCGGAGCCTGAATCCTTCACCATCAAGACACCGCTGTCATGACCACGGCTGACATTGCGTTCGCCCAGCCGGGCAACCCCGAAACCTTTCGCGATCATGAGTACGACGCGCGAACGATTTCGTGGGCGTTGCTTGCGGCGATTCTCATCCACCTGGTCGTGGCATTTTTGCTTGCTGCCTTCAGCGGCGTCTTCTCACCAAGTGTTCCGCTTGAGGAAAAGCCGGTGGAACTCACGTTCGTTGATTTGTCACCGACATCGGCTTCAAAGAATTCCGCGTTTATAGAAACGGACGAATCGAAAAAAGCCCCCGAGCCGAAGGAGAAGACCTTCGAATCAAACGCCAACTCAATTGGAGCAAGCGAGCTTGCCGCGGTTGGTGAACTGCCATTGCCGTCACAGGATGGGAAGGATCGGCCATTAATGGATTTTGAGACAAATCCGCACTCGTTGGAAACAAAGGGAGCGCAACCGCAGCAGTCGACCGCTGCACCGCAACCCAAACAAATGACTGCTCCGCAACCGGCGCCGATTACCGCTGCGGAGCAATTTGCTTTATTGACTCAAAAGCCAACTGCTGCGTCCGAGCCCTCGGCGGCAGCATCGCAAGCCCAATCTAGGTATCGGCGGATGAAGGAGCGGAGCCGTATCTCCGGTAACATCACGAGTCGCGGCATTTCGGCGGTGAATGCTTTGGGCACACCGCTCGGTCGTTACCAAAAAATCGTGGCGGATTCAATAGGGTCGCGCTGGTATGTGTATATGGACCAGAAGCGGGATCTGATAACTATCGGCACCCTGCGAGTCCGATTTTGTATCGATCGAAGCGGACAAGTGAAAGGTCTCAAAATCATTGAAAACAGTTCGAACGAGGCGTTTGCTAACGTTTGCGTGCAATCGGTGCTCGAAGCGCATCTTCCACCGATTCCCGATGACGTCGCGAACAACTTGCCTCCCGAAGGCCTGGAATTCGACGGACTCGGTTTCATCGTTTTTCCAAACCGATGATCGCTGCCTGGATCATTGCCGAAACGCCGGGAATCGCGAATACCGTGCTCGGATTCTTCGCGAGGGGCGGGCTCTTCATGTGGCCGCTGCTAGCATGCTCGATTGTATCTGTTACGACAATGATTCTGCGCGGACTCGCCCTGCGACGGAAAAACGTGATGCCGCCGATACTCGAGCACGAGATAGAACGTCTCGCGCCGGGCGAAAGTCCCGAGCGGCTGTCGCGCATCGTGCAACATGATAATTCGTCGCTGGCGCGGATCGCTCGTGTGGCGATGCAACATTTGCGCGGCCCGCGTTCGGAAAACGTGGAAGGGGTCCAAACGCGTGCGCGTCACGAGATGGTTCGGCTGGAAAGAGGCCTCATTGTTCTTGAAGTCATCGTAGGCATCGCGCCCTTGCTCGGTTTGATCGGCGCGGTGTCGGGATTGGTGCATGTGTTTTCCCATCTCGGACTGAGCGGCGGCGCATCGGACACTCGTCAGATTGCTCTCGGCATTGCCGAAGCATTGAATGCCACCGTTTTCGGGCTTTCGATCGCCGTGCCGACGCTGATTGGGTTCACCTATTTTTCGAGAAAGGTAGAAGTGATGTCGGTGGAGATGGAAACGTTGGTCGTCGAGCTAATCAACAAACTCTATTACGGCCGCTCCTCGCGCGAATTTGAGATGGCAAAACCGCCGCCCACCACACAGTTACCGATCCCAACGCCGGTAGCGTGAGGCGCGCGGGGCATCTGAGCACATGAATTTCGCAGTGCGAAAACGGCGGGCGCCTCTCATTATTATCGTCTCGCTCGTCGATATTCTGATCATTTATTCTGATCATTTTACTCATCTTTTTTGTCGTTTCGACGACCTTCAAAAGAGACCAGCCGGAAGTGAAGATTAATCTGCCGGAGTCGAAGACGGCGCAGAAACAGCCGGGGGAACTCGAACACGCGATTGTCAGTATCGATCAAAATGACGACATCAAACTGGACGGACGCGCCACAAGTGTCGACGAACTGGAGCGCGCAGTGCGCGATTTGCCAGACACGCGCAAATCAACGCTGGCGTTGCAAGCGGACAAAAAAGCTTCCTTCGGCACGATCGTTAAGGTGATGGATGCGTTGAAGCTGGCCGGTGTGAGAAATTTGCCAGCCTTCACCCGGGAAGAAAAATGATCCTGCCAATCTTGCAGTACGGCGACCCGATTCTTAGGTCACAGGGCAAACGGATCGACGAAATCGACGATCGGATTCGGGAGCTGGCGGCGAACATGATCGAGACGATGCATGCAGCGCACGGTGTGGGGCTGGCGGCGCAACAGATTGGTGAACCTTTGCAACTCACTGTGCTTGATGTTTCGGCAGCCGAAGACCGGCCGAGCATGCTTAAACTGGATGGAACAGATGTCGACGATCCAAAGACGGCGATGCCACTGATCTTGATCAATCCCGAAATCGAACTGCACGGCGAAACTGAAGTTGGAGTAGAAGGTTGCTTAAGTTTTCCGGAAATCACCGGCGACATTGAACGGGCGCAGTCGGTGATCGTGCACGCACAAACGTTGGAAGGCGGCACACTCCACATTGAAGCGAGTGGATTTCTTGCGCGCGCGATTCAGCACGAGGGCGACCATCTTAACGGAATTTTATTCATCGATCGAATGCGCTCGGCGGCGAAAGCCGCATTATCGAGTCGCGTGAGACGATTGCAGAAAGAGACGAAACGCGGCGTCAGGCATCGAGAACCTCTCGTAAGCGAGACGACGCTGTAGAAGCTCGGAAGATAGGCTGCCAGCCTGTCTCGGCAGGCGGGCATCTTGCCCGCCATCTATAGGCTCGCTGCGGCAAGCCTCTCCACATTGTAAACCGACAGGCTGGAAGCCTGTCTGCCGAGATAGGCAGGATGGCTATCTTCCAGTCAGAAAGCCGGTCAATGGACTGGTTGCCGCCGCTGCGGTGAGTTTTTCGGCTAATCCGATTTCGCGCGCTTCGCGTCCTGCTTCGATGGCTTTCTTGAACGCCTTTGCCATGCGAACGGGATCGGAAGCGATTGCGATTGCGGTGTTCACGAGGACGGCGTCGGCGCCCATCTCCATCGCTTCAGCAGCGTGACTTGGCGCGCCCAATCCCGCATCAACGACTACCGGCACTGTGGCTTGTTCGATAATGATCTCGATTTGCAGACGCGCCTCGATCCCGCGATTGCTGCCGATCGGCGAACCGAGCGGCATCACCGTGGCCGTCCCGATGTCCTGCAACCGTTTCGCCAAAACCGGATCGGCATTGATGTAGGGGAGGACGGTGAAACCTTCTTTCACGAGAATTTCCGCAGCCGCCAATGTTTCAACCGGATCCGGAAGCAGATAGCGCGGGTCTGGGTGAATCTCGAGTTTGATCCACGTGGGCAAGCCTGCGCTTGCTGGCAGGCGCGGAAGACGGACCGCTTCATCCGCGTTGCGCGCGCCGCTGGTGTTCGGGAGTCGATGAAATCAAGAATGTTTGCAAACGGATCGTGCTTGCCGGAAAGATCGGCGCGCCGCAACGCAACCGTCACCAGCTCAGTCCCGCTGGCAATGAGCGCGTCGCGCATCAGCTCGTTCGACGCGAATTTCCCTGTGCCCACGAGCAGACGAGAGGTGAACTCGCGATCTGCAATCTTCAGTTTTGAAGGCTTATCCGCCATTGTCAGACAATAAACGAACTACCCCGAACGTGCGAGTGTCGATGTCTGGGGAGCACAGGCTGCCAGCCTGTTGTCGTCGGCAGCTTGCTGACGACTTTCCACGCGTTGAAAAAACTTCTGTCATCGAACGTTCAAAGAGCTTTTCGGCAGGCTGCCGAAAAGGACAGGCTGGCAGCCTGTGCTCCCCAGAAACAGAACGCGTCGGCCACTTTCTGCTTGTACGAAGCATGTAGTCACGCCAAATTCTCACGATGACCAGGTTTGATCTTCTTCGAGAAGATTGCATTGAGGCAATGTCGCGGCTGGCAGAAGAAGGCGTCGATCTTGTGGTGACGTCTCCGCCGTACAATCTTGGCATTAACTACCGGAAATATTCCGACGCGCAGGATCGACAATCCTATTTGCGGTGGTGTCACCAATGGGCGGAGCAAGTTCGACGAATTCTAAAACCGAGCGGTTCGTTTTTTCTCAACGTCGGCGCGGCGCCATCGAATCCGATGTTGCCGCACGAAATCGCAATCGAAGTGCGTGATTTGTTTGTTTTGCAAAACACAATTCACTGGATCAAATCCATCGCGATCCGGAATGGCGACGGCGAGCAGCGATCGCATGGCCATTTCAAGCCAATCAGCTCAAAACGATTCCTCAACGATTGCCACGAATATGTTTTTCATTTTACGAAGTCAGGGCGCGTCGAACTCGACCGGCTCGCGCTTGGCGTTCCATATCAGGACAAAAGCAACATCGACCGCTGGCGTCATAGCGGCGGGAACGATCTCCGTTGTCGCGGGAACACATGGTTTGTTCCCTACGAAACAATACAGAGCCGCGAGAAAGAACGACCGCATCCCGCGACGTTTCCAGTTCAGCTCGCCGAATGGTGCATCAAACTTCACGGCGTGTCGCGAGTCGAAACGATGCTTGATCCGTTTCTGGGGATCGGAAATTCCGCCATTGCTGCGCAGCGCTGCGGCGTAAAAAAATTTATCGGGTTTGAAATCGACGAGGCTTATCTTGCAGAAGCGAAGCGGCGCTTGGAAGCACTACAATGTCATCATTCAAGTCAAGCTTGAGGAGCCCACCTTTCTGCCGGTTGCTGACGAAACTGGTCTTATAGAAATTTGCTGAGTGGATATTGTGGGTTTGCCACACGTGATACAGGCTAACAATTTCTTGAAAAGGTTAATCTTAGTTGGGCTGGTTGTCGTCATCCTCACCGTCATTGCAACGTCCGGCGCGGACGCAGCCCAGGCTTCTCTCAACTTCGCTGGCACTGGCTTTTCTCCAGGTTCAACCGTGCAGGCTAATGTTCCGCTGAGTGCGCAGGAAAAATCGTTGGCCGCTCAAGGAGGCAACACCGTCCCCCCAAACGCAGTGGCCGTTCTGGCGACGCCTGCAAATTTCGATCCGCGGAAGAGTTGGCCGGTTCTGGTGCCTTGTTCTACCAGCGATTTCAAACGTCAGAATCGAGATGATCTGGTCCAGTTTTATCGCAGGGTCGGACTCGCTGAAGGCTGGGTGCTGCTAACTGGAGACGGGCCGCAACATGCGCGAAACGATACTGCCGCCTGGCGCGGCGCAATGACGCTCGCCGCGATTCACGCTCTGCATCGCAGTTTTCCTGGGTCGGAAAAATGGTCAATCGCGTGCGCCGGCTTCTCTGGAGGAGGAAAAGGAGTTGGTTACGTAGCGCCTTTGCTTGCGAGGAATGGTTGTCGCATCAGTGGAATTTATATGACCGGCGCGAACGAAGACCATCTGAGCGACGGGTACGCGAGGATCCAGCCCGGCCCGGATTTTCTTAACACAGCAATTTACATCAGCGCTGGGCGCGACGACAGGATTGCCACCGTGGAGCAGCAATACGCCGTCGCGGGTTTAGTTAAGCGAACAGGGTTTCAGCGGATGCGAATTGGGACTTTCCACGGCGGCCATGAAGTCAACGATGCGCAAACGTCCATCGCACTGCGTTGGTTTCGCGAATTGGCAAAGTAACCGGTCGCTACGCGCGAATTGCAGTGCGCAACAAATGGAGCGGCGAGCTCTGCGATCCCATGCACCATCCGATGACCATCGAACGTTCGTTAGGCGTCGCAGAGCTCCGTCCTCCATCTTTGTCGCTGCGCGTGACTGATCGCGCTACGACCAGCTCAGCGAAGACCGGATTGCCGTTGCCAATCCGTCAGGGTCGTCCGTACCTAAGGCGAACTTTCGGCCATCGCGCAACTTGATCGCCACCGCGTCGAATCCGGAAACATTATAAAGCCACCCGTACAGCGTCAGGTGAATTCCCCAGCCATACCACCAACGGATGCGGATTGGTTCGCATGCGGCAATCTCCGCCAGCGGAATCTTTTTGCAGATGAGTCCCATTGCGAAGCAGGCCCGCAAAGTTTCGCCGTCGATTCTTGATTGTCAGTTTGCTAAATACAACCACGCAAATGAAAAGGATCACCTCGATCAGTGCATTGATTAGCAGACCGTGCCGATCAGGTGGCGTAGCGATTCCCATAATCGCAACAAAAATAGCCACGCAAAACAGGACGCAGATTGTTAAGTAACCGATCTGCGTATGTTCGTACCGAATCACAAAAGCTCGTCGCTTGGGCGTTGCGCGGCTGCCTGCCGAAATTTCCCCAGCGACTTTACCAGGTTCCCTGGCAACGGGCGCACTCGATCGAAAATGCGCGGGGCCAGCGGTTGGGCCGTTGCATACCCGGCGTCGAACATTTCCAGCTTTGAATCGAGATTGTCGATGTAATGCAATGTCATCGCCTCAGGCGTTTTCGGCTCAACTGGTGAACCCAGTTCCTTCTGGCCATGATGGGCGCCAATGAGATGCAAGAGATGCAGGCGCACATCTTCCGAGGACGGCAGATAAGTTTTCCATACGTCCGCATTGTCGGCGCTAAGTTTTCGCCAGAGTAAATTGACCACTTCGAGTCCGATGGAGATGTGGCCGACCAATTCGCCGAGTTCATCGTAATCCATAACAAAACCGGTTTCGGAGAATTGGTTTTCCCAAAGTTTACCGGAGTCATGAAAGAGAATACCAGCGATCAAAAGATCGAGATTCAACTGCGGATAGAGCGGCGCGATCTCCCTCGCCACCCGCATCATTTGCGCGGTGTGCTCAACCAACCCGCCGCGTCGAGCATGATGATATTTGCGTGCCGCTGCGGCCCGGCGAAAACGATCGCCCCATTCGTTTACGAACATTTGCGTCAGGGCGCGGAGGCGGGGGTCAAGAATGCCATCGATGGCTTGCACAATGAATTCCCAGTCAGTCGCTTGCTTTGCGCGGAGGTCCGCTGGTCCTTCTAACAGCTCCTTCGTCTCTTGATCTGAGAGTGGCCGCACGATCCACTTTTCGGCCTCGAGTCCAAATTGGTGGTGTTGCCGAAACTCTCCAGCCAACTCGATAAAACTCTCGGGCGTGAGTCCACTGCACGTTTTGTAGGCAGGATGGTCGCTCCAGACCCGCAGTTTCATCCGATCGCACGCGTCTGCCAGAACGAGTTCGCAATACGGTTTCCCTTCGCGCTGTGTCTTTGCAGTGGCCGATTCCACCTGCACGTGCACGCGCGCTGGCACCGCTCCGTTTTGCGCCCCCCGGCGAATTTCTGTCAATGTCAGTAAATCCATCTCGACAAATCTAACACAAGTCGCAAACGCGCTGTAGCTGTAGCGTGCGCTGTCCTCAGCGCAGCGGACTTGGGCGACGATCGATTAATCCGCTGAGGACAGCGGACCCTACAGCATTTTCCGGAAGAATGGTCAGTGCGCGCGAGGCTCTCCGCGATTCGCCGCCGCGTCAGACGTACGCTCCATTGTGCAATGTTTCTGAAGCACCTTGAATGCAGCGCATGCGGTCTTCATCACGAGCGGTCGCGTTTACAGAACGTCTGTCTTTCCTGCCAGAAACCGCTGCTTGCAATTGTTGATCTCGCTGCGGCGAGTCGAACGCTGACGCGCGAGGCACTCGCGACGCGAGAAAAATCATTGTGGCGTTATCGCGAAGTGCTGCCGTTAGGCGGCGACGTTGAGCCGGTTTCGTTAGGCGAAGGAGGAACGCCACTACTGCGTGCAAAGAAATTTGCTGACAACATCGATCTCTGGATCAAAGATGAATCGCTAAACCCGACGCAGAGCTTCAAAGCGCGCGGAATGAGTGTGGCTGTTTCGATGGCAGAACATCTTGGCGCCACGAAACTTGCCGCCCCGAGCGCCGGAAATGCCGGAGGAGCGCTAGCTGCGTATGCAGCTCGGGCGGGTCTGGAAGCGCATATCTTCATGCCGCGCGACACACCGCGCGCAAACATCATCGAGTGCCGCGAACTCGGCGCTCATGTGACGTTGATTGACGGACTGATTACCGATTGCGGTGCTGAAATCGCCCGACGCAAAGCGAAGGAAGGCTGGTTCGACATGTCCACGCTCAAAGAACCGTATCGCGTGGAGGGGAAAAAAACGCTCGGCTATGAATTAGCGGAGCAATGCAAGTGGCAGCTGCCCGATATCATTCTTTATCCCACTGGAGGCGGCACTGGCCTCATCGGGATGTGGAAAGCGTTTGATGAAATGGAGACCCTCGGCTGGATCGGAAAAAAGCGGCCGCGTATGTTCGCGGTGCAAGCGGCCGGTTGCGCGCCGATCGTCCGCGCGTTCGAAGCCGGAGAAAAAACCGCGGGAGAATTTCCGAACGCGGGCACCCTGGCCGCCGGTTTGCGCGTTCCAAAAGCAATCGGCGATTTCCTCATCCTGAACATTCTTCGTCAATCCAATGGCGGCGCCATCGCTGTCGATGACGAAGAAATGATCCGCGTCGCGCGCGAGGTAGGATCTAAGGAAGGCCTCTTCGTCTGTCCAGAGGGAGCGGCGTGTTTCGCTGCTTTAAAATTGCTTCAGCGTGCCGGTAAAATTGCCTCGGGCGAACGCGTGATCATTTTCAACACAGGCTCCGGAATCAAATATCTCGACTGTTACGAACGGTAAATTTTCTCGCTCTGCTCAGCCAACCGCCTCAACGGTGCACATTTCATCGCACCACGTCTCGATACGCGCCTGAATTTGATCGCGGATTTCGCGGGTGCCTTTGAGGCGCTCGTCGCGTGTGCCGGTGAGTGCGGCGGGATCTGGAAAACTCCAGTGCAGACGCGTGGTCACGCCGGGAAAGATCGGGCAGCGCTCGGCGGTGCTCTCGTCGCAAACGGTGATCACATAGGCAAATAGTTCGCCCGATTTGAAGACGTCGAACACGGATTGAGTTCCCTTGTGCGAAATATCAATCCCGATCTCGCGCATTGCTTCGACTGCCAGTGGATTGAGTGTGCCCGGTTCCAGCCCGGCGCTGTGCGCTTCAAAATGATCGCCACAGATATCGTTGAGAAACGCTTCGGCGATTTGGCTGCGGGCGCTGTTATGGACACAGATGAAGAGAACTTTTTGTTTCATTATGAGTGATCGAGCATGCCATGGGGCGCAGCAGAACAACAGTCTTTTCGCACGCAATGGCAGCCTCGATCGGTACGAAACGGTTCGCGCAACTTCAGACGGAAGCCCATAGAGCTCGCTACCTACTCGTTGGCCAGTCGCACGTTGCTGTAACGCTTTTCGCCAGTGACCTCCCGGCCGAACCAGGAAGGTGGCTTGAATCTTCGGCAGGTTACGCGGTCGGGGAACTCCACTTCCGCAACTATCAGGCCAGCATGTCTGCCACGATAAATATCAATCTCCACCAACAGATTTCTCCATGGGATTTCGTAACGTAATTTGCGCAACCTCCTTCCCGCAGTGGCAGGCCACAGCGCTGCAAACTGCTTCGGGCTGAGCTTGATCTCGCGCTCTTCCCGGTGTGCGCCGCGACCAACCTTGAAAGTAAGCGACGCAGTCTTGCCCTTTTTCCGAAGCCGAACGTGCCGGCCTCCGGGTTCCGACGCCAGGTAACCTTGCGCGATGATGTAGCGCCGCGAGCGGTTCAGTTCCTCCGGGAGCCACCTCACCAAAAATTTGCGTTCAATTTCCCGATTGTTTCGCGGCAGATCGTCCAATCGCACAAGCTGAGATGCTAAACGCGACGGATTTGCTGTCGAGATTTTCGCGCACCATAGGCTCAACCCTCAACTTGTATGGCAATCAAGCTTCCTCACATCATCCAAAGTTATGTCGATTCGAGCAATGAGCACGATGCGCAATCGATTCTTTCCTGCTTCTCAGACGATGCGGTTGTTCACGATGAGGGAGAAACGCTACGTGGAAAGAGAGCTATCGAGGGCTGGATTACGACGACAATTGAGAAATACAAATTCCATTTCGAACCTCTCAGCATCAAAGACGATTCTGCAGAATCTCCAACTCGAAGGAGGGACTGAAGATCAACTCTTAAGTAGGACCGCAAAATCCCGCGGATGCACCATCGCCGCAGAACGGAAGAGTAACTATCTTGGAATATGAAAAAGTTAAGATTACTTAGTCTAGTCGGCATCACATCGATCGCCCTAGCTCACGCAGGATGGGCAGCTGGCCACGGCGGGGGCGGAGGCGGCCATGGTGGGGGTGGTTTCCACGGGGGTGGTGGTTTCCACGGCGGTGGTTTTGGTGGTGGTTTCCACGGGGGAGGCTTCCGCGGTGGCGCGTTCCACGGCGGTGGTGGTTTCCGTGGAGGACGTTTCGCCGGTGGCGGTTTCCACGGCGGTGGCTTTCGTGGGGGACGTTTCGGCGGTGGCGGTTTTCACGGCCGTGGCTTTCGTGGCGACCGTTTTGGTCATCACCGATTCTCTAATGATGTCTTCATAGGCGACTTCGGCTTTCCGGCATGGTGGGGCTGGGGCTATCCGTACGGATATTACGGTTACGACTATTACCCGTACGCTGACTATGGATACGGCGGGTACCCTTATGGCTACTACGGTGCGGGTTATGGATATGGCCATGGCAGCCGAGCCGGTTACGGTTACAGCTCTGGCAGCCGATCAAGGCATGTCGGGAGTGGAACCCAACGCAGCCCTCGTTGATTAAGAAAGAAGGATATTGAACATGGCTGCGAACACGGTTGCCCTTGTGACGGGTGTTTCGTCCGGCATCGGACGGGAGACGGCCCGATTATTGGCCGAACACGGCGCGCGCACCTTCGGAACGGTGAGAGATCTTCGTCGTGCAAACCCTATTGCCGCGGTCGAGTTGATCGCCATGGATGTAAACCACGACACGAGTGTCACGGAAGCTGTGAGGTCGGTATTGGGAAAGGCAGGCAAGATCGACATCTTGATCAACAATGCGGGCTACTCGCTTGCGGGCGGAGTGGAGGAGACAAGCATCGAAGAAGCGCGGCAGCTGTTTGAAACGAATTTCTTCGGCGTGCTGCGCGTTACTCAGGCCGTTCTTCCCTCGATGCGGCAGAATAGCTGCGGCCGCATCGTAAACATCAGTTCAATGCTCGGTCTTCTGCCCGGGCCTTACCACGGGATTTACGCCGCAAGCAAACATGCGCTCGAGGGTTATACCACAACCTTGGATCACGAAGTTAGGGCGTTCGGTATTCGCGCAGTGTTGGTCGAGCCGATGTACACAAAGACC
>WNFJ01665801.1_pt1 | contig 15299 bp, 12 predicted proteins | sample 5400461 | NCBI WGS metagenome assembly WNFJ01 (sample SAMN13153349, study PRJNA577476) | soil metagenome | isolation source: 115 cm saprolite on Douglas fir-dominated hillslope | place: USA:California | collected 2013-09-17 | reverse complement strand
GCATTCGCGACTGGCTGATCCCGCTCAATTTGGACCCGAATCACGGCTATGCGAAAGCACAGGTCGTGAATTCGGAACTGGCCAAACGCCAACTCGTGACGACGGGCAGACACCACCGTCTGGAATACCTGGCACAGGCATGCCGTGCGCGATTAGCCTCCCTCAGGCAACAAGATGACCAACTCGAAGCACAAGTCCAGACCTATGAACAGCGCAGAAGTGAGCTGGCGATGCAGGTCACGCACTTGGAAGAAGCGGGCCGAAGCGAGGAGCGGGAGTATTTTCCCGTCAAAGTACGGCACGTGGCAACGGAGTGGGAAGTACGCCAGCACAAAGCCAAGCTGGAAAAGCATGCCGTGCGTGGTCAAGCTCTCTTAGACAAATGTGAGGGCTACTGCCGGGAGTTGCGGCAGGTGCTCAGGCAGCACGAGGACCTCGAGGCGCAAGCGCGGCAGATGTACGAACTCGATCATGCGAAGGACCAGATCATGACGGTGGTGAAGCTGGGACTGGCTAATTTGGGCATGTGGGTGAGGGATCAGTATTTTGGCGAGCGCTACCAGCACTGCGGCTGGCAGCGCTTACTCCCCTTTTTCCAATGGGGTGGGTGGATCACCACGACGAAGAGCGAGGTGCAGCTCGAACTGTGTGCGTTTAACAACCGAGCACTGGTACGCGACCTGGAGGAGGTGTGTCGCAACGTGAACACGAGTGGGGCAATCTTACCAGACGGCAGACAATTGGTCGTGAGCGTCGGGGAGCGGCTTCGCTGCCAACGCGACGGGCCGCTAGCGCGAACAGGGTGAGTCTTACTTTAGATGCGTCGATAGGAAAAAGGCTCACTCCCTGTTCACTCCCTGTACCATCCTGGTCTGTCCCAGTCTAGGAATGTAATTCTGAAAAAGGCTCACTTCCTGGACAATGCCTGTGAGCGTGCAGATTGTCTCAATTTAGATCAGCAGAACTTATTTTGCCTGACACCCTGATAAGGTCCTTCAAACACGCTGTCTCAATCTCATTGATCGCATGCTACAATAGGGAGAGTACAGCCTGAGCCAGATACTGGTAGAATATGACCGTTGATCACATGCATTGTATTTTGCTCGATATACAGGGGAAACTAGCACGGGTTGACTAGTGATTACCAGCAGAAGGCAGACCGCCTATCGTGAAGAAAGACATTCAAAGACGACCAATGGCAAGTTTAGAGGTACCTGCACAGTTCGATCGGCGCCAACATTGGGAAATGGCCTATCAGGCCGTGATTGACAAGATTCAAGTAGGTGAAAGTGGCTCCCTGGAAATCGATCTCGGGTCAACCGCATTCATTCCAGCTGAGGGCGTGCTGGCATTGGTGAACATTGCCAGGCTCTGGCATCGTCATTCAGGAGAAGTCACTCTACTGCAGCGAGTGCAACGGCCTGTGCTCCAGTATTTGGAGCGGATGGATACTTTCGTTCACGCTGCGGCCTGGCTTGTAGTGGCGGATCCTTTGCCTTCCCATGAATGCTGGGAACGATCGGCAGCGAGTACCAATCTGCTGGAACTCCAGCCTATTGCCAGCGCTGAAACTGATAATGCACGCGACGTCTCGCGCGCTGTTACCCGCGCCCAGTCGATTCTGACGACCTGGTTGGGCGGCGATACTCTCCGCGTAGGACGCTTATGCACGATGCTTTCGGAGCTTGCCAGTAATATCGTGCATAGTGATGACCAGGGATTCGCTATCATCCAGCGCTACACAGGCACGTCATCACTTTCCCCTGGTAGTGTTATCTCGATCGCCATTGCCGATCAGGGCATCGGCATCGAAGCGTCACTGCGGCGCCACGGTACAAATGGACACACAGGGGAACTGCAGGCGGGATCAGACTACATCCTGTATGCTTTGAAACTGGGTGTCAGTAGCCGCTATACAATTGCCGGCAATGGCTTGTATCAAATCAAACAGCAGATCCTGGAAGCTTCAGGGACATTGGTTATTCGCTCACAACGATCCGAGGTTACTATGGAAGGCGGCATGCTTCGCGTCCGGGATGATCTAGCGTGCGTGCCTGGCACTCAGGTCGCGTTGGCCATTCGCAGTCTTAAATAGAGCGGCCTAATTGTTGCGGGAAACACGAACTCTCATAGGCAGGGAATTACCCGCAGGAGTTTCGCCGCTTTATTGCTTTATTTAGCTACTTGCGGAAACGAGTCAGCAGTGATATATTATTGGTAAGCAAATTTTGCTGAGGGGGGTGCATGACACTCGATATCCTTGTGCGCGCACTCGCGGAAACTGCTGGCATTACCACTGGAGGGGTGCTAGTGACGCGTGCGTATGGCCGTCTCTTTTTAGCGGAACTGGATATCGTGTTGCACAAGGTGCCTATAGAGACAGTCGTCTTGCTGGATTTCGATGGGGTGGAGATCATGGATGCGTCGTTTGTGGACGAAGTTTTCAGCACCGTGGCGGCGCGCAATGCAAAACGCGTTGGTTTGCGACACTACCTGTTACTGCAGAGGCTTTCATCCCACTTACTGGAAAACCTTGATATCACCCTTAGTAGCCGGCCGCAACGTGAACGTGGGTTGCGCAATTGTGTTCTGCCATTCGTCGACCCGGAAGGACAGGTGAAGCTCGTTGGCAAGGCCGAGGGGCATGTCTACGAAACGTTCGATCTGTTACGCACCCGACGGCGTTTGAACGCCCGCGATGTGGCGGATGCGTTTGATGTGGAAATCCATGCGGCAAGCGTGCGCCTCAAGGTCCTTCACGACCTGTGTCTGGCTACACGAACGGAGAAACATGAGGTGCATGGCAAGCAGTTCATCTACCTGTGGCCCTTTTGATTTTTTTTAGTAGTATAGTAAGCAAAAACACCTTACTACTGAGAATCATCGATGATTCGCTGTTTCGGAAACGCCGGGGCAGGACGGAACAGTTGAAGGGATACTCGAAGCCAGGGCTGACTTCAAGTTGCCTTTAACTCTAGCGTGATAAAAGAATTATTAGGAAGTATACTGAATGCAATTAACTAATAATGAGCTCGCGGTGTTTGACCAGAAGGTGCTCAAGCTGTCGAACGACAGCCGCGAAGCATACATACGCCAAGTCGATTACCTCATCGAGCGCCTAGCGGCCAAGATCAAGGAGGATGGTTCATTCGGCGTACGAAAATTCCTTAAAGCTGGCTCCTTGCAAAAGCGAACGGTCCTCAAACCACGTGACAGCTTCGGAGTGGATGCAGACATAGCCGTATACTTGAAAGTGGGTGATGATTTCGATCTCGACACCCTACACGACGTCATCCGCGCCTTGCTTATGGCCATCTACCCGCAGAAATTGTCTGATGATTTCCAGGTGCAGCCGCGCACGCTGGGTATCGAGTTCCACGAGTCGGGGCTGGATGTCGATCTCGTGCCGGTGATGCCGCTGGACGACGAGCCTGGTGATTACGGCCTGCAGCCCTCGTCACTTGGCGCTCCTCCTATTAAAACATCTATCCCGGGCCAGCTAAACTTCATCCAACAGCGTGTCAACAGGGATCCGAATTACCGCATCCTGGTGCGCATGCTCAAGTTCTGGCGCAACCGTCAAGAACTCGACGACTCGTTGCGCTCGTTCGCGATCGAACTTATCGCAGCTCATCTCCAGGATACGCAGGGCGCAGTGACGAGCCTTGAGGAAGGCCTGATCCGCTTCTTCCTCTTTATCGTGCAGACCCAACTCACGACGCCCATCGCCTTCGCCGAACACGGCTCCAAGCCGCGCTTTCCGAACGACCCGGTCGTCATTCTCGATCCAGTCAACGGCAACAACAACGTGACGATGCGCATCACCATCAATGAACGGGACGAAATCGTCTCCCAGGCCCTCGAGGCCTGGGAGAAGCTGAACAGCGCCCGCTGGAAGATGACCAAAGGCGAAACCATCGAGTGCTGGAAAGCAGTCTTTGGTCGCTCTTTCACCATCGAGGAGTGACGCCACTATGGTTATGACAACAACTCGGACCACGACCTACACCATCACAGATGTGCGCCGTGTCCTTGCCTCGTTCGCCGCCGATTATAGCATGATCGCGCAGGCAACTGCTACCCGCTCGAACGCGCAGGTTGAGCATACAGTGGCCGATCTGACGATCTTCGCTGGGCACGACATGCTGCTTGCCGTGGACATCGTGTTACTGGATGCGAAAGATGTGCCAGTGCGTGCAGCTCAGTATACTGTTTCCACTACTGCCTCAGGTTGGACCAATCAGGAACCCGGCAATAACCTCTGGCCGAGGGTTCCAGGCACGCGCCTCCAAGTCATCGCAACGTTGAGCGACACATGGTGGGATATGTCCGACGCCCAAAGGGCGCGATTCCGCGAGCGCACAGGGCTGCAAGGAACTTGGGATCTTACGAGCATAGACACCTCGTTCAGTGGAATGGGTCGAACCGTTGACCGGCGTTATGCCAGCAATGGCTACGGTATGGAAAAGGCCCTATACGAGAGGCAGGTAAGAACTTGAACGATACCGCATATCTCCGGGTCTTCGAGCGCGAGGTGGCTTTGCCCGATGGATACATCCACGAGCAGGCCCAGCGGCTCATTGGGTTCGATGAGCGATACGGGCGCCTGCGTCGCGACCTCCAGCTGTTACTGGCACGTGATCAAATCGAACAATGGAGCCGCACGCAATACAAGAAGATCGTACCTATGGTGCGTGTTGCCCAGGACCGCTATCCGCTCGTCATCTTTCATGGCGATGTCGGGACCGGCAAAACAGCGACAGCAGAGGCGATGGCGGACGCCCTGACACGCGACCTCCAGCGTGAAGGCGTGCTGTTCTCGCTGAGTACGCGCGTGCGGGGCTCGGGCATGGTCGGTCAGATGAGCCAGCTCATTCATGACGCGTTTGAGGTAGTGGTACAGGAGGCCGGTAATAAACGACTCTCCTTCATGATCATCGACGAAGCCGATTCGCTTGCAGCGAGTCGAAACGGAGATCAGAGCCACCATGAGGATAAGGTCGCCGTCAACACGCTCATTCAGCGCATCGACGATATCCGACGTTGTAATGGTCGTGTATTGGTGTTCCTCTGCACAAACCGCTTTGCGGCGCTTGACCCAGCAATCGTGCGCCGCGCCGGACGCATTGAGCGCTTTGATCGTCCCAATGATGCGCAACGCGAAGAACTGCTGCTGTTGGAATGCGAAGGCCTGGAACTCAGTGAAGCAGCGATTCGTGAGGTCGTAGCCCTAACAGGCCCCCAGGGCGCATTGCGCCCGTTGGGGTTCACGTTTTCCGACCTGCGCACGCGGCTGTTGCCAGAGGCGCTGGCGCGAGCGTTTCCCACTCGTAGGATCACAGCAGACGATCTCATCGGGGCAGCGCGCGACCTGGAGCCGTCACCGACATTAGCCAACGAAGAAGGAGTGTGATGCACATGCAATTGCTCGGGCAGCGTATCCATATTGCAGGAAGTGCAGAAAGCAACATACCAGTAGACTGCTTGCGTTACGGGCATGATCTGATTGTGCAACTTATCCGCGCATTGGCGGCGGAAGGAGCAGTCTTCGGTGTAGGTGTCGGCAAGGAGCCCCATCTCGGCGATGATCCCCAGGCACCTGCACTGCTTTTCGATTGGATGGTGATGCAAACGGCATATGAGAGCCGCGCGATGCAACAGCGTACCGCACCATTCAGCGGAAGGCTGATCAAGACGGTGGTGACCGACAAGACAGATGGACAGATTCCTGCCGACCGGCGAGCACTCTGGGAGAGGCTCGTCTCAGATGATGCTGGATGGTACTCGGCAGCATATCGGCGGAGGGAATTTGCCCGCCATTGTGACATCGCGATCCTGTTGAGCGGCGGCGAGGGTGTCGAACAGTTGGCCTATGACTATGCCGCCCAGGGCAAGCCGGTGATTCCGCTCGATCTAGATTTGGGCGCGAGCACCAACGATGGATCGGGAGGAGCTGCGCGTCTAGCGAGGCGAATGCGTGAGGCTCCCGCGCAGTTTGTCCGCCTTCGGGATCCTGGTGCAGCGGGAGGCTTGTTGCTTCGCATGGCAACCCGGCAGGGCACAACACCGGTAGCAGATGTGGTGTGTGCTATCATCGACCTACTCCATGCACTCGCACCGCCGCCAGCATTCTTTGTGCGGCTGCTCAATCGCACAGCCGAGCATTTCGCTGACGTGGACCGGTATTTCGCCAATGTGGTTGATCCAGTTGTGCGTCGTCATGGATACGAGCCGGTAGTCATGGGCGCATCGGACAACACACATGCATGGATGAACACGCAGATCTTCGCCAGAATCGCTGAGAGCAGGCTGGTTGTGGTGGACCTGACCGGGGTGCGCCCAAATTGCTTCGTCGAACTCGGCTATGCGCTCCGTGGTGGCGCGCCCGTCCTGATCACGATCCTCGAGGGTACACCCCCACAATTTGACACGCATGCCCTGGAAGCCTGTCTCTGGAATGACAAGACAGACGACAGGGTCAGGCAAGATGAGTTCGAAGCCTATTGGAAGCGCAACCTGCGCAAGCCGCCGCTCGTCGAGCCAAGGGAGGTGCGGTAATGCAGTAGAACCATACACATGCCCAGACGGAATGCTATGTCTCGGTCGACATCGAGGCGTCAGCTTTTCTCTAGACTAGTAATCAAGGGATGGACAGCATTGAGTAAAATAGTGGGCAAGAACTGCCTCGCGATGGAAAATATTTCTCGGCAGAGGTGAGGCAAAAAGGAGGAAGACAGTAGATGGTGGCCCTAAAGAGCGGAGGATGGAGCTATCCTGAGACCAGTATTGAGCATCTATACTCTGTCATGACACGTTCAGAAGGTCCTGATGCTATTCTCTTGCTTGGCGCAGGCGCTTCAGTGAAATCTGGCATCCCGCTCAGTGGTGAACTGGTCGAGCGTGCAGCCAAATGGGCCTATTGCCGCACCTTTGGCCGATATGCTGATGATCCTACCATCAGGCGTAGCGATTGGTTTCCCTGGTTGGAAAAACATCCGTGGTATCGCAGGGATTTGCCGCCTACCGATAACTACTCAACAGTAATCGAGCATCTGCTACAACCGCGCGAAGACCGCAAAGATTTCCTGCTGCGTATTATCAACCCGAATGTGCCGGCGAGCAATGGGTACGAGCGGTTAGTGGAATTCATGGCGCAGTACGTGGTGCGTACAATCCTCACCACGAACTTCGATGCTGTTCTTCCAGATCTTTGCCGCGAACATCATCGGCCTCACCATGTCGAAATTGTCAAAACTCCGTCCGACTTCACTAAGTTCTCGACCTCGCCAATATATCCTCAACTGATCTATCTTCATGGCTCCATCGAGCATTATTCAGACAAGAACCTGTTGGATGAAGTGCAGCACTTAGACGAAAGTCTCATTACACAAATTTTCCCTCTCCTGCGGGATCATCCGCTCATTATCATAGGTTATCGGGGCGCCGAACCCTCGATTATGCGCCATTTGCTACTCAAGCAGGCCCACAGCGCGAATAATTACCGTCAAGGCATTTTCTGGTGCGCGACGCGGGAGAGCGTGAGCAACGGCCTGCATCCGCTGGTTAATGAGCTTGCTACTACCATTGGAGGCAATTTCCAGGTCGTTCCCATCGATGGATTCGATGAACTACTCGATGAGCTCTGGACTCTGCACCAGCGGCAACCGCAGCTTGCTTCATCACCGCCATCTGCTCAACAAGGATCAGCTCTTCCGGCACCAACCTTTGACATGGAGCCTCTTACTGACTCGTCACTCGACGAACTGGATTGGTCACGCGTGCAAACGTGCATCATAGACTATTGCCGTCGTACGGAAACACCTGTTCCTAGTCCTGCAACACGCGCGTGGCTCGTCGAACGTCTATATGCGCTCGATCTCGTGCGTGAGCAAGATGGCCACCCCGTACCGACCAGGGCGGGCTATCTTCTCTTCGCGCACAATCCCTTGAACAGAATCCGGTCAGCGCAGGTCGCGCTCCACGTTGGTGGCGAGACAGAACGTATCTTCACTGGGCATCTGTGGAGCCATTTGGACCACGTGATAGAAGCGCTTGAAGAGATCAATCGTCCCTTCCGCCTGAAAGGGCCGATTTCCGAAACCGTCTTCCCCTATCCGCCCCTGGCTCTCAAGGAACTCGTCGTCAACGCGCTGGTACATCGCAGCTATGAGGAGCAACAGAGGGTCGTTATTGAGGTCGAACCAACTCATATCCGCATCACCAACCCAGGTGGGTTGGTTGATGAGATCGTCCAGCGCGTGGCACAACCCCTCCAAGCCGAGATCGAGCAAGGCAAACGTGGTATCAAAGGCTACCGCAACCCGGTGATTGCCGATTTGTTTTATGGTGCCGGCGCGATGGACAAGGCCGGCTCGGGCTTGGCGGACGTCCAGAAATGGGTGAATGAGAACGAGGGCAAGGTCGTCTTCGGACCAAACGCTGCAAATACCGCATTCGAGGTAGTCCTCGTCCGACGTCCTGAAGTGGTGGACGAAATTACCGGTATGGCGACACCACTCGTAATCACGGCACGCTACCTGAGCAACCTCTTGGAAGCGCTGGCTTGGCCGGAAACAGTCTGGTACGCGGGTACGACGGCAAGAAAGCCAGCCGATGTGTGGGAGGGGATGGGAGATATTCCTTTGCCAGCATTCATCCTCGCCGATGCGCGATTGTATACCTTTGCCGACCTGCGCGATCCCACTAATCCATTTTGCGGCAAATTCGACATGCATGATGTGCGAGCAATAGCTACTGCTGAGTTCATGATCGGCGAGGAAGGTGAACGCCGTTTTGTCCGTCTCCTCAACCAGTGCTTGTACCGCTATCTTGGCATACAAGGTCTCATCGTCGATCGCAAGCGCCACCGTGCCTATTTTCCGCGATCCGATGCTGGACCACGGGAAATAACCTATCAAGCGCGTCTACGCCGGGCAACACGCACTGTGACCAAGCCGGTTATCTCGAAGACCACACAAAGGGTGCGCTACTGGGAGCACGAAGCCATTCGCTTCTACTTTGATCGGTTTGGCGATGCCTGGGCCCTTCACCTGGTGCCTGGCTACGTGTTCACAATGAATGGCTCATCCAAGTTGGTCGAAGGATCCAGGGTCGGTGCATTAGCAACACGCCGAGCAGCACACGATTACAATCAGCAGGTGTACAACGATTTGATCTTCTGGCTGTGGGTACTCTCTCAGGGAAATGATCACATTCTGTTGGATACTGGCTCTTCACAAAGTATTGAGGTGCGGGCACAGTATGCGTCATGCTCAGTACGCGACATTGCACCTGAGTCTGACGTTGCTGAGCTAGATGTTGCGGCTGCACCGGAACTGGTCGAGGTGGAAGAGGAGGTGAACGAGTTGATCGCCATGATGTATCCAGACTCGGAGGGAGTAACCGATGACGGTAATGATTGAGGCACAAGATTTACCGACGCCACTTCTGGAGTTCGGTACTGGTGAAACATCTGACCCTAAAGCGGGGTTGACACGCTATGGCCCGTTTAGCTTACGATTCGGCGCGGCACATAAAACCCAGGTGCAGGTAGGCTTAGTGGGTCCCAGCGCTATGATCAAACAAGCCCAGGCCTGGTTTACGCGCTGCAAGGCACCTATCGTCTCCAACCATGCGAACGTCGCCATGTATCCTGACTATCCTGGCTTCCAGGCCGCATTCCACTCCACGATCGTAATAGCGCCTATGTGGAATGTAGTACTCGCGGATGAGGACGTGCAACGCAATCTAGCCCTTGAGCCGGTCGAGCGATTCCAAGCGGTACTCGATCTGTACGGCCGTGGCATAGAGCGGTTGGCGAATGCAGATGTACGCCCAGATGTCATCGTTTGCTGCCTTTCGGAGGATATCATTACCAGTTGCCGTACCGTGACCAACGCGCGTCTCACGACAAAACAGCGCATATGGGCACTGCGACAGCAGCAGGCGCTGCGGGCAGGCCAACTGACGTTGTTCGAAGAAGAGATTGTGGAGGAAGCGCCAGAGGATCTTCTGTTCCGAGACTTCCGGCGCGCACTAAAGGCGAGAGCGATGCTTTACCGTATACCTATTCAAATTGGGACCATGAACTTGTTCCTAGACAGTGACACGAACCAAGATCCTGCGACTCGCGCCTGGAATGTCAGCGTTGCGCTTTTCTACAAAGCAGGAGGTATTCCTTGGCGCCTCAAGACAGACGGTCCAGAGACATGCTTCGTCGGCATCAGCTTCCATCACTTGCGTACGAAAAGCAATGATCTCGTCTATTCCAGTTTGGCTCAAGCGTTCTCTACTGAGGGAGATGGATTTGCGTTGCGCGGCAGTGCCCTACCGTGGACAAGCGATTGGGAGCGTCATACACATCTGCCCGAAGAGCAAGCTGCCTCACTTGCCCGCCAAGTGCTCAATGAGTACCACGAGCGTACTGGCCGCGACCCAGCGCGCATAGTTTTGCACAAAACTTCTCGTTATGACGATGCCGAGCGCCGTGGGTTCCGAGAAGCATTGCGTAATATTCCCATCGTCGAGTTGGTAACCTTGGCTCAACGGCCACAGTTGCGCTTGGTTCAATTGGGCAGTTATCCGCCGCGGCGCGGGTTACTCTGCACAGTTAATGATGCTGCTACCTACGTGTTCACCACTGGCTTTGTGCCAGAATGGGGAACATATCCTGGCCCGCACATTCCGGTGCCGATCCAACTCATCACCGATGAGGGCGCAGACCGATTCCGACTAGCTGCCGAGGTCTTTGGATTATCACGCATGAACTGGAATACCGCGCGCGACACCAGCGGGTATCCCATCACACTCCGATTTGCTCGAGATGTGGGCACCATCATGGCCGAAGTGTCCCCACAACTATCCCCCAACCCTTCGTATCGTTACTATATGTAGCAATTGTATATAATATTGGATAACCTCCTCATCGATTTAGACTTTTGGGGATGAGGAGGCACACATTTGCTCCAATTTAGGGAGCTGCTGCTCAAAGAAATGCTTGGTACGGGGTGCGTCAGCAAGAATGCTACACAGCCGCTTGACTTCAGGAATATCGCGCCAGGCCTCCTCACAAAAACCGAATTTGGCAAGTGCCAATGACCGGTCAGTAAGCACATCAATTCTGGACTGAAGGTGGATGTCTCCCGCACCATCGATTCTCGTATGGGCAACCTTGAATGGCTTAAGCGCCCAAAAAGCAAGCGATCTTGCTAGAGGGCCCATCCACAACACAAGTTGGAGCCGTGATTTACCGAGGTAAAGGTGAAAGAGCGCCTCATGTAAAGCCAACTTCCTCCTGTCCTGCTCATCGTGTACGATAGCCCTAAACTTGCCTATATCTGTAGCATACTCTCTGAAGAAGTGTAGTAGTTGCAGCAGGAGCCAAGGCTTCCCACGGCTGGCTGAAACCGTCATTGATAGCTGTCCAAAGTCCACGTTCAACTTCATCATGATGTCCTGAGATTGTCCAAGCTCGCTCTGAGTTCGTTGAAGCAAAGTTCTCGCTTTCTCCTGATTGCTAACGCTCCCCTGAGCCCAGAGGGCCAAACTGATTTCTTGGGTGGCAGCAGCAGACTCTGCCGAGCTGGTAGCAAGCTGATGTGCAGCCTCTAAGATCTCAACCGCTACTTCAAATTCTCGTGCATGACGTAGTGCGGTTCCCACAAATCTTGCCAGGTAGGTGGGGGTGCATATATCAAGGGATTGACTGAACTTGCGTTCGATGGATGGGGATGGCATTGAATCCCTCTGCCGCTCGCTGATGGCTTGGTCTATGCTGAAATCAAGCCATCTCCCTATCTCAGTAAACAAATGCTCTGCATCAGTTATAAGCGGATGAGCGCCTGCAATCCGCCTTAGGGGTTCTGGCACTTCATCTAAACATTGAGCAAGCTCGTGAGGTCTTTCCCTGTCTATACCTTCGTAATGTACCCAAATCACTGGAGGGGCGTCTTTCTTGCCAAGTACCTCCGTTAAAAGAAGGGGTATATCAGGATCGACCCCTCGCCAGCCAACAAAACAAAGAGGCCTTTCCTGGGCAATGGCTGCTAAGAGTTCAGCACGATTGCCAGTAATTTTTGTGCCCACCTGTTCAAGGGCTCCCAGACAACTCTCTGGTGCCGCAAAGGAGCCATGGACCTTGAACAGACACTTCCCCTGAAAGAGATCTTCCCTCCAGTGCTCAAAGCTAGCTGAACCAATGGCTTCCGTGTATCGAACCAGTGGTTGGTTGACTCCATTTGATGCAGCTCGTTCAATGAGGCGATCATAATTGGTGGTGAGTACGACTCCGTCTTTGGCAAGCCAGCGTGCGAGGAACTGGTGTGCATGGTTTGGGAAGCAGATGTTTCCTTCAAAGTCAGCGAGTGAGCGAAATAATTGCCTAATAGCCTCTGGGCACGAGTTCCAGAGGCTATTCAGAGTGATCTCGAAGCCGAGCATATGACTGGCCTGTGTGATTATTTTCTGAAATGTCTCACTATCGGCCTTATCAGGAACGCTTCTTTTGAATGCATCTATGAGGAGCGTACCCAGCAACTCTGGGACGAGCGGCATGCCAGTGTTGGCCGAAATGCCAGCACCAACGAAAAACACAAGCTGTCGATGCTCATCAGTTACAAGAGAACGAAGCACAGTCAAAGTACGTAAGCAGGTAGTGCGATCCGTTTCGGACAAGTAGGGAGAAAGAATATCATCTGGCATGCTCTGTTCTCTCCGATACATAGAATAATGCTTCTTATACTGCTGGCGATGTAAATAGCATCCTTATTGTATTGTGTGTAGGTACGCTCGTACAAGATCTTGCCTGGCTGGTTATAGTGTGAGTGTCATTAGGATGTCCAATACCTGGTATAATGAACAGAGGAACAAGGGAAGGGACTGAAGCGAAAGGTATTGGAACCTATGGAGAAGAAACGCAAGCAATACACACCGGAGTTCAAGTTAAAAGTCGTGCTGGAAAGCCTGCAACGCGAGACGACCATTGAAGAAGTCCGCCAGAAGTTCGGCGTCTCCATCTCGATGATCCATCGATGGAGGCAGGAATTTCAAGAGAAAGCAGCCGGCATCTTTGTGGACAAACGTGACCCGAGGCAAAAAGCACAGGCGCAAGGCTTTGCCCCAGGTGAGTCGCCTGATGATCTCAAAAAGCTCATCGGTGAACTCACCGTGCAGAATGAAATCCTAAAAAAAGCACAGGGGTTGTTGGTCCATTGAAAGCCGCACAGAAGGTGGAACTGGCCCAGCAGTTGCTGGCTCCCCACAGCCCCTATAGCAAGAGCCAGGTGGTGCGTGCCCTAGAGTTTGCGCGTGGCAGCTTGTATCTGCAGCGCAAGCGACCACTCAAAGATAAACGGGTCGCGGTGGCCATTGAGCAGTGGCATGAACTGGATGATACGTTGGGTCATCGCAAACTGGCGGTGCTCTTGGGGATGGGCAAGAACCGGGTCAATCGGATTATGCACAAGTATGGCATCACCGCCAGACGCAAGAAGAAGCGCTACGTCTATCCTGGCAAAACGGACCAGGTGGCTCCCAATCTGGTAAAAGCGTTGGAGCAGAGCAGTCCGACCGAGGTGGTCTTCTCCGACATCTTTGAAGTGCGTTTGGCAGATGGGACGCGTGTGCGTGGCTGCTTTGCGCTCTGGAAGCGCACGCGGCATATCTTAGCACTGGCCTTTGATTACCGCATGCAAGCGGAGCTGGTGGTCAAGACCATCGAGATGGTACCCTTTGAGGTGCCGACAGCGATCTTTCATTCAGACCAGGGCAAGCAGTATGGGGCGGCACAGACCAGAAAGCTCTTGCTGGAGAAGGGCTTTGTCCGTTCGATGAGCCGAGCAGGGACGCCGACCGACAATGGCTATGCGGAGCGCTTTGTGGGGCTCTTTAAGCTGGCCGTCGCCGAGCGTCAGCCGTATCGCACGTTGGGAGACTTTTTGCGAGCAGCCCAGCAGTGGGTCAACTTTTACAACACCACCAGGCCACATGAGAGCCTGGATTATCGTTCTCCTGACCAATTTGCTCAGGAGCAGCAACTGAACAGTGTCCCTCAAATCACCCTGTTTTAGTGTTCAGTAAACCGGGGACTGGACAGGATAGAAAATGGAGGGAGGCGAAATTTTGAAAAGATGCAGAGCATTATCTTCTATTTCTGTCAAGTGAAAAATGTAGTGAATACAGCTTGAGAAGATCTCCAAAATGTAATAAAGCAGTGAAGCGCAGGATTGTCATTAGGTGTAGTAGCACAAAGTACTGCGGAGCACGAAGCATGATAATGTTTCCTGGTACTTCTTTATGGCCTATTAGGCCCGCGACTGAAATTTACAACGTTAGCGGTGTAAATTTTGGAATTCCACGGGCGGAATCTGTCTCATTGTATGAGTGCTTTTCGCTTTCGTTCTCTTCTCTCTCAATGCTCTGAAAGCCCTCACCAAGCCAGTACAAACCTTTCCTTTCTCAAAAGAGAAAGTCCGAGCCCACCCGAATAATTAGACAAATTCCGCCCATGGGCCTATCAGTGCCATTTTGACGAAAAAGTACGATGTGCCATATAACTATGGATGAGTTTCAAATGAAGTGGCTCTAGAGGTTGTTGGATGGATCTTGAAGTCCTTCACCCTCTTTGTCATGAACAAGAGAGCAGCTTGAGACATCTCCAGAGAAACAGGCTTTCTCAGGGGAGAAAAACCTGTTTTACATGCAGGAAAGCAGAAAGAGGGCAAGCTCAGCCTCAGTTATATGGCACGTCGTACTTTTTCGTCAAAATGGCACTTACAGGCCAGTTCCGTACCAAGCACTTGTGCGTTCTATTCAACAGGGGGAGAAAATGGACGCAATCGTTGAACTGCTGAAAATCATAGTAGGGCTTCTCATTCTGGTAGGCATCATCCGGTATTGGATGAATGGGCTTCCACCGAGAGGAAAAGGAAGATGGCGGCGAGTGCTCTCAGACTTAGAGCTACGAGACCCTCCTGACAACCACACGCACGGAACCCGGAAGAGGGGTTCCGCACCTGATCGGTTGAACGGGAACGGGAAATAATGACGCGCTAGGATGAACAGGAACGGCCCTTGCCCAGTAGGGGTGGTGTGGTCGTCGCTGGGCCTCAAAAATCCCGTCTCAGGCGCGCAGGCGGAAAAAGGGCAGCAATCCGCTGCCACTAGCAGGACTCACCGTGCCTATAGAGCCGATCATTAGAGCGGTTGGCAGAAGGGTTGAGCCATCAGTCATCAGGTTACTCACTGGGACTCCTCCGCTGTTTGAGTCGGAGGGAGATAGCCGCAGTGGGTAAACCAACCAA
>WNFJ01139597.1_pt1 | contig 15302 bp, 15 predicted proteins | sample 5400461 | NCBI WGS metagenome assembly WNFJ01 (sample SAMN13153349, study PRJNA577476) | soil metagenome | isolation source: 115 cm saprolite on Douglas fir-dominated hillslope | place: USA:California | collected 2013-09-17 | reverse complement strand
AAATTCAGCCCGAGATTTACCCGGTCTGGGGCGACCACACTGGTTGGATCTACTCGGACCCACCCACGATCGTCGAGCCAGACTTCGCACCAAGCGTGGGTATCGGCCTGTCGAACAAGAAAGAAGCGACCCAATTCGTTGTATTCGCCACCGAGATAGCCGACTACCACGCGCGCAGGGATTCCGGTCAGCCGCATCAACGTGGCGAAAGCGGCCGCGTAATGTTCGCAAAAACCAAGTCGCCGGTGAAAGAGGAATTCGTCTAAGTCATTGTTCTGATATTCACCGGGCGCCAACGAATAGCGAAAACGTTGGGTGCGAAAGAACTGCAGCGCCGTATGGATAACCGCGCGCGGGCTTGGATCCGTGGCCTTCCAGGATTGCACCAACTGCCAGACAGCTGGACTAATTGTGGCTGGAACTTCGAGTAAGAGTTTGCGCTCCCGCGGGTGCAGTTCTTTCTCATGGATCTCGGGAAAAGATGTGACTTCATAGCGTTTCGGTTTTCGAATCGGTTGGCCGCTCCATAAACAGTTGCCCGGGGCGAGGGTTGTCCCAGGCGCCGGGGTGGCAGGCCAATCGAGTGCGAACATCGAGCGGCCGCCATAGGGCTCGAGCGTGATCCATTGTCGAATTCCTTCACCTTCTGGCGTGTGTTGACTGGAACGAGGGATTGAAACTGGCTCCTGTGAAGCGAGCCATTCCAAACCGTTGCACTGCCGCATCACCACGCCACGCCAGTACATCGCGGCGGCCGACGGTATTCTGCCATCGGGAAACTCGGCGCGAAAAGCAACGCTGGTTGAGTTGACGAGCGAACTGACGCTGCCGGGAGAGAGCCGGTCGCCAAAGCCGGTCGCGGAGAGGCGTGACTGCGCGATTTGAAACCGGAACCCGGTGGCAACGCGGGGAAAGAAAAGAAATAGCGCTGCGATAAGGGGCAAAGCCTGAGCCAAGAGCTTGCAAGCTGTGCGGACTGGCGGCCAGAAGGCGCCGGACGAACCGCGATGAAATTGAATGAGCGCCACCAGCAGTAACGTAAAAGCGATCAGGAGACAGAGCGCGATGGAAAGGTCTTGAGAGAGAAAGAATCCGCAGAGACAGAGTATCCACGCCACCATGACCATGACTTGGAACTCCCGGCCGGTGTGCGCTTCCAGAATTTTGAGCGACATCAGAACTGCAACCAGCGAAACGCCAGGCTCAATGCCTTTGATTGAGCCATAGGTGATGAAAATGCAGACCAGGGCAGTCGCGCCGATCACTAATTTCCAAACCGGCGACCGTAGCCGATAACCACGCGGCTCCATCCAAAACTTCGCGGCAAGCGCGATTAGAAATATGGCTGGAACCCACAAGCTCAGCGTCCCGAACATCGGCGGCAGGGTGAAGAGTAGCGCTGCGGCCAGCCAAAGGAACGGTCGTCGCGGAATGCGCGTGTCTTTGCCACGAGACGTCTTCATCCAAACAAGGCGAGCGCCCGCAGACATCGATGAAAATGCGCTTGTCCGAGGGACGGTGCAATCTCACCGGTAGGTAAAAGCAGACCGTATGCACGCCGCGCTCGCTCGGCCTCGATGACCCAGAGCGTGAGCTGCGAGAGCTGATCTTCAATATGGGGAAACCGCACCGCCGCAAAGTCGAAACAGAGCGAGCCGCGCGTCTCGGTGGAAAACTGCTTCGTCATCAATTCCTGGCCGCGAGCTACTGCTTTCCAATCGACATGCCGTTGCGACTCGCCGAGAGTGTAGGGCCGCAGGCCCGCGAAATCGTCGCCTTCTCCTAGTTCGGGTTGCGATTTGTTCTCGCCTGGGCTCGCACACTCCATGGGGAGATTAGGGTCACCGGCGGGCCTTGGGTAAACAAGATACTGCTGCCGCGTAGTTACCGATCTAAATGCCCGCAGGAAGCCAAGAGGATACACGCACTCGAGACGCAACGTGCCGATCTGATGCTGGCCGCGCTTGAGTGCTGCAAACCTAAGTGTGACGCGGGTTGCTTTGCCCGCCGGGACGTGGTTGATACGCTGCGGCCGCCCTTTGCAACCTAGTAGGCTTAGCTCGATGCCATGGCGCGCGACAGTGGATTGATTGACGATCTCGACGGGCAGCGAAACCTCGTCCCCCGCGAACGTCGGCTTCACCGATTGAGCCGTCGCTTTCAGACCAACGAGATTAAGGAGCGTATGTGGAATGGAAACGAAAAAGACAGCCGTGAGAACGAACAAAAGCACATAGGCCGCGGCGTTACTCTGAGTGGCGGCGGCATACCAGATCGCGATCAGGACAAAAAGCAGGCCCGCCAGGCTACTAGCCGGATAAATGCGCGGCATTCGTGGCTGTTTCATGGAACGGGCACACNNNNTCAGCCAGCGTGCGGCCACTTTGTCCAGGCTGCTTGATATCGTGTCCCAACCGGTGAGCCATCACCGCTCGGGCTACCGCTTGAATATCTTCCGGCAGCACCATGTCGCGCCCGCTCATAAGGGCCCATGCTTGCGAAGCATGTTTTAATGCCAGACCGGCGCGAGGCGACAAACCCGTACTGTGCCGCTGTCGCGAAGCATCGAGTAAGTCCTGCAGGTAATCGAGTAGCGCGGCTGAAGTGTGTACCTCGCGCACGGCCTCCTGAATCTCGAGCAAGATTTGCGGCGTAAACACGGGCTTCAATTCCTTGAGCATCTCGCGGCGGTCCATCCCAAGAAGCATCGTCCGCTCGCTGGCACGATCCGGCACGCCCAGTTCGATCCGCATCAAAAACCGATCGAGCTGGGACTCGGGCAGCGGAAAAGTTCCGACTTGATACTGGGGATTCTGAGTTGCAACCACAAAAAACGGCTGCGGCAGTTTGTAAGTCACGCCATCCACCGAGATGTGGTGTTCCTCCATTGCTTCGAGCAATGCGCTTTGCGTCTTGGCGGTTGCCCGATTGACCTCGTCAATCAGCACCACTTGCGAGAAAAGCGGGCCGCGGTGAAAGACGAAGCGTTGCTCTTCTCGGTCGAAAATTGAATTGCCGAGAATGTCGGCGGGAAGCAGGTCGCTGGTGAATTGGATGCGTTGAAAGCCAAGCGCAAGGGAACGTGCAAGTGCCTGGGAGAGTGTCGTCTTACCGACACCCGGAATATCTTCGATTAGCAAATGACCACGTGCGAGCAGACAGGCGACCGCCAATTTCACCGCTTCGGTCTTGCCCACAATCACTTCACAAATCTGGTCTGTGAACGCATCAATTTGTTTTCGCACATCGTTACGATCCGGAGATCTGGCCGGTTGGGCAAACATAGATGGATCAAAGGAGAGCCGTCGGCCCTGGTTTGCAGCATTAAGCCAGCCTAAGCGGAAGTTTTCATAATTGGAGGTTGCGCTTGGCTGGCAGGCGCATGCTCAGTGACAACCCGTTGCGCAATCGGTGGGCTGCCCGAGGGGGCGAGGCTTCTTTCTTCGCGCGTTACGATCTCGATAGGAGAGATAAAGGGCTGACTTTCACGCGTGATTTTCGCTGGCGATCGTGCTTGGGAAGGCGACGGTATCTGATATTTTCGCCACGGATGTTTCTTGTCCATCTGAGGTGGCGTTTGCGGATGAGTTTCTCGGTAGCATTTGGCGCAGACTCCGAGAAAGAACGCGGCGAAGACGAAGGCGATGACCCGTTTTTCTTTGGGTGTGAGAGCGAGGCGATTGCGCAGGGCCTCAAGTCGCGCGCGCCAAACTCGTTTCAATTGTTCGGCTGATCTTTCACGCGCGGTTTCACTCGAATCGACTGGTAATTGCGTTTGATATTCAGATCGTAGTAGCGCGCCTTTGAGTCGGCAGACAGTAAATCGCGATACACCGACGACGGAACATCGGCATAGCGATAGATTGCCCCGTTGGTAAATTCGATCTCCAGAATGTGTCGGCGTTTGCTGAATCCAACCGACCGGAGCGCGCTCGACTCGACGTGATGCCGCGGGATGTGCGAAGTGACTTCGGCGCTGTCGCGATCTGTCGCAAACACGGCTACTGGGCTGAAGAGAATCAACGCAACGAGAAGAATTCTTCTCACGAGCGAGTCTGTTTAACTGAAAAACGCGGAAGCGTCGAGTAACTTGGAAGAGTATTTTAATTCGCCGGGCCAATATTTTTCAATCGAAAATACGGCCAATCGAAAACAGGATGGTGCAAGTGGTGCGACTTCTATTCGCTACGAGGCGGACCCAGTCAACTCCACGGCCGTTGGATGGACGCGGGCCCCGTCGTTAGCGCCCGAGCGGCGTTGTCACCTCAGTCCCAGGGGGCGGCGTGAATTCGAATGTCGATTGAGGAATTGGCGCGCGGGATTGATTCGAATAGGTCGTGACGATCCGGTCGCCGTTTGGTTGCAATATTTCCGTTCGTTCCACAAAGAGATCTTGGTTAATCCGTAAACCAAATCTTTGGAACATTCGTTTCATCGAAGGCGAACGTGGCAAAAGTTGTAACTCATAGTGATTGTCGATCTTGTTCCCGCTGATCTGAAAGGTTGCTTCAACGCCTTCGAGGTTTAACGCGGTGTTGATCCCGGCAATGGCGGCATCCGCTGGTGAGCGTCTGCCTAACAAATAACGCTCGGCCGATTTGAAATTCGGATAGTAAATCCACAGCTGCTGTCCATCGCTTACGTTGACGCTGGGTGAATTGCCTCGCACTTCGCGACGGAATTTATTCGGAGCCTGGAACCAGATTTTCCCAGAATACACAATTGGCTTATTCATGAGATGAACGATTCTTTGCTCCTGAAAGTCCATTCGTAGGTTCGGCGAGGTCGCGTCCAGATTATGGATTCGCGCGAGCAAGTTGTTCACGTCGACCGGCGAAAGCGGCTGTGCGGACGCGGGGCGGACGAAAACAGAAAACAGGATGGCTGCTAAAGCCAAGGTAGGGCGCGACAGCGGATGTCCGGTTCGGACCCGAGCGCACCGATAACGCACGGTCCGGCGGTCCGTCCCTGTAATTTTCAAAATCTTTCTCAGGTGATTGTCGATCTCACTTGTTTTCGCGCCAAAGTTTCGGCCTAGCTGCAGACATTGCCGGCAAAGTAAAAAAAATTGTCGCGAGCAAGCTCCAAAATATACCGATGGCGCAGGCGACACCGAGGCTGCTGATGGAAGGATTGCGGGCCCAGCCTAACGAGCCGAACCCGCTGACCGCGGTCAATCCGGCGAGCAAGACTGGTTTTAGCACGCCCGCGACATCGTGTTCCAGCTCGCGCGTTTTTTGCCAGACGAGCACAACGTAGATTCCGTAATCGACACCGATTGCGAGCACCAGTCGGAACGCGAGCACGTTGAGCAAGTTCAAATGGATGTTCAGCAGCTTCATGGTCGCGACCATAGCCCCGATTCCAAAGGCAAGCGTAATCACTTGGATGATCCAAAGGCGAAAATCGCGATACAGGATGGCCAGCAGCGAAACGTCGAAGACCGCCATCAACGCGCTGATGATGAGAAGCTGCCGGTGCGACCACGGCACCAAATCGGCGAGAGCATAACTCCAGCCGGAAAGAGTCATCGGAACGTCGCGCACCGGCAAGTCGGCCCCCAGTTCTTGGCGCTGCTCATGCGTCGCGATCGGCGCGTTGCCTGTCGCGAAACCGGTGGTGAGTAGGGGGTCTTTTGCAAAATAACGATCAATCAAAAACCACCAGCTCGACGATTTCGGCAGCCGGCTATGCCAATCAGGCAACGGCATGTTTGGATCGACAAGGCCCTCCAATTGATCGAGCAAGGTGAACGCTGGAGCAAACGCGTCGCGGCTGAATCCCTCGAGGTCCAGCGTTTCTCCAAATATTTGGCGCACCGTCTGAAAATCAATCGTGCTCAGACGTTGGCGGTTTCGTTGCATCCATTCTGGCGAAAGACACAGCGCCGCCGGAGTGGAAAAGCTTTTGATCTTGCCCGCGGCTTGCAGCCGGCCCCAGTGCGCGGCGATTTTTTGCCAATCATCATGAAGTGTTTGAGCGTCAGGCGCGCGCACGATGGCGAGAACCGGCTCCCAGCGCGTGGGCATTTTGTGCATGATTTCCTTTAGCGCATAGCCAGCGCGACTGTTTTTCGGTTCGAGCGAGCGTGTGCTCGCTTCGAAATAAATCGGAGGAACTGGCGAAAATCCAATTGCGCTGAGCAACAGCAAGGCGCCGCTCGAGAGAATCAGCATCGGTGCAGGGCGTTGTACGCTCCATCGAACGTAACGCTTTACTAATTCGAAGACCCAGTCGTGGCGCATCGGCGGTTGCCATGGCCTAACGAACAGAAATAAAATTGTGCACATGAAAAGTCCAGCGAAGAAAATACCGATCGCGATCAAGACACCGAGCTGCGAGAAGCCCATTGAACCGCTGAGCACGAGCGCCATGAACCCCACCGCAGTTGTCAGCGCACCAAAGAAAACAGCGCGTCCCAGTTTTGCCACCGACGTGGCGATCGCTTGCTCGTACGGCTCACCATCGATCCGAGCTTGTTGATAACGACCGAAAATCAGGATCGCGAAATCGACACCGAGCCCAACCAGGATGGCGGAGAAACCGACCGCCACCATGCTCAGCTGCCCGAAGAGGAAGAGCCCAAAAGCGAGGGCGACTAAACAGGCGAGCAGAAGCGAAAAGCCGATGCCAATCAGTGGCACCCATCGACGAAACCCGATGTAAAAAATTACCCCGACGAGCAGGATCGAACTAGCAAGTGTAGTGACGATGTCGTAACGAATGCTCAGCGAAATTTCAGAGACATAGGCAGAACGCCCGGTCACCAGGAGTTCCAACGGCCCGCCATTCCAACCATCGCGGGCACGCTCACGAAACGCGTTTACCTGGCGCATCAACCGCTGGCACTCAAATGCGCTGATCGACTGCTGATTCGTGACCACGAGAAAAACGCGCATCGTCCGATCCGGGGAGGTGAGCGGCTGCTCTTGTTCGAGGGCATTGCTTTCAGCGAAAGGTTTGAGCGCCGGCGCGATCAAGCCGAGCGGATCAAACCTAAGTTCAAATTCCGGACGCGGTGAACCGGCTTCGATCTGTTGATGTAAACGGTGCAGTCGATCGCGAATTTTTTGCGGCTGCAAGATCGACATTGTCTTGTCAAAGGCCGCCGGCTCGAGGTTCAGCAGCAGCGGCACCGCGATCGATTGCAGATCGCGAATTCCATCCGGGGTTTCCATTGGCGAGCCGGTCAGCAGGCGCTCGCACCACGGCTGCTTTTGCAATTTCTCCGCGAAAGCTGGCGCGAATTCCTCTAGCCTCTCGACCTCGTTCGGTTGGCACACAAGCGCGAAGGTCAGTTCACGTGTCTGCTCAAATTCGCGATCATAAATCTTCAATCCTTGGATCGAAGGGAACCGGGCGGGCAACATGTTGAGCACGTCCGAATCGAGCTGCATCCGCATGACAAGAATTGCAATGCAAACAGTCGCCAGCACCGCGACGCCGCACCAGACGAAGCCGCGCCGTTGTGTCATCATCCGCGCAATGAAGTCACTGATACGCATGGAAAGGCCAGATATTGTCGATCTTCGGTTCGGACATCACTCCGAATATTTTTTCGCAACGATGAATCCAGCTGATACGGCGACTAGTACACTTGGGCAACCTTCACCGGGCGCTGCGCGCCCTGTTCTCCCGCGTTTTCGTGCTGCGGTTCGCTCGATTGTCAGAACTGAAACAAAAATTCCTCGGCGCGCATGCTGTATCGAATTGATTGTCGATTTTGCGCGTTGATCAGTTTATCGCGCAGGCCAAGCCAGCCACGCAATTGCTGCGGCGCCCGATCGATTGGCCCTGACCAGCCTCGACCCGCAAGCGGGCCTTTTGATTCGGCAAAGCTCGCGTCCTGATGCAAAACCAGAAGCGTAATGCCCGGGCCTTTTGAAAACGTCAGCTCCAAATCACCAGTCTTCGAGAAACGAACGTAAACTTCGCCGATGAGCGTTCGCTTCGGATTGCGATACAAAAGCTGGCCACTCCGCACCTGCCAGTCCCTGGCCGGTTCCGCACATTCGTGTGGCGAAATCGTTGCGCAACTCGTTAGGCAAACTGATAAAAAGCCAATAACGATGCCCCGGCTCTCGAAGATCGACATGGACACTCAGGAGATCGCGACGACCGATTTGCTTGGATTTGGCAACTCTTCCGTCTTTGGCACCAGCGTGCGGCGCGGGCAAAGCGGCAGGTAACGCTGCAACCAAAGGAGCAGGTAGAAGACCGACATGCGCCATTTAATCGCGAAATTATTGCCGATGTTGCCGCCGAGGACCGCGTTTACCGCTGGCGGAATTTGCAAGAACTTCTGCGGATGCAAGAACACCTCGATGAATTCTTTCGTGTACCACGCATTGACAAAGCGTAGATACACATCCATGGCGCGATTGATTTTCAGCTCGTAACGCGCGAAAAGCTTTCTGGCTTTCTTCGGATGATCGAGAACTTCGTTTAATGCGTCGGCTGCATTTTCGCCGGCGAGAACGGCGAGAAAGACGCCGCTACTGAAGACCGGATCGATAAAGCCGGCCGCGTCCCCCGCGAGCAGCCAGCGGTCGCCGGTGAGCCGCGTGTTGCGATAGGAAAAATCGGCGGCGGTGTAAACTGGCGATACGCACGTGGCGTTCTGCATTCGCTTTGCAAGCTGCGGCTGTTCGGCCAAGGCTTTCTCCAAAAACTCCTCCGGAGATTTTTTTGCAGCGCGAAACGTCGCCGAATCCAGGACGATGCCGATGCTGGTTCGCTCGGCCGTTAAAGGAATGATCCAAAACCAGCGGTCAATCCCGCGAACCATTCGCGTGAGTGTGCCGTCGATTCCTGTATCGCGCTCGACCCCGTGGTAGTGCGCGAAGATCGACATCTTCTGGAGGTGATCGTAGTTCTTCTTGAGCTTGAAATAATTTCCGACAAGTGAATTGCGGCCGCTGGCGTCAATCAAATAGCGTGCGCGAATTTCTCGCGACCAATTTTTGGCGGACGTGACGCTAAGATCGACATGGTCATCTGAAAACTCGATGCGCTCGACGTTTGTTTCCTCATGCACTTCCGCTCCGTTTTCGGCTGCATGGTCGAGCAGAACTTTGTCGAAATCGGCCCGCGTGACCTGGTAGGCGTGATCGGTTTGCGAGCGGAAGCCGTCCTTGAAATAAAATTTCACGCCGTTGTCGCCGCAGGCGCTGCACATTTCGCCGCCGAACTTTTCCATGAACCCAGCGCGGGCAAATTTCTCGTGCAAACCAAGCCGCATAAACGCTTTCATACTGAAGGGCAGAAGCGATTCGCCGATGTGAAACCGCGGAAATTTTTCCCGCTCGAAGACGATCACGCATCGCCCGGCCCGCGCCAACAAAGCCGCGGCCGTGCTGCCGGCCGGGCCACCTCCGATAATGGCTACGTCGTACGTGTCGGTCTTGTCCATGGACAGGAGGATTTTATCGGAAACTGATGGTCTTTCCAGCCAACAGATCGACACACATGAAACGCAGATAACGTCTGCATTTTAAGACGTTTTAGGGTTTAGGTTCAGAATCTGTGTTAATCTGTGGCCGGGCGTCCGTTTAAGAAATGAAGTTGATCGATAAGTTCGTGAGCCGCGAGTTGCTGGTGAATGTGCTTTTCGCGATCGCCGTGCTGAGCCTCGTGCTGGTGGTCGGCAACATTTTCCGCAAGCTCCTGCCGCTGCTCGTCAATCATGACGTACCGATGGAATATTTGCTCGCCTTCATTGCATACGTGCTGCCGTTCTCTCTCATCTTCACCATTCCATGGGGATTGTTAACCGCGATCCTGCTCGTCTTCGGCCGGCTTTCCGCCGATAATGAACTGATCGCGTTGCGCGCGAACGGTGTGAGCGTCACACGCGTCTGTGTTCCGCTTGCTGGTATTGCCCTCGTCTCTACGGCGATCTGTTCGTGGCTGAACGTGCAAGTCGCCCCTGCTGCTCAGGAAAAATTGCGCAGCACAATTTTCGACCTCGCCACGCGTGATCCGATGGCGCTCTTCGGCAGCGATCAGGTGATTGACCAATTTCCCGGCCGAAAAATTTATGTTGGCAAAAAGGAAGGCAATCGACTTGAAAATATCACCGTTTTCGAGCTGGATGAAAATTCGTTGCCGATGAAAGTGACTTTCGCGCGCAGCGGCATGTTGGAGGCCGATCTTCAGAACAAGCGAATCCTTATGCATCTCTACAACGCACGTTATCAGCAGCGCGATGAAAAGAATCCGAACGACCTGCGCAAAATCCGCGACGGCATCAACATGGCTGAAGGCACGCTGCCGATCAGCCTCGAGGAGCTTTACGAAAAGGAAAAAAAGCGGCCGAGCCGTTCCGCGCTGTCGATCCAACAATTGCTCGAACAATTGAAAAGCGGAAACAAACGCGAGCAGAGCGCCAGCCGGACCGAGATTAACAAACGCTTTTCATTTCCGTTTGCATGCCTCGCTTTTGCGATCATCGGCGTGCCCCTTGGCGTGACGGCGCATCGGCGCGAAACTTCGGTCGGGTTCGCGGTGGGATTAATTGTTGCGGTTACGTATTTTCTATTTGTCATCATCGGTGACACGCTGCGCGGAAATCCAAGAGTGCATCCCGAGCTGCTCGTCTGGTTTCCAAACGTGCTCTTCATCGTGCTCGGCGCGCTCTTATTCCGACGCCTGGCGCGGCAGTGATTCCAGCAAGGAACTAAGTGGCCCGGGGCGCCGATCCAAAATCGGCAGTAAGTTCGACAGTGTCTGCAACAGCGAGGCGAACGTCACGGAATTGAATCTCGCCGAGGAGAACGGAGGCAAACGAAAAACTTTTATTGTTAAGCCGGCCCAAAATCGGATCGAGCGCGCTGCAGGCAAGCGATCCAATTGCGCCATCGCTTTTGCATTTCAAGAAAATTTTCGCAACGAAACTTTCGTCGATGTCGATCTGGCCGGAGATACCGATCTTGGCGCGCAGGAGAAATTTTCGCGCCTGAACGTGAACGTCGGCGGCAAGCGATCGCGGACCGCGCGCGCGCATCGCCAGGTGCACTTCCTCGAGCGTAATTCCGTGCCGGCCCATTTCGCGAGCGCCGATCTGCGCGATTGCTTTTTCAAGCTCCAATTGTTTTACCGAAACCGTTACCTGACCATCGCGCACTTTCTGCATGAGCAACATGGCCTCGCCATTTGCGTCCGTGCCATTGTGTAAAACGACGTCGCGCGCTTCCATTCGTAAATCGAGCGGCACACCGTGGATGGAAATTTTTTGCGCGCTTAGCGTCACGACGGCGGCCTCGAATGCCGGTTTTATTTGCTCGGCTGCTGCCGATGGCGCTGGTGGAAGCGAATCGAAGCGCGTGCCGTCGAAATTGATCGCGATTTCGTCGAGGTACGGGAAAACTCGCGAGCGGACTTCGACAATCGAGCCCTCTTTGTGCACGAGCCTGTGGAGCGCTTCATCGAGGGCTTGAGCGAGCTCGTCTTTTGAGGATGGAAAATCTTTGCGAAAAAGCGGGATCATTGGCGGATGCGATGTAGCCATTGCCCCTGTGGGAGGTCAAAAGAAATTACGGCGCACCCGCTTCACCCTTGCTACGGCGTGCCAAGCAGCGCCGTGGCTACAGCAACGAATTTGCATTTCCGCAGCACTCAACTAAATTCCGCGCTTCTTATGGCGAAGACTTCCTGGATCAATCGCAATGAACGCAAGCGCGCGACGGTCAAGAAATACGCCGCAGTGCGCGCTGAGTTGAAGGCGAAGAAGGATTATGCCGGTCTGGCGCAGCTTCCGCGCGATGCCAGCCCGACTCGCGTGGTGAACCGTTGCGAAGTCACCGGGCGCCGCCGCGCGTTCATCCGACGGTTTAAAGTTTCGCGTCTTACTTTTCGCGAGCTCGCTTCCCAGGGATTGATCCCTGGCGTCACGAAATCGAGCTGGTAGAATGCTGTAGCCGCGTCGCTGTGCGACGCGCGATCGAAACCGGCCGCAGGCCGGTTGCTAGAGGAAGACAGCCCCCATGGACTTTTTTTTATTATTTTTTGTGGTTGCGAAGCCGATTGCGGAAGCGCTTGTGACTCATTGGGATTCGCCTGGAATTCTAATTGCAAAACTTGCCGTGATCGGCGCGTTGGTTGGCCTGAACGGATTCTTTGTCGCGTGCGAGTTTGCCATCGTCAAAGTGCGCGCCAGTCAGCTCGACGCGCTGGCGGAGGAGGGGAACGCGCGGGCGATTTTCGCGAAACACGTTCGCGCGCATCTCGACGCTTATCTTTCTGCAACGCAGCTCGGGATCACGCTGGCGAGCCTGGCACTCGGCTGGATCGGCGAGCAATTTCTCGCGCAAATGCTCCAGCCAATTTTCGCGCTTGTGAATATCCACTCACACGCATTCGTAACGTCCGTGTCGGTCGCGCTTGCCTTTGCCGGCATCACGTTTCTTCACATCGTGTTTGGCGAGCTCGGTCCGAAATACACCGCCATCGCCAATCCTTTGCCGGTAGCCCTTCGGCTCGTTCGGCCGCTTGGCGCATTTTACATTGTGTTCAAGCCGGCGATTTGGCTCTTGCACAAGTCGTCGAATTTTCTTTTACAGACGTTGTTGCGCCGGCAACCGATCGCCACCACGGACCTGGCGCACAGCGAAGAAGAACTGCGGCTGATTCTAGAACAAAGCGAGAAATCCGAGGAAGTCTCAGCGCTCGGCCGCAAACTCGTCTTCAACGTGCTCGACCTGCGCGACCGCGTGGTGCGCGATATCATGACGCCGCGCGGCGACGTCGTTTATCTCGATCTTGAGGATGATTTTGAGACCAACGTGAAGAAGGCGCTCTCCTCGGGCCATACGCGTTTTCCGCTGGTGCGCGGGCACCTCGATAACACGGTCGGCCTTGTTCACGTCAAAGACCTCTTGCCCATGATGCGCGACCCGCATCCGGATTTGTTGCGCATCAAACGCGAATTGATTCCGGTGCCGGAAATGATGGCGCTGGAGAAATTGTTAAGTCTTTTCCTGAGCAAGCACGCGCATCTGGCCATTGTGGTGGATGAATTTGGCGGCACCGTCGGAATGGTGACGCTGGAAAATGTGCTCGAGGAATTGGTCGGCGACATTCAGGATGAGTTCGATGCGGACAAGGAAGAATTTCGCAAGCTCAGCGAAAGCGAGTTCACGGTCGATGGCGCACTTGGCCTTTATGAATTAAACGATCTCACCGGCTTGGAATTGGAAAGCCCGGACGTAAGCACGGTCGGTGGATACGTGACGCATCTCCTCGGTCATCTGCCCAAGCAGGGCGAACAAGTTAAGATCGACAATTACCTGGTCACGGTTTCGCAAACGGACGCGCGTCGTGTTCGGCAATTGCACTTCAAGAGAGTGAGCGGCAAGCCCGAGCCTACGACCGCGACCAAGCCGGATGTCGCGTTTTGACCTTCTAGGTTTCGGAAGGCGGTTTAATTCAATTGTGATGCAACCTGCCGAATGGCGGCTTGCAGACGATCCAGATTGATCGGTTTGATTAAGTAATCAGCAAAGCCTGCTTCGCGACTTTTCCGCAAATCATCTTCCATTCCAAAACCGCTCAGAGCAATGGCATCGATGCGTTGGCGCTTGCGAATTTCTCTTAGCAACTCAAACCCATTGCCGTCAGGCAACCCAATATCGCTGACGAGAAGGTGGAAGTCATTTTTGGCCGCCAACCGCAACGCGTCGTGAAAAGTTTCAGCGGTTACGACATCGTAGCCTAGACGAGCGAGCAAACGCTTAAGCACGTACACCGTGTCCTTGTGATCATCAACAGTAGAATTCGGAGTGGGGCGCTGGATGGCACAGCCGCGGGAGCGGATTCTCCGGATGTGAAATCCTGTTGAGCATGCGGTGAGGCGGGGCTTGCCACCATGTGCATCCGTAAAGACATGGTCGTGCCGCGCCCAGGTCCCTCGCTATACGTGGTCAGTTTGCCGCCATGCGCATCAACGATGGCTTTAGAAATCGAAAGGCCCAAGCCCAACCCCCTCTCCGCCTTGGACTCGGAGCATAAATTACGCCCAACAAGGAATAAATCGTTGAAACCGGGGATTGTTTGCCTCTCTTGCAACCAATCTGACGGTCCGCTGTCAGCCTGGTGTGATTGTCGATCTTAGCTTCACAAGCTGAAGCTAGCGGACATTCATTTCGGCAAAAGAGTGTTACTTTCCGGTTCTTTTTTCCGGGTCCAAAGATGAAACGTGTAAGTGAAGACGATATAGCCGAGCACCTTATGCGGGCTGTCGTTCGTAACATAGATGGCGGGATTAAATTGAAGATCCCGTGTCAAATTGCAGGGGAAACCGAGGGTGGACGAGTTCCCTGACCCGCTTTGGAAATCAATCTGCACCCGCCAGGTTTTGTTGAAATCGTAGGCGTAACCGAGAATCGCTTCGTTACGAAAATCGACGTGGGCGACGCCGGCGATGAATTTTTGATGCTCGCCGTAATAGCCGGCTTCGATGAACGGCTGAGGATCGACATGGCTGTGCGGCGACCAATTGATGAATCCGGTCGAGAGCAAATACGGCTCCTTTTGAAGCAGGGCGAGCTCGGTCCCGAAAATCAACTCGTTAGGCCGGAAACCTTTGAAAACAGCGACCTCGGCCCACTTCGTTAAGCCCAATTCGCTTTGAATTTCGTAGGGGTTGCCGATTTTTTGATCCTGGATTTGCGGGCTCAACGAAAGATCGCCCTCGCCTTGCAAATCAGGCGTCACGATTTGATTGAGACCTTTTGTCGTTCCATAAGCCGAATGCGGTCCGAGGCCGATTGCCATTCCCAGGAGCCAGCAAACGAGAGGGCCTCGGACTTGCATTTTTTGATCCGCAAACACTCGTTAGGTGGAGGCTTCCAATCGAGAAAGCATTGCCGGCCGGCGCCGCAGTTGCGCGGTCAGCCGTTCGATTGCTCGCAACGTTGACGTGCTGATATGATGTTCCATTCCTTCGACGTCATGATGGATGACCTGCTCGTCCACGCCGAGAAGTTTGAGAAAATCGGTCAGGAGCCGGTGACGCCGGGCGATCTTGCGGGCGAGGCGAGCGCCGGCTGAAGTTAAGACGAGACCGCGATATTTTTCATATTTAAGGAGGCCCTCGGCATCGAGCCTCTGCACCATGTTGGTGACGCTGGCTTGCGAAATTTTCAAACGAGACGCAATATCGACGACGCGTGCGTATCCTTTGGAATTGATAAGCTCGAGGATGCGTTCGAGATAATCCTCTACCGCGGAGGAACTGCCGAGCGCGGATGAAGACTTTTTACTTGGCACGGCTGAAGGGTAAAATGTTGGGTAAAATAGTCAAC
>WNFJ01612265.1_pt3 | contig 15305 bp, 15 predicted proteins | sample 5400461 | NCBI WGS metagenome assembly WNFJ01 (sample SAMN13153349, study PRJNA577476) | soil metagenome | isolation source: 115 cm saprolite on Douglas fir-dominated hillslope | place: USA:California | collected 2013-09-17 | reverse complement strand
AACAGGAACACCAGCGGTCACCTATTCATCGCTTGCGGTCCCGAGCGTGAATGGCCAAAGCGGCAGCCGCGCGTTCTGCTCCGACCAGTCCGGCGTCATCCGCTTCAATGCGGGCGGCACGGCCTGCGCCAACACTGACTCGGCACTTTAATTGGTGCCTCTGCGGCCTCCAGCTGGTCGCAGCCTGAAACTCAAAAGCACGGGACGAAAGTCCCGTGCTTTTGTTTTGTAACCTCTCTCGCGCCTCGGTTCTAGCTGGGCTTAATGCATGTGTACTCAACTGCTTGGAGACATTCACTTGTCTCGGGATTGGCCAGCTACTTGCACCATAATTAGGGGACTCTCGGCCAGCAAATGCGAGGTAGTTTGGGTAAACGGAATGGCAAAGAGAAAACAATCTGGGTTCTCTCTCATTGAACTTCTGATCGTGGTCACCATCATTCTGGTGATCGCCGCGATCGCCATCCCTAATCTCATGGCTTCCCGAATGGCCGCCAATGAATCGTCGGCAGTCCAAGAGACGCGCGCGATCACCACTGCCGAAGTCGTCTACACTACCCAATACAACATTGGTTTTGCGCCTTTGCTCGTGAACCTTGGTGATACCGGCCCCGTTTCTTCGACCACCGCTGGACTGATCGATGGAGTCTTGGCCGCCGGCTCGAAGAGCGGATATCTATTTAGCTACTCCGCTCTAAACCCGGATTCTGCCGGTCACTATCAGACCTTCACTCTCAACGCGGATCCTTTGAATGCCGGTTATAGCGGCCGCAAACACTTTTTTTCAGACCAGTCCGCCGTGATCCGCGTCAACCTTTCCGCTGCCGCGACAGTGACCGACCCGGCCATCTAGGTCCCAGTTCGTTGTCTTAGTTCATGTCCGCTCGCAACATCGCCTTGCCCACTACCAAGTACTCTCTCCCATCCCGGCGCTCTCGCTCCGAGAAGAGGGTTTACATTCCGCCAACCCGATCTCCACAACTTCGTGCATTCGTCGGGACACCCGTTCCATAATTCCTGCGATCGGCGGCGGTTTGGGCAGCGTGGCGCCGACCTTGACCTCCCTCGGTGTTTGAAGCTCAGTTGCTTGGAGAGTTTTTCGGATGTCTGATCAAGGGTCCGGAAAGGCTTTTGCGCTGGATGAATGAACGATTCCGTGTTGCGCTGCTGTTGGCGGTGGCAATGCTGGTCTACGCCAACACGCTGCACAATAGATTCACGTTTGACGATGGGATGTATGTCTTTCGGAACCCGGCGGTTACCAATTTTTCCATACGAGGACTATTTGAGCCAACCATTGCCACCAACATTTTTCGCCCCGTAACCTTCGTTACGTTTGCCCTGAATTGGGCAGTGGGCGGCGACCAGCCGTTTGGCTATCACGTCGTCAATCTCCTGCTGCACGCGGGAGTCATATTGCTGCTTTACCTGGTCCTTCGAGGGCTTCTCGAACCCGCCCCGCGGGCAGCGACAGTTGCCTTGGCGGTTGCCTGGTTATTTGCTGTGCATCCCATTCACACCGAAGCGGTGGCCTCCATTGTCGGACGCTCCGAGTTGCTAGCCGCCGGATTTCTGCTGGCGGCGTGGCTGCTGCACCTGCACGACCGTCCATTTCTCGCATTGCTTTGCTTTGCATTGGCGCTGTTGTCGAAGGAATCGGCCGCGGCCTTTCTCCCGCTCGTGCTCGCTGGCGATTATGCGTGCGGCAAGCTGAAGCCTTCTCCTCGCTACGGCTGGATCGCCGGCGTCACTTTGCTGTACATGGCGCTACTTTGGAAAGTCCAGGGTGGACGGTTTGGAGCAGAGGACGTCAGCTTTCTTGACAATCCGCTCGCCAGCCTTCCTGCCGGATGGAGAATTCTCAACGCCTTGCGCGTCGCTTGGAAATATGTTGGTCTCCACGTCTATCCCGCCACACTTTCCTGCGACTATTCGTATAGCGCATTTCTCCTCTATGCAAATTGGCGGCATACATTGCCCGCCGCTGTCGCGACTGCCTTCGTGCTGGCTCTTTGGATCTGGGCCCTGTGGACCCAGCGACGCGATTGGGTCCTCGCCGGAGCGATTTATCTGGGCGGTTTTGCTGTTACGGCCAACATCCTTGTGCCGACGGGCGCGATAATGGCGGAGCGCTTCGCGTACCTTCCTTCTGCAGGCTTTTGCCTGTTCATCGTCCTGATCTGGATGCGCCTTGAGAACCACAATCGGCGGATGGCCTGGTCGCTGTTTGCCATTCTTCTGGCAGCTCTGTCGTTGCGCACTATCGTCCGCAACAGGGATTGGCACGACAATCTCACACTCTTTTCCGCTGCAGTTCGTGCCGTCCCAGGAAGTGCAAAAATGCACGCCAATCTCGGCGGCGAATACGTGAAGCGCGGCCAGTTGGATGCGGCACGAACAGAATTCCAAAGCGCCCTTCGTATCTACCCGGCCTTTCCCGAGGCTGAGGAGGCGTATGGTCTTCTCGAGTCCCGCCTTGGTCAAGATCAGGAGGCCCGGAGGTTATTGGAGGCTGCGCTCTCCCAGACTGCAAATGACAGCAGCGACTACGATTTCAGGGCCTTGAACCTGGCGACGCAGCTGATGAAGCTCGGGCAGAACGCTGACGCCCTCAAGCTTTTGAACCAGGAGATTGCCACGTGCCCGCGGTGCCCCCTAGCCTGGTCGAACCGCGCGGCAGTTCGTTATGCTCGTGGCGAGCTGGCGTCAGCCCGCGCCGATGCACAGACTGCCTTGCGTTTGGATCCTCTCAATGTGCAGGCGCAAAACCTGCTCAAATCGCTGGACGCAAGTGCGCCCTTCGCGCCACAGCGCTAGCCTGCTGCCAGCCGGGATAATTCACGGCTGGTTTTCTTGTTAGACTACCCGCATGGCTCGCAGACTCGGGCGACCCCTAATTTGCGTCGTGCTCGCGGCCTGCTTGGCCTGCGTCCTGCCCGCCTACGATGTCAGTCCGGACGTCAAACCACTGGTGGCGCTCTTTGAAGCCCGCTATCGAGCCGCCCACACCTTGCAAGCCACATTTCTCGAACGTTACACCGAAAACGGCCACGTCATCCGCGTGGAGGCTGGCACCGCGTATTTCCGCCGCCCCGGCAAGATGCGCTGGGAGTACGAGGCCCCGGAGAAGAATCTGTTTCTTGTCGATGGCAAAACCGCCTGGTTTTATGTGCCTGCCGATCACACGGCCACACGCGTTCCTGCGAAAATGAGCGCGGATTGGAGAACTCCCATGGCCCTGCTCGCCGGGGAAATGAAAGTCTCGCGTGTGTGCGGCCGTGTTCAGCTTGCCTCCCAGGAAAAGGCGGAATCCCCTGGCAATGTGGTTCTTTATTGCGAAGTCCGTGGCGAGGGAACGAAATCGCAAAAGTCAGACTCCCCGGATACCTATGCACAGACTGGAGAGGCTGCGGAAGCCGTTTTCTTCTTTGAGATCGTAAAGAAGACGGGGGACTTGGTCAGGGTGCTTGTGAGGGACTCTGGAGGCGTGGGCATCGAATTTCAGTTTAGCAACTGGAAGACCGACCCGCGTGTCAACGACGCCCTTTTCCGCTTTAGCGTTCCTCCGGGCGTCGCTATTGTGAATGGCGAATTACCCGCTGGCAGAAACGGTGTGAATCCTTAGACATCCAGATATTCCGGCACCCTTTCCTGGGAGGAACAGCCAACCTCCCGGCCTTCCCCCGCATATCAGCTAGTTGAGGTAAACTGAAGGCCTATGGGTCAATTCCTCTGCCGAGTGGCGGATGCTGACGGACGTGTCTTTTCGCACGTGGAAGCCGCGAGTTCGCTGGACGAAGCGCGCCAGAAGCTCGTGGATCGGGGATTGTACGTCTATTCAGTGGAATCCCGAGGCGGCCGCCTCGTGGAGTTGGTTCGCCAAAAGAGCGGGCGACAAATCGGCGGTTCAGAATTTCTGATTCTCAACCAACAGTTCAATACCCTTATCAAAGCCGGTTTGCCGATCCTGAAATCATTGGACCTTCTCGCCACCCGCGCGTCGTCTCCCAAACTTCGCCCGGTGATTTCCCAGATACGCGACCGCGTGCGGGAAGGGAAGTCTCTTTCCGAGGCGGTGGCCGAAGCGGGTGTGTTTTCCAAAGTTTATTCCACGGCCATCCTTGCGGGAGAGAAGAGCGGCAATTTGCCGGGGGTCTTGGACTATTACATCGCCTATCAGCGTGTCAGCACTGGGGCACGCAAGAAGATTCTCGCTGCGCTGGTCTACCCCGCGTTGCTGATCAGCGTAGCGGTCATTGTTGTGACCTACCTGGTCACCGTGGTGATTCCAAAGTTCGCTCTCCTCTATCATGACTTAAACGTGGAGCTCCCCACGCCCACGCGGATCTTGGTAGCTTTGACGGTTGACTATCGCTTTGTCCTTTTGGGCCTCGTGGCGCTGGTGGCCGCGGCTGCGGCTGGCGTTTTTCTGTGGTCCCGCACCGAAGAAGGCGGAACAGCCTTCGATCGTTTCAAATTCCGTCTGCCCGTGATTGGAGACACGCTGCTGAAATTTCAAGTCGCGCAGTTCTCGCGCACACTCTCGACTCTCCTGACGGGCGGCACGCCGTTGGTGGCCGGACTCCAGACCGCTAGCGACGCCATCACCAGCAAATTGCTCCGCTCTACGGTCAGTCAGGCCACCCAAATGGTGCGCGAAGGAGAATCTCTGCACGGTGCGCTGGCTTCCAAAGGCGTCATGCCGGACATGGCCCTGGATATGATCGAGGTTGGCGAATCGAGCGGCGCGTTATCTCCCATGCTCGTCAGCGTGGCTGAGTTTTATGAAGAAGAAGTCAACTTGCGCTTGACGACGCTCGTTTCCTTCATCGAGCCTCTTTTATTAATCTTTATGGGATTATTGATCATGTTTATTTTGATTTCCTTGTATCTGCCCATCTTCTCTTTCTCCATGATGGGGACGACAAAGTAAGGACTCATGGCCACCACGGAACAACTTCCTCCAGCACCCGGGCTGCCGGGCGGCGGTGACGAGCAAAACGAGCGCGAGTTTGCTCGCAAGCTCGCCGAAAGATATCGCTTCCCGTTCATCGATCTGCGCGAGCAGCGCATCGATCCGGAATTGTTTCGCAGCATCCAGGCGGACTTGATGTTCCGCTACAACTTCGTTCCGCTGGAACTGCAGAACAATACTCTGGCCATAGCCGCGGCGGATCCCGGCCAGGTGCAGATGAGCGATGAGCTGCCCCTCCTGCTCGGAAGAAAGCTCTTGATTCGCGTCGCCACCGCCCGGCAAATCAGCGACATTCTAAAACGTACCGAACAATCCCAGCGCGTTCTCGAGCAAGCCACCGAGGCTTTCACTCTTCAGACCTCGAAGGAAGAAGAAGAGAGCGACGAAACGATTTCCGGCGATCGCTTAACGCGGGACAGCACCGCCAGCCCGGTAGTGCGTCTCGTCGAAACCGTTATTTTCACCGCGCTCGAGCGCCGCGCCAGTGACATTCACATTGAAGCCCGCGACACCGAAGTCGCTGTCAAGTACCGCATTGATGGCGTTCTTCAGCACGCCATGCAGCCCATCGCCAAGGAATGGCATTCCACCGTGCTTTCGCGCATCAAAGTGCTCAGCGATCTGGACATTGCCGAGCGCCGTGTTCCCCAGGACGGCCGCTTCCGCGTGAAATACAAGGGCCGCTACATCGATTTGCGCGTCTCCATCATGCCTGCCAGTCACGGCGAGGACGCTGTGCTCCGCGTCCTCGACAAGGAAACGCTTTCGGAAAAATTCTCAAGCCTGACTCTGGACGTCGTGGGCTTCTCGGAGGAAGAAACCCGCCGCTTCCGCCGTTACATTCGCGAACCTTACGGCATGGTCCTGGTCACCGGCCCCACCGGCTCGGGCAAGACCACCACGTTATATGCGGCCATCAACGAGATTAAAACCGACGAGGACAAAATTGTCACCATTGAAGATCCCGTCGAATACCAGCTTCGCGGCATTACTCAGATTCCCGTAAACGAAAAAAAGGGCCTGACCTTTGCGCGCGGCTTGCGCTCCATCCTTCGCCACGACCCTGACAAGATCATGGTTGGCGAAATCCGCGACCAGGAAACCGCGCAAATCGCTATCCAGTCGGCGCTCACCGGCCACCTGGTTTTCACCACCGTCCACGCCAACAACGTCACGGACGTCATCGGCCGTTTCATCAACATGGGCGTCGAACCGTACAACTTCGTCTCCGCTCTGAACTGCATCATGGCGCAGCGTTTGGTCCGCGTGATTTGCGCGAACTGCAAGAAGCCCAAGAGGTATTCTCTGGAAGAGTTGAAAGAAGCGGGCCTCGATCCGGTGGTATGGGGAAACGTCACGTTTGCCGAGGGTGCCGGCTGCCTGGAATGCTCCGGCACCGGGTATCACGGGCGAACGGCGATTTGCGAATTGCTTGATCTGACCGACCGCATTCGCGAGATGATCGTGGACCGCCGCCCGACTTCGGAGATTAAGCGCGTCGCGCGCGAAGAGGGCATGATCACTCTGCGCGAGAGCGGTTTGGCAAAAATTCGCGCGGGTATCACCAGCGTGAAGGAAATCAACAAGGTGACTTTCGTTGAGTAGCGCCGCGGCATACCGCCAGGGCATTTACCAGTTCCAATGGATACGCCATCTCGCGCGCTGGTTCGATGCCATGCCGCACGCCGCCGTGGCCGTCGAAGTTTCCCCCGACCGCGTGGCCGCCGCCCGCTGGGGCCGCACGGATTCTCTCGATGGGTTCGCTGTCGAAGCTCTGCCGGCGGGAGCGCTTGTCCCTTCAGCCGTCGAAGCTAATATCGTCAACGTGGCCGCCGTGAAGGCGGCCATTGCCACCGTATGCGAGCGTTTGCGCGCGCGCGATGAAGATGTTGCCATGGTCCTCCCCGATCCCGTGATCCGCGTTTTCATCCAGCACTTCGAGGAATTCCCCCGCTCCGCCGAGGAGGCCGTTCCCATCTTGCGATGGAAACTGAAGAAGAGCGTGCCTTTCGAGGCTGATGAGACGCTCATTTCCTACATGCGCCAGGAGCCGCGCGAAACGGGCATCGACGTGGTCACTGCGCTTGCCCGTCTCCGCATCATCCGTGAATACGAATCGCTCGCCGAGGGCGCCGGCCTGCATCCCGGTGTAGTGCTGAGCTCTTCGCTCGCCGCCATCGCGTTGATTGAGGATGCCAAGCCGACGCTCCTCGCCCGCGTCTCAGGTTCCACGCTGACCACCGCCATCGTGCGGCGCGGCGTGTTGTGCGGCTACCGTTGCACCGACCTTCCGGTGCCCAGCGTCGACCTTACTTCCCAGATGCTCCTTGAAGAGATTTTTCCCGTGGCCGCCTACTACCAGGACACCTGGCATGAATCCATTCAGGCGGTTCGCGTCGCCGGGCTGGGACCGCGCCTTCGCGATTTTATCCCCACTCTTGAAGGTGAATTCCATTGCGAGGTGCGTTCCTTGTTGCATTCCGCGGTCTCCGAAGGACTTCTTAAAGAAGATGCCCGTCCGCTGGCGGATCGCGACTTGGAAGGCTTGGTTGGCTGGATGTTGCAGCGGCGTTAGAATCGTTATTTGCGGATTGAGGCAAAAGCAGGCATGAAAGTTAGGCTCAACTTAGCGACAACGCCCCTCGAAACGCATCGCCGGTTTCTGGTGGGTTCTGGTCTTACAGCTTTCATCGCTGGCGTGATGTTTGTCGGGCTAGGATGGCACGTATACACCACGCGCAAGGCCAACGCCGAGCTCCGCGTTCGCACGGAAAAAACACGCCAGGAGATGGCTGCCCTCCAGGCGCAGCGCAGGGACCTCGAGCGGTATTTCGGCCAAAAAGACATCGCCAATCTTCATGATCGCGCCGCCTTCATCAACTCCATCCTGGATGAGCGTAGCTTCAACTGGACGCTGATGTTCATGGACCTGGAGCACATCCTGCCGCCCGGCGTTCGTGTCATCAGCATCGCGCCGAAGCAAGCCGCGGGACACGCGGAAGTGAAATTCAGTGTGGGCGCCACCAGCGACGAAGCAGAACTGAAATTCCTTCACGCCCTGGAAGAATCCAAGCAATTTGGCGAGATCCAAGTACTAGGGGATCACAAAGCCAATTCCACAGGCAACGCCAGCGGTGACCAGAAAATCGTCGATCTCACGGCGGTCTATTCGAGAACTTGATGCGGCGCGACTTTACATTACGGAGACGGGTGATTCTCGGCGGTGTGGGTCTTCTCGTGCTTGCCGACGTCAGCCTTGCAGCCTACAGCTGGCGGCTCTCATCTTCTCCACAAACGCCACAGTCGCAGTTCGATGCGCAAAGAAGACAGTACGATCTTCTGAAAAAGAGCATCGATGCCGCTCAGAAAATCCGGAACGACACTCCCGCGCTCCAGAAGGATTGCGATGCGTTCGAGCATTCTTTGGTCCCCGCGAGCGCAAGATATTCCTCCATAAAGTCCCAGCTTGATGAATTGACCAGGAAATCTGGCATCCGTCTTGAGGACCGCGCTTTCAAGCAGTCGGAAATTGCCAGCCGCGGAATGACGGAAGTTGCCATCGACACCTCCGTCAGTGGCGACTATCGCAGCGTGATCACCTTCCTGAATGCGTTGCAGCGCTCCCCACATCTTTACATCGTGGATTCACTGACGCTCGGCGGTGAAACTACGAATCAAGCCCCTGCCAACTCCCTTAGGGTTACCTTGCATCTTAAGACGTATTTTAGGACCGCGTCATGAAGCAGAAGAGACAGCTCGTCGTGCTCGCCGCGCTTCTCTTGATTGCCGGGTTGATTTGGTTTTTCTATTTCGATCGTGACAGGACTGTCGTTACTGCTGATGGCAGCTTCACAGCCCAGGACACGCAATTGCTTTCCGTCGAGAACCCGCAGCTTCATATCGACAAGCTTGATAAAGCCCGCAAAACGGAATACAAGAGCACTGGCCGCAATATTTTCAGTGCGATTCCTCCTCCCCCTCCGCTCACACCGGAGCAAAAGAAAGTGCGCGATGCGCCGCCTCTGCCTCCTCCGCCACCGCCGCCTCCAACGGTGTCGCCTCTTCCTGTCAAGTTCTTCGGCCACGGCACCGTTCCCAACGGCACCATTCGCCTTGCCTTCTTTAGCGATGGCGAAGAAATTTATGTCGTCCGAGAGGGCGAAGTGCTGCTGAAACGCTTTCGAATCCTCAAGATTAACAACGCCAGTCTGGAATATGAAGAGATCTCCAACGGGCTTCGCGGCACCGCCCCACTCGAGGAGCAGGGGGGACCTCCTTCCCAATGAATGCTGGTTGCCCAAAGACGCTAAGGAAGCGCAGTGAGCGTGGCTATGCCTTGCTCTTGGTCATTTTCCTCGTAAGTCTGCTACTGATTTCCACCATGACCATTGCGCCAAACATCCTCACCGAAGGCCGGCGTGAAAAAGAAAAAGAGATGATCTGGCGCGGGAAGCAATACACCCGCGCCGTAAAACTTTATTACCGCAGATTGGGGCACCTTCCCACTTCAATCAACGATCTCACCAAGCCAAAGATAGGAACAGTCCGCTTTATGCGCCAGGCTTACAAAGATCCCATGAACAAGGAAGATGGTTCCTGGCGGCTCATCTACGTCGGCCCCGCAGGGCAATTGATGGGCAGCCTGAAGCCTCCCCAGCAGAATTTACAACTTCCCCAGTTGGGCGGTGCAGCAGGTACTCCAGCGAGTGCGCTGGGAACGCTTCCCCAGCCAGGCGCGACCGGCCAGTCAGGTTCGTTGTTCGGCCAAAGTTCGTTCGGGCGGCAGAGCCCGAGGGCGCTACAGCGGAGTGGGGCGGGAAATCCCCCTGCCACGCCAGGAACGTCCGCAGGGACCGATCAGAGCGGCGCCGGTCAGCAGGCGATCCCCTCAGGCGATACTCCCACCATTGTAGGCGGCAGCATCATTGGGGTCGGCGGCAAAATCGACAAGTCTTCCATCATCATCTACGACAAAGCCAAGAATTACCGGCTCTTTGAATTCATCTGGGATCCCTCGAAAGACAATCCGATGGCGGGACAACCAGGAGTGCAGAGCGGAACGACTTTCGGGCAGCCTGCCGGGCAGAATCCTTTTGGGCAGCAACCCGGTCAGAATCCAGCCAATCCGCAGCAGCCGGTTCAGAATCCGCAGAACCCGCCGCAAACTCCGCCCCAGAATCCGCAGCAGCCGTAGTTAACTTCTATGGAAAGCTACGGGGTTGTTGAAGAGGCTGGCTCGCCCCAAGCGGGGAAGGGCCGCCCATTCCTTGCGCCGGACTCGGCTGAGGCGGAGAAGAACCGCCTATCCCTGGCGCGGGACTCGTCCCGAACAGGGAGGTGCCAGCAGTCCCGGGCGCGGTGGGTGCTTGCGCCGGAGCTGCCGGTTTCGTGGCTGGCTTGGATTTGTTTTTGTCGTAGCCGCGTTTGACGCGTCGCACGTACGAAAGCGTTTCTGAAAATGGCGGGACGCGGCCATATAGCTGGACTTTATCGGGCCCGGCGTTGTAGGCGGCCAGCGCCAGCGATAGATCGTTGTTGTACTTCTGAAGTAAATCGCGCAGATAGCGGGTACCCCCGTCGATATTTTCCGCCGGGTCGTCGATGTTCTTTACGCCGAGCTGCGCCGCCGTTTCCGGTAAGAGCTGCATCAGCCCGCGCGCATTTTTGCGCGACACGGCTTTGGGATCGAAGTTGGACTCTACGGCGATAACGCTGGTGATCAGGTCAGCGTCCATGTTGTAGCGTTTTGCGGCGGCTTCCACCAAATCGCGGTAAAAGGGCTGCGGAACCAGTTGCGCAGCGGGCACCGGCGTAAAAACATCCTCCGGCTCGATGGCTACGACCTGGTCCGCGGGGACCTCCACAAATCCACCTTTCATCTGCAAACGGTACTTGTCCCCCAGGAGCTCGTAGCCCGTTACCGTCAGGCGCTGGCCGCTGCGAAGCACCACGTACTCGGCGCGCAGGGTTGGCGCCGCGAGCACCGCGAGAAAGAACACAAGAGCGGCGCGTCTCGCAACACTAACCGGGACGCAAGAGGCGTGTCCCGCAACACCCCCCGGGGCACAAAAGGCGTGCTTCAGAGGCACGGCGCAGCCTCCCGCAGAGCAAATTGCTCGATGGCCAAAGCCACTCCGTTTTCGTCATTCGATCCGGTTTCATGCCAGCCGTAGGTCTTTAATTCCCGTACGCCATTGCCCATGACCACGGGAATGCCCGCGAACGTAAGCATCTCGAGATCGTTGTGATTGTCTCCGATGGCGAGGATTTCTTCACGTGCGATGCCGCGCAGCGCCGCCCATTCCGCCAGCGACGATCCCTTGGAGCAGCCGGGAGGGATTACGAGTTACAGCGAGCCGGAACTCTTCAGCGAAAGGCGCAGCGCGCAAGCGGGCCTCCGCTTCCAGCATAGCCTCAATCCTGCCGCTCAGCATCACCTGAATAGGATCCTCCGTGAGGCAGCTCTCCAAGGGCCGGGCCAGCCCGATAAATTCCATGTTACGAGAGTAGTAGGCATAGCGCAGAGAATCGTCCGGGTCCAACGATTCCAGCATCAGCTGATTCTCGCGCTCGCGGTCGAAGATGACTGCCGCACCTTCGCGCCACTCGGCGGTGAGATGCAAGACCTGCGCCGCCGTATGCTTGGGCAAGAGGTGGCGCAAGTGCGTGCGGCCCTCTTTCGAGCGGATCAGCGCGCCATTGCTTACGATCAAGGTCAGCTTGGAATCCAGCTGATGGGCCACGGGCATGGCAAAGTCATAGCGGCGCCCCGTGACCAGCGCTACCTCGATGCCCCGGCGCGTTGCTTCGGCAATGGCTGCGCGGTTGGCTTCGGGGAGCTGCCAGCGGCTGTCCAGCAGCGTGCCGTCAATATCGAGCGCAATGAGTCGCACACCCATCCCTTGATTGTACCGTGAAATGCGACGCACCATCGGCCAGCACGCCCGCAAGTGATCTGTGGTCAAGGTGGGCCCGCCCGCATGGCATCGCGAGCATATTACCTGTGCCTATAGTGATATTATTTCACCCTGGGAACATGCTGAAGCTCTTGATTTCCTAGACCCGTAGATCAAACAGGTCCCCGCCAAGAATTCCTTGGCCAAGCTCGGCGAGCCTGGGGCAACACGATCTCCCTGTGGATTGAGAGAGTGTACAGTGAAAAGGCGTCTATTGAAAAAATGACGGAACCATTTCATTTCTTCGAACAAGCGGATCTTCTCTACAGGCTCTCGAAAGGCCTTCTGAAGAGGGAGAAAGGTGTTGTTTTCCTTGTCGGAGCGGCTCTACCGGCACCTTTAGAGCCTGGAACCCCGGGAGTTTCAAGCACCGACGGGATCATACAAATGATCCGCGAAGAGTTTTCCGGGGACCCAACCCAACTAGCATCTCTTGACGGTGCCCTTGATGCGGCAGGAGAAAAGAGGTATCAAGCCGCCTTCTTCTTTTTGCAAGGTCACTCCGGTCAATCGGCCGCAAATGAGATTGTGAAAAGAGCAGTTCTCGGGGCGCGTCTAAAGAATGAGAACTCCGGAGGAGTTGACATCGACGTCCCCTCAGCGTCAGATGACGAGCTGCGTGTCATGGAGTTTGACTCAAACTGGAAACTAGGTCCTGGCATCGAGGCTCTAGGAAAACTGGCTGCTCATTATCCTCACCGATTCGGCAAAACCGTCCTTACGACAAATTTCGATCCCCTTATCGAAATTGCAATCAGAAAGGCTGGCGGGGAATATTTCAAGACGGCTTTACACGCCGACGGAAATTTGTCCCAAACCGAAGCGCGCGGGTGCCACGTTGCCCACCTCCACGGCTATTGGTATGGCTCCGATACGCTTCACACAGCAAGTCAGCTCCTTCATGCTCGTCCCCATCTAAAAGCCTCCCTCGCTTCCTTGCTACGCAATAAATTGGTGGTGGTTTGCGGCTATGGGGGCTGGGATGACGTGTTTACGGTTACCCTATTGGATGTAGTCTGCGACGATACTGCTAGTCCTGAAATCCTCTGGACGTTTCATGCAAAATCACCGGTCATTGCCGAAGCCCTTGGAAATCGAATCTCTGCTGGACTCAGCCGTGGTCGGGTATCGCTCTATGCTGGCGTAGATTGCAATTCTTTCTTTCCACAAATCTACGATACCTGGACGGAGAACGAAAAACCTGCGGTGTCGCAAGGGTCTGCTCCCACTAACAGAGTCCAGATCAAACTTTCACTCAGACAAGAGCTAGAAAATACCAAGTTGGTGCCATCAAGCCTCCAGGGTGACGACGAGGACAGACCACCCGTCGTGGATCTCTGCGTCGGTCGTGAGGTGGAACTACAACTTATACGAGAATCCAAGGCCAAAGTAGTTTTTGTAACTGGGATTGGCGGGCAGGGGAAGTCAACCCTAGCTGCGCAATACTATTCTGACGCCCAACAACAGCGCACCCATAATTACTACGTATGGCGGGATTGTAAAGAGGAAAGCGAACGGTTCGAAAATCAACTTGCCTCGGTGGTTGAGACTCTCTGCCGGAAGGATCTCAGGTCAGGACTTGGCCAAGCAAGATATCACCTCCATAGTGCAGCTATTTATAACTCTGACAGCGCATACGTCCGTTCTCTTAATTTTCGATAACACGGATCATTATGTGAACTTGGACGCCGGCCGAATGACTTCAAGTGCGGATGTTCTGATCCGTAAACTGCTTTCGTCCACTAACAATTCCAGGGTCTTGTTAACCTGCCGTCCCTCCGTTGAGTACGATCGCCCAGCTGCCCTGAGTTGCCGTCTGCAAGGGATCTCATTGGAGGCAGCCCGCCAGATGTTTTCGGTCCGCGGTGCGGTCTGCACGGAGGATGAAATCGTCGAGGCACATGTGGCAACCGATGGCCACGCGTTTTGGCTTGATTTGCTAGCGCTCCAAGTCGCCAAACAGTCTCCGCCCTCCTTGAGGAATCTTCTCGAGAAACTTCGGACTGAGGGCGGATTTCTTCCTGAAAAAACCCTTGCTTCGATTTGGGAGACACTTACGGAGCGTCAGAAGTTGGTGCTCCGGTCCATGGCCGAAGCAGTGCGACCCGAAACAGAATCGGAAATCGCTGACCACCTGCGTAGTGAACTGAACTATCGCAAGTTCCTGAAATCTTTTAACACGCTAAAGTCATTGAATCTCGTGGTGGTAAAGCGTAGCCCAACAACGGAGGACGTTTTTGAATTGCATCCCCTCGTCCGTCAATCTATCCGCCAGCGCTTCACCATGCCTGAACGAACATCGTTCATCGAGGAGATCATCAAGGCCTATCGTCGATTCATTAGCAGTCATAAGTTTCAGCTCGTGGAACGCCCTCCTATTACCACATTGCAATACTGGACCCATACAGCGGAGCTAGACATCGCGGCAGGTCGCATTCCTGAAGCGATATTGACCCTTGTGGAAGCTGGGGACGCGTTCGCGGCGAGCGGGTACTCGAGAGAATTTTGCAGGGTCGCTCGCCTTCTACTTGGTTCGATTCCGTGGGTCTCCGAGCACAGCAAGAACAAAGGCTTTGATGACTTGTTCAAGATGTACGTGCACAATTTGGATCATCTCGGAGAATGGGGGGAGGCTGAGATTCTCCTTGAAAAGTTCCAGTTAACCGTCGCGGAGCGTGATGCGCGTTATATTTTGTACTGCGACCTCAAGTGTTACCACGAGTGGACCAGGGGAGAATTTGCCGGTGCCGTAAAGTGGGGAAAGATCGGTCAATCACTAAAGAAATCGTCTGACGTCGACACCAAATACGACGTTACCCACAATCTAGCCTTAGCCGAACGTGATGCCGGACAGCCTGAGTTAGCGTTGCCGGTTTTCCTCGATGGCCGAACCCTAGAAGAAGTGCTCGACCCGGAAGAACTCGATGAGGACAGAGCGGGGCCTCACTATGGCAACATAGGCCGCTGTTTGCATTTTATGGGACAGATAGACTCGGCGCTCATCTGCTATCAAAAATCTGCTTTGCTAGTCGAGAAATCCACAAGAGGCGAGCAAATTCTAAATCAAGGATACATACGGCGCCGGATTGGGGAGTTACTCTTGGCCCGCAACGAGCAGACATTAGCTCGGATTTTCTTGCAAGCCGCGAGGCTTAAGTGGGAGCAGGTGTCTCCACCAAAGGCTGTGCAGGTCGCCGCCTTGCAGCGACAGCTCGGTACCGGGGAGCCCGCATCTTCAGGAATGTCAAATGATGCCATCGAGAAAGCTTGTCTCAACTGGATCTACGGCCGTGCGAGCAACGCCTTCTAGTTTCCTCTCTCGCTCCCCCCAGTGAGCTCTACCCCTTTGTTTTCTTCTCTTTACAAAATCGTTC
>WNFJ01367980.1_pt1 | contig 15305 bp, 10 predicted proteins | sample 5400461 | NCBI WGS metagenome assembly WNFJ01 (sample SAMN13153349, study PRJNA577476) | soil metagenome | isolation source: 115 cm saprolite on Douglas fir-dominated hillslope | place: USA:California | collected 2013-09-17 | reverse complement strand
TCAGGCTGGATGGGGAAGGGAAATCTTAAGATTCTCTGCGGCGGTGAGGCCATGCCACCAGAGCTGGCTGAACAATTGATTGCTAAAGCAGCTTCAGTCTGGAACATGTACGGTCCTACAGAAACCACAGTCTGGTCGACTGTTTATCCCGTCATCTCCTGCGAAGGCCCTATTCTCATTGGACGCCCAATCACAAACACTGAAATCTACATACTCGACCGCAACCTGCAGCCGGTGGCGGCCGGCATCATTGGAGAGCTCTACATAGGTGGAGACGGCCTGGCCAGAGGCTACCTGAATCGTCCCGAATTGGATGCCGAAAAGTTTACCGTGAATCCGTTTAACGCTAATCCATTTAACCCTGAATCGGGCGCACGGCTCTACAGAAGCGGTGACCTCGCCCGTTATCGCGCGGATGGGAATATTGAGTGTCTCGGCCGCGTGGATCATCAGGTGAAGGTGCGAGGATTCCGCATCGAGCTGGGCGAGATCGAATCGCTGCTGCGAGAGCACCAGGCGGTCTGCGATGCTTGCGTGATTGTTCGCGAAGACCTTCCCGGCGGCCCGGGCCTGGCCGCTTACGTCATATTGGCAGAAGAGCAAACTTCTAATCTTGACGAGATCCGCAATTTCCTGAAGGAAAAATTGCCGGGCTACATGGTTCCGATTCTGTGTTCATTAGAAAAGTTCCCACTAACGCCGAATGGCAAATTGGACCGGCGTGCGCTGCCCGCTCCTGAAAGTACGGATTTCGGCCACGAAGAGATGGCTGAAGAACTTAGTGATGCCACCGAAAGAATGCTGGCGGGCATATGGAGCGACGTGCTCAAGGTTCCACGGGTGAGCGTCTATGACAATTTCTTTGACTTGGGCGGCCACTCGTTGTTAGCAACCCAGGTGGTCGGCAGAATAGAGAAAGATTTGGGAGTGCGTATGAAGCCGAAAGAGCTTGCATTCCAGACACTGGGCCAGTTTGCGGCATGTTGCAGGGAGCGGCTGGAACGCCAGTGAGATCCGCAAAACCCATATTGCCTCTCTATTTCGGTCCGTCGGATGGGCCGCTTTTCGGTTGTTACCATGAGCCACCGGCTGGGCACAGACGGAAGTGTGCGGTGCTCATCTGCCCGCCGATCGGGCACGAATATATCAATTGCCACCGTGCCCTGCGGCAGTTGGCGGCGCGCCTCGCCGAAACCGGCTTTCCGGTTTTGCGCTTTGACTACTACGGCTGTGGAGACTCCGCCGGCGTCAGTGAAGAGGGCGGAATTTCCCGCTGGCTGGAGGACATCTCGACCGCCATTCTTGATCTTCGCCAAAGGACAGGGTTGGCCCAAACTTGCGTGGTCGGACTACGGTTGGGTGGAGCTCTATCGACAATCATCGGCTCGCAACGGGGCGATGTTGAGAGCCTGGTTCTCTGGGAGCCGGTGGTAAACGGGAAAAGTTATCTTGATAATCTGCTCTCTCTGCAAAAAGAGATGCTGCGTTTTCGCCCTAAGCCAAAGCGTAAGCATGCTCAAGACCACATTGATGTTCTGGGTTTTCCCTTGTCACATTTTCTGCGCAGCGAGCTGGAGAAGATCGATCTTCTAACCGTCGCTGAGAAGCCGGCGAAGAATATATTGCTCATTCAGAGCGATGAAGCGGACGACCAAGGCAGTTTGCACGGCCGTCTGAGCCGGACTGAAGCTCGGCTTGAATCCCAACGTCTTGAGGCCCCCCAGATTTGGCTCCCAACCGCCGACGGCAGCTTGCTGGTGCCCAGCCAGGTGCTGCAATCGGTTGTTGCCTGGATTGGCAAAACACACTCATGAAAAACGTAGTTACAAACGAAGTTACAAAAGAAGAAGCTGTTCTCTTCGGGGAAAAGAAGTCTCTCGTCGGGGTTGTGACAGACCCGGCGAGAGTGACTGGGAACCCGAGAGCTGCGGTGCTTCTCCTGAATCCGGGCATCGTGCATCGGGTTGGACCAGGGCGCATCTACGTGAAAATTGCGCGAGCCCTGGCGGCGATGGGTTTTGTGGTTCTGCGCTTTGACTTCTCCGGCATTGGCGACAGCGCGGTGCGTCACGACAATCTCCGTTTCGAGAAGAGCGCGGTCCGTGAGACCCAGGAGGCCATGAAGTTCCTGAAGTCATCAAAAGGTATTGAGCATTTTATCCTTCTGGGCGGATGCTCAGGAGCGCTGATCTCGCTTGAAACCGCTTGCTGTGATGAACAGGTTCTGGGCGCGGTGCTCATCAACTATCCGGCAACCGAACACGAGGATGAAGACGCCAATACCGATCTCAAACAGCGCAGAGCCGCCCACTACTATTGGAGTTTCGCTCTCTTCAACCTGAAGAGCTGGCGCAAGCTGTTCACGGGAAGAGCGAACTATCGCCAGCTCATGCAAGTTTTGCGGTTGCAGGTAAAGCGCCGGTTTGCTTCCCGAAGCACGATGCCGGCCAAAGAAACTTCATTCGCGGCAAATTTGCGAGCTCTGGCGCAACGCAACGTGCGCTTAACATTTCTATGCTCGCAGGGCGATCCGCTGCTGGACGAGCTGCGGGAGGCGGGAGGAGATGAGCTTCAACGTTCATGCGCTCTCGGCAAGGTGACACTCGACGTTATTCCGCGCTCAGACCACACCTTTAGCTCTCTCGATGATCACGATCGGCTCTTGGAGCTGATTCTCAGACGAATCAGCGCGATGAGGCTGACAGCAAACGGCACAGCCGACAGTTCTGAACTGGTATTCCCAGCGGAAGCAGTCCCCTTTGGTGACTCCGCCGCTGGTCTCTGAAGTGCGGATCCTTTCCAGTGAGCTGACATACATTTTTTTCATTGGCATGAACGGCGATCCATGGCCAATTCAGAGGAATGAAGACATATGAATGAAGCCTACAAGTTCGACGGCTGCGTAGCCAAGAAGCTTCGCGTAGATCTTGAAGTTGCGACATTTTCTGCCGCTGGGGGCTCGGCGATTCGTGAGCAGGAATCACGATTGCCTGTGCTGGAACCTATACCGGCGGCGATGCGCGGCGATTTTGCGGATACGGCAGAGGGCCTGGATCGAAAAACCCGCGAGCCGCTCCCGGCATTGCTTCTCGCCGAGGAGCTGGGCTTCTACAGCCAGTATCCCTGGTGCCTCAACGCGTTTCCTACTGTCTCAGAGGTGGTGGATCATCTCGCGCTGGAGTTGGGCAAACTAGATCATGTATCCAATGAAGCTTGGGAGGGCTGGCAGCGGTCGGAGGTGATCACGAATATCTTTCTGCTTTCCTGTGCCATCACAGACACGATCGATGATCATCTACTGGGCAATATCTATGATTTTTCCAAAATCAGTAAAGTCCTGCCGTTTGCCGGCGCTGGAGCTCATGCACTGAAGAAGCTGTTCGAGGGTGCAGACCGGCTGCGGGCACTATCATTATCGCCCTTACTCCGCTGGAGACAGGCTTGGGCAACTGCCGTAACCCAATTCTTGAAGCATTCGTTCATTGCCGGCGATTTGAATGGAGCTCGCCTGCTCGAACAGCGTAATTGCTTGACCAGCCTGCTTCCCCCGAAGTTTCCTCAATCTCTGTGGAAGTGTCGTCCGAAAATCCCAGCCTTCTTCCGCTCCAGGGACTTCGCTCTTCAGGATTGTATTGAACTGGGCAAGAAATTTGTTGCGGCCTTCCCTGAACGGGAATGGCCTGCCATCATTATCGGATTGCGCACCGCTGGATCGTATCTCGCGCCCTTGCTGTGCGCTTATCTTCGTGACCGCCAGCAAGACACGGATTGGATTGCGGTGCGTCCCTGGAAGGGTCTCGCGCTGTGGGAGCTAGAGACGCTTCGGCAAGCTGCGCGAAAGAAATCACGGGCATTGATTGTTGACGAATCGATTCATTCCGGGCAGACCCTGGCCCAGACAGTCGAGCTGCTGCGCCAGGCTGGTTTTGCCGATGAGGATATCGTGGTACTGAACCCGGTCGAGCCGGCTTTCCCCAGATGGAGAAGCTCGCAGACATTCGAATCGCTTCAAAAAATCAACATCATTACGCTGGAACCGGAGGAGCGTTACAAGCAGGGGTTGCTTGATTCGAATGCGGTGCAGAGCCTCTTCGACGAATATTTCAAAGCCCGCGGTTATGCCAGGAGCCGGATTGTAACCATTCACGATCCCATTTGCGATCCCATTCGCGATGCAAAGATAAGAGAATTGAGCCTGAAGTGGCAGACGGAAGCGCCCGAGAGAGTGGATGTCCGCCTCAAGCGAGTGTACGAAGTGCATCTCTGCCGTGCCGGCGGTAATGACGAAGTCCGCTATGTGTTCGCCAAGAGCGTTGGCTGCGGATGGCTAGGCTACCACGCCTTCATCGCCGGACATAGGTTGGGAGACTTCGTTCCTCCCATATTGGGCCTGCGCGATGGAATCCTCTATACAGAGTGGATTCCCGAAACAGAACATGCGCAGCCTCTCACCCAAAATCGTGAAGGGTTCATCGGTTCCGTCGCGTCTTATGTTGCGGCACGCGCGAGAAGCCTGCGTCTGAGTAATGATCCTACCCCTGACTTGGCAACCGAAGGCCGTCACAAAGGCTTTGAAATCCTGGCAAGCTCGCTCAGCCGTGCTTACGGTTCGAGGATCGTGGCTGCCCTCAAGCGTCCGTGGATCCAGCGCCAACTCTCGCGGCAAAGCCCGGTCTCGGTCATGACCGATAGCAAGATGTCATCCGATGAATGGATAGCGGTGGGTCCTCGCTTCTTGAAGGCAGATTTCGAACATCATTGCCACGGCAAAAACGAATTGGGGATGACCGACCCTGCTTTTGATCTTGCTGGCGCAATTTTTCATTTCGGGCTTTCAGACCAGGAATCTGCACAGCTCGTCCGCCGCTATACAAATGAAAGCGGCGACGCTGGGGTCGAGGAGCGGCTCTTTTTGAATAAACTGCTGACAGGTCTCTGGGCGCAAAACCTGGCGATACTTGGTTTGCAGAATCCCCGGCTCCTTCCTCGACGGAGTGAGTTTCACCGGCAATATATTTCGGCGTGGAACTTCCTGGTTGCTGAAACCGTCAAAGAATGCGGCAAGCTGTGCCGCCGCCCGCGGCAAGTGCGGTGGTCCACTCCCCTGGTGGTGACCGATATCGACGGTGTGCTCGACAGAATGGTCTTTGGCTTTCCTTCCACCTCATCCGCGGGCATTAAGGCCATCTCGTTGCTGCACGCTCACGGATTTGCAGTTGCTGTGAATACCGCTCGCACATTACAGGAAGTCAAGCAATACTGCTGCTCCTACGGCTTCGCCGGCGGAGTGGCTGAATACGGAGGGATCGCCTGGGACGCGGTCAGCAATCGCGAGCTCGTTCTGGTAAGCCCGGAATCGCTGCAACAGTTAGAGCAGGTGCGGCATGCCATTCAGAAAATACCCGGTATTTTCCTGAACGATGATTATCGATATTCCTTGCGGGCCTTTACCTACCAGAATGGCCGTACGGCGCCGTTACCTCCGCTTCTGATACAAGACCTGTTAGCCGGTCTGAAGGTTGATCGTCTCCATGTGCATCACACCGGCCTGGATACTGCCATCGTCGCTAAAGAGACCAATAAGGGCGCGGGATTGCGTTCTCTCCTGGTCATGACCGGATTGCCCAACATTGAGGTCTTAGCCATTGGCGATTCGGAGCCTGACTTGGCGATGTTTCGGGTTGCTCGCCGCTCTTTCGCTCCTGGCAATGTCACCTGCGGACGCGAGGCGCGGCTGCTCGGCTGTCATGTCGCTGATCGTCTATTCCAGCCCGGACTGCTCGAAATCGCCCGCAAGATCGCACATCCTCAGGGCGGCGCCTGCGATGATTGCCGAGCGGTAGAGGCAGACTGGCCGAAAGATAAGAGTCTTTTTGTCTCGTTGCTCAGCGCTGCCGATGAGAGACCGCGTTCCTTGTTGCTGCGGAATTTATTCGACCCATCGCTATTGAGAGTCTTCCGAAAGTAGTTGCCGCAATCAAACGGCCTTGCGAACGAGACCCTGTGAATGATTCGCCGTATCCTGCACGCCGCCAACGCCATCGTTTTTGGACACTCGATTGCTCGAGTAGGTTCGCTGATCCTGGTTCCTCTCTTCCTGAGGTACTGGTCGGCTGGCCTCTATGGAGAGTACGTAGCGCTTTTTGCCGCGGTGGGTTACTTGTCCGGTCTCGATATCGGAATGCAGCAAGCGGTCGTCAACCGGCTGACCCAGGCTTATGCACGAAAGAACTTGGAGGAATATCGCTGCGTGCAGCATACAGCCCTGGCTTTTTACGTCGTACTCGCTTTGGCTGTTAGTCTGCTCATCGCCGGCATCGCGTGGCTGTTGCCGATTCCTCACTGGATCGGACTGAAACTCACGAAGCCCAGCATTGCCGCGAGTGTCATTGCGTTGCTCGCGGTCTATGTGATGTGGACGATGCCCATGCGGCTGCTTACTGCCACCTGCCAGACCACAGGCAATCTGGCACGCTCGCAGTGGATCGCGAATACTCAACAAATATTTGTCGTCGTGCTTTCGGCATTGGTCCTCATCCGCGGCGGAGGAATGCTGGCCATTGCCGCGCTGCAAGTGCTCACCGTGGCCGCAACCGCATTGTTCGTGCTGCTTGACGTTCGCCGCCGTTTTCCTATGCTCTTTCCCGGCTTTGCGGCAGCCAGGTTCTCGGCTCTGAAGGAACTCGCTCATCCCAGCATCTTGTTCTGCCTGCTGTTGATTGGGAATTTGATTGCCTTCCAGGGAAGCATTGTCATGGTCTCTGCCGTAATGGGTGGCTTGGCCGTGGCCGTACTTTCTATTTCCAAAACCGTGATTGACGTGATTCGCCAGGCTCTGTACAGCATCAGCCTGGCCCTGTGTCCCGATTTGGCACGGATGGAAGCCCTGGGCGAATTTGAACAATTGCGCAAGGTTCACCGCATGATGGTTGCCGGAACCGGTGCAATTACTCTGGCACTGGTTGCCAGCCTCTGGTACGAAGGGCCTCAGATCATCAATATGTGGACTCGCGGCCGCATCGAGCCTGACGCCATGCTGTTGCGCTTGTTCCTGATTTTCGTGGCATTCCAGACACCATGGGCCGCAAGCGCGACCATTGCCGTTGCAACCAACAAACATAAGGTCCAGGCAGTGGGCTACTTCTTCGCTGCAGTCTGTGGTATCGGTCTGGTCGCGATGCTGCTGCGGCCGCTGGGCCTTTGGGCCGTGCCGGTGGGATTGACCTTGGGTGAAGCATTCGGTTGCTATCACTTTGTCATTAAGGCCTCGTGCAATATCATCGGCGAGCCCTATGCTGCATTCGCCCGGCGTTTCTGGCTGGGTTTCGCCATGGTGGCGGCGGCGGCGCTGATGACGGCATGGATGGTCCACTCTTTAATACCGGGACCGGTGCTGGTGCGCTGCATCATTATGGGCCTGTTCACTTTGTCAGTGACCATCGCGGGCGCGTGGGTGATGTGGTTGACTCCAGAAGACCGAGCGCTCTTGCTGCCGAGGGTCCGCCCGGTGGTCGAAGTCTCAGGGTGACCGCGGTAAATCATTTTAAATTGTTCATATGAAGGCCTTCCTACTCGCTGCAGGCAAGGGCGAACGTTTGCGTCCGCTGACCGATGCCATTCCCAAGTGTCTGGTGCCGATTCAGAATGTGCCCCTATTAGGCATTTGGCTTGAACTGTGCCAGCAGCACGGCATTGACGAAGTCCTTGTGAACACGCACTCTCATTCCGATGCCGTGCACAGCTATCTGAGAGAACATTGTGACGGCATCGAGGTGCGCATCACCGAGGAAGAGATGCTGCTGGGGAGCGCAGGAACTCTGCTGGTAAACCGGAATTGGGCGCGGTCTGAACAGGAGTTTTGGATCTTCTACAGTGACGTTTTGACCAATGTCGATCTCACGCGGATGTTGCAGTTTCACCGCAGCAAAAACCTCGTAGCAACCATGGGGGTCTATGAAGTCACAAATCCAAAGCAATGTGGCATCGTGACCGTTGACCATGCGAGCGTTGTGCGGCAATTTGTAGAAAAGCCGGCGAATCCTTCAAGCAACCTGGCCTTTTCAGGAATTCTGCTGGCGACTCCGGCGATTTTTGACGTGATTCCTCATCGAATCCCTGCCGACATTGGTTTTGATGTTTTGCCTAAGCTGTTAGGAAGAATGGCCGCCTATCCGATTTCTGAGTACCTCGTAGACGTGGGAACACCTGCCAGCTACCAGAGCGCACAACTGACCTGGCCGGGATGGGGAATTCCCGTTTCGGCGTAGTCATAATTGTCAAATGCTGAAGGGCATAATTTTCGACATGGATGGAGTCGTTGTCGACAGTCATCCTAGCCACGTCAAAGTTTGGAGAGAGTTCCTACGTTCGATGGGTAAGTCTGTAACCGACGCGGAGCTTGAATTTGTGCGCGACGGCAGGAAGAAAGAGGAGATTCTGCGATATTTCTTTGGCGACCTGACCGACGATGAAGTTCGCGTCTACGGCCAGGAGAAGGAGCGGCTGTTTGCCGGGGAGGTGCAAAGCTTGAAAACGATTCCCGGCGTTCACGAGCTGCTTGACGAACTCCATCGTGCGGCCATTCCCGTCGCCTTGGCATCGAACGGCAGCGCAGGCCGCATTTATCGCATTCTGGATGTGCTGCGCCTCAGGGCATATTTCGCGGCCGTGGTGACGGCCAATGATGTCGCTCTGGGCAAACCTCACCCCGCGATCTTCCACAAGGCTGCTGAAAAGCTGCAGGTGCGGCCGTTCGAGTCGGTGGTGTTCGAGGATTCTGTCTCCGGGGTTCGGGCGGCAAAGGCTGCCGGCATGAAATGCCTGGGAATTGCAGACCCTCATCGTGCGAAAGCACTTCGGCGTGCGGGGGCAGACCGTGTGTTCGCGAATTTCACAAACACTTCGTTGAGCCGGATACAGAAAGTGCTCGCCTGAGGCCCCACAAATGACGGTCACGAAGACTCAACGCATTCTGCTTTTATCCAGCGCGCGTCCTTTGCGTACATGGAAGCTCGCCCGTCGCATTACGCAAGAGATACCGGGCGCCGAAATCTGTGGGATCGTCCAGCAGCCCGCAGAAAAACTCTCCTTGGCACAACAGCTTGTCGCGAGCGGTGGCATGGGCCGCAGCTTCCCATCGGCTCATGCACTGGCGAAGCTAAGGCGGTTATTCCGTTCTGCGCTTGAAGAGCTCCTGCATTGGATTGTGTGGTGGATTCACGGGTGTCCGCGTGGTCTGAATGATGCGAGAAGATTCAAGATTGCGGACTTGACCGAAAAATGTGGCCAAGCGCAGTGGCCATTCTTGCTGGCCCGGAATATCGATGATGCCGGCCTTCCAGAATTTATCCACCGGCAAAATGCCGGACTGGTTCTCGTACTCGGAGACCTTTCCTTGAGCCCTGAGTTGTTGGCGATTCCTTCATGCGGCGTGGTCCGTGCATGCAGTCGGCAGCTCAACTCTGATGGAACCCAAGCCGAACTGCCGTGCGAAATAAAGCTCGAATACTTCGCCCGAGGTTCTGAAGCAGCATTGAGTCTTGCGAATCTGACCGTACCACTACAGCCCTACGATGGTTTGGCAGGATACACGCTCAAGACGGACCTGATCACCGATGACCTGCTCATACAAACCATCACAACTCTGCAGAAAGAGAATCCGGCTGATGCCTCCAGAGCAGTAGGGAAGCGGATAGACGAGATATTTTCGCCATATCTAGCCCCACTCGAACACACGCAGGCTCAGGTTGCGCAAGCAGCACGTCCTGGCCGGCACTTCCGCAGTGTCTGGAAACTCTGTGGGGAGACGTTGTTGTTCTCTCCAGGGGTTGCAGTTCGAAACTGGTATCGCCGATGGCGTGGCCAATATCCTGTGTTGATTCTGGCGCATCACTTGGTTTGCGATCGTCCCCACCGCATGGGCATCTCTACAGAAGAGTTTTGGCACGTTGCCCGATTCTTGCAGCGGCACTATCGAATCGTAAGTCTCGCTCAGGCAGTTGAACTCTTAGGTTCGGGTGAGGTAAGGGAGCCCACGGCCGTCCTTACCTTTGACGACGGCTATGTAGACAATTTCGTAAGCTTGCGGGCGGTGGCCGATGAGATGGGAATTCCGGTTGCATTATTTATTGCCACGCAACCAGTTGAAATGCGGCGTGAATTCCAGCACGACTTGGCCCATGGAACCAGAGGAGCTCTCCCTTTGACATGGGAGCAAATTCACTATTGGAACCTTCGAGGAGGGGAATTTGGCAGCCACACGCGTACGCACTGCGATTGCGCCTCGACGGAGCGGATGAAATTAGAGTGGGAACTGGTTGGGTCGAAAAATGATTTGGAGTGTCGCCTCGGTAAGCCAGTAAACTTTTTTGCCTTTCCTTTCGGCAAACACGAAAACATCTCTTCGGATGCCGCACAAATGGCCATGTCTGTGTATTCACATCTTGTTTCCTGTTTTGGCGGAGAAAACCTGCCGGGCACGGCAGGCAATGAACGCCGGCATCGGCATCTCTTTCGTAAAAATCTTTATTCCAGCCTGTGGGAGTTGGAGCTGGAATTGCAATCGGTGTTTGACCGGGTTGAAACCATGAAAGGAAAGTTTGGGCGAAGGCGAACAGAAGTCGCCAGTCTCCCAGGTAGAGCTTCCATCGCTTCTGCATTTGAGTCAGTCGAACTATGAACAATCTAATCGCGATCGCTGAGAATCTCCATACAAAGGTTGATAACCGCACAGCGCGCATCGGACTCATTGGTTTGGGATACGTCGGCCTGCCTCTGGCCTTGCTGTTTTCCGAGCAGCGTTTTCAGGTAACCGGCTTTGATATTGATGCCCGCAAGGTCTCCGCCCTTTCGAGTGGGGAATCTTACATTTTTCGCATTCCTCCGACCGACATTCAGGCGGCGAAGAACCACGGCTTCCTCGCAACCTCAGATTACCGCCAGATCAAAGACATGGATGCGGTCATCATCTGTGTGCCTACTCCCTTGGATAAGTTTCACCAGCCGGACCTCAGCTACATCACCGCGACGGCAGATGCTATTGCTCCCTATTTGCGTCCGGGGCAGTTGATTGTGCTGGAAAGCACCACATATCCCGGAACGACCGAAGAGGTGCTGGTTCCCATTTTGGAGAAAAATAATCTTGCGGGGCTCAAAGCCGCGCGCGGCGAAGCGGTTGGAAAAGATGAGTTCTGTGTGGCATTTTCACCGGAACGGGAAGATCCCGGCAATGACAGCATAGCGCGCCGCGATATTCCTAAAGTAGTTGGCGGATTGAATCCCGCAGCCGCCGGCTCGGCAGCCGCTCTCTACGGAACTATCTTTAATCGCGTCGTGCGAGTTTCTACGCCGGCGGTAGCCGAGATGACCAAGCTTCTGGAGAACATTTACCGTTGCGTCAACATCGCGCTGGTGAATGAGTTGAAGCTGCTGGCTTTGCGCATGGGAATTGATATCTGGGAGGTAATCCAGGCGGCTTCAACCAAACCGTTTGGTTTTCAGGCGTTCTATCCGGGGCCGGGGCTGGGCGGGCATTGCATTCCCATTGATCCATTCTATCTTTCGTGGAAGGCGAAACAGTTTGACTTCCACGCCCGGTTCATCGAACTGGCAGGCGAGATCAATGCTGCGATGCCGTATCACGTAGCCGCCGCGGTAAGCTCGGCGCTGAACCAACATAGAAAAACCGTGAATGGTGCGCGCGTCCTGGTGCTCGGCGTCGCCTATAAGAAGGATATTGACGACCTGCGCGAATCGCCGGCGCTGACCATCATTGAGCTATTGCAAAAGCAGGGCGGCAAAGTCGACTATCACGATCCATATTTTCCGCGTGTCGGTCATGGCCGCCACTACGACCTGGAAATGGACCGGGCCACACTCGACAACTTGGAGCGGTACGACTGCGTGGTCATTGCGACTGATCACTCCGACTACGACTACCAGAAAATCGTGCGTGAATCGCAGCTTGTCATTGATACCCGTAACGCAACCCGTGGAATCTGCTCGCCCAAGGTTGTCCGCTGCTGAACTTTATGGCGGTGCCACAATTACTGTATCTACTACCGTGGAAGAGCAGGCCTTCAGGCCTGCGTTAAGATGCAATACAAATGGGCTTCAGCCCCGGTGCCGGCGCGGATACACCAACTCTGGAACCGCTTTAGCTTCAAATTCCATTCTTGCTGAAACTGCCTGGCTGGACCTCCAGCCACGCAATACCTAAGACCTTCTCACCAAATTACGCGAGGATATTTCGATGAAACGACTGCTCTCCATCGCTGCCCTGGCATGTTTTTTACCGTTCTCCGCAATTCCGTTGTTGTCGCAATTGCAAGACCCGGTTGCGCCGGTCAACATTATCTTCGATGACGATATGTCCATGTCCGTGGATGACGTGGGCAATCACGCGGTCCTGTGGGGGCTTTCCAACCGCGGCGAGGTCAATGTGCTGGCGCTGGTCTGCTCGTCGGCAAACGACTACAGCGCTCCCGCCATGCACGCCATCGCGAGCTATTACGGCCACCCCAATGTCCTTATCGGCGCCCACAAGGGCCTCACGCCTATTTTGGAAAACTCAGCTAATAGCAGCTACGCGCAACAAATCACCAATCAGTTCGGCACCGCGGGAGATACGCGCGCCAACTATCCGGATGCAGTGACCGTTTACCGCCAGGCGCTGGCCAATGCTCCCGACCATAGCGTGTACATCGTGGCGAGCGGGTACTATCAACCGTTACAGGCTTTGCTGCAAAGCCAGCCGGATTCCCTCAGCCCGTTAACCGGTATTCAGCTTGTGACGCAGAAGGTGAAACGTCTGGTCTCTGAAGCCGGCTGGTTCCCCTCCGGCAACGAGCACAATTTCCGCGTCGACGCTGACGCAGCCAGTTTCGTGTTTGCGAACTGGCCCGGCGAGATTGTTTCCGCCGGAGCCCAAATGAGCCAGGATGTATTCACTGGCCCGTCCTCGACGGCAGATCCTACGAAAGATCCCGTCAAGGACGCCTGGCAGTTGTTCAATGGGTCAAATCCCGTGCCGGGTTTTGGCCAGGTGGCTCTGCTCTTTACCGTCCGCGGCCTGGGTGCCAATTTCATCGCTTCTGGTTTTAACGGCCAGACAACTGTTGGTCCCAGCACCTCACAGTGCGCGGGCTGCAATAGTTGGACGCAAAACCCCAACGTCGGACATTCGTATCTTAACAAGCAGGCCACAGCCGCTGATCTGGAGGCGATTCTCAATCCTCTGCTGCAAAGTTCCTCCAACATGCCGATTTTGAGGAGCATCTCTCCCACCAGCGTGCCCGCCGGCAGCTCTCAGACGATAACCCTGACCGGCACCAACTTTTTTGCCGACTCGCAAATATTGTTTAACGGTAACAGTCGTCCTACCACCTTTCTCAGTGGGACTCAGCTCAGCGTCCAGCTCGGCGGCAGCGATTTGGCGAACCCGGGAACGCAAACCTTGAGCGTATCGAATCCTGAAGGTGGTGGCTGGCAGTCAGGTGCTCAAAATCTCACTGTCTTCGCTACAGCGCCAACCTTGACCACTATTTCTCCCTCAAGCGCTATCGCAGGCAGCGGCCCACTTACGCTTACGGCTACAGGCACGAATTTTGCCGACACATCGGTGGTCCAAGTCAACGGAACGAATCGCAGCACGGCTTTTGTGAGCAGCACTCAGTTGACAGCCACGCTTACCTCAGGTGACCTTGCCAACGCCGGCTCCCTCTCAATCACAGTGGCCACGGCTTCATCCGGTACCAGCGCACCTCTTACCTTCACCGTCAATAATCCGCCCCCCTCGCTCGCGAGCATCTCTCCAAGCACGGTTGCCGCGGGTGGAGCAGCTTTTACCCTGACGGTAAGTGGCACGAATTTTGTTAATGGGTCAGTGGTTCAGGTCAACGGCTCCAGTCGCAGCACGGCCTTCGTCAGCGGCACTCAGCTCAGCGCGGCCATTCCTGCCAGTGACATTGCCTCTGCCGGGACCCTTTCCATTACCGTGGTGAATCCCGCGCCGGGCGGTGGCGCTTCGGCAGCGCTTCCACTCGTCGTCAATAATCCGGCGCCCTCGCTCACCAGCATCTCTCCCGCTAGTGCCATAGTGGGAAGCGGTCCAATCACGCTTACCGCTACAGGCTCGAACTTTACTCCCACATCCGTGGTTCAGGTCAACGGAGCGAATCGCAGCACCAGCTTTGTCAACGGCACTCAGTTGACCGCCACACTCACCGCAGCAGATCTCTCTAATGCGGGATTCTTATCCATCACGGTGGATTCCTCCGGAGGCACAAGCGCGCCGCTCACCTTCACCGTGAATAATCCGGTGCCCTCGGTCTCCAGCGTTTCACCAAACCCTGCAATCTCCCTGTTAGGCGGCTACACCCTCACCGTTAATGGCTCTGGGTTCGTCAGGAGTTCGGTCGTGCAGGTTGATGGCAAATCTTATCCAACTACATTCGTAAGTCCAACTCAGCTCACGGCACAGGTAAGCGGCAGCGACCTGCTGAGTCTCGGGCAACATAGCGTCACGGTCGTCAACCCGTCTCCAGGCGGTGGTACTTCCAACGCGGTCACTCTGACTGTGGCCTCGCTGCTCGGAAACACTCCGGAACCGGGGGAAGAACGCTTCGCAGAAGCACTCGATCTCCAACTTCAATCGTCCTTTTCCGAATTAGTGTGACGCAATCAGCCACCAGGGCGCTCATCTTGCCGTTGTTTTGAGCGGCTGGGCGCCCTGTGCGAGCTTATTTTGTGTCCACTCTGGCAGGATCATCAACACAGGATCATAAACACGATGGTGCGAGAATCCCCCGGAGATGAATTGCTTGGATTCTTACTAAACAAAGACAAGGCACTGCTCTCGGCAGAAGAAAAAGCCTGGATCCAGAGGTATCTTGATCTTGCCGACGAAGTGCTTGAGCCTGAAATGCTGGTCATGATCAAGAGATACAAACAAGGTAGATCATGAAAATGATGATCATGAAAATGATTGCGCCACAGACTGTTAGATACGATGCCGTCACCATGTATTTTTGCTGTGCTTGCTGACCACGAGAACTAGCGAAGCGAAGTAACCATAATCGCATTCAGACAAACCGGGCGCTGCCAGAGCTGGCAGCGCCCGGTTTGTTTTTCGGTTCAGAAATGATGTCGCGGGAACCGAAAGATGAGGTTCTGGGCAAATCGTCGCCAATCCAGAAATTGAGATTTCCCCGCGCAAAACCCGCGAGCAGGACGTGCTCGTCCACAATCTCCAAAACCCGGAATCGACACAATGCGAACGTTTCGTGCTTCTAGATGGAATAGCTTGA
>WNFJ01300870.1_pt1 | contig 15305 bp, 13 predicted proteins | sample 5400461 | NCBI WGS metagenome assembly WNFJ01 (sample SAMN13153349, study PRJNA577476) | soil metagenome | isolation source: 115 cm saprolite on Douglas fir-dominated hillslope | place: USA:California | collected 2013-09-17 | reverse complement strand
GGCGCTGAGCTATTCGGATCTGGCGGTCCGCGGCGGATGGCCGATGATCCCAACCGATGCCAAATTCGCCCCCGGCGTGCCCGGACCGAATGACGATCTTTTGCACCAGCGTCTTTTGATCAGCGGCGATCTTGCGCCGGATAAAGCGACCGGACCGTATGACGAAATCGTCGCCGAGGCAGTAAAGCGCTTCCAGGTGCGCCACGGCCTCGCACCCACGGGAACGGTGACGCCGCGCACGCTTGCCGCGCTCAATGTCCCCGTGCAGAAGCGCATCAAGCAGCTGGAAGCCTCGCTCGAGCGCCTCGAGAATATGAATTTCGGGTTCGGACAGCGTTACGTGGTCGTCAACCTCCCCGCGGCCTTCGCCGAGGCCGTCGAAAACGACCAGGTGGTGCGGCGCTATCGCGTGATCGTCGGCAAGACCGAAAAACCGTCGCCGACGCTGACCGCCGAGATCACCAGCGTCATTCTCAATCCGACCTGGACCGTCCCGTCATCGATCGCGAAAACCGAAATCTCCGCGCATATGCGCAAAGACCCAAGCTATCTCGCCCGCATGCACATGGAAGTGCTGGATGGGCATGACAACCCGATCGATCCTCATGCGGTGGACTGGTCCGGCACCCACACGCCGAACTTCACGGTGCGACAGCAAAACGGCACCTGGAACGCGCTCGGCGCGGTGAAAATCGACATGCCGAATTCCTACTCGGTCTATATGCACGACACCAACCAGCGCAACCTGTTCAGCGACGATTACCGCTTCGATTCGCACGGCTGCTCGCGCGTCGACAATGTGCGCGACCTCGCCGCATGGCTGCTGCAGGAGGAGATGCCGAAGTGGAACCGCGCCGCAATCGACGCCGGCATCGCCACCGGCCAGCACCAGGAGATCGCGCTGCCGAAGAAGGTCCCGGTGGCCTGGATCTATCTCACGGCCTGGATGACGAGGGACCAGACCATCCAGTTCCGCAACGACATCTATGACCAGGACGAGCAATTATTGGAGGCCACCGCCGAAGAAGCTGCGTTCTTCAGCCAGGCGGCCAATCATCCGTTGACGGCGCATCTGGCGCAATAGGTGTCGGGAAACGATAGCTGCTGATCCGATGCGACGATTTGGAGTCATGGGTTCGGCACACTCGGGACCACCTCTCCCCTTGTGGGAGAGGTCGGATCGCATCGATAGATGCGATCCGGGTGAGGGGTTATGGCCTATCGATAGACCGTGACCCCTCACCCCGACCCTCTCCCACAAGGGGAGAGGGAGCACACCGGCATTGCCGAGACACCGAACCAATGCTTCAATCCCGGTACGTCAGACCCAATCACCGAAAGCGCTCCCGATGCTGAACGTCCCAAAAGCCACCGACAAATCCTTCGCCGACGGCAAGATCCTGCAAAGCGTGACCGACGGCGTCGGCGTCATCACTTTCAATAATCCCGAAAAGCGTAACGCCATGTCGCTCGACATGTGGGAGGGGTTCGGTCACGCGCTGGTCGAATTGCGCGACGATCCTGACGTTCGCGTGGTGATCCTGGTTGGCGCCGGCGACAAGGCGTTCGTTTCGGGCGCCGATATCAGCCAATTCGAGAAGACGCGCCACAACGCGCAAGCCTCGGAAGAATATTCAAAACGCAGCGCCGCGCAGCGCGCGCTACTAGCGGATTATCCGAAGCCGACGATTGCCTGCATCCGTGGCTTCTGCCTAGGCGGCGGCATGCAGGTCGCGATGATGTCGGACATCCGCATCGCCGCCGCGCACAGCCAGTTCGGCATTCCCGCCGCCAAGCTTGGAATAGCCTACGGATATGACGGCTTAAAACATCTGGTCTCGCTGGTCGGGCCGTCCTGGGCGCGGCTTTTGATGTATACGGGCATGAAGATCGATTCCGCCGAAGCCTTGCGGATCGGCCTGGTCGATCGCGTGATGCCCGACGCTGAATTGTGGAGCGCAACGACGGAAATCGCCCGCACCATTTCCGGCAACGCGCCGCTGGCCATTCAGGCGGCCAAGATCACCATCGCGCAGGTATTGAAGGACCCCGACCAGCGCGACATGAACGCCATCAAAGAGATCGGCACCGCCTGCATGGACTCGGAAGATTTTCGCGAAGGCCGGCGGGCGTTTATGGAAAAGCGCAAGCCGCAGTTCAGCGGGCGGTAGCGCAGCCGCCTGGTCTATTCGATGACCTTCTCGGCGATCGCCGTCAGCGTCGGAGGTATCGTCAGTCCGAGCGCCTTTGCTGTCTTGAGGTTGATTGCCAGCTCGTATTTGTTCGGCGCTTGAATGGGCAGATCGCTCGGCGACCCTCCTTTCAGGATTCGATCGATTTAACTGACGGGCTTGCGAATGAGTTCATCCAGGGCAACCGTGTAGGACATGAGGGCCCCACGTTCGACGGCACTGATTACGGAATTAAGGGCCGGCAGAGCCAATCGCGCACATTGAGCAATGATTTGATCCCGATGCGCGCTGCTAAACGGCTCCGGGATCACCATCAGAGCGCCACGCGGCTTATTCCTCAGCGAGGAGAGCGCGACTTCGATCTCGCTGTCATTGTGAGTGTGACACTCGATTACCTCGACGCTTCCGGCAGCGGCCTTGGCTGCCGCGACCACCGGCGGTGCATAGGCCGTGGTATCCGGATTGTAGAGGATTCCGACATGGGTGAGATCGGGTAGCAACTCCCGGAGCAACTGCATCCACTTGCCCCCGATTGAAAGGTCCCAGACCACGAAGCCGGTGACATTGCCGCCGGGGTGTCCAAGGCTATCGGCCAAGCCGAAGCCGACGGGATCGGCAACTTGCGTGAAGACGATGGGAATGGTTTTTGTTTTTCGATGCAGGGCCTGCGTCGCCGGCAATCCCTGCGCGTAAATCAGTTCGGGATGGAGTTCGACAAGCTCGGCGGCAGACGCATCGGTTCTGGCGAGATCGGCAAGCGTGCCGCCGAAGCGATAGTCGATATGGATGTTCTTACCCTCGACCCATCCTGCCTGCTGCATTGCTTCGCGAAATGCCCGGAGGAAACCGTCTGCAACCGAATTGTTCGCGTCGGGGCCAATCCGACCAAAACACCGATGTGACGCATCTGCTCCGGCTGCTGCGCGCGCACGGCAAGCGGCCATGCGATCGCGGTAGCACCGAGCGCACCAAGAATCTGGCGCCGTCTCATTTGACCATCCCTGCCCTCGGCATGGTAGCGGCTCAAACTGACGAACTCAAACTGGCGAGGAGCCAAGTGCCGGTGATGAGACACTAGCTTAAAGCGCCGCGAGCACTGCTTTCGCGATTCAGGTCTCGGCCCAGGCCAGAAACGTCGAAATGATCCGTTCGAGGCGCGTTTCGTCACCGGCGCCGTGCCATTGCCCGTCCTTGAGGCAGCAGTGCAGCCAGCGCGGCCCTTGCGGAAATCCTTTCGCGTCGATGTTTTCCGACACGGTGGTGAAATCGCGGTCGACAAGCTCGGTCTGGCTGAGGCCGATTTTAACCCACCAGCCCGGATTGTCCGTGGTCACGATCGAAATGCCGCTATGATGCTCCCGCTCGCCATCACAATGGGCAGCGAACCAATGGGACAGTTTCGACAGGAGATCGTCAGTCATCATGCGCTTGGTCGCGAACAGATCGCGGCGGGTTCGAAGCGAGCGCCAAGGCCACGGTAAATTAGCGTCCTAAAGCGCCGCCAGCACCGCCTTCGCGATATCCGCGGTGCCATTGCGACCGCCGAATTCCATCGGCTTGATGCCATCCGCATACGCCTTGTCGACCGCGCGCTGGATGCGCTCGCCGGCTTCGGCTGCGGACTCGATGCCGTGCTTGTCGGCGAGCCAGTCCAGCATCATCGCGGCGGAAAGGATCATTCCGGTCGGGTTGGCCTTGCCCTGCCCCATGATATCGGGCGCGGTGCCGTGGCATGGCTGGAACACGGCGTGGCCGTCGCCGATGTCGGCCGACGGCGCCATGCCCATGCCGCCGATCAGGCCGGCGGTCATGTCGGAGAGAATGTCGCCGAACATGTTCTCCATCACCATGACGTCGAAATCCCAGGGACGTTTTACCAATAGCGCCGAGCAGGCATCGACATAGAGGCGATCGGCCTTGACGTCGGGATGCCGTTTGGCGGCGTCGTCGAACATCTCGCGAAAAAACGCGAATGCCTTAAAGACATTGGCCTTGTCGACGCAGGTCAACTGACCCGGCCGTCCGCGCGCCTTGCGGCGTTCGGCGAGACGGAAGGAAAATTCGAACAGCCGCTCCGAGGTCTTGCGCGTGATCACCAGCGTCTCGCGCGCCTCGCTGTCGGTGACGACGCCCTTGCCCATCGATGCGAACAGGCCTTCGGTGGACTCTCTGATAACGATGAGATCGATGCCGCGCTGATCGGCGCCGACGATCGGGCTCGGCACGCCCGGGATCAGCCGCGCCGGGCGGACACCCGCATAGAGATCGAAGTGAAAGCGCAGCTCGACCTGCGGCATGATCTCGGTGTTATCGGGATAGCGCACCGACGGTAGCCCACAGGCGCCGAGCAGGATCGCGTCGGCCTCGTCGCACAGCCGCACGGTGCTCTCCGGCATCGACTTGCCGGTCGCGAGATACTCATTGGCGCCGGCCGGCGCCTCGGTGAAGCGAAATTTCAAATCCGACGTCGCCTCGATCTTGCGCAGGATTTCGAGCGCCGGCGCCATCACTTCAGGGCCGATACCGTCGCCGGCGAGCACGGCGATGTGGAGCGCGTTGTTAGCTGACATGGGGATTCCTTGAGCGAGATGAGAACATGTTAGCCGTCATTGCGAGCGAAGCGAAGCAATCCATAGAGCCGCAAAGAAAGAATGGATTGCTTCGTCGCAAGTGCTCCTTGCGCAAACGCTTCGCGTTTGTCGCAGGCAATGACGGTGGAAACCTACGGCGTCAGCACGGCGCGGCCGACCAGCCTGCCCTTCTGCAGATCGACCAGCGCCTCGTTGGCTTTGGCCAGCGGCATCGGCGTCACCGGGATTGGCGCGATTTTCTTGGCGCGGACGAGATCGAGGAGTGCCTGCGTTTCCCGGAGATTGCCAACATAACTGCCTTGAATCGTGATGGCCTTGATCGGAATCAGCGGCAGCGCCCATGGCGCGCCGCCACCGAACAGGCCGACGATCACGAGCTTGCCGCCCTTGGTCAGGCAGTCGAAGCCGAGTTGCGTGGTTTTTGCGTTGCCGACGAGATCGATCACCGCGCGGATCGGCCCGCCGGCTTTTTTGGCCAGTTGCTCCAGCGCATCCGGCGCGCCGCCATCGACGGTCGCGAGCGCGCCCGCCTTCTCCGCGGCTTCACGCTTGCGCGCGTCGATATCGACGACGACGGCGCCCTTGCCGCCCATTGCCTTCAACAGCGACAGCGCCATCAGGCCAAGGCCGCCAGCGCCGAAAATGACGATCGGGGTGTTAAAACTCGCTTCGACCTTCTTCAGCGCGCTGTAGGTGGTGACGCCGGAGCACGCATAAGGAGCCGCGGTCACGGGATCGAGCCCCTTCAAATTCAAAAGATATTTTGGATGCGGCACCGTCATGTGGTCGGCATAGCCGCCGTCGCAATAGACGCCGAGCGAATTCGGCTTCAGGCACATGTTCTCTTCGCCGGAAAGACAAATCTCGCATTTGCCGCAGCCGAGCCAGGGATAGACCAGCGCGACGTCGCCGATCTTGAGATCGCCGGCATCGGCTTTGGCATCCGGCCCGAATGCCAAGACTTCGCCGACCGTCTCATGGCCCATGGTGCGCGGCAGCGATACGCCGCGATCCTTGAGCGACAGCGGCTTGCGGCCATGGCCGAGATCGTAGCCGCCTTCCCAGATGTGCAGGTCGCTGTGGCAGACGCCGGCCGCCTTGACCTTGATCAGCACCTGGGTTCCCGACGGTTGCGGCGTCGGCTGATCCACCTCTTTCAAGGGGGCATTGAAATCGGCAACCTGGAAACTCTTCATCGCGTCTCTCCCGTTTCTTGCTCTTTTCTTGTCCGTTGTTAGAGGCTTAGTCGGCCGGGATCAATGGATGATGGCAGGCGGCGAACTGGCGAGGCGCCACCTCGCGCAGTTCCGGCACCTCAACGCTGCATCGCTGGTCTGCGCGCGGGCAGCGGGTACGAAACCGGCAGCCGGAGGGCGGCGCGATCGGCGACGGCGGCTCCCCGACCGGCACGCTTTCGGACGGACGGACTTCCGGATCGGGCACCGGGATCGCCTCGATCAACAGCGCGGTATAGGGATGGGCGGGGTGCGCGAATAATTGCTCGGAGGGGCCGACTTCACAGAGCCTGCCGAGATACATCACGGCAACCCGGTCGCTCACCGCTTTCACGACCGCGAGATCATGGGCAATGAACAGCAGCGTCAGTCCGTAGCGCGCCTTCATCTCTTCCAACAAATTGAGGATCTGGGCGCGAATGGAGACGTCGAGCGCCGAAACCGGCTCGTCGCAGATGATGAATTCGGGGTTGAGGACCAGCGCGCGGGCGATGCAGATGCGCTGGCATTGTCCGCCGGAAAACTCGTGCGGCAGGCGCTCGAGCACCAGCGACGGGTCGAGCCCCACCGCGCTGAGCACGTCGCAGACCAGCTGCTGGCGCCGTTTCGGATCCTTGACGCCCGATATCACCAGCGGTTCCGCGATGATGTCGCCGATGCGCCGCCGCGGGTTTAATGAAGCGATCGGGTCTTGGAAGATGAGCTGCACGCGCCGGCGCATCTGCCGCAAGGTCTCGCCCTGCATCGCCGTGAGGTCCTGGCCGTCGAACACGACGCGGCCCGAGACCGGCTTGCGCAACTGCAGCACCGCGCGCCCGAGCGTCGACTTGCCGCAGCCGGACTCGCCGACCAGACCAAGCGTCTCGCCGCGCGCAACCTGCAGGCTGACATCGGACACCGCGTGAACCGTCTTGCCGCCGACGGCATACTCAACGACAAGGTTTTCCACCTTCAGAAGAGGCCCTCGCGAAGGGGATTGCCTGACGTCCTGCTTCATGCGCCGACGCCAGCCGCGATCTCGATCGGATGGAAACAGGCATATTGATGGTCCGGCGATTCCGCAGCAGCGAGCGATGGTTTTTCCCGATGACAAGGCCCGGCTGCATAACGGCAGCGCGGCGAAAACGAGCAGCCCTGAAGCGGCCGGGTCGGGTCCGGCGGGCGTCCCGAAATCGCCGGCAATGGCGTGTGCGGGGCGGCATCGATCTTCGGGATCGCCGCCAGCAGCGCCTCGGTGTAGGGCATGCGCATTTTCTTGAACAGCGCCGGCGTCGGCGCGCGCTCAACGACGCGGCCGGCATACATCACGGCGACTTCGTCGGTGCGGCCGGCGACCACCCCGAGGTCATGGGTGATCAGGATCATCGCCATGTGGCGGCGCCGCTGCTCGCGCGCCAGCAAATCGAGAATCTGGGCCTGAATGGTGACGTCGAGCGCCGTGGTCGGCTCGTCGGCGATCAACAATTTCGGTTCGCACGACAGCGCGATCGCGATCGCGACCCGCTGCCGCATGCCGCCCGAGAGTTGATGCGGGTATTGCGTCAATCGCTGCTCCGGCGCGGGAATGCCGACTGCCGCGAGCAGCTCCACGCTGCGCTTCCTTGCAGCATGGCCGTCAAGTTCGAGATGCTCCTGCAAGGTTTCGATCAATTGCGTGCCGATGGTCAATACCGGATTGAGCGAGGTCATCGGGTCCTGGAACACGACCGCGAGCGACCGGCCGCGAAGTTTTCGCAAACGCTCGCGATCGAGACGCACGAGGTCCTGCCCATCAAACATCACGCGGCCGGAAAGTTTTGCCTTTTTCGGCAACAGTTGCAGGATCGCGCGCGACAGCATGGTCTTCCCGCAACCGGATTCGCCGACGATACCGAGCGTCCGGCCGGCGCCGATCGAGAGATCGACGTGATCGACCGCGCGGAGATTGCCGCGCGGGGTCAGCAAATCGACCGACGCATCCTCGACGGAAAGCAAGGCCTGCTCGCTCACAGCGCGCTCTGACGCGGATCGGTGAGCGCCTTCAGCGTGTCGCCGACCAGATTAAAGGACAGCACGGTCAAGAACAGCGTGATCGCGGGAATGAAGGCGAGCTGTGGCGCAACCTCGAGGCTCTCGCGCCCCTCCCCGATCATGCTGCCCCAGCTCGATATCGGCGGCGGCACGCCGAGCCCCAAAAACGACAGCGAGCCTTCGACTACGATGGTGACGGCTACGCCAAGCAGGAAGAAGGCCAGCAGCGGCAGAAACACATTGGGCAACAGTTCGCGCAGCAGGATGCGCGCATGCGTCGCGCCGAGCGCTTGCGCCGCGATGACGAATTCGCGCCGCGCCAGTGTCAGCGTCGCCGCGCGCGCCACCCGCATGAACGCGGGAATGCCGAGCACGCCGATGATCAAGGTGAGGTTCAACACGGATTGCCCGAGATAGGCGGTCACCGCGAGCGCCAATATCAGCGGCGGAAAGGCGAGCAGCACGTCCATGCTGCCGACCACGAGCAATTCAAAGCGGCCGCGAAAATAGCCGGCGAGCATTCCAAGCGCGCCGCCAATCGTAATCCCGATCACCGGCGCGCAAAGGCCGACCGTCAATGATATCCGCGCGCCATAGATGAGCCGTGCCAGTTCATCCCGCCCGAGGCCGTCGGTGCCGAGCCAGTGCAACGCCGAGGCCGGTGCCCGGCGCTCCAGCATGTCCATGTCGGTCGGACTGGGCAGCGGCAGCACATTGGCAAGCGCGGCCAGGGCAAAGACAAAAATCATCCAGCCGACCGCCATCCAGAACAGCAGTCCCAGCCTCCGCGTCCGCGCGACCGAACTGACGGCGACATCCTCGTCAATGCGAAGCTCAAGCGTGGCCATGGCGAATCCTGGGATCGAGGACGGCGTAGAGCAAGTCGACGATAAAATTGATCAGCACGTAGCCAAACGCCACGAACAGCACCACGCCCTGCAGGATGATGAGGTCGCGGGTGAAGATGGCCCCTAACAGCAATCGGCCGATGCCCGGCAACGCGAAGATCGATTCGACGATCACGGTGCCGCCGATCAGGCGGCCGATATTGATGCCGGTGACGGTGACCAGCGTCAGCGACGACGGTTTCAAGGCATGCACCAACAGGATGCGCGACGGTTTTAGGCCCTTGGCCCGCGCCATCGCGATATAATCCTCCTGCAAGGTCGCGATCATGTCGGAGCGCAAGACGCGCATCAGCACCGGCCATTCGCCGAGCGCCAGCGTCAGTGCCGGCAGCACAAAGCAGCGCAGATTGCCGATCGGGTCTTCTTCAAAGGGCACGTAACCGGTTGCCGGCAGCCAGTGCAGCTCGACCGCGAACAAATAGATCAGCAAGATCGCCGAGAGAAAAGCCGGCACCGAAAGCATGCTGAAGGCGGTGCCGGTCATGAAGCGGTCGAACGCGCCGCCGCTGCGCACCGCGCAGGCAATCGCCAGCGGAATGCCGATCGCGAGCGCGGCAAGCTCGGCCAGCAGCATCAGCTCGATCGATACCGGCAGCCGTTCGGCGACCGCCTGCAGCACGGTCTGCCCGGTGCGGAATGACCTTCCGAAATCGCCCTGCAGCACGTGGCCAAGCCAAGAGAGGTAGCGCCACCAGATCGGCTGATCGAGCCCCATGTCATGGCGCAGTGCCGCCACTTTCTCCGGCGTCGCCTGGTCGCCCAGGATCACGTAAGCGAGATCGCCGGGCAGAAGCGAGGCGATCAGGAAGGTCAGGAGCGATACGGCGACCAGAACCGGCACCAAATAGACGAGCCTTCGGGCGACAAATCCCAGCATCGGCTCTTATTCCATCCAGACGTCGGAGACGTCGACCACCCCATTATAGATCTTCGGCAAGCCCTTCAGTCTGGAAGTCGAGATCGCGTAGTAAGTGTTCTGGAAACTCCAGAACCAGATCGCCTCCTGATTGATCAGCCGGCTGATCGCGCAATAATCCTCGGTCCGCTGCGCGATGTCGGCGGTCACGCGTGCGTGTTCCAGCAGTCTGTCGAGCTCGGGATTGGAATAATTGGCGAGCGCCACCGGGCTGCCGGTGTGGAAATTGGCGTACATCTGCGGATCGGGATCGGCGAGATCGACGATCCGCCACGGCGTCAACTGGAACTGCCGCATGAAGGCGCGCGGCACGACGGTGGCCTGGTCGACCTGGTCCATCTCCATCGTGGCGCCGACCTGCTTCCAGAATTGCTGAAACACCTGACCAATGGTGCGTCCGCGCGGCGTTGCGGTGGTGACCATCTTGAAATCGACCGGCTTGCCATAGTCCTTGATCAGCGCTTTTGCCTTTTCGACGTCGTAAGGAAGCGCGCCGTCGTCCTTGCATTTGACCCAGGAACCGTCGCCATAGGGGTTGCTGGCCGGCCGCGCCAGGCCATTGGTAATCGCCTGCGACATCTTCTTCCGATCGATCGCCATCACCAATGCCCGGCGCACCCGGACATCGTCGAACGGCGGGGTTTTGGTGTTGAAGGCGTAGACCGCGGCGCCGGAGCCCGCATAGCTGTGGACCGTCATCTTCGCGTCTTTTTGGGCTTTTTGAATATTGTCCGCGTCGTACTCATCGTCCCAGACGATGTCGGCTTCGCCTGATTGCAGGCTCGCGAAGCGCGATTGCGCGTCCGGCAGCGGTTTTAGGATGATGCGGTCGAGATAGGGATGACCCTTGTTCCAGTAGTCGGGATTTTTCTCGAGCACCATGCGGTCGCCGGCGGTCCATGATTTAAGGATATAGGGCCCGGTGCCGACGGGATTGCGGTTGTAATCATCGCCCTTCGTCTTCCACGCGGTCGGCGATTGCACGACATTGTTCGAGCTCTGGATCGTCATCAGCGCCGGCAGGTTCACCGACGGATCGTTCAAATTATACACCACCGTCAGTTCGTCGGGCGCCTGCACGTCATGGACGAAGGAGATATAGAAGGCGCATCGGCACTTGTTGGCCGGATCCTTCTGCCGGTCGAAGTTAGCTTTAAACGCCTCGGCATTGAACGGGGTGCCATCCTGGAATTTGACGCCGGGCCGCAGCTTGAAGGTCCAGGTCTTGAAATCATCCGAGTGCGTCCAGGACAGCGCGAGCTTGGGCTGGGCAACGCCCTTGTCGTCGAGATAGGTCATCGTATCGAAAATCGCCGCGGCGGCGGTTTCCGCCGCCGTATCGAAGACGCCGACTTTCAGCGGATCGAAACCGGGAATGTCGACCTCGAGGCCGACGGTGATGCTGCCGCCCGGTTTCTGCGCGCTGGCCGGGCTCGCAAGCAAAGCCAAGCCAAATGTCGCGCCGAGGAAAATTCGCGTAAGCATGTGCGAGCGGATTGACGGCTTCATGTGATGCTCCCTCCAGGAGGACGTGCGCCCGGTTTTCCGGATCGTTACTGAGCGTTCGTCAGATTGGCTGGAATCGCAGGCCCCGGCAAGGGCGAGAGATGTGCGCGGGATCAAAAGCCGCTAACGCGCGTGTGACCGCCGAGGAATTGGCGGTTGCCGTCAGCGTAGCTCCGCCGTCAGCGATTTCCCCGAGAACGCTGCGATTTCATCTGCCGACAGACCGGTCTCCTTCAGCAGCGCAATGGTGTGCTCGCCCAAGGTCGCGATCCGCTTTCCCGCGGAAACGTTGGTTCCGGACATGCGGAACGGCAGGTTCAGCACCTTAAACGTGCCGCCGCCATCGCTCACCTCCGACAGCGCGCCACGATGGGCGATTTGCGGATCGCGCAAGGCTTCGGCAACGGTGCGGTAGGCCGAACAGGGAACGCCGTGATCATTCAGCTCAGCGAGGCATTTTTCGGTCGTGAGCGGACGCGACCAGGTTTCGACGCCGTTCATCAGGTCGGCCCAGTTGTCGCGGCGGTCGGCGTATTTCGCAAAGCGCGGATCGGCGATCCACTCGGGATGGCCGATGACGTTGATCAGGCTCTGGAAGGTCTTCTCGCTGGCGATGGCCAGCGTCACGTATCCATCCGCGGTTTCGATGGGCCCGAACATCGGCCGTTTCGGAAACCGCACCGGAAATTGCGACGACTGCAATTCGGTCAGCGTCAGACTGAGCATCGATTCCAGCATCGAGACGTCGATATGCTGACCCTTTTGAGTACCGTGACGCTGATACAACGCCGCCGCGATGGCCCCGAACGCGTAGGTGCCGGTCACGACATCGGCATGATAGATGCCGCAATAGTCAGGCCGCGATCGTCCGGGCTGGTAGGTGAGGTGCGCCATATCGTAACCGGAAGCCGCATGGATGACCGGGGCATAGGCCGGCAGCTCGGCCGACGGTCCGGTCTGGCCGTATCCGGAGATCGAGCAATAGATCAGTTTCGGGTTGAGCGCCTGCAGCGATGCATAGTCCAGCTTCAACCTGCGCATCACGCCCGGGCGAAAGTTTTCGACCAGGATATCGGCGCTGGCGACGAGGCGGCGGATGATTTCGATCGCCTTTGGCGATTTCAGATCGAGGACGAGGCTTTTCTTGCCGACATTGAGCTGGCCGAAGGTGGTGCTGCAATCATTCCGCAGCGGCGGACGGGTTCGCATCGTCTCGCCTTCGACCTGTTCGATCTTGATGACCTCCGCTCCCATGTCCGCCAGCATTCGTGCGCAATGCGGACCGGCGATGGTGGTCGAGAAATCGAGAACGCGAAGGCCCGCAAAGCTCTTTGTCGCAATCCCCTCATCGTCTGCCGCTATCGTCATTCCAAACTCCCTTCGGCGTGCGTAGCTTTGGCCTTGGCGTGACCCTAGATTGCGCTGTCGCGCCAGGGAAGCGATTCCCCCGCGCGCCAGGCACTTAAAAACCATCGGCGGCCGCTTGCCGGCGCCCACATTTCAACCCAAAAGAGAAACTGGAACTATTTTTGCATAATTTCAGGTAGGGCCGCGGCTCGAGGGCTTTTTTTGAGAGTTTTGTTTGTTACCACTGAGATGGACGATTTCGTCCGCGTCGGCGGCCTCGCGGCCGTTTCGGCGGCCCTGCCCCGGGCCCTTCGGCTCTGGAGCGACGTTCGGATCCTGCTGCCGGGTTATCGCGATGTCGTTGAACAATTCACACATATTCAAATAGTTGGCCGATCTCCGGCATTGGCCGAAATGCCGGCCTGTTCGCTTGGACTGGCATCGACCAAGGACGGCCTGCCGGTTTACGTGTTGCTGTGTCCGCAGCTTTATGATCGCCCCGGCAACCCCTATGGCGATGCGTCGGGACGGGATTGGCCTGACAACGATGTGCGCTTCGGGCGATTTGCCTCGGCCGCTGCCCTGCTCGCAGCGGGCATTCTGGACAAGAATTGGGCAGCGGATCTGGTTCACGCCAATGATTGGCAGGCAGCCCTCGTCCCGGCCTACCTCGCCTGGAGCGGCATCAAGATCCCCACCATTCTGACGATTCACAACCTGGCCTATCAGGGCCTATTCCCCAAGGAATCGCTGCGCCGGATCGGCGCGCCGGAGGCCTCCTTCCATATCGACGGGCTCGAGTTCTACGACAAACTGTCCTTCCTCAAAGGCGGCATCGTCTACGCGTCCCATCTGACCACGGTCAGCGAGACCTACGCCAAGGAGATCACGACGACGGAGCTCGGCTGCGGGCTCGAAGGCCTGCTTCGCCGCCGCTCCGACGCCGCCCAGCTCACCGGCATCTTGAACGGCATCGACGAAAGCTGGGATCCGCGGGTCTGCGCCCAATTGGCGCAGCCGTTTGGTGCCGGCGACTGGGAAGGCAAGCGGGCGAATTCGGAATACGTGCGCCAGCAGTTCGGCCTGGCGCTGTCGCGCGGACCAATTTTCGGCCTGGTCGCCCGCCTCGTGCACCAGAAGGGCGTCGACCTCGTGCTGTCGGCCGCGGACGAGATCATCGAGGCCGGCGGACAGATCATCGTCACCGGCAGCGGCGAGCGTGAACTCGAACAGGCGCTGGTCGACGCGCACCGCCGCCGACCGGATGCGATCGGGGTCGCGATCGGATTCAATGACGGCCAGGCGCGGCGGATTTTTGCCGGCAGCGATTTCACGCTGATGCCGTCGCGCTTCGAGCCGTGCGGGCTGACCCAGATGTATGCGCAGAAATTCGGATCGCTGCCGATCGGCCATCAGACCGGCGGACTGTCGGAAACCATCACCGACGGCGAAACCGGATTTCTGTTCACTCAACCGTCCACCGAATCGTTCCTCGGCGGGGTCAGGCGCGCATTCGCGACCTTCATGGCGAAGGACCGCCTCGATTCCATGCGCCGCAGTGCGATGTCGCGATCGTTCAGCTGGGACGTTGCCGCCGCCCTGTACGGCGCGCTGTATCGGAAAGCCTTGTCGTCCTAAGCGCGCTCCCCCGCAAACTCTTGCAAAATTTTCATTCCGCCGCCTTCGGCAGGATCTCCGTCTGGTCGTGAAGGATGACCCCCGCGAGTGGATCGAATTCGCCGATCCAGGGAGATCGCTCGAGAACCGCTCTGGTGTGCGCGTAACCGGCATCCCAGCGCTGCCTGATGCCGGATGGACTGAAATCGATGTCCTTGGTGTGGCTCTCGCGGTGGAGTTGCGGAGCCTGCAGCTGCACCACATGCATCTGTGTCGAACAGCCGTATCCAGCCAATTCGCGCACCGTCTCGCTGTTACGCTCTGCCTCGGGGATCCGGGCCACGAGCTGATTGATCACATGGCGCAAGCGATGCGCCTGTTGCTGTCGGGCGATATGGCTCGCAATGCGGCTTGAATACTGCACATCCTTCTGCCGATTGAGCACCTCGGCCATTGTGGTGGGCTCCGCGCCCGATGGATTCCACATATGAACCGCAAAGATCAGCGAGTCTTTGCGCGGGTTGTCATCGAACACCGCCTCGGTTGGCGTATTGGAGAGAATACCGCCGTCCCAATATAGCTCGCCATCGATGCGGATAGCGGGGAATGCGGGTGGCAAGGCGCCCGACGCCATGACGTGCTTCACGCCGAGTTGACAATCGCGGCTGTCAAAATATCGCATCTGGCTGGTTCGGACATTTGCGGCGCCGACGGTCAGGCGGGGCGTGGAGCTGTTTATCAGATCGAAATCGACAAGTTCGCGAAGCGTCTGTTCGAGAGGCTCGGTGGAATAGTATCCAGCCTTGTCGGCCCCGAGAGGATAATCGGCGCCGGCATGGGCCAGCGGATTGGGCTTGAAGAAACCGGGGATTCCGTTCGCCACCGTCGACCAGTAGGACAGCTTTTCGTTGAAGCCGGGAAACCCGTCCGCAAAACTCCAGATCGGGCGCTGCGCCATCCGCTTCCAGAATTCCCGCAATCGC
>WNFJ01490514.1_pt2 | contig 15308 bp, 17 predicted proteins | sample 5400461 | NCBI WGS metagenome assembly WNFJ01 (sample SAMN13153349, study PRJNA577476) | soil metagenome | isolation source: 115 cm saprolite on Douglas fir-dominated hillslope | place: USA:California | collected 2013-09-17 | reverse complement strand
CTCCCGCGACGTCGTGCTACGCCGGGCCACGCTCGAGGGCGGGCGCCTCCTCCTGCCCTCCGCCACGCCGAGCGTCGAAATGTGGTGGCGGGCCGACAGCGGGCGCGCGCGGCTCCATCCCCCCGATCCGACGCCCTGGCCAGCCGCCTCCGTCGCCGACCCGCGCGGCTTGTTGCGCCGCGATCCGCTCACCCCCGGCCTCGCGCGCGCGACCCAGGACGCGCTCGCGCAAGGGCGTCGCGCCTGCCTGCTCGTCTCCCGCCTCACCTCGACGCTCGCGTGCGACGACTGCGGCGCCGTGCCGCGGTGTCCCGAGTGCGGCATCGCCCTCGCGTTCTCGCGGGTCGACAAGGCCCTGTCCTGCCGGCAGTGCGCGCGACGCCATCCGGCCCCCGACACCTGCTCCGCCTGCGGCGGTCGACGGCTCTCGCCCTTCGGCTGGGGCGCCGACCGCGTCGAGCACGCCCTCCAGCGGCGGTTCCCGCGCGCCCGGATCGCGCGCTACGACCCGGACGCGACGCGCGGCGCGCGGCTCGAGACCCAGCGGCGGCTGGCCGCGGGCGCCGACATCGTCGTCGGCACGCGTGGCGCGCTTCGGCTCTTCCCGCCCGCATCGCTCGGCCTCGCGGGGTTCGTCACCCCGGACCAGCTCTTCCGCGTCGCCGACTTCCGCGCCAGCGAACGCGCCTTCGCGCTCATGTGGGCCGCGGTGGAGCGGGTGCGCCCGGACGGCCAGGTGGTGATCCAGTCGCAGCACCCCGACCACTACGCGATCCGGGCGGCGCTGAGCCAGGATCGCGGCGAGTTCTACAAGCAGGAGCTGCGCTTCCGGGCCGAGCTCGGCTACCCTCCCTTTCGGCGCCTCTGCCGCGTCAGCGTGCGCGCCCGCCAGGAGCCCTCGGCGCGCGCGCTCGCCGACGCGTGCGGCCGGCGGCTCCGGGAGGCCGGGCTCACCGTGTACCCGGCGACGCCCGACCGTCGCGGGCTTGTGTGGCGGCTCGTGGTCAAGGGGCAGGCCGATCTCCCGGCGCGCGTCGCGCAGGCGGTCGCGGAGCCGCCGCCGCCGCGCGCCCGCGGTATCATAGAGGTGGAAATGGACCCGGTGGACTGATGGCGATTCTCGGGGTTCGGAAGTACGGAGACCCTGTCCTCCGCCGCCGCGCCGAGCGCGTGCGAGAGGTGACGCCCGAGATCCGGGCGACCGTGCGCGACATGATCGACACCATGTATCACGAGGTGGGGATCGGGCTCGCCGCCCCCCAGGTCGGCGTGGCGCTCCGCCTGATGGTCGTCGACGAGGAGAAGGGGCGCGGCCCCCTCGCGCTCATCAACCCCGAGATCGTGGAGGAGGGCGGTCGGGTCGTGGCCGAGGAAGGGTGCCTCTCCATTCCAGGAATCTTCGCCACGGTCGCGCGCGCCGAGTGGGTCCGCGTCGAGGCCCAGGGCGTCGAGGGTCAGCCGCTCGGCTTGGACGCCCGCGGACTCCTCGCCCGGGTGCTCCAGCACGAGATGGACCACCTCGACGGTGTGCTGTTCATCGACCGACTCGATCCCGTCGAGCGAGACCGCGTGAAGCGCCAGATCCGGAAGGGGGGCCTCCGCGAGGACGCTCCCCGCCGCGCCTTCGCGCTCTAGGCCGACCTCTCTACCTGTAGCCGCACGTCCCGGGTGCTGCCCATCCGCCAGTTCGGCCGACGGACTGGAGGCAATTGGTCATGGCCCTGTCGTGGAACCGCCGCTCTTCGCCTTCCTGTTCGCGCCGGCGTTGCTCCCAATACTGCGCTGCCGTGCTCCCTTGGACGCTGCCTCTCGATCGATCTGGTCCTGAAGCTCGGCATCGCCCGGGATGTAGACGCCCGACAAATTGTAGTGGCCGATCCGGGGCTTCAGCCTGACCGTCATCTGCTCCCGCGTAGGGCACGGGGGGGTCGGGCACGACGGCACCGCCTGGCCGCGGTACCGCGCTGGCACCATCGACCCGTCCGCCACATCGTGCACCTCTCCGTACTCGTCCACATACCGCGGCCCGGCCTCGGCGCTCTGACGAAGCGCGGCGACGCTGACGGCCATGACCGCAAGAGCCACAATCCATCGAAGGGTCATGTTGGTCCTCCTCCCGTGCCGGGCCCACAGGCGCGCTCGGCAACGGCCCCTGCTACCCGATACGAGCAACCCACGTGATCGGGACAGTCTGCCCATGGTTCTCCAACTCGTCCGGGGTGAGGTGCAGGGTAGATGCCATGATGGGTCCATCTCGTAAAGGTGGGACTTCGCGTGATTTTTAGAACCTCGAGGCGCGAATGTGTTGAACTGCTGACATCCCAGGGAGGAGCATGACATCGCTGCGGAACTGCGCCGGGAGAGGGCGGCGCCCCCCGGAGTGGCCGTCTGGGCCGGGGATCGCGCGGCCTCGGCCCTAGACCCGTTCACCCCCGGCGGCGCGGGGAGGAGTGAGACGAAGTGACCGCGGAGACCGGCGGAGGCGTCGAGGGTCTGTCCTCCCCATGAGAGTGCTCTTCTACGGAACGCCGCGCTTCGCGCTGCCGACGCTCGACGCGCTGCTCGCCTCCCACGAGGTGGTCGGGGTGGTGACGCAGCCCGACCGCCCTGCCGGCCGAGGCCGGCGCGTGGCGCCCTCGCCGGTGAAGGAGCGCGCGGTGGCGGCGGGCATCCCGGTGCTCCAGCCCGAGCGGCTGCGCGACCCCCGGTGGCTCGACCCGCTCCGCGGCGTCCGCGCAGATGTCGCGGTCGTCGTGGCCTTCGGCCAGATCCTCCCGAGGGCGGTCCTCGAGGTCCCGGCGCGGGGGTCCATCAACGTCCACGCTTCGCTCCTGCCCAAGTACCGCGGCGCGGCTCCGATCGCGTGGGCGCTGATCCGGGGCGAGGCAGAGACGGGCGTCACCACCTTCCAGATGGACGAGGGCATGGACACAGGGCCGATCCTTCTGTCCGAGCGGACGTCGATCCGGCCGGGCGAAACCGCGGGCGAGCTCGCCGACCGCCTGTCCGTGATGGGGGCGCGCGTGCTGATCGAGACGCTCGCGCGGCTCGGCACGCTCAGTCCAATCCCTCAGCGCGACGCCGAGGCGACGCTGGCGCCGCGGCTCCGGAAGGTCGACGGCTGGCTCGACTGGCGAGAGCCGGCCTCGGCGATCGTCGGCCGCGTCCACGGCTGCAACCCGTGGCCCGGCGCCGCGACGGAGGCGCGGGCGGGGCGTCTCACGATCTGGCGCGCACGGGCCGTGGCGCGAGAGACCGACGGCGGCACGCCGGGTACGCTCGTCGAGGCCGGGGGCAGCGTCGTGGTCACCGCCGGAGTGGGCGCGGTCGAGCCCACCCTGGTCCAGCCCGAGAGCCGGCGCACCGTCACCTGGCCGGAGTACCTCCGGGGCGCCCGGCTCCGGGCCGGCGATCGCTTGACGGCGCGGTGAAGACCGTGTCCCCCGCACGGCGCGTCGCCGCGCGGATCCTCGAGCGGGTCGACGCCGAGCAGGCGTTCGCCGACCAGGCACTCGACGCCGGGATCGAGGGGGCCGGCCTCTCGGCGCGCGACGCCGGGCTCGCCACCGAGATCGTCCTCGGCGTCCTCCGGTGGCGGCGCCTGCTCGACGCGCTCCTCGCCCCGCACTCGAAGCGGCGCCTCGACCGCCTTGATCCGCGCGTCCTCACCCTGCTCAGGATGACGGCGTACCAGATCGTCTTCCTCGAGCGCGTCCCCGCGTGGGCGGCCGTCGACGACGCGGTCTCGCTCGCGAGACCCCGGGCGAAGCCCGGCGCACCCGAGTTCGTCAACGCGGTCCTCCGCGCGTTCGCCCGCCGCGGCGCGCCCGAGCGGCGGCCGCTCCTGCCGGCCGATCCCGTGGACGCCCTCGCCGTGCGCTGCTCGTTTCCGACGTGGCTCGCGGCCCGGTGGGTCGCGCGCTACGGAGCCGACGAGGCTGAGCGTCTCATGCTCGCGATGAACACGCGGCCGCCGCTCACCGTCCGGGTGAACCTCGCCCGCACGACGCGCGAGCTCGCGCAGACGCGCCTCCGCCAGGAGGAGCGCCTCGAGACCCAACTGACACGCTACGCCCCCGAGGGACTCGTCGTCGAGCACGGCACGCCGCCGGGCGCGTGGGCGGCCTTCCGCTCGGGTGACGTCGTGCCCCAGGACGAGGCGTCCATGCTCGTGAGCCGGCTCCTCGAGCCGCGTCCGGGCGAGGCGGTCGCGGACGTCTGCGCTGCCCCGGGCACCAAGACGACCCACCTCGCGACGCTGATGACCGACTCCGGGCGCGTGATCGCCTTCGACCCCCACCGCGGGCGACTGGCGCTGGTGGCCGAATCCGCGGCCCGGCTCGGCCTGCACGCGATCGAGACGCATGCCGGCGAGGTGGAGGCGCTCGCCCGGGGATTCGCCGGCAGCTGCGATCGCGTGCTCGTGGACGCGCCGTGCTCAAACCTCGGCGTGCTGCGGCGGAACCCGGAGGTCAAGTGGCGACGGGCGCCCGAGGACCTCGCGCGCGCCCAGGCGCGCCAGCGGCGGATCCTGGCCGCGGCGGCGGTGATGGTCAGGCCCGGGGGACGGCTCGTCTACGCGACGTGCTCGCTCGAGCCCGAGGAGAACGACGAGGTCGTGCGGGAGTTCCTCGCCGCACACCCGGGGTTCGGGGTGGATCGACCGCTCGAGACGCCGATCGAGCTCGATGCGGCGGGCGTCCTCCGGTGCCTGCCCCACCGGCACGGCACCGACGGCTTCACCGCGATCCGCGTTCGCCGCGCCGGCTAGCGCGGCCTCTTCGGCGACGGGCTACCGGCGGAGCGCACGCTGGAGGGCCCGACTCTGGACCTCGCCCACGGCGTCCGCATCGAGGGCCGGATGGCGGACCGGCGGCACCCCCGACACCCCCTGCGCGCGGAGGAGCCGCTCGGCACGCGCGCGGGCCGTCGCCTCCTCTGCCACCCGCTCGGCGTCCCCGGCGGCCGCGTCGGGCGAAGGCGACGGCGACGGCCCCGCCGGGCACCGGCCGACCTGGGCGGGGGCGGTCAGCGGAAGGACAAGGAGGACGGCCAGCAAGCCGAGAGTCAGCGCGCGACGCATTCCCAGCGCCCTCCGCGATCGGAGTCGATCCTGTCCGCCGACTTCGCGGCCCTCGGCGATCAGATCGCCATCGTCGAGGCCGCGGGCGCCGACCAGCTCCACGTGGACGTCATGGACGGGCGGTTCGTCCCGAACATCACGATCGGCCCCGTGGTCGTCGAGGCGATCCGCAAACGGACGCGGCTCCCGCTCGACGTGCACCTGATGATCGTCGAGCCCGAGCGGTACATTCCCGCGTTCGTCGCCGCCGGCGCCGACGCCGTGACGGTCCACGTCGAGGCGGGACCGCATCTCCAGCGCACGCTCGCGCAGGTCCGGGAGTCGGGCGCCCGCGCGGGTGTGGCGCTGAACCCGTCGACCCACCCCTCGGTCCTGGAGTACGTCCTCGACGACTTCGATCTCGTCCTGGTCATGTCGGTGAACCCGGGCTTCGGCGGGCAAAAGTTCATCCCGACCGCGCTCGCCAAGGTCCGGGCGGTGCGGACACTCCTCGGGTCCCGGCCGGTCGACGTGTCGGTCGACGGCGGCGTCACGGTCGGCCTCGCCCGGATCCTCGTCGACCACGGCGCGACCACCCTCGTGGCCGGCTCGGCGATCTTCAACGCACCCGACCCCGGGGCGGCGGTCAAGCAGCTGAGGAGCGCTTCGGAAATGCGCGGCTAGTTGTATTGGTGCCGCGCTTTCCGTAGACTAGGGGCTTCGCATGTTTGATTCACTCTCGACTCGTCTCCAGGGGATCCTCGACCGGGTGGGCGGCCACGCTCGGCTCACGGAGGACAACATCCAGGAGGCGCTCCGCGAGGTGCGGGTGGCGCTCCTCGAGGCTGACGTCAACTTCAAGGTCGTGCGGGCGTTCATCGACCGCGTCAAGACGCGGGCGCTCGGCCAGGACGTGCTCAGGTCGCTCACGCCGGGCCAGCAGGTCGTCAAGGTCGTCCACGACGAGCTGGTCGAGCTCTTCGGCGACGCCCATCGCCTCGCGCTGGCCGCGCACCCGCCGACGGTCGTCATGCTGATCGGGCTCCAGGGGTCCGGCAAGACGACGACGGCGGCGAAGCTCGCCCGGTACTTCGTCAAGCAGGGCCAGCATCCGCTCCTCGCCGCGGCCGACGTCTACCGGCCGGCGGCGATCGACCAGCTCCGCGCGCTCGGCGGCCAGCTCGGCGTCCCGGTGGCGGGCCAATCGGGCCAGACGCCCATCGACATCTGCACCGCGGCGGTCCGCGAAGCGGCCGAGCGTGGCTTGAGCCCCGTCATCCTCGACACCGCCGGCCGCCTCCACATCGACGAGGCGATGCTCGACGAGCTCCGGGCGATCAAGGCCGGGGTCACGCCGCACCACGTCCTGCTCGTGGTGGACGCGATGGCCGGACAGGACGCGGTGACCGTCGCCGAGAAGTTCCATGCCGCCGTCGGCGTCGACGCGATCATCCTCGCCAAGCTCGACGGCGACTCGCGGGGCGGCGCCGCGCTCTCGGTCCGCCACGTCACCGGCCGCCCCATCGCCTTCGTGGGCGTGGGCGAGAAGGTCGACGCCCTCGAGCCCTTCCACCCCGACCGTCTCGCCTCCCGCCTCGTCGGCATGGGGGACGTGCTGTCGCTCGTCGAGCGAGCCCAGGAGACGGTGGCCGCCGAGAAGGCCGAGGAGCTCGTCCGGAAGATCCGTGAGGAGGCGTTCTCGCTCGAGGACTTCCGCGAGCAGCTCCGGCAGCTCCGCGGCATGGGCCCGCTCGACCAGCTCCTCGGAATGCTCCCCTTCGGCAAGGCGCTGCGCCGGGCGCCGACCGACCTGGGCGACGAGCAGACGGATCTTCGGCGCTTCGAAGCGATCATCGACTCGATGACGCGGGAGGAGCGCCTGAGCCCGCCGATCATCAATGGCAGCCGCCGCACCCGGATCGCGCGGGGCAGCGGGACCGCGGTGCAGGACGTGAACCGGCTCTTGAAGCAGTACGCCCAGGTGAAGAAAATGATGCGAGACCTCAAGGGCCTCGAAGGCAAGCTCAAGAAGGGAGGGCTCCCCGGGTGGCGGTCCATATCAGGCTGAGGAGAACAGGGACGACGAGGCGACCCGCGTACCGCGTGGTCGTGGCCGATTCGCGCGCGCCGCGCGACGGCCGGTTCATCGAGGTCATCGGGCACTACGACCCGCTCACCGAGCCGCCGACGATCCACATCGAGAAGGACAAGGCAGCCGCCTGGCTGAAGAAGGGTGCGCAGCCCTCGAACACGGTCAAGCACCTCCTGGCCCGGGCCGGCATGGACAAGTAGGTCGAGCCGAGCATGAGCGACAGCCCGGGGGCAGGGTGGGCCGACCGACCCGAGACCGGCCAGGCGCGGCCCGAAGGACGCCGCCCGCGGCTGGTCGCGATCGGCACGGTCGTCCGGGCTCACGGCCTCCGCGGGGACGTCAAGGTGAGGGCGCTGACCGACGGGCCGGCGCGCTTTGACTCGCTCCTCGGCTGCGTCCTGTGGGATCCAGACCGGGACGTGCGGCTCGAGCGGCGCGTCGAGCGGGTGCGGCGTCAGGGCGAGCACATTATCCTGAAGCTGTCGGAGGTCGATGGGGTCGACGCCGCCCGGGGGCTCATCGGGCGGCTCGTGGCCGTCGCCGAGTCGGACGCGTTGCCGCTGGCCGACGGGCAGTTCTATCCGTGGCAGCTCGAGGGCTGCCGGGTGGAGACGGCGGACGGAACACGGGTGGGTGAGGTCGCCGGCATCGAGCGGAGCCCCGCCCACGATCTGTGGGTCGTCACCGATGGCGTCCGCGAGCATCTCGTCCCGGCGGTCCCAGAGATCGTGGTCGACGTGAATCTAGGGGCACGGCGGGTCGTCATCCGCCCGCCCGAGGGGCTCTTGGAGCTGTGAGAATTGACATCGTCACCCTGTTCCCCCGGATGGTAGAGGGACCGATCGCCGAGTCGATCCTCGGCCGGGCGCGCGAGCGCGGCCTGATCGACATCCGCGTCGTCAACCTGCGGGAGTACGCCGAGGGCAAGCACCGAGTGACCGACGACTACCAGTTCGGCGGCGGCGGCGGGATGGTGCTCAAGCCGGAGCCGCTCTTCGCCGCCGTCGAGGCCCTCCGCACCCCGAGGGCGCGGGTCGTGCTCCTCGATCCGCGCGGGCGACGGTTCACACAGGAGATCGCCCGCGAGCTGGGCGCGGTCGCGCATCTCGTCCTACTCGCGGGACGGTACGAGGGTGTCGACGAGCGGGTGAGTACCGCGCTGGCCGACGACGAAGTGTCCATCGGCGACTACGTCCTGACGGGCGGGGAGCTGCCGGCCCTGGTGGTCACCGACGCCGTCGCCCGGCTGATCCCGGGCGTTCTCGGCGACGCCGCGGCGGCGCGGCAGGATTCGTTCGCGCACGGATTGCTCGAAGGGCCGCAGTACACGCGGCCGGAGGAGTTCCACGGCCTACGGGTCCCTGACGTGCTGCTGTCGGGCGACCACCAGAAGATCGCCCGTTGGCGGCGGGCCCAGGCGCTCTGGCGCACGTGGCAGCGGCGACCCGATCTGCTGGAGACGGCCGAGCTGACGCCGGCCGAGCAGAAGCTGGTGGAAGAATTCAGACGGGGAAAGGGGCCAGACGAGTCATGGATGCGATCCGCATAGTGGAAGCCGGGCAGCTCAGGAAGGACCGGGACGGCTTCGGCCCGGGCGACACCGTGCGCGTGCAGGTCAAGGTCATCGAGGGCGAGAAGGAGCGCACACAGGCGTTCGAGGGCGTCGTCATCCGCAAGCGCGGCGAGGGCGCTCGGGCGTCGTTCACCGTCCGCCGGATCTCCTACGGCGTGGGGGTGGAGCGGACGTTCCCGCTGCACTCCCCGCGCATCGAGGCCGTGCAGGTCGTGCGGCGCGGACAGGTCCGCCGATCGTAGCTCTACTACCTGCGCGATCTCGCGGGCAAGGCAGCGCGCCTGAAAGAGAAGCGCGCCGCGCTCGTTCCCCAGTCGGGCGAGTAGCGGGCGCACCCGATGGCGCCGCTCCGGTCGGCCTCGTACCGGTACGAGGCGCAGGCGTGGCGCACGGGCGTGTTCCGGGTCGCCGGTGTCGACGAAGCCGGGCGGGGCCCGCTGGCCGGTCCGGTCGTGGCGGCGGCAGTGGTCCTCGATCCAGACCGCCGGATCAAGGGCCTCCGCGACAGCAAGCTGCTGGCGCCGGCCGACCGTGAGGAGCTCTTCTGGCGGATCTCGGAGCGGGCGCTGGCGATCGGGGTGGGAATCGTGGATCACGAGACGATCGACCGGATCAACATCCTGCGGGCCACCGAGCGGGCCATGCTCGACGCCCTCGGCCGGCTGTCCCTGGCGCCGGACCTCGTCATCACCGACTTTGTCCGCCTCGCCGTGCTCGCCTGTCCGCAGCGGAACCTCGTGAACGGCGACGGACGGTGTGCGACCGTCGCCGCCGCGTCGATCGTCGCCAAGGTCACCCGCGATCGGATCATGTTCGAGCTCGACGCACGGTACCCGGCCTACGGCTTCGCGCGCCACAAGGGCTACGGGACCCCCGAGCACCTGACCGCGCTGGATCGCCTCGGCCCCTGCCCGATCCACCGGCGGACCTTCGGCGGCGTCTGGCGCCAAGGCGTCCTCTTCCTCCTCGAAGACGAAGATTGAGGTGAACGATGGCTACCACAGTCGAGACCCGCTACACGCGCCGTGCCCGCTACTACTCGTCGCTCGACGGGTTCAACGTCAAGAGTCCACGGGTCTCGGCGCACGTCTTCCTGCCGGAGCGGGACCGCGCCCTGGACCCGACGGCGCCGACGGGGCTCATCCCCCTCGACCAGAGCGGGCCGCTGGCTCTCGACTTCCCGGCCACCACTCCGCTGATCCTCGCGCGCTACGCGCGGATTCGAGCGGGCGAGCGCCTGGCCACGCGCTTCGCGGCGAGCGGCCAGATCTACTACGCGATCGCGGGTGGGGGAGAGACCCGCTGGGGCGACGAGGCGATCGCGTGGGACGAGGGCGACGCCTTCTGTCTCCCCGGTGATGTCGCCGCCGTCCACGCGGCCGGCGCGCGCGACTGCGTCCTCTGGATCGTCACGAACGAGCCGGAGCTGGCGTTCGAGCGGGCGGCGCCGCCGGCGCCCGGCACGGCCCCGATCGAGGCCGTGCACTACCCGGTCGACGAGATTCGCCGTCACCTCGAAGGAATCCTCCGTCTGCCGCCGATGCCCGCGATGCCGGGCAAGGCCGTCAATCTGGGCAGCCAGGCGCTCGAGCGGCAGCGGACCGTCATGCCGTCCCTCACGCTCGCCCTGAACTCGCTCCCCCCGGGCGAGGCGCAGCGTGCGCACCGCCACAACGCGGTCGCGGTGACGCTCGTGGTCCAAGGGGACCGCTGCTACTCGATGGTCGACGGGGCGCGGGTCGACTGGCACCGCCACGCCGCGATGATCACGCCCCCCGGCGACCTCCACTCGCACCACAACGAGGGCGACGGGCTGGCGCTCTTCCTGATCGTCCAAGACGGCGGCCTCCACTACCACTGCCGGACGATGGGCTTCAGCTACAAGTAGGCGCGCCGAGCGGTATGAGCGACGCGGGCCGGACGGCGATCGTCACCGGAGCCTCGCGGGGGATCGGGCGTGCCATCGCCCAGGCGCTGGCCGACGACGGCTTCCGGGTCGCGGTGAACTACCTCACCCGCGACCTCGAAGCCCGGGAGCTGGTCGACAAGATCAGCGCGGGCGGGGGCGCGGCGCGCGCCTTCCGGGCGAACGTGAGCGAGCCCGCGGAGTGTGCGCGGCTCGTCGAGGGCGCGCTCGCCGCCTTCGGCCGACTCGACGTCCTCGTCAACAACGCCGGGATCTCGCAGACGGGCGTCCCGATCGCCGACCTGCCGGCGGAGGACTGGGAGCGGATGCTCCGGATCAACCTGAGCGGGCCGTTCTACCTCATCAAGGCGGTCCTGCCGCATATGCGGCAGCGGAGGAGTGGTCACATCGTGAACCTCTCCTCGAACGTCACGCAGCGCTTTCCGGCCACCTACGGTGCCTACACCGTCTCCAAGGCGGGCGTGGACGCGCTCACCCGCGTCCTCGCCAAGGAGGAGGGCCCCAACGGGATCCGGGTGAACGCGATCGCCCCCGGCCCGATCGCCACCGACATGTTCGCGCAGGCCCGCGCGGTCATGGGGCCCGAGCGAGCCGACGCCTTCGTCAAGTCGATCCCGCTCGGCCGCACCGGCCGGCCGGAGGAGATCGCCTCGGCCGTGCGCTTCCTCGTCTCCGAAGCCGCCAGCTATCTGACCGGCCAGGTCGTCTACGTCAACGGCGGCGGCCCCGGCGGCTGAGCCGGGGTCTCGCCCGCAGGCGGCGCCGCCGCGATCGGGCGCGACGCGATGCGCTCGGCGCGCGCGCGTGATACGATCGCGGTCCCCATGACGACGCTCTGGGATGGCGCCCGTAGCGCGCTCCCGTCGATCGCGCACGCCGTCGGTCGGACGCCGATGGTCAGGCTCAACCGCATCACCGCCGGTCTCCAGCCGCCGATCTACCTGAAGCTCGAGTGGTACGGGCCGTCAGGGAGCCTCAAGGACCGCATCTACCTGCACATGTTCGAGCGGGCCGAGGCGCGCGGCGAGCTGAGACCGGGCGTGCGCGTGCTCGAGTGCTCAACCGGTAACGCGGGTATCGCGTGCGCGTTCGTCGCCGCGGTCAAGGGCTACCCCTGCACCATCGTGATGCCGGAGGGAATGAGCGAGGAGCGCAAGAAGCTCATCCGCGCCTACGGGGCGACGCTCGTCCAGACGCCGGGAGGCGAGAGCGACGTCGACCTCGCCCTCGGCCGGCTCGAGGAGATCCGCGCGAGAGACCGCGCGGGCTACTGGGTGCCCGGCCAGTTCGTGAACGCCGACAACGTCGACGCCCACTACCGCACCACCGGGCCGGAGGTCTGGGAGCAGGCCGGCGGGACCGTGGGGGCCTTCGTGGCCGCCCAGGGAAGCGGCGGAACGCTCACGGGGGTCGGGCGGTACCTGCGCGAGCGCGATGCGCGCGTCCGACTCTATGCCGTCGAGCCCGCCGAGTGCGCGCTCCTGTCACGGCGCGAGTGGGGCCCGCACGGCATCGAGGGCATCGGCGACGGCTTCATCCCGGAGAACCTCGACGTGTCGCTCTTGAGTGGCGTCATCACGGCCACGACCGGCGAGAGCGTGGAGACGGCGCGCCGGCTCGCCGCCGAGGAGGGCATCTTCTGCGGCATCTCGAGCGGCTGCAACGTGGCCGCCGCGATCAAGCTGGCGCGACGCCGACCAGAGCTCCCGTCGGTCGTGACGATGGCGAACGATACCGGCCAGCGCTACTTCTCCACCAGGCTGTGCGGCGAGGGGAAGCCGATCGACGTGCCGGTCCGTGCGCACCTGCTGGACGCGCGCACGGTCGGGGAGCTGGACCACTATCAGCCCCGCTGGGAAGTGCTGGCCTGATGGCGGGGTCGGCGCCCTGGGACTTCCGCGCGGCGCGACGCCGGCTCGAGGCCAAGCCCAAATCATCGGGGGAGAAGCTCAGCTCCGTCGAGGACGCCGCCCTCCGGGTCCGGGACGGAGACACGGTGGCCGCCGGCGGTTGCCTCTTCTCCCGCACGCCGATGGCGCTCGTTCGCGAGATCCTCCGCCAGCGTCGCCGGCGCCTCACGCTCGTGCGGAACCTCATGTGCACCGAGGGGGAGCTCATGATGGTGGCCGGGGCCGTCGAAAGGGTCGTGACCGCGTGGATGTCGATCGGCCTGCCGTGGGGCGTCTCGAAGATCATGCGCGAGCATGTGGAATCCGGGCGGGTGCCCCTCGAGGAATGGAGCCATCTGGCCCTCGGTCTCCGCTTCCACGCGGCCGCCATGGGCGTGCCGTTCCTCCCCACCCTCACGATGCTCGGCTCGGACCTGATGGGCGTCGGCGGGACGCAGACACTGCGGTGCCCGTACACTGGCGAAACGCTGGCCCTGGTGCCGGCCCTCTTTCCCGATGTCGCCCTCCTGCACGTCCACCGGGCCGACCGCTTCGGCAACTGCCAGATCGACGGCTACCCGCACATGGACGCCGACATCGCGTGCGCGGCATCGACGGTGCTGGTGACGGCGGAGGAGATCATCCCTGATGCGGAGGTGCGACGGCATCCCGACCGCACGGTGATCCCGGGCTTCACCGTGGACGCCGTCGTCCACGTCCCGTTCGGGTCGTTTCCCCACGAGTGCTACGGCCTCTACGAGGCCGACTTCGACCACTTCGGCGAATACGTGGCCGCGATCGACGCCAGCGGCTCCCGCGCCGTCGGCGACTACCTCGACCGGTTTGTGTACGGGCCGGCGACGCACGCGGAGTATCTCGAGCGGTTCGGCCGCGAGCGGCTCGCGCGCCAGGCCGGCCGGGCGCGGGAACTCGCGGGGTGACAGCGCCGCGGTACACGCCGGCCGAGCTCCTCGCGGTCATGGGCTCCCGCCAGCTCAGGGACGATACGACCGTGTTCGCCGGCGTCGGCGTCCCCCTCCTGGCCGCGGTCCTCGCGCAGCACCGCCATGCCCCTCGGCTCACGCTGGTGATCGAAGGTGGCATCATCGGGCCCCGGATCGAGCCGGGGCGGCTCCCGGTCTCGACGAACGAGATGCGGGCCGCTCGGCACGCGACCATGCTGCCCGGAATCACGGCCACCTTTCTCCTCGCCCAGCGCGGCTTCCTCGACTGCGGCTTCATCGGCGGCGCCCAGATCGATCGCCACGGCAACCTCAACACGAGCGCGATCGGCCGCGACTACTGGAAGCTCGTCTCGCTCTGCAAAGAGGTCATCGTGCTCACCCTCCATGAGAGGCGCCGCTTCGTGGAGACGGTCGACTTCGTCACGAGCCCCGGGTACCTGGCCGGCGGCGACAGCCGCCGGCAGGCCGGGCTCCTCTTCGGGCGCGTGTCCCGCGTGGTGACGACGCTCGGCCTGTTCAGCTTCGATCCGGACGACAAGCGCCTCCGGCTGGACGCCCTCCACCCGGGCGTGACGCGGGACGCGGTCGCCGCCGAGACGGGCTTCGAGGTTCTGATGTCCGAGCGCGTCGAGGCGACGGAGCCTCCGGCGGAGGAGGAGCTCTCGCTCCTGCGCGCCATCGACCCGGAGCGGCGGTTCCTCGCATGACGAGTGGCGGCCGGGCGTGACCGCCTGGGGCCTCGCGCTGAGGAACTTCGTCGGCCCCACGGAGACGCCGGACATCGACGGGCTGATCCGGTACGCGGTGCGGGCCGAGGAGCTCGGCTTCGAGTCGCTCTGGGCCTGGGACCACGTCATCCTCGGCGTCGACCCCTCCTTCCCGATCCTGGACGCGCTCGGCACCCTGACCGCCATCGCCGCCCGCACGAGCCGGATACGGCTGGGAACGGGCGTGCTCGTGCTCCCGCTCCGCAACCCGATCGTGGTCGCGAAGACCCTCGGGACGCTCGACGTCATCTCCCGAGGCCGCCTGATCCTCGGGGTCGCGGCCGGCTGGTACGCGCGCGAGTTCGACGCCGTCGGCGTGCCCTTCAGACAGCGCGGCCGCCTGTTCGAGCGGAACCTCGACCTCCTGTGCCGGCTGTGGACCGGGGACCGAGTGACGGCGCGCGTCGACGAGTTCAATCTGCGCGAGGCCGTGATGCGACCGCGCCCGCTCCAGACGCCCCGGCCGCCCATCCTCATCGGCGGCTACGTCGACGCCGTCCTCCACCGCGCGGCGACCCGCGGGGACGGCTGGCTCACCTACTTCTACACGCCCGAGGGTTTCCGCCGCGGCTGGGAGCGGGTCCTCGGCCACGCCCGCGCGGCGGGGCGCGACCCGGCGTCACTGACCGCGACGAACCAGCTCGCGATCTACGTCGGTCGCTCGCGCGCCGAGACGGAGTCGCCGATGCGCCGGTGGCTCGAGACCGAATGGGATGTCGCCGCGTGGAGCGAATCGACGATCGACCATGCCGTGAACGGGAGCGTCGACGAGTGCGTCCGGGAGCTCCGGCGGCACCTCGAGGCCGGCGTCCACCGGATCATCCTGATCCCCTACCGCTACCAGCAGGATCAGGTGGAGCTCATCGCGGCGGAGATTCTGCCCAGGCTCCGCTGATCACCGGGCGGTCCCGGCGTCGCCCGCGCCGGGCATGGGCGACCGGACGGCCAGGAGCCGGGCCGGGGGGCTCGACCGGGCGACCGCACGCGGGCCTTCAGTCGCATCCCCCGGTTCCACCGTCGACACCCGAGACCG
>WNFJ01161326.1_pt2 | contig 15309 bp, 11 predicted proteins | sample 5400461 | NCBI WGS metagenome assembly WNFJ01 (sample SAMN13153349, study PRJNA577476) | soil metagenome | isolation source: 115 cm saprolite on Douglas fir-dominated hillslope | place: USA:California | collected 2013-09-17 | reverse complement strand
GCGATTTCCGCTTCCTGGACTTTGACTTGCGCTTCGCGCTCCACCTGCTGGACACGCACGGACTCTTCAATCACCTTCTGCTGCATGACGTTGGTTTCGATTTCATACGCCTTGTCGGCAGTGGCTTGCGCTTTCTTGGTCATTTCCAGGTAGCTGGCTTTCTTGATGTCCAGGTCGCGTTGCGCTTCGGCTTGTTTGGCCAAAGATGCGGTCTCGGCCGCGACGCGCTCCTGGTCGGCTTGCGCTTTCGCGACGGCTGACGCGCGTGTCGCTTCGGCGCGCTTGATGGCAATGTCGCGGTCGGCTTCGGCGGCGGCCACTTCGGCGTCGCGCTTGATGCGCGCAACGTCGGGCCGGCCCATGTTGGTGATGTACTCGTTCTTGTCGCGCACTTCCTTGATGGTGAAGCTGATGACTTCCAGTCCCATCTTGCTCATGTCGTCGGCGCAAGTGGAGCGCATGCGGTCGCCGACCATTTCCGGTTCCTTGACGATCTGTTCCACGGTGAGCTGGCCGATGATTCCCCGGAGATGGCCTTCCATCACCAGGCGAATCAACGCCTCACGTTGCTCCGGCCGCTTGGTAAGGAACTGCTCGGCAGCCGTCAGGATAGATTCTTTGTCGTTCTTCACCTTGATCTGCGCTACGGCTTCGACGGTTACGGCGACGCCCTGCTTGGTGTACAGACTTTGCTGCGGGGCGACGTCGAAGGACATCAACTCCAGCGAAAGATCCCGGCAAGTCTGCACCATCGGAAAAATCAGTGCGCCTTTTCCGCAGTAGACTTCCGTCCCTCCCATGCCATACTTGATCAACGCTTCGTTCGGCCCGACCTTTCGATACATCCGGGCTATCACGATCATGATCATGAGAATCGCCAGAACCATTGACCCCGCGATGATCAACACTGTATTTGGCAACCCGAACATAAAGCCTCCTTTTTTGACCGCTCCGGACTGTTTGTGTCGAACGCCAGTCCGAGAAAACCGTTACTTCGTGAACTCCTCCCACCTTTTCACATAGGCGATTCCTTTTTCGTAGCGTTCGATCACCACTTCGGCGCCTTTCTCGATGGCTTTGCCGTCATCGCTGCGCGCTCCGGCGCAACGGCGAACTCCCGCCAGAGAGAAAATAATCTCGCCGGTGCCGCTCTCCCGGATCGGCATGCTGATGGTTCCGAGCGAGCCTTCCATCCGATAGTCTTCGCTTTTCATCGGCGCGTCGTCAGAACTCACGAGTTTCACCATGAAGCGGAAAACCACAAACCCAGCAGCTAAGCCGGCGACCGTTGCTATTAGCAGGCTGACCACGGCAAGCAGGTGCGAATGCCGAGTAAGCAGATAGCCCGTTCCGCCGAACCACGCCAGGAAAGCCATTGCCGACGAAGCGTTGAACCAGGAAATGTGCGTGCCGCCCTTGAGTCCGGCATGGGACGAACCGGCTCCCCCGTGATGCGCGCCATGAAAGGGCAGATGCCACTTGAACGGCAGATGGAGGTGGACCGCGCCGGCCAGAAAGGAAAGCACACTCAGCGAGAAGCCCACAAGGAAACAGAGAAGGTAGAAATCAGACCAGGTCATAAGTCACCTCGAGCGCGACACTTACTTTCCGCAACTTGCTGTTGCGGTGCGCGAGCTGGAATTCGAGATACGGACCTTGTTGCCTGCTGCACGGCCACCCCGGCCGGCCCGGCTCAATTGCGAAGTGCAGAAGCGGGCGGCGGATGGCCGCTGCCCTTTTGTCCTCCGTTGTGATGATTACCCGAATGCAAAACCTCTCCGAGGCGCTCGGCTAAGTCCGGCGTCCGGAGAATTTCCGCTAGGAGCAAAATCGCGCGGCGCGAGTCTTCATGCTCCGCGATGGTCAGAAGCGCGCGCTGAAGCGCCGGATCGGCCGTGAACTGCTCGGCGCCGGCAAAAAGCCAGGAATCGATTTTTGCGTCAATGGCACGCAATTCCGATTGCAGGCCCGGCGTGTAGCCTTCTGGGTCATCCACCAGAAAGCCGGGATAAACGCGGAAGAATCGCGCCAGCAGTTCGCGCGTGGTGTGCGTCAAATGGGGCCGCGCGCCATTCTCGATTTGCGAGAGATACGCCTGGCTCAAACCGCGGCCGATCTCACTCTTCATCGCGGAGGCCAGTTCCTGCTGAGTCATGGAACGGCCCAATCCGCGGAGCGAACCTTCGACGGCACGGAGGGAGCGGAGTTTGTCGCCAAGTTTCATGGTGGGCTCACTTATTGCAATCCGCAAATATGATATTACGTATCGCTATTTTGTCAAGCGAAATCGAACAGCCCTTTGTGATTTATGTATATTAATGAATATAAATGAGTTACGTTGTCTTGCTTAGCAGGACGAGAGCGGCAAACTAATTTGCATCGCAGACCAACTTCATTCTGGCTTCCGCAGCGACTGCAGATCGATCCCCAGTTGCTGGCACTTCTTATACAGGTGACTGCGCTCCAGGCCCAGCGCTCGCGCCACATTCGTCATGTGAAAGTTGTGACGCCGGATTTCCGCGAGCATTGTTTCCTTTTCGAACGCTTCGGTGCGTTCCGCGAGTGTGCCTGTCGAATTTCCCGATGACGATGCAGAGGAACCGCTCGCAGCGGAGCCGGAAGTTGGAAGAATGAGGCGTACATCCGCAGCCGCGATATCTTCATCCGAAGCCAGCAGGATGAGACGTTCCACGACATTACGCAATTCGCGGACGTTTCCGGGCCATCCGTATTTGCGCAATTCGCCGATGGCTTCTTCGCAGAAGATCTTTTCTTTCCAGCCGTTTTGAACCGCAACCTGGCGCGCGAAGTGAGCGATGAGGCCAGGAAAATCTTCAAGGCGCTCCCGCAGGGGCGGCAGAGTCAGTGGAAAAACATAAATCCGATGAAACAGATCGCTGCGAAAGCTGTTCTGCTTTACGAGATCTTCGAGGTTGCGATGCGTGGCGACCAGCACGCGCGCATTCACTTTTATGGGCTTGTCGCCGCCAACGCGTTCGACTTCGCCTTCTTCCAGCACCCGCAATAATTTCGCTTGCATCGCTACGGGCATGTCGCCGATTTCGTCCAGAAAAAGTGTTCCACCGTCGGCTTGTTCGAATTTGCCGAGGTGTTTGGCCGCAGCGCCGGTGAAGGCGCCTTTTTCGTGGCCGAACAATTCCGATTCGATTAATTCCACGGGTACGGCCGCACAATTCAGCGTGATGAAAGGATGCTCGCGCCGCAGCGATTTTTCATGGATGGCGCGCGCAACCAGTTCCTTCCCCGTGCCCGTTTCGCCAAGGATACAAACGCGTGTCTCGCTGGCGGCAACGCGCTCGATCTGCGCAATCAACTTTTGCATTGCCGGACCAGAACCCACTAGCTCGTGTTTTCCCAGGCGATGGCGCAGCTCACGGTTCTCATCTTCCAGCCGCGAGAGCCGCAGCGCATTCTCAACGGTGACAAGCAGTTTGTCGGTGGAGAGCGGTTTCTCGAGAAAATCCAGCGCGCCGAGCTTCGTGGCTTTCACCGCCATCTCAATATTTGCTTGTCCTGAAATAAGCACGATCGGCGTCTTCACTCCGGCCTTTTTTAGATCTTCGAGCAGTTCCAAGCCGCTTTTTCCCGGCATGACCACATCGGAAAGAATCAGGTCAAACGAATCACCGCGCAGCAGATCGATTGCGCGGGCGGCGTTGTCGCAGACGGTGGCTTCGTGTCCCGCCAGCCGGAAGGCGCGGGAAAGAGATGCCAGCGTATTGTGATCGTCGTCAACGAGGAGGAGATGAGCTTTGCGCGCCAAACGTCGGTCCTTTTCGAACGCTAGTCAGAAGCCGCAGCCATGGTGGAGGTGGTACTCTTCGCTTCTGGCGCAGGCTCTCGCGCCGGCGTGGGACGGCCAGCCTGGCGCTGAGGCAAATCGATTCGAAACGTTGTGCCGCGGCCTTCATCGCTGGTCACAGAAATGGTGCCGTGATGATCGCTGACCACCGATTGCACGATGGCGAGCCCGAGCCCGGTCCCCTGCGATTTCGTCGTGTAATACGGCGTGAACAGCCGCGAACACTCCTCCGGCGTCAAGCCTTTGCCGGTGTCGGCGACTTCGATGCGCACATTCCCATTTTTATCTGAAGTTCTCAGCGTCAGCGTCCCGCCCGCGGGCATAGCGTCCAGGGCATTCAGCACAAGATTCTGAAACGCGCGGTGAAGCAAATCAGGATCCGCGTCAATATCAGGCAGCGGTTCGGTCAGGAACAGCTCCGGCGTGATGGTGGGCTTGCCGACTTCGTTGAATTGCGGTTCGAACAGGCGCACGGCGTTGCGCAGGGCTTCATTCACATTGACGCGCACAAACTGCGGCGCGGGCATCTTTGAGAAATCACTGAAACGGCCAACAATGGTGTTGAGATTGGCCAGCTCGGTCTTCAATGTCGCTGTCGACTCGTTGAACACTTCCAGGAATTGCTTGGCGTCGAGTTTGCGCGATTTTTGGAGGTTTTCGACCGTGATCTGCATGGGGAAAAGTGGGTTGCGCAGCTCGTGCGCGAGACGGCGCGCCAGTTCGCGCCAGGCGGCAACGCGCTCAGTTTGCACCAGCCGCTCTTTCTGCGCCGCAAGCGTCTGGGTCATGCGATTGAATGCTGCGGCAAGCTGGCCGACCTCATCGCTCCCGCGAATATCGATGCGCGTGTCCCATCTTCCGCTGGCAACCTCGCGGGCGCCTTCCGCAAGTTCCTCGATGGGCTTGGTGATTCGCGCGGAAATCCAGAAGCTGACCAGCAATCCAACGAACAAAGCCGCAGCCGCAACGGCACCCGCGATTTTAAGGATCTGGCGAGTCAACAGCACCAACTCCCTTCGAGAGCTGCCGACAAAGAAGATGCCAAGAAGTTCGTTGTTGCGTCCGGTCAAGGGGATGGCATGAAACGATTCCGCATCGGCTGGATCCCTGGTCCAGTTAATCGTTTGCACCATGGCCTGCGGCTGTTTCTGTAACTGCTCGACGAGAGGTGCGAATCGTTCCGCTTGCTCGGCATCAATTTTTTCGCCCATCAGGGACGTTGAGACAAAAGCGGGATCGAGGTTGGTATAGATGAGCGCCCGCATCCCGGCGGGCAAAACCAGCGAGGCCAGGAAATTCTTATCCAGCCGATGGCCTCCGATAATGTACAAGGGCTTGTCCGCCACCGTGTTGTTGGTGCGAACCACGCTAAGTGAAATCGCTACTCCGTCGGGCAGCTCTTCTTTTTTCAGGAAGGCCGGAATGTCGTTCCAGTCCTTGACTGAAGTCACCCAGTTGTTTCTGTAGCCGACGTGTGCTGGAAACTGCGCCGACGAAATAAGGACACCGTCGTAATTCACAATTTCCACGCAATCCAGCCCGTGCTCCTGAGCCGTGCCGACGGCGTCGCGGACATAAAGGGATTGGTCCGCGTTGGGGCGTGAGAGATCAATCGCCATGCGCTCCGTAAGGTTGGCTTCGGCAATGTTTCTAGCCCGGTGGGCGATCTCTTCGCCCCGCTGGACGAACTCCTTCTTGAATTGCGCAACCAGGGCTTCGGTTCGCTCCGCGTCCATCGCTTCGAACGCCGCCTGCGTGTAATGCGTTACGGCGTAGGCGACCACCGATACGGACGCAAAAATGGTGAGCACGACCACGAATAGCAATTTCGTTCGAAAGCTCATGGTTTGCCCTCGCACGACACGGAGGCTGGTGCGGCGGGAGCAAAAGGGCCATTCGAATGCGCGGGCGGCGCGGTGAAAAGCCAGCCGTGCGAGCACCGCGGGGACAGTTTTTGCTTGGCGTTCACGTGGTTACGGGTTGATGATATCACGGCTGCGCGAAATGGATTGCGCCCGGGATACATGATGAAAACACAGAATTATCTCGCAGCAGGGCTGGCGGCCCAATCCATTCCGGGCAAACGCAATATGGGGCCACAGCGAAACGACTTCACTGGACCAACCGTCCATGTAAGGGATCTATTGTTCCAACCAAGAATCCATCTTCAGGAGAGTCGTTAATGAAGCCCATGCCTTTGCATCGCAATCTATTGTTGTGGCTGAGCGTGGTATTGGCCGCTGCCTTGGTGACCATCCCCACAAAGGCTCCCGCGCAAGGCGAAGCGGACCAGGCTCCGAGCGGGCCCACGAAACTCCTGCGCTTTGCGGACATTTCGAAGGACAAAGTGGTCTTCGCCTACGCCGGCGATCTATGGATCGCCTCGCGCGAAGGCGGCGCGGCTCACCGTCTTACTTCCCACATAGGCGACGAACTCTACCCGAAATTTTCTCCAGACGGCAAATGGATCGCCTTCACCGGCGAGTATGACGGCAACCCGGACGTCTACGTCATCTCCGCCGAAGGCGGCGAGCCCAAGCGACTCACGTTTCATCCTTCGAACGACATCGTGCTTGGCTGGACGCCCGATGGCAAAGATATTCTCTTCCGCTCCGACCGCTTCAGCGCGCCTCCGGGACGCTACACCAAGCTGTTTCTCGTCTCCCCACAAGGCGGTCCCGCGAGGCCGCTTCAGGTTCCGCGCGCCAGCCTGACCAGTTTCTCCCCCGACGGCACGAAGATCGCCTATCTCGAAACCTCGCAGGAATTCCGTACCTGGAAGCGTTACCGCGGCGGCTGGAGTTTGCCGATCGCCATTTTCGACCTCAAGAAAAATTCCTACGAGGAGTTGCCAAAGACCGCCGGCATGGACCTATTCCCTATGTGGCACGGCAACACGATTTATTTCATCAGCGACCGCGAGGGAGTGATGAACCTCTTCAGCTACGACCTCGCCTCCAAGCAACCGAAAAAGCTCACTGATTACAAGGAATACGACATCAAGTGGCCAAGCCTCGGGCCCGACGCCATCGTCTACGAAAACGGTGGATTGCTCTACGAATTCAATCTCGCCAACGGCAAGACGCGCAATCTTCCGATCGTGGTGCGCGCTGAAGACATTGAGGCGCGCACAGAGTTCAAAAACGTCGCGCAGTCCATTGGCAGTTACTCGCTCTCTCCTTCGGCGGCTCGCGCCCTGATGGAGGCCCGCGGCAACATTTTCACCGCTCCTGCCGAGCACGGCAGCATTCGAACGCTGACCACGAATCATTCCGGCATCCACGAACTGAACCCCGCCTGGTCGCCCGACGGAAAGTCCATCGCTTATCTCTCCGACAAAACCGGCGAGTTCGAACTCTACACGCGCCCGCAAATGGGCGGCGCGGAAACACGCATCACCAGCGATGGAGGCGTCTATCGTTACGGCCCCGTGTGGTCGCCGGACAGCAAGAAGCTTCTCTACTGGGATAAAGTGCTCCGGCTTTGGTACGTCAGTCTTGACGACAAGAAGCCCGTGCTCGTCGATAAGGCCGACTACGGCACGATTTCCGACGGAAGTTGGTCGCCGGACAGCCTGTGGATCGCCTACTCCAAAGCTCACCGCCGCGGATCCAACGACGTATTTCTTTATTCTTTGGGAACGAGGAAAATCACCGAGGTTTCCGCAGGCTTCTACGATGACAACCATCCGGTCTTCGACGAGAATGGTAAATATCTATATTTCATTTCCACGCGTTACTTCTATCCAAGTGTCGGCCAGCTCGATCAGCGCTTCAACTACTACTCCACCGATGGCGTTTTTGCTGTCACCTTGAAGGGCGATGAAGCGTCGCCTTTCAAACCGCAGAGCGATGAGGAAAAAGCAGCCGACGAAAAGAAGGATGAAAAAAAGGACGAGAAGAAAGAAGACAAGAAAGCCGCCGACGCAAAATCCGGCGAGAAGAAATCAGACGAACAGAAAGAGGAAAAGAAGGACGAGAAAAAGGCCGAACCCATCAAGCCCATCCAGGTCGACCTGGACGGCATCAGCTCGCGCGTCGCCCCCGTTCCCATCAGCGCCGGAATCCTTAGCGGTCTAGCCGCACGCAAAGACAAATTCTTCTACATTTCCACGCCGCAGGAGGCACGGCAGTTCGGCACGCCGGACCACAGCCCGAAAAATGTCCTTCACGTTTACGACGTGACGAAACGCGAAGACAAAGCGCTGCTGGAAGGGATTGACGGCTACGACCTCGACAAGGAAGGCAAAAAGGTCATCTATAAAGCTGGGCTGGTCTACGGCATTGTCGACGCAACCCCCGGCAAGGCAAAAGTCGGGGAAGGCAAGCTCAATCTTAGCGAAATGGAAGTGAAGATCGATCCGCGTGAAGAGTGGCGCGAAGTGTTCCACGAAGCTTGGCGCGTTGAGCGCGATTTCTATTGGGACCCCAACATGACTGGCCACAATTGGAAGAAAATCGGCGAGCGCTACGAGGCCCTGCTTCCTTGGGTCGCGCATCGCAGCGACCTGAATTACATCATCGGCGAGATGATCGCCGAGCTGAGCACTTCGCACACTTATGTGGGCGGTGGCGACCAACCTGCGAAGCCGCATGTGAGCGTCGGTATGCTCGGCGCCGATTTCGAGCCGGATGGCGGCTACTTCCGCATCTCGAAAATCTATCCCGGCGAAAACTGGAACGATTCCGGGCGTTCGCCGCTCACCGAACCCGGACTCAAAGTGAAAGCCGGTGATTACTTGATCGCTGTGGACGGCCAGGAGGCGCGTTCGAATCAGGACGTCTATTCTTATTTCCAAGAGCTCGCCGGAAAACTCGTCACGTTGAAAATCAATTCCAAATCCACGCCGGAAGGCGCGTGGGAAATCACCGTGAAGCCGGCGGCCAGCGATGCCGGCCCGCGCTATCTCGCTTGGATGGACGAAAACCGGCGAAAAGTCGCGGAAGCCACCGGCGGCCGCATCGGCTACATGCATGTGCCGGACACCTCGTTCCCCGGCATCATCGCGTTCGATAAGCAGTTCACTGCGCAGCTCGACAAGGACGGCATCATCGTGGACGAGCGTTACAACTCCGGCGGGCAGATTCCGGATTTCTACACCGAAAAACTTCGCCGTGAACTCCTCTCCGCGCTCGCGCCGCGCGAAGGAAAGGATGTCCCGTGGCCGCCCGTAGCGATTTACGGGCCAAAAGTAATGATCGTCAATGAGCTTGCCGGTTCCGGCGGCGACGCTTTCCCCTGGTTCTTCCATCGCCAGAAAATCGGCCCCATCGTCGGCACGCGCACCTGGGGAGGCTTGGTCGGCATCTCGCGCGGGATTCCATTGCACGACGGCGGAAACGTCACCGCTCCGGAATTTTCGTTTTGGTCAACCGACAATGGCGGCGAATGGATCGTGGAAAATCACGGAGTGGATCCCGACTACGTTGTGCCGCAACGGCCCGATCTCGTTGTCGCTGGCCATGATCCGCAACTCGAAAAAGCCATCGAGCTGGCCAAGGAAGCCCTTAAGAGCTACAAGGGCCTTCCTCCGAGGCCCAAGTATCCAGTGGTCAAGGAATAGATCGCCAGCCGCAAGAAAGTTCGTCTGCAAAACGAGAAGCGTCCCCGAAGTTATCGGGGCGCCTTCCATTTTTCCCAATTTCTGACCGCTAGCCGGGTGGCCCGAAACGCATCGCAGGGGGAGAGAATTCACTGGCAAAAAGGACCAAGCGCGGCGGTGCTTGCCTTTCCGCTTGTGACCGCTTTGCGGTCACCAAGGCCAGAGTATTCCTTCCCTTCCTTCGTCGTGTCCGGGGCCACCCACAGGGGGTTTTGGCTAGCGGAGACCTTGTCCGGCGCTACCGCCGAGAAAATTTATCTTCAGCGTGAAGCCATTCCGCCGGCGATTCCGTGATGTTCCAGCCTTTAGGTCCGCGCCAGATTCGTCCGTCCTGTTGCGCGACAAAAGCCGTCTCAGTTGCTCGGCGAGATAAATGTCGTAGCCGACCAGTGCTCCCGCGCTTCCGAAGAGCGCGGCACCGACCGTCATCAACAGCCATTTCAAAGCCGACATCGAAGTATCCCTTCTTCCAATTCCCGAGGGCTCAGTGGCAGAAGCGGAACCTGCCCCCACCTGCGCGAGCATCTCGGCGACGCGGTCGGGAGCCTATGCTCTTCCGCTCGAGCCGGTCAGCGTTGCGCCGAATAAACTCGCGCCAATTGCGCTGTCCCGCGCGCCAGGTCCGTTCTCGCCGGAATCCTTTGAACCGTGGCTGGCCGCATCATCAAAAACGCCACCTTCAAGAGCAGCCAGTGCAGCCCGGCTGCAGCAGCCACTGCAAAAATCGTGATGAGAGTCAGGGTCGTAAGTTCCAGCATGGCGATCATGACGTGCCTCCCGTCTAACGCAGGAGGGAATGGCACGCCCACGACCAACGTCAATCTTTTGAAAGAAAAGGACTTACAATAGACAGGAGCTTAAGCCTTTGTGGGGACGAGCACACGGTGTGTGGGGCTTGACGCGCCGCAGGGAGAGCCGCTCGGGTCTCATTGTTCTTCCATCGGAGGAATTGCTTCCATGGACTAGGGCACTGCCCGGCTTACATCGAGGTCTTGTGCTAGGCTAATCTTGGAACCCATGAACCGCGGATCAGGCTTACGCATCGGCAAAATTCTCGGAATTCCAATCTATTTGCACGCCAGTTGGGTGATTGTTTTTGCGCTCATCACGTTTTCCCTCGCCATGCAATTCGCCCAGGAACATCCTCACTGGAGCACAGTGCAGCACTGGTCCGTCGGCATCTTGACGAGTTTCCTTTTTTTTGGATCCGTGCTCTTCCATGAGCTTTCCCACAGTGTGGTAGCCCAGCACTACAAAATCCGCGTCGTCTCAATCACGCTATTTATTTTTGGCGGGGTGGCACGCATCGAGCGCGAACCTTCCAAGGCTATTCAGGAATTCAATATCGCCATCGCCGGTCCTTTGGCCAGCTATTTTCTGTACGCCTTGTTCACGGGTCTAAGTCTGATTTTTCCCTACAGCGAGACATTGGGCGCGCTCGCAGCTTGGCTCGCGTTCATCAATCTTAGGCTGGCGCTGTTCAATCTAATTCCAGGCTTTCCGCTCGATGGGGGCCGCATTTTCAGGGCGATTGTCTGGGGCTCCACCCAAAATTACGCTCGCGCGACGCGCATAGCGGGCGCGAGTGGCAAGCTCGTCGCCTATGGATTCATTCTCATTGGCGCGTGGGCAGCCTTCCACCCGGAGTTCACGCTCAGTTTCAGGTCCTCAACGATTTTTTACGGCGGCTTCACTTCCGGCATCTGGACTGCCTTTATCGGCTGGTTCCTGCTTAACGCCGCACAGGAGAGCGTAGCTCAAGTGGCCATCCGGCAAGCCCTCGCTGGCCTCAGCGCCGCAGACGTCATGAGCAAGGAAGTACCCACCGCTCCTGGACACATCACGCTCGAAGAATACAGCGCCGAAGTGCTTCGCACCGGGCGCCGCTGCCATCTGGTGGTCAACGGCGACCGCCTTATTGGCATGATGAACGTCCACACGCTCAATTCTGTCCCGCGCAACGAGTGGGCCCACAATTCCGTGCAGGCCGCCATGATTCCGCGCGAAAAAATCCTGTGGACCTCGCCCGAGGAACCGCTTTTGCGTTTGCTAGAGCGAATTCTGACCGCCGACGTCAATCAGATGCCTGTGGTGAGCGGGGCTGGCGATGGCGCACCCCAAGTCGTCGGCATTGTCACGCGCGACTCCATCCTTCGCGTGATGCAGACGCGTTCTGAGCTTGGTCCGCTGGTCGCGGAAAGGTAGGCAACTAATCTGCAACGGCAGCTTGCCTGCCGCTTGATGAGGACACTGCTTCTTTTTTCTCGCGCGACTCCAGCTTGACACGCACTCCATGCCGAGGCCGCAGCGTGATGGACGCCAGCGGTACGACCGGATGATTCGCCACGAGCCGCAATCGAAACTTTCGCGCAATTGTCGCGAGAATGAGTGTTGCCTCCATCAAAGCAAACGTATTCCCGATGCATTGGCGGGGCCCGCCACCGAACGGGAAATAAGCGAACCGCGGTAACCGTTTCAATAAATCATTTTCCCAGCGCTCTGGCCGGAATTCTTCCGGCGCGTCGTACCATCGCTTGTCTCGATGTACCACCCACTGCGCCATCGTCACGCCCATGCCCTTTGTTACGGGATAGCCCGCAATCTCATGGTCCTGGACGGCCAGCCGCGCCAATCCCCACGCCGCTGGATACAGCCGCAGCGATTCCGTGATGACGTGCCCCGCGTAAACGAGTTTTGACAAATCATCGAGAGTCGGAGCGCGCTCGCCTAGGACAGCGTCCAATTCCTGGTGCAGCTTTGCTTCCGCGGCGGGATTCTGGGCCAGCAGCCACCACGTCCACGACAGTGTGCTTGCCGTGGTTTCATGGCCCGCCAGGAACAAAGTAATGGTTTCATCTCGGAGCTGCTTGTCCGTCATTCGCGAACCGTCTTCGTCCTGAGCGGCAAGCAACATCGAGAGAAGATCGCCCGCATCGCGGCCCGAAGCACGGCGCTCAGAAATAATCCGGTAAAGAATTTTTTCGATCTGCGCCACTTCCCGTTTCACCCGCAAATTCGCTGGTGTCGGCAGCCAATGCGGAACAAAAATCGTGCGCCGGAAATTCGCGCCAATTTCCAACAGGAGTTCAAGCGATTTTCCCACTTCTTGCGCGTCGCGCTCGACGTCGGTGTCGAAGAGCGTTTTTCCCACGATTTGCAGTGTCAGCCGCAACATCTCGCGGTGGACGTCGCGTTCTTCCCCGCTTCGCCAGCCGTCCATCATTCGCTGCGCGTACTCCACCATCGTCGCCGCGTAGGAAGCAATTCGCGCGCGGTGAAACGCCGGTTGCGACAGCCGCCGCTGCCGCAGCCAGAACTCTCCTTCGCTGGTCAGCAGGCCCTCGCCAAAGACGTGCCTGTTCGCTCGCAAGACCCTGCCTTTCGAATACAGGCGTGCATTGGTGACCAGAACTTCTTCGATCAAATCGGGATGATTGATGAAAATCGTTTTGAAATTCAGAATGCGCAGACCCGCAATATCGCCATATTCGCGGGCAATGCCCGTGAAATATTCCAGCGGATTATTATTGAGAGGCCCAAACGACCATCGTTTGAGCACTTCGTTAGGCCCAGGGGGAAATTTATTGTGAGTCGTGGGCCACATCTTATGATGTTATGCCCGCGTTCCCGCTGGGTCAACGCGGCATCCGCGTAAAGAAGTCAGCATTCTCGTGCGCGAAGCGCCCGGATTCGAAAGCCGCCGCGCCGGATATCAACCGTCACCTTTGAAAATCCAGCGGCCGTCAATCTTGCGCACGCCGAAGCCGGCCCCATCGGCACAAACGTGCTCTGGATGTGTCCTACTCGGTGCATCCAGCCATTTTGGATCTCAAACGCGAGGAACACTCCGCCTGGCTGAAGCGTGCGGCAAATTTCCGCAAAGGCGCGATCTTGCAGTTCGTTCGAACGCAAATGATGGACCATAAGAATCGCAACCGCCGATGAAAAAGCCCCATCCGCGAATGGCAGCATCGCCGCATCGCCCTGAATCACCGCCGCATTCGAACCATTCACCCGCGCACCGAGCTTCGCCGCAAAGGCGTGGTCGTACTCGAGGCTCGTCACGCGGGCAGCGAGGCGCCTCAACTCTTCCGTTGCCGCTCCTAGCCCCGCACCCAACTCCAGCACGTGTTCGCCTAATTCGGATCCTTGTAGAATCCAAGGCAAAAGCTGCCGCCGCGTAATCCATCGCCACACCCGCGTTCCGCAAAACCACGTTTCGTATCGATTCATTGAGGACTCGCCAGAACTCAAAGGCAAACAATTCTATCGTGAAGGAAATAGATTACTGAAGCAAAGTGCGGATGCGCCGCAGCGCAGAAGCGAAATGATCGGCGTTATATGCGGATGGATTTTCGAGTTGCTGGAAGAGACCGTTAATCGCCGCGCGAACCTCCGCGGCGTTCGCCGGCTTTGCGTCCTTGCTGTAAGCGATATATAGCGAATCCATCGCCATGGCCGCCTGCTCCGCCGCGCGTTCATCGGCAAGCGCGATATTTTCCGCATCATCTGCAATGCGCTGCAGCATCCGCAGCGTAACAGCTTGATCGTATTGCATGGCTGCCAATCGCGCGGCAATCCGCTGCGCCAGCGGAGCCGCCGCCGATGCCGCCGCGGCCACCGTGTTGCGATCAGGATTGAGTTTGCTCATCTCGTTGGAGACAGCAAGCAGTTGGCGATCCAGCTCTTGCGCGTTCGCCGAGTCAATCTGCTTCGCCAGCAATCGGAACACCGCATGACGGGAGCTGTTCCACTGCGGATCGCCTGGGCGCCGCCCTATGTATGCATGCTCCTGCCGCCAACTGTCTTTCGCCGGCCCGAGGGCATGGTGGCAAGCAAAACAGGAGAGCTCCGAATACTCCGGCCATGCATCTTTTTTGTCGTAGCGTTCATCCCTCGCGCGCCAAGCCAATCGTTCCATCGCCGCGCGCAACTGCACGGCCTGTCCTGTGCTCCACTCGCGCACCCCCACCCAGGCGGCGTCCTCCACCGGCTTGCCCGGCTCCGATTCGCGCGGCGACTTCCAGTGTCGCGGCATGACTGCCGAGAACGAATCCAGCTCGAAATAGAGATCTGGATGCCCCGCAGCGATCATCTCGTGATCCACAAACTTATTTTTCGTTCCCAGATGGCATTCCAGGCATTTCTCTGTGCGGCGAATCACGTCTCGCGTGTCGTGCATTCCCAAGGCTACGGATTTTTCATGGGCCCACGCTCGCGTCGTGTGCGGCCCCAGCCAGCCCGACGCGGGCCCGTGGCAGTTCTCGCAAGACACGCCTTCCGAGATTTCAAATGCGCGGCCACGCTGTTCAGCAGGGGGATTCAAAGCGTGGCATGCCAGGCACTTTGGTGCTTCTTCCGCCTTCGCGCCCAATTTCAGGATCCGCGCCATTCGTTCGCCGATATCTCCGGTTAGTGCCTGGTACGCCCGGCTATGTTTGTCCTGGATGATCCAAGTTGAATACTCATTCTGGAGAATCCGGCTTCCCGCAACAGGCTTCACGCTCCCGTGACAACTCGTCGACGCGCAGGAACCTGGCCCGATATATTTGCTGGATTCCGTTTGGGCCGAAAGCAAGGCCGGATGCGCCATAAACAAAGCGCAGAAAACCACGCCGAGCAGGCAAGAGTTGAAAGTAGCGCGCATTCGCTTCGTTGTGAGTCTGCTTGCTTATATCGTTTGCGCCGCGGCGAAGTCAACGGCCCGCGTTGTCTTTTTCGCGCCGCGCCGCGAAAAGCCAAACGCATCCTATTTACACCCGCCTTCCCTGCCAGTAGTATGCAAAGGATTCAGCACGCCACTTCGCGCGAGACGGGGCGCCGTGATCTTCGACGACCTTCGGGCCATCCAGCTTCGCCACGGCTTCTTGCCCAAAGCGGAACT
>WNFJ01690295.1_pt1 | contig 15311 bp, 13 predicted proteins | sample 5400461 | NCBI WGS metagenome assembly WNFJ01 (sample SAMN13153349, study PRJNA577476) | soil metagenome | isolation source: 115 cm saprolite on Douglas fir-dominated hillslope | place: USA:California | collected 2013-09-17 | reverse complement strand
ACGTGGGAAAACCGGATGGAGATCTACAAGCCCGCGTACCTGTTCAACGCCGGCGGCGGCCCGGCGACGCGGCCCTCCATCACCGCGGCGCCATCCGTCATCGGCTACGGCGGCAGCTTCCAGGTGGGCACACCGAACGCGGCGAGCATCGCCTCGGTGGCGCTCATCCGCAACGGCGCCAACACGCACGCCTTCGACATGGACCAGCGCATGGTCTCGCTCGCGTTCACGAAGGGCACGGGGACGCTCACGGTGACCGCGCCGCCGAACGCCAACATCGCGCCGCCCGGCTACTACATGCTGTTCATCGTCGACGCCAACGGCGTGCCCTCGGTCGCGCCGTTCGTGCAGGTGGGTTCGAATCCGAGCAACCAGCCGCCGCGCGGCACCATCAATCTGCCCGCGGGCGACGTGACGATCTCCGCCGGCCAGTCCGTGAGCTTCGCCGGCTCGGGGACCGACGCCGATGGCTCCGTCAGCGCGTACCGGTGGATCTTCCCGGGCGGCTCGCCGACCACCAGCGCGTCCGCGACGCCTGGCAGCGTGACCTTCAGCACGCCCGGCACCTACTACGTCTCGCTGACAGTCACCGACAACCAGGCCGCGACGGATCCGAGCCCGCCGGTGCGCGTGATCACGGTGCAGAGCGCGACGCTCACCGCGTCGTTCACGAGCCCGGCCGACGGCGCCACCGTGAGCGGGGACGTGAACGTCGGCATGGGGGCCAGCGGCGCCAGCGGCAGCGCCAACACGTTCACGCTGACCCTCGACGGCAGCCCGCTCTTCTCGAACACGACCTCGGATTCGACCCAGACCTACACCTGGAAAACCCAGGGACTCGTCCAGGATGGCGTCCACACGCTGGGCCTGACGGTGCGCGACGCGACCGGCGCCACGGCGACGGCGACGCGCACGGTCACCGTCAACAACAACACGCCGCCGGGGACGCTGCAGGTCAGCTTCCCGAACATTGCTCCGGGCCAGGCCGTGCAGGGCACGGTGCCCGTGCAGATCACGGTGTCCGGCGCCAGCGGCACGAACAACCGGTTCACCGTGTTCGTGGACGGCGTCCAGCAGACGGTGATCGCGAGCAACACGACCACCGTGACGTGGAACTGGGACACAACCACGGTCGCCAACGGCTCGCGCACGCTGAGCGCCAGCGTGCAGGACGCCACCGGCAACACCGGCAACGGCTTCACCTACGTGCAGGCCCAGAACCCGACGCTGCAGGTGTTCATGACCCAGCCGGCCAACGGCTCCACCGTCAGCGGTACGGCCGTCTGGACGACCATGTGGGTCGAACGCGCCGCCGCGGGCACCAAGACCTACACGCTGAGCATCGGCGGACAGGTGCTCACGACCGGTACCGATACGTCCAGCGGGCCGGTGACGCTCCCCTGGGACAGCACGAAAGTGTCGACCGGGCCCCAGACGTTGAAGGCGACGGTGCGCGACCCGAACGGCGCTATCGGCAGCGCGACCATCTCGGTCAACGTGCAGAATGCCGGTGCGCCGAGCGCGGCGTTCACCAGCCCCGCCCAGGGGGCGACGGTGAGCGGCACGGTCGCCGTCGGCATGGCGGCCGGCGGCGGGACCGCGCCCTACACCTACACGCTCACGATCGACGGCACCCAGGTCGCGTCGAGCGGGTCCAACACCTACTCGTGGACCACGAACGGGTATAGCAACGCCGGCCACACGCTCGGCCTCAGCGTGCGCGACAATGCCGGCGCCACCGCGACGGCCACGCTCACCGTCAGCGTCCAGAACGGCACGCAGCTCAGCGCATCGTTCAGCTCCCCGGCCGACGGCGCCACCGTCAGCGGCGGTGTCACGGTGGGCATGACGGCGAGCGGCGGGACCGCGCCCTACATCTACAGGCTCACGATCGACGGCACCCAGGTCGCGTCGAGCGGGTCCAACACCTACTCGTGGACCACGAACGGGTATGGCGACGGCGGCCACACGCTCGGCCTCACCGTGCGTGACAATGTCGGCGCCACCGCCACCGCCACCCGGCCCGTCACCGTCCAGAACCATCCCGGAACGATCAGCGTGTTCATCACGCAGCCATCGAGCGGCGCCACCGTCAGCGGAACGCAGTGGGTCACCATCTGGATCGAGAAGGCGGCGGCCGGCACGAAGACGTTCACGCTGAGCGCGGCCGGCCAGACCGTGGCGACGACGAACGACACCTCCAACGGCCCGATCAGCATGCCGTGGATCACGACCGGGACGCCGGATGGGCCGATCACGCTCACGGCATCGGTGCGCGACGCGAGCAACAACACCGGGACCGGTAGCATCCCGGTCACCGTCCAGAACGGCTCCTCCCAGCTCATCGCGGGCTTCTCGACGCCCGCGCAGGGCGCGACGGTCAGCGGCACCGTCACGGTGGGCATGACGGCGAGTGGCGGAACCGCGCCCTACACCTACACGCTCACGATCGACGGCACCCAGGTGGCGTGGAGCGCGTCGAACACCTACTCATGGACCACGACGGGGTATAGCACCGGCAGCCACACGCTCGGTCTCACCGTGCGTGACAACACCGGCGCCACCAACACCGCCACCCGCCCCGTGACCGTCCAGAACGGGACGTCGCCGACCGCATCGTTCACGAGCCCGACGCAGGGCGCGACCCTCAGCGGCACCGTCACGGTGACAATGGCCGCCAGCGGCGGCACGGCGCCGTACACGTACACGCTGACGATCGACGGCAGCCAGGTCGCATCGGGCGCCTCGACCACGTACGGATGGAACACGGGCGCGTACACCGCCGGCAGCCACACGCTCGGCCTCACCGTGCGTGACAACACCGGCGCCACCGCCACGGCGAGCATCACGGTGACCGTGGCCAACGGCGGCACGCTCACTGTCGCGGTGACCACGCCGAGCCCGGGGGCGACGGTGAACGGCACGGTGTGGGTCACCATCTGGGTGGACGGCGCCGCGGCCGGCAACAAGACGTACACGATGACCGCCGACGGCACGCCGGTGTGGAACGAGAGCACCGGCGACCGTCCCGCGTCGCTGCCGTGGGTCACCACCAATGGCACGAACGGCACGAAGACCCTCGTGGTCACGGTGCGCGACAGCGCGGGCGCGACGGGAAGCAGTAGCGTGACGGTCACGGTGGCGAACCCATGAAATACGTCCCTGGCGTGGCGCTGCTCGTGGTCGCTCTCGCGCTTGCCTTGCCCGCGCGCGCCGACCACGCGCGCTTCGGCCCGGTGCTGACCGTCGATGCCGAGAACGCGCGGGCGCTGATGGAGCGCGGGGGCGTGGCGCCGATCGATCTACGGTCGGAAGACGACTTTCGCGCGGGCCGCTTGCCCGGCGCCCGCTCGCTGCCGCTTTCGACGCTCACCTCCCGCCTGGACGAGCTGCCGCGCGCCGGCGTCATCATCCTCTACGGCGACGGTCCGATCGAACGGCTCTTCGGCGCCTATCACTTCATCCGCGCCCGGCGCGCCGGCGAAATGTACGTGCTCGAGGGCGGCCTCGAGGGCTGGCGGCAGTTGGGCTACCGGCTGGAGCGCTGACATGCCGCTGGGCCGGGGGACGGAGATCGCCGCCCGCGTGCGTGCCGTCGAGCGGCGCGACGAATGGAACGCGATCGTCCGGGAGTTTCGCGCGTGTGACGCGCGCCACTCCTGGGAGTGGGGCGAGCTGCGCGCCTGGCAGGGCTGGACGCCGCTGCGCCTGGCCGCCTTCGCCGGTGGTGAGTGCGTGGCCGCCGCGGCCGTCCTCGCACGGCGCGTGCCCGGTCTCGGCGTCGTCGCCTACGCCCCGCGCGGGCCCCTGATCGACCCTGAGCGCAACGACATGTGGGACGCCGCCGCCGCGCTGGCCGACGTCGCGCGCGAGCGCACCGGCGCGTTCGTCGTGCGTACCAGCCCCGCGGTGCTCGTCGAGGATGCCGTGAGCTGGACACCGCTGGAGGCGCGCGGGTTCCGGCGGCTGGGCGATCTGTGGTCGCTCTGGAACACGCCGCGCAACGTGATGCGGCTTCCTCTCGAGGGCGACGAGCGCGACCTGCTCGCCCGCATGGCCGGCAAGCGGCGCCAGCACGTCTCCACCGCCGCCAAGAAGGGCGTCACCGTCGACGTCGTGCGCGGCCTCGCCGCGCTGCAGACCCTGCGCGGGCTCCTGCTCGAGCGCGCCGGGCGCGAGCCGCTGCCGGTGCCGTCCGAGGCGTACTTCGAGACGCTGCACGGGCTGTTCGACCGCGACGGAGGCATCGTCACCGCCCTGGGCCACGTCAACAGCCAGCTGGCGGGCGGCATCGTCGGCGTGCGCTTCGGCGGCACCGCCCATCTGCTCTACGCGATCACCACGCCGGCCGCGCGCTCGGCGCCCGTGGGCGACCTCATGCACTGGGAGTGGATCCGCTGGGCGCGCGCCGCCGGCTGCCGCGTGCTGGACCTCGGCGCGAGCTGCACGGGGATTCCGCCGTCCCCGACGCACCCGAATTACGGCATCTACCGGTTCAAGACGGAGCTCGGCGCGAAGTTCTGTCTCTACGCCGGCTACTACGACCGCGTCTACGCGCCGGCCACCTACCATGTCGCGCGCTGGCTCGAGGGCTGGACGCTGCGCAACGCGCGGCGCTGCGCCGTCCGCCTGCAGGGCGTGCTGCGCGCCGTGCCGCGCTTCCGCCTGCGCGCGACGCCGACCTCGAACCTCGAGCTCGCCTGACGTCATTGGGTTGTCCCGTTTGCGCCCATCCGGCCGCCGCCGCGATCGCGGCGGGTCCTCGGGCGCGCCTGGTGCGCTGCGGCGCCTGTGCCCTCGCGTACTCCGACCCACCGCGACGCACCGAGGTCGTCCGCAGCGAGTACGACTGCGTTTACGGGCACGACGCGGTCGTCGCACTCATGGCGGGCCGCCGCCTCGCCGTCTTCGGGGACTTCTTCGAGCGCGTCCGTCCTCCGGCCGGTGCGCGGCTGCTCGACGTCGGCTGCGGCATCGGTGACTTCCTGCTGCTCGCGCGCGACCGGGGCTGGCAGCCGATCGGCATCGACCTCTCGGCGCGCGCGGCGACGCTGGCGCAAAAGCGCGGCCTCGACGCGCGCACCGACTGGGAGGGACTGTCGGCCGGAGACTTCGACGCGGTCACGCTCTGGAACGTCGCCGAGTTCCTCGAGCGCCCGATCGAGACGCTGCGTGACGCGCATCGCGTGCTGGCGCCGGGCGGCCACGTCTTCGTCCGCACGCCGAACGAGCGCTTCCAGCTGGCCGTGTATCGCTGGCGCCGGCGCCTGGCGTGGTGCCGTCCGCTCGCGCGCCTGCTCGGTGACGCCTACTACTTCCACCCGGTGCTGTGGAGCTCGACCACCCTGGCCACGGCCCTCGCGCGCGCCGGGTTCGTCGAGGTACGGCTCTGGAACAGCCGCCCCTCGGCCGGCGACCCCTACCGGGTCCGCTCGCGCTCGGGCGAGGCGGCGGTGGACGCGGCCAAGCGGCTGGTGCACGCCTGCGCGCGCGGCGCCGGCGCCGCGACGCATGGGCGCGTGCTGGTCGGATCGTCGCTCTCGGCCCTCGCGCGCAAGGCCGCTTGAGCGGATCCGCTAGCGCGCGACGCCCGCGAGGCGCGCGAGCTCGGCGAAGGAGCGCACCACGACGTCGGCCGCGTCGGGCGGCGCGCCCTCGGGAGCGTAGAGCACGGTGGGCATGCCGACGGCACGGCCGCCGGCCACGTCGGACGTCACGCTGTCACCCACCATGGCCGCCTCGTGCGGCTGCAGGCCGAGACGCGCCAGCGCCATGCGAAAGAGCGGCGGCTCGGGCTTGCCGACGACGATCGGCTGCACGCCGGCGGCCACGCAGACGGCGGCCACGATGGCGCCGCAGCCCGGCAGGAAGTCGCCGTCCTCGAGCGGCAGCCGCGGATCCACGTTCGGCGTGACGACGGGCGCGCCGGCGGCCGCAGCCCGCGCGGCGGCGGTGAGACGCTCGTAGGTCAGCTCGAAGTCGTTGCCGACGGCGACGACCGTCGCCTCGCGCCACGCCTTGACATCCACCAGCGCGTGGCCCGCCTCCCGCACCACGGCCGCCAGCTCGGGGGCGCCCATCACGAGCACGCGCGAGCGGCTCCAGCGCTCACGCACGACGTCGCCGAGGATCTCGAGCGGCGTGAGCGCCGGCTCGCTGTGGGTCACGCCGAGCCGTCGGAGCTTGGCGCCGACGTCGGCGCCGCGCGCGCGCGAGTTGTTCGTGAGGTAGGCGATGCCGCGGCCGGCGCGGTGCAGCGCAGCCAGCGTCTCGGCGGCGCCCGGGTTGAGCCGCTCGCCCTGCCAGACGCAGCCGTCGAGGTCGAAGACGAAGCCGCGCAGGGCGTCGAGCACCGCGCGCTAGTCGCCCGCGGACTTCTTGAAGTCGCTGATGGCGTCGGCGTAGACGCGCTCGGTCCGCTCGGCCACGCTCGCCCAGGAGAACTGCGCCTCGACGCGCTTGCGCCCGGCCTGCCCCATGCGCCGGCGAGCCTCCGGATCGTTCAGCAGGCGGGTGAGCGCGGCGGCCAGCGCGTCGGGCTTCGCCGGCGGCACGAGGATGCCGGTCTCGCCGTCCACCACGACCTCGAGGATGCCGCCGACGGCGGAGGCCACGACCGGCGTCTCGCACGCCATGGCCTCGAGGTTGATGATGCCGAACGGCTCGTACACCGACGGACAGCAGAACACCGCGGCGTGGCTGTAGAGCTGCGTCACGACCTCGTGCTTCACCATCTCGTTGATCCAGAGCACGTTCGGCAGCGCGGCCACGGCGCGCCGCAGCCGCTCTTCGATCTCCGGCGTGTCGGGGGCGGACGCGCACACCACCACCTGCACACCGGCCGGCAGATGGCCGGCGGCCTCGATGAGGTGGAAGATGCCCTTCTGGTCCGTGATGCGCCCCACGAAGAGCACGTAGGGCGACTTCACGCCGAGCCGGTCGAGGTGCTCACGCGCGTCGGTGCGGCGGAAGCGGTCGGGGTCGATGCCGTTGTGGATCACCACGACGCGCGCGGGATCGGCCTCGAAGTGCGCGAGGATGTCGTCGCGCATCTTGTTCGAGACCGCGATGACGCGGTCCGCCGCCTCCACCGTCGTCTTCTCGATCCACGACGAGAGCAGGTAGCCCGAGCCGAGCTGGTCGGCCTTCCACGGCCGCAGCGGCTCCATGCTGTGTAGCGTGACGACGAGCGGGATGCGATGCAGCGTGCGGATCCAGAGCCCGGCCACGTCCGCGTACCAGGTGTGGGCGTGGGCGACATCGGCGTCCACCGGATCACGCGCCATCGCGAGCCCGATCGACAGCGTCTCCAGCGCCGGCGCGAAGCGCGGCTCGCCGCCCTTGTCCGCCTTGAGCCGCTCCCACGCCGTGTAGCCGCGCACGACGACGCCGTCCTGCGTCGGCTCGCGCGCGCCGAAGCAGCGCACCTCGACCTTCATGCGCGTCTTCAGGGCCTGGGTCAGCTGGTCCACGACGACGCCGGCGCCGCCGTAGATGTGGGGCGGGTACTCGCGCGTGAGCTGGAGAGCCTTCATGGCTTCAGGATAACCGACCGCGCCATCGGGTCGGGCACGAGGGCTAGGAGCTCTCCTCCGGCGCCGGGGCCGCCGGCGGCTCGTCCGCGCTCCTCTCCTCCTCCCAGCGCTCCAGCTTGCGCGCGACCGTGCGCACGTCGATGCCGAGCAGCTTGGCGGCGAGCGTCTTGTTGCCGCCGGTGGCGGCCAGCGTCGCGTCGAGCAGCCGCTGCTCGACCTCGGCGAGCGGCGTGCCGATGCGCACCGACACCGCGCCCTCGGGCAGCGGGGTGGCGCCGGCGATCTCGGGCGGCAGGTCGTCGATGTCCACCTGGGTGCCGCGCGCCAGCACCACGCCGCGCTCGATGACGTTTTCCAGCTCGCGCACGTTGCCCGGCCACGCGTAGGCCTCCAGCCGCTTGAGGGCGTCGTCGCTGAGGCCGTCGAGGCGGCGGTTGTTCTTGGCCGCGTATACGCGCAGGAAATGCTGGGCCAGCATCGGGATGTCCTCGCGGCGCTCGCGCAGCGGCGGCACGTGCACGGTGATGACGTTGAGCCGGTAGAAGAGGTCCTCGCGGAAGCGCCGTTCCTTGACCATCTGCACGAGGTTCTGGTTTGAGGCGGCGACCAGGCGTACGTCCACCTTGATGCTGCGCGTGGCGCCGAGGCGGTCGAACTCCCCCTCCTGCAGCACGCGCAGGATCTTCGGCTGCGTCACCGCCGAGAGATCGGCCACCTCGTCCAGGAAGAGCGTGCCGCCGTCGGCCAGCTCGAAGCGTCCCTCCTTGCGGCCGGCGGCGCCGGTGAAGGCGCCGCGCTCGTAGCCGAACAGCTCGGACTCCAGCAGCGTCTCCGGCAGCGCCGCGCAGTTGACGGCGACGAACGGCTTGCCGGCGCGCGCCGAGCGCTCGTGGATGGCGCGCGCCACCAGCTCCTTGCCGGTGCCGCTCTCGCCCTGGATGAGCACGGTGGCCGACGACGACGCCACCTGCTCGACGAGCATCATCATGCGGCGGAAGGCCGGGCTGCCGCCGACGATCGCGCCCTGGCGCAGCAGGTCGTCCAGGCGCTGCTGCAGCACCTTGTTCCGCTCGATCAGCTCGCGACGCTCGAGCGCCTTGTCGATCAGCTTGAGCAGCTGCTCGCGGCGGAAGGGCTTGGTGAGGAAGTCGTAGGCGCCGTCCTTCATCGCCTTCACGGCCTCCTCGACGGTACCGAAGGCGGTGAGGAGGATGACGTCCACGTCGGGCGCGATGGCCTTGGCCGCCCGCAGCAGCTCCAGCCCGGTGAGGCCGGGCATCTTGAGGTCGGTGACGATCAGGTCGATCGCCCCGTCCTGCAGGCGCTCGAGGGCGGCGCGGCCGTCGGAGGCGAGCAGCACGCGGTACCCCTCGCGCGTCAGCGTGCGCGCGAGGCTCTCGCGCAGCCCCGGATCGTCGTCGGCGACGAGCAGCGTGCGATCAGGCATGCGCGACCTTCACGGGCAGCCGGATGGTGAACACGGCACCGCCGCCCGGGCGATTGGCCCAGCGCAGCTCACCGCGGTGCTCCTCGATGATCTGCCGCGAGATCGAGAGCCCGAGTCCCGTGCCCTGCGGCTTCGTCGTGAAGAATTGCTCGAAGAGCCGGTCGCCGACATCGGGCGAGATGCCGGGGCCTGTGTCGGTCACCGCGATCTCGACGGCGTCGCCGACGGCGCGGCTGCTGATGGTCAGCGCGCCGCCGCGCGAGAGCGCCTCGAGGCCGTTCTTGACGAGGTTCAGGATGGCCTGGCGCAGCAGCGCGCGGTCGATCTCCATCATGGGGACGGCCGGATCCGTCTCCACGTGCATGCTGAGGCCCTGGCGATCGGCGACGGGACGCACGAAGGCCGCCAGCTCCTCCACGAGCTGGTTGACCGACTCCTCCTCGAAGTGCGCCTGGGGGAAGCGCGCGAACGCCAGGTACTCCTCGGTGAGCGCGTCGAGGGTGTTGACCTGGTCGCGGATGGCGGTGACGAGACCTCCCGCCTCGACCATGTCGGTGCCCGTGCGGCCGCGCACGATGTCGCCGAGCATCTCGGCGTTCAGCTCGATGGCGCTGATGGGATTGCGCACCTCGTGCGCGACCTTGAGCGAGAGCCGGCCCACTGTGGCCATGCGCTCGGACACGAGCAGCTCCTGCTGCGCGGCCTGCAGGCGGCTCAGCAGGCCCTCCACCTCGCCGCGCGCCCGGCGCTCGCGGTCGGCGACGATGCCGACGATCACCGCGGGCAGGCCGAAGAGCACCACGAGGAGCGTGACGCCGGTCCAGCCGATCCACGGCGGCGCCAGGGAGGCCGCGGCCGCCATGAGACCGCCGGCGGCGAGCGCGGTCACGAACGCGATCCACGGTCCGAAGTAGTACGCATTGACCGACACGAGCGGGAAGAAGAGCAGGTAGAAGAGGCTCTCGCCGCCGCCGGTCAGCAGCACCAGGACGAAGACGAGGAGCAGGTCGATGGCCAGCGCGCCGAGGAAGATGGCGCGCGTGGCGCGCGGCTGCACGGTGACCAGCGCGAAGATGCCGAGCTTGTAGAGGGCGAACCAGACGACGAGGGCGAAGAGGTCGATGCGCTGGCGCGGCCGGAGCGGAACGAGGCCGAGCGTGGCGAGGCCGCCGACCATCGCGACCGCGAGCAGGACGGCGAACACCCGCTCATCGCGCTCCAGCAGCCTGAAGATCGCGTGCCAGGGCTTGCGCTCCGCCGTCACCGTCGCCACCCGCGCCGACTATAGCACGCCGTCGTCGGCCTCCTGCTCGACGGCGCGGCTCTTGCGCCACGCGAGCACGCCGATCCACGCGGCCAGCGCGACGAGGGCGAGCAGGGTGAGCCAGCGCTCGACACGGCGGACGTCGTGAAGGATCTCGTGGACCTGATCCGTGAAGAAGTAGGCGAGCGCGAAGCCGGTGGGCACGCCGAGCAGCGCGGCCGCCGCGTCGACGAGGATGAACTTCCAGAACGGCACGCGCGCGATGCCGGCGGTGAGGAAGGCCGCCGCGCGCAGCCCCATCAGATGGCGCGCGGGGAAGATGGTCTTCGCCGCGTGGCGACGATAGGCGTCGATCAACACGTGCTCGCGCGTCGGCGTCAGCACCCGCCGCACGACGGACCACTCGAGGATGCGCTCGCCCCAGTGGTAGCCGACCCAGTAAAGCACCGAGTCGCCGGACAGCACGCCGGCGAGGCAGACGGGCAGCGCCACCCACCACCGCATGTACCCCTCGTGAGCCAGCGCCCCGGCGGCGAGGATCGGCAGCTCTTCGGGAATGGGCGCGCCGAGGCCCCCGAGGAAGAGGACGGCGAAGATCCCGAGGTAAGTGAACTGCTCGATGAAATCGTTGATCACGGCATGTATACTTTACCCGTCTGGTGCGGTCGCCGGTTCGCCGTGAACCCCCGCCCGCGGGCTCAGGCCGCGTCCCGGTTCTCCTTCCGAGTCCAGGGATCGCGAGCACAGGTCGGAAGGCCACAAGGAGCGCTCCCCATGGCTGTGAAACTCTTCGTCGGCGGCCTCTCCTTCTCCACATCCACCGATCGTCTGCGGGAAGCGTTCGCCGCGTGCGGCAACGTCGAGTCCGCGAGCGTCGTCACCGATCGCGACACCGGCCGCTCCCGCGGCTTCGGTTTCGTCGAGATGACGACGAACGAGGAAGCCGAGTCGGCGATCAGCAAGCTCAACGGCACGAGCCTGGACGGCCGCACCATCCAGGTCGAGAAGGCCAAGAGCCCCGGCGCCGGCGGCGGCGGCGGCGGCCGTGGCGGCTTCGGTGGCCGTGGCGGCGGCGGCCGTCCGGGCGGCGGGTACGGTGGTGGCGGCGGTGGCAGCCGCGGCGGCGGCGGCGGCCGCTGGTAATTTAGTTGTAGCGGAGCCGTGAGGCCGGTTCGGGCCGTGGGTGGCCTGTTCTAGATGGCCTCCGGCTCCGCTCAACCTCCTGCAACCGTCCTGCACACCGAGTCGTCAGTCGGGTTCGGTGGGCAGGAGATGCGAATCATCGCTGAGTCGCGCTGGCTGATCGCGCACGGCTGGCGCGCGACGATCATCGGGCAACCCGGCGCTCGATTGCTCACCGAGGCCGCGCGCGCGAGCGTGCCTGCCGTGGCCGTCCGCATGCGCGGCGCCTGGGACCTCGTCGCTGTCCTTGCGCTTCGGCGCCACCTCCGCGCCCACGAGGCTGCGCTCGTCCACACGCACTCCTCCGTCGACGCGTGGGTTGGCGGGCTCGCCGCGCGCTCGCTCGGCGTTCCCATCGTGCGCAGCCGTCACGTCACCATCCCGATTCCGCGGCACCGCGCGCTCGTCTACCGGCTCGCCGACCGCGTGATCACCAGCGGCGAGGCGGTGGCGGCCATCGTGCGCGGCGCCGGCGTTCCCGCTGACCGCGTGGTCGCCATCGGCCCGGGCCTCGACATCGCGCGCTTCCATCCGAACGTCTCGGGCGCGGGCGTGCGCGCAGAGCTCGGCCTGCGCGGCCCCGCCGTCGGCCTGGTCGCCAACATCCGCGGCAGCAAGGGCCACGCGTATTTCCTCGAGGCCGCGCGCGCGGTGCTGGCCGAGCGCCCCGACGCGCGCTTCCTGATCGTCGGCGACGGCATCGGCTTCGACGACGTGCAGCGCCGGGTCAAGGAGATGGGTCTCGAGCCGTGCGTGGTGATGACCGGCTTCCGGCGCGACGTGCCCGAGATCATGGCCGCGCTGGACGTGCTGGTCCTGCCCTCGCTCAAGTCGGAGGCGATGTCGCAGGTGATCCCGCAGGCGCTGGCCGTCGGCACGCCGGTCGTCGGCACCACCGTGGGCGGCACCCCCGAGCTGGTCCGTGACGGCGAGACGGGCCGCCTGGTGCCGCCCGCCGACGCCGCCGCGCTGGCCGCCGCCATCCTCGATTTCCTGCGCGATCCCGAGCGGGCGCGCGCGCTGGCGCGGCGCGGCCGGGCCCTGGTGCTCGCGCAGCACTCGATGGACGCGGCGATGGCGCGGACCCTGGCCGTGTACGACGCCGTGGGCGCCGCCGCGAAGGTTCATTGACTATATAGCAATATTGCTATATTAACGTTGGTGTGTCCGAGCCACGCCGGCGCTTCGAGCTGCAGACCCTGAAGGCGGACTTCTTCAAGGCGCTCGGGCACCCCACACGGGTCCGCATCCTCGAGATGCTCCGCCACGGCCCCCGCAGCGTGCAGGATCTGCAGCAGGCGCTCCAGCTCGATCAATCGATCGTCTCCCAGCACCTGGCCCGCCTGCGCGCCAAGGGTGTCGTCGAGGCCCGCAAGGAGGGCACGACGATGCACTACGCGATGCGCGATCCCGCCGTCGGCGAGCTGCTCGACGTGGCGCGGCGCATCTTCAGCCGCCACCTCGAGGGCACGCAGACGATGCTGCGCGAGCTGCAGCGCGAGCAGCGCGTGACGCGGCGGCGCTGACCGCGTGCTGCGCCAGCTCCGCGTCGCCCTGCGTACCGGCGTCGTCACCGAGGCGCCCGCCCCCGAGGCGGAGGTCGAGCGCCTGGGCGCCCGTCTCTCCGACGAGATCCGCGCGCGTTTCGGTCGCTCGCTCGCCATCCGCCAGGTCGACGCCGGCTCGTGCAACGGCTGTGAGCTGGAGATCGGTGGCCTGACCGGCCCCCACTACGACCTCGAGCGCTTCGGTCTGCACTTCGTCGCCTCGCCGCGCCACGCCGACTGCCTCCTGGTGACCGGACCCGTCACGCGCAACATGGCGGAGGCGCTGCGCCGCACCTACTACGCCACGCCGGATCCGAAGATCGTGATCGCGGCCGGCGACTGCGCGGGCGACGGCGGCATCTTCCGTGGCTCGTACGCCGTCATCGGCGGCGTGCGCGAGATCGTGCCGGTGGACGCGCTGATCCGCGGCTGTCCGCCCTCGCCGGCCGCGCTGCTCGCCGGCCTCCTCGACGCGCTGGGACGTCCGCGCTGATGCCCGCCCTCGTTTACACGCTCACGGCCCTGCTGGGCGCGGCGGCGGCGGCGACCGGCGTGGCCGGCATGCTCGGAGCTCCGTGGGCGCTCCGCATCGACTGGCTGGTGCCGCTGGGCGGCCTCGCCCTCGAGATGGACCCGCTGGCGGGGATGTTCGTCGCGCTCGTCGGCGCCGCGGCGGTGCCGGTGTCGGTCTACGCGATCGGCTACGCCGGTCGGGAGCGGCGGGGCTGCCTCGCCTACGCCGTCTTCGTCGCCGCGATGCTCGTCGTCCCGCTCGCCGCGAACGTGATGACGTTTGCGCTCGCGTGGGAGCTCATGTCGCTGGCTTCCTACGTGCTCGTCCTCGACGGCGCGCGCGCCGGACGCGAGCCGGTGGCATCCGCGCACGCGGGCTGGGTGTATGCGGTGATGACGCACGCCGGGCTCGCCTGCCTCCTCGCGGGCATGCTGCTGCTGACGGCGTGGACGGGCAGCGCGCGGTTCGCGGACTGGGCGGCGGCGGCGCCGACGCTGAGCGCCGGGGCCCGCTCGCTCGTGTGGGCGTTGCTCGCCCTCGGCTTCGCGGCGAAGGCGGGTGGCGTGCCCCTGCACGTCTGGCTGCCGCTCGCGCATCCCGCCGCGCCCAGTCACGTCTCCGCGCTGATGTCGGGCGTGATGATCAAGCTCGGCGTCTACGGCCTGCTGCGCGCGAGCTTCGTCTGGCTGGCGCCCGCGCTGCCGTGGTGGGGCGCGACGCTGCTGCTGGTGGGCGCGGTCTCGGCAGTCACCGGCGTGCTCTATGCGATCGTCGACCGCGACCTCAAGCGGCTGCTGGCGTTTTCCTCCATCGAGAACATCGGCATCGTGCTCGTCGGCACCGGCGCCGCCGTCGCCTTCGCCGCGGCCGCGCTGCCCGCGCTGGCGCTGCTGGCGCTGGCCGCCGCGCTCTATCACATCGTGAATCACGCCGCCTTCAAGAGCCTCTTGTTCATGGCGGCCGGCGGCGTCCTGCACGGCACGGGCACCCGCGACATGGAGGCGTTGGGCGGGCTGATCAAGCGCCAGCCGTGGACGGCGGCCGCGGGGCTGCCGCCGCTCAACGGCTTCGTGAGCGAGTGGCTGACCTTCCAGGCGCTGCTGCAGAACATCCGGCTGCCGCAACCCTCGATGAACCTCGCCTTCGCCCTCGCCATCGCGGGCCTGGCCCTTGCCGCCGGCCTCGCCGTCGCCGCCTTCGTGAAGGCGTTCGGCATCACCTTCCTCGCGCTGCCGCGCAGCGACGCCGCCGCCCGCGCGCACGAGGCGCCCGTGCCGATGCGCGTGGCCATGGTTGCCACCGCGGCCGCCTGCGCCGGCCTCGCGCTGGGGGCGTCCGCCATCGTGCCCGCGCTGGCGGCGGTGGCGGCGACGCTCGTGCCGGCGCCGGCGCCGATCACCGTCGGCGCCTGGCTGACGCTGAACATCTCGGGAGACTTCGCGAGCCTCTCGATGCCCGCCGTCGCGCTGGCCCTGGCGGGCGGCGTCCTGCTGCCGGTCCTGCTGCTCGTCGTGGCCCGCGCGCGCCCGCGCGCGCGCCGTTACGAGACGTGGGGCTGCGGGCGCCTGCTGCAGACGGCGCGGATGGAGTACACGGCCACCGCCTTCGCCGACCCGTTCACGCGTGTCTTCGACTTCTTTTATCGGCCGGCGGCGCGGCTGGACGTCGACGCGCATCCGGAGTCGCGGTTCTTCGTGCGGCGCATCCGCTACGAGAACCCGACGCGCTTCATCGTCGACGAGTGGCTCTACCGGCCCCTCGGGCGCGTCCTGCGCGCCGCCGCGCGGCGCGCCGCCGTCGTGCAGTCGGGCAGCCCGAATCT
>WNFJ01387811.1_pt1 | contig 15311 bp, 14 predicted proteins | sample 5400461 | NCBI WGS metagenome assembly WNFJ01 (sample SAMN13153349, study PRJNA577476) | soil metagenome | isolation source: 115 cm saprolite on Douglas fir-dominated hillslope | place: USA:California | collected 2013-09-17 | reverse complement strand
GATTTCCTGATAGGCCTCGAGAACCGCGGCCGGCAGGTCGGGATCGTCCGCATCATCCGCCGTTTCGCGGTAGCGAACCTCGATGGGGTGAGTGCGGCCGCTGACCGCGATGACCGGCGCGCCGTCGAAGAACTGCGAAATGCGTTCGATGTCCAGAGTCGCCGAGGTGACGATCACTTTCAGATCCGGCCGGCGCGGCAATAGCCGCTTCAGGACGCCCATCAGCAAATCCACGTTCAGCGTCCGCTCGTGCGCCTCGTCGACGATGACGGTGTCGTAACGCCGGAGCTGTGGATCGAGGCTGAGCTCCGCCAACAACAGACCATCGGTCATCAGAGTGAGGCGCGTGGCATCGGAGACCTGATCGGCGAATCGCACGCGAAAGCCGACGCTGCGCTGCGGCCCACCGGCTGTCCGACTTCCTCGGCGATGCGGGCGGCCAGGGCGCGCGCCGCCAGCCGCCGCGGCTGCGTATGCGCAATCAAGGCGTCCGTGCCGCGTCCCGACTCGAGGCAATATTGGGGCAACTGAGTGCTCTTGCCGGAGCCGGTGTCGCCGGCCACGATGAGGACTTGGCTGCGGCCCAATGCCTCCATGATGGCTTCGCGCTTCGCCGAGATCGGCAAATCGGGGTCGTGCTTGAAAACGAGCTCGAGGGCGCTGCGCGCAGCGGCCGCTGCTCCCCGGTCATTCGCCACGCTTGACTTCTTGCCAAAGCCTCTCTTGTGCATCGAGGTTCAGGTCCGCGAAGATCTCACCGCGCCGCATCGCCAACGATTCCATGCCGCGAAATCGCCGCTCGAACTTGGCATTGGCGGAGCGCAACGCCGCCTCGGCATCCACATCGAGTTTGCGGGCCAAATTGGCCGCCGCAAACAAGAGATCGCCGATTTCTTCGAAAATCTCAGGCGTCGCCCGCCCCGGCGTTTGCGCCGGCGCGTTTTTTTCCGGCGCGCTCTGCGCGGCCGCATCGCGCACTTCCGCCAGCTCTTCGGCAACCTTGTCGGCGGTCTGGCCGGCATGTTCGAAGTCAAAGCCCGCGCGCGCCGCCCGCTTGCTGAGCTTGTAGGCGCGCATCAATGCCGGCAGCGCCTGCGGCACTCCGTCCAAATGACCGCGCTCGGCATTGGCGGCGCCGTGCTCGGCATTGGCGGCACCGTGCTCGGCATTGGCGGCACCGTGCTCGGCATTGGCGGCACCGTGCTCGGCGTTGGCGGCACCGTGCTCGGCGTTGGCGGCACTGCGCTCGGCCGCCTTGATGTCTTCCCAAACGACGCTTTGTTCGGCTTGGGTCAACGGGCCGCTCGAGCCGAACACGTGGGGGTGGCGGCGCAGCAGCTTGTCGCATATCGCGCCGGCCACCGCTTCAAAATCGAATTGATTTGCCTCGCTCGCGATCTGCGCGTGAAACACCACTTGGAACAAGAGATCGCCCAATTCGTCCCTGAGGTGGCCCATGTCGCCGCGTTCGACGGCGTCCGCGACCTCGTATGCCTCCTCGATGGTGTACGGCGCAATGCTCGCAAATGTCTGTGCCCTATCCCAGGGACAGCCATCGGCGGCGCGCAGGCGCTCCATGATGGCGAGCAATTCGCGCATCCGGCTTTGCGCCGCGAGTTCCCTGTTCATCGTGGCTTTTCGCCGCGGGTCTGCAGCATGCGGCGAAACGTCATCAGCATGCCTGCCGTCGCGCCCCAGATATTGCGGTCGCCGTAGGGAATGTCGTGCACCTCGTAGGTCAGGTCGCCCAGCTTGCGCTGCCGGGATTTGTGGTTGGCGGTGTCCAAGATGAAGTCGAGCGGCACTTCGAACACATCGTGAACCTCAGCCTTGGCGATACGCAGTTGATAATCCGGGTTCACGAAGCCGACCACGGGGGTTACCCTGAAACCCGTAATGACACGGTGATCGGGCAAGTATCCCGCGAATTCCACGAAGTGGGGCATGAGGCCGATTTCTTCGTACGCCTCGCGCAACGCCGCGTGCCATGCGTCCTCGTCTTCAGGCTCGATGCGGCCCCCGGGAAAACTGATTTGCCCGGCGTGATCTTTGAGTGTTTCGGCGCGCTGCGTCAGCAGCACCGTCATTCCCGTCGCATGCTCCACCAGCGGCACGAGCACGGCCGCCGGCACCTGGCGCGAAGGAAACGAGGCACGCACGCGCGACACCACTTCTGGGGACGCGCCGGCCAACCACTGGATGTCTTCATCGGGCGGAGAAGGCTGCGGATCGAGAGACTCGCGTATGTGCGCTTTCGAATAGAGTGAATCCACGCTGGTTCGTTCGTTTACGGTAATATCGTGTGATTCTACACTCAAAGCGACCGCATCCCTCGATGGCCATTTCTTCCACTGACGCGCTTTCGCCCCTCGATGGCCGATACGCCGGCAAACTCGGGGCGGTCCGCTATTTATTCAGCGAAGCCGGCCTCATGCGCGAGCGGGTGCGCGTGGAATGCGCCTGGTTCCTGGCGCTCGCCGCGGGTCCCGCGGCCGGCGCGCTGGCCAAGCTGCCGCGCGCGGCCCGTGACTTCCTCGCCGCCCTGTCGAAGGACCCGGCCGCCGCCGACGTGGCGGCCATCAAGCAAATCGAAGCGCGCACCAATCACGATGTGAAGGCGGTCGAAATTTGGCTGCGCACCGAACTCAAGGCGCGCGGCGCGACTGCCGCCGATCTCGAATGGCTGCATTTCGCCTGTACGTCCGAGGATATCAACAACCTCGCCTACGCCCTGATGTTGAAGAACGCGCGCGCGACGCTGTTGCTGCCCATGATCGATTCCATCGGCGCCCTGCTCGACTCCCTGGCCCGCCGTCATGCCGCGGCGCCGATGCTGGCGCGAACCCACGGCCAGACCGCGACGCCCACCACGGTCGGCAAGGAACTGGCGAATTTCGCCGCGCGGCTTCAGAGCCAGCGCACCGGCATCGAGCGCGTCGGTATCCTCGGAAAGATGAACGGTGCCGTGGGCAATTTCAACGCCCACGCCGTGGCCATGCCGCAGATCGATTGGGCGGGTTTCAGCCGGATCTTTGTCGAGTCCGTAGGGGTGTCATCGAACGCCTATACGACGCAGATCGAGCCGCACGATTGGATTGCGGAGTACTGCCACGCACTGATGCGGGCCAACACCGTCCTCCTCGATCTCGCGCGCGACATGTGGAGCTACATCTCGCTCGGCTACTTCAAGCAGCGCCCGGTCGAGGGCGAAGTCGGCTCCTCCACCATGCCGCACAAGGTCAATCCCATCGACTTTGAAAATGCCGAAGGCAACCTCGGGCTGGCCAATGCGCTGCTGGGGCATTTCGCCGACAAGCTTCCCGTATCGCGGCTGCAGCGCGACCTCACGGACTCCACGGTGCTGCGCAATCTGGGCGTCGCGATCGGACACTCGGTCTTGAGCTACGGATCGCTCGAGCTCGGTCTCGGAAAAATCGAACTTGACCCGGTGCGCGTGGCCGAGGATCTGGACCGCGCCTGGGAGGTGTTGGGCGAGGCCGTGCAAACGGTCATGCGCGCGCACGGAATTCCGGACGCTTATGACCGATTGAAGTCATTCACTCGCGGCCGGCCCATCGACAAGGATGCCATGCGCCGGTTCATCGCCTCGCTGGATCTGCCGCCGGCGGAGAAAGAACGTCTGCTTTGCTTGGAACCCAAGGACTATGTGGGCTTGGCGCCGGTCCTTGCGAAGCGCATACCTGGGTCATAGGCCGTGGATTACCGCATTTGCCGAAACGTGACGCAGTTAGCACGGGCCTTTCCGGGCCAAACGGTACTATCCCTCAATGTACGTGAGGCTGGGCAAAATGCCCGTGAACCTCCCATTGAGGCAGTCAGATATGGCGGGTAATACGGAAGAACGGACCAAACCGGTCGCGGATCGGGTTCCTGCGGCCGGCGCAAACCCCTCCTCGGGATCGGGCACCCGAACCATCGTCACCACCATGCCCGAGGTCCGTGAAGCCAGCCTCAAGGTCGCCAAGTCGGCGCAGCGGCTGCTGTCCATCTTCACCCAAGATCTGGAACCCCTGATCTACGGCGAAGAACCCTTCCTCGAGGCCATCAAGCGCTTGGTCTTGGCGCGTTCCTACGCCAAAGTGCGCGTTCTGCTCGCCGACCCGTCCAGGGCCATGGTCGACAACAACCGATTTCTCGCATTGGCGCGCCGTCTGACGAGCTGCATCGACCTGCGTGCCATGAGCCCCGAATATCCGGCGAGCGCCGGCGCGTTCATCATCGCGGACGACAAGGCGTTGGTGTATCGATTGCAGGCGGACCGCTGGGACGGCATTTCCGACATGAACGATCCGGCCGTCGTTCGCCGCTATTTGAACTTCTTCGACGAGGTCTGGCAGACGAGCATGCAAGAATCGCAAATGCGGCAAATGCTCATGTAGCCCCTTGGTGCGGGGCATTTGACCTCTGCGCCCGTATAATGGGCGGATGCTTCCTCCCCCCGATTCCCTGACGCCTCTCCCCGATCCGAAGCTCGCCGGCACCGTCATCGTCGGCATGTCGGGCGGCGTCGACTCGGCCGTCGCAGCACTTCTGCTGCAGCGCGACGGCTATGCCGTTCAGGGGTTGTTCATGTCCAACTGGGAGGATGATGACGACGCCTACTGCACTACCGCAGACGATTTCCAAGATGCGCGCCGCGTGTGCGAGAAATTGGGCATAGTCCTGCATCGGGTGAGTTTTGCCGCGCAGTATCGGGAACGAGTGTTTCAGCTTTTCCTGCGCGAATACGCCGCAGGCCGAACCCCGAACCCGGACGTCCTGTGCAATCGGGAAATCAAGTTCGGCGTCTGTCTGGACTACATGCACCGTCTGGGTGCCTCCTGGATCGCCACCGGCCACTACGCTCGGCTAAGGCGCACGCCGCTCGGGACGCAACTCCTCAAGGCCGCCGACACGGCCAAGGATCAGAGCTACTTTCTTCACGGCGTTGCCGCAGAAGCCCTGGGAAAGACCCTGTTTCCGATTGGAGAGTTGCGCAAGGCCGAGGTGCGAAAGCTGGCGCACGCCGCAGGGTTGCCGGTCTACGACAAGCCGGACAGCACCGGCATTTGCTTCATCGGCGAGCGGCCGTTCCAAGAGTTCCTGAGCCGTTACCTACGCACAGAACCGGGGCCCATCGAGAACGACCGCGGCGCGGTTCTCGGCGAGCATCGCGGTCTCGCGCTCTACACCCTGGGTCAACGGTCAGGTCTCGGGTTGGGCGGACGCGCCGGAACCGCCGCCGCGCCCTGGTACGTGGCCGACAAGGACACCGAGCGCAACGCGCTCATCGTCGTCCAGGATCAAGACCATCCCCTGCTGATGTCGGATGCCTTCGACGTGGAACAGATGCACTGGCTGAAATCCGGCGATGTCACCGGCCATCCGGTGGAATGCATGGTCAAGACGCGCTATCGGCAGAGCGATCTCGGCTGTACGGTGCGGCTCGTTGCCGCTCCGGACGCCGCCGTTGGGAATGTCGTCGCCGATTCGAACTGGCGCGTGACCTTGAGCGCACCCGCGCGCGCAGTGACACCGGGCCAGTACGCCGTGTTCTACAGCGGTGCGCGTTGTCTCGGCGGCGGCGTCATCGCGCAACGATTCAATTCGGCCGCCGGCGGAATCACTTATAATTCTCATTTTTCCGTGGAGGGGTCATGACGGATAGCTTCAAGGCCAGAACGACGCTCGAGGTGGGGGCCGAGCAGTACGAGATACTGAGTCTCAATGCGCTCAAGTCGTTGAATGTCGACCGCCTGCCCTTTTCCCTGAAGATCCTGCTGGAAAACCTCTTGCGCTTCGAAGACGGCGTCAATGTCACCAAGAGCGATATCGACGCCCTGCTGAAGTGGGATCCGAAAGCGGCACCCAATCATGAAATCGCCTTTACGCCGGCGCGAGTCATCATGCAGGACTTCACGGGCGTTCCCTGCATCGTCGATCTCGCGGCCATGCGCGAGGCCATCGTCAGGCTCGGCGGAGATCCCCAACGAGTCAATCCACTGGCCCCCGCCGAATTGGTCATCGACCACTCGGTGCAGGTCGACGAATACGGCTCGGCCGATTCGCTGAAGCACAACAATGAGATCGAATTCAACCGCAACGGCGAACGCTACATGTTCCTGCGCTGGGGCCAGACGGCGTTCAGCAACTTCAAGGTCGTGCCGCCCAACACCGGCATCGTCCATCAAGTGAACATCGAGCGTCTGGCGCGCGTGATTTTCTCCGACGGCGCCTCGGGCAAGACGCTCGCCTATCCGGACACCCTCGTTGGGACCGATTCACATACGACCATGGTCAATGGGCTCGGGGTCCTCGGTTGGGGCGTGGGCGGCATCGAGGCCGAAGCAGCCATGCTGGGCCAGCCGGTGACCATGCTGATCCCGCAAGTGATCGGTTTCAAGCTCACGGGCAGCCTGCCCGCGGGCACCACGGCGACCGACCTCGTGCTGACGGTCACCGAAATACTGCGCAAAAAAGGCGTGGTGGATAAATTCGTGGAGTTCTTCGGGGATGGCCTCAAGGGACTGCCGCTCGCCGACCGGGCCACCATCGCCAACATGTCGCCGGAGTTCGGCTCGACCTGCGCGATCTTCCCCATCGACGAGGAAACCATCCGCTACCTCGAGCTCACCGGCCGAGCGCCGGATCAGATCGCGCTGGTCGAGGCCTACGCCAAAGCGCAGGGGCTGTGGCGCGTCCACGGCGCACCCGCGGCCGATTACACCGATGTGGTCGAACTCGACCTGTCGACGGTCGAACCCTCTCTCGCCGGGCCGAAGCGGCCCCAGGACCGCGTGCCGCTGCACAAAGCCAAGAGCGTGTACGAGAGCAGCGTGAAGAAAATGGCCGAGGAGCGAGCGCAGAAGAACCCGCGGGCCACCGGAGCCGCCAAGGCCAGCGTGGGCGGCAAGACCTTTGACGTGCGGGACGGCGCGGTATTGATCGCCGCCATCACCAGTTGCACGAATACTTCCAATCCGGCCGTGTTGGTGGCCGCCGGACTGCTTGCCCGCAACGCGGGCGCACGCGGCCTCAGTTCCAAGCCCTGGGTGAAGACCTCCCTCGCTCCGGGCTCGCGGGTCGTCACCGACTACTTGCAGAAGGCCGGACTGCTGAAGGACTTGGAAGCCCTTGGGTTCTATACCGTGGGCTATGGCTGCACCACGTGCATCGGCAACTCCGGACCCTTGAAGCCGGAAATCTCCGAAGCCGTCAAAAGCGCCGATGTCGTCGCCTGCTCCGTGCTGTCGGGCAATCGCAATTTCGAAGGCCGGGTCCACCCGGAAATCAAGATGAATTTCCTCGCCTCGCCGCCCTTGGTCGTCGCCTACGCGTTGGCGGGAAGTCTGGACATCGACATCACCACCGAGCCGCTGGGACAGAGCAAGGACGGAAAGCCGGTCTATCTCAAGGACATCTGGCCGAGCGCCAAGGATGTGGCCGCCGCCGTTGCGGCGTCGGTGGATTCAGCGATGTTCAAGAAGGGCTACGCCAGCGTGTTCGCCGGCGACGCGAACTGGAACGCCATCAACACGCCGGCGGGCAAGATTTATTCCTGGGACGGCAAATCCACCTACGTCAAGAATCCGCCCTACTTCGACGGCATCACGATGACGCCACCACCACTGGTCGATATCAAGGGCGCGCGCGTGATGGCGGTGCTCGGCGATTCGGTGACCACCGATCACATCTCCCCCGCGGGCAACATCGCGAAATCCAGCCCGGCCGCCAAATACCTGGTGGCGCAGGGCGTGCAACCCGCGGATTTCAATTCCTACGGCGCGCGCCGCGGCAACCACGAAGTGATGATGCGCGGCACCTTTGCCAACATCCGGCTGCGCAACCTCTTGCTGCCGGGCACGGAAGGCGGCGTGACCCTGCACATCCCCAGCGGCGAGCAGATGTCCATTTTCGACGCGTCGGTCAAATACAAGGCGGCGGGTACGCCGCTGGTGATTCTCGCCGGGAAAGAATACGGTACCGGCAGCTCGCGCGACTGGGCGGCCAAGGGCACGATGCTGCTGGGAGTCAAGGCAGTGATCGCCGAGAGCTTCGAGCGCATTCACCGCTCCAACTTGATCGGCATGGGCGTACTGCCCCTGCAATTCAAGGAAGGTCAGAATGCGCACAGCCTCGGGCTCACCGGCAAGGAAACCTTTGAAATCGCGGGGCTCAACCGCGGCGCGGCGAAATTCGTCAAAGTCATCGCCAAGGCCGATGGCGGTAAGACCACGGAGTTCGAGGCGCGCCTGCGCATCGATACCCCGAAAGAACTCGACTACTACCAACATGGCGGGATCCTGCAGTACGTATTGCGGCAACTCGCCACAGCAAGCAAGGCGGCCTGAACCTATGTCCCTGACCATGTATACGGCCACTGTGCCGACCTGCACTCGAGCGTTGAGCAGTCTCGCGGCGATTCTCGACAAGGCGGTCGCGTACACGGAGACCCGCAAAATCGATCCTGCCGCACTGCTCGGCACTCGATTGTTTCCGGACATGCTGCCGCTGGCGGCGCAAATCCAGATCGCCAACGATATTGCCCAGGGTGGCGCCGCGCGGCTTGCGGGCGCGGAAGTTCCGGTCTTCGAACAAAAGCAGCGCACCTTTGCCGAATGGATCGCCGCGACTCGCGGCACCATCGCCTATCTCGAATCGCTGAAGCCGGCGCAGTTCGAGGGCTCCGAAGACAGAACCGTCACCTGGCAGACGCGCACGTCCACCAAGAATATGCTGGGCGGTCCCTACTTGTTCCATCACGTGCTACCGAACGTTTTCTTCCACGTCACCACCGCGTACGACATTCTCAGGCAGGCGGGTCTCGAGATCGGCAAATTGGATTACTTGGGAAGGGCTTGAGCCGCCGGCGCGACGCTCCCTGCCTTGGAGTGTCCATAGCGCGATGAAGAATCGGCTTGCAATCGTTGCTACGATTGGCTTGACGCAAACGCTCGCTTGGGCGTCCTCCATGACGCGCCTTTATGGACACGATTCGCGCGGTGCAATCACCGGGATCACGCTCGTTGCCGGATTAGCAAGCACGGTGGGATGGCCGATTTCGGCTGTTCTGGAACACTCCATCGGATGGCGCGGAACTTGCGTCACGTGGGCGGCTCTTCATTTGTTCTTAGGCCTGCCGTTGAATGCCTGGGCAATGCGCTATGGAAAGGGCGAAGAGCGCCCTGAGCCCGCCGTGAGCGGCAAGCAGCCCCCGCCTCCGGATACACCAGATCGGCGCATGTTGATACTGGCCTTCATGTTTACCGCGTCGGGAGTCGTAACCATCGGCATGGCGACCAACCTGCCCCGTCTATTTGCCGCGATCGGTGCAACGCCGGCTGCCGCGATTGCCGCAGCCTCGATGTTGGGTCCCGCGCAAGTGGCAGCCCGTGTTCTCGAGTTCAGCGCTCGACGAAGGATCAATCCTCTGATCAGCGCGAGAATTGCGAGCGCAATGCATCCCCTCGCATCGTTGACGATTGCGCTCGGAGGCGTGCCCGTCATCGCCGCATTTTCGATTCTTCACGGCGCAGGCACCGGCATGCTGACCATTGCCCGGGGCACGCTGCCGCTCGCGCTCTATGGTCCTGCAGGCTATGGCGCCCGGATTGGCCGCATCGCGGCACCGGCCCGCATCGGCCAGGCCTTGGCGCCGTTTCTTTTCGGATTGGCCATTGAGAAGTTGGGTGGAGCGACGCTCGTCATCTCTTCCGGGCTGTCGCTCGCCGCGCTGCTCGCGCTTTCATGGCTGACCTTGCCATTGGTTTCGAAGGCCTAATTCGGCAACTCACACCGCGACAGGCTAGGAATCCATGTGCTCCGCCGTTCGAGCGGCATCGAGATACTGCCGTATTTGCTCAACTTCCAATGCCGTGGCTTCCCAATGCACATCATGGCAAGTGGCACGCAGATGAATGGCCGCGCCAACGCTCAGCGCTCGTTCAATGACCGTCATGGGCATTTGGGTGAGCAGTTCCTGGGCGCACAGGGGACAACTCACCGGGAAGCGAACCTCTGATTCGTCCATTCGCGTCAACTCCCGTTCTTGTTACGTGACACAAATGACTACACGTTTTGCCTACCACGTTTCGTCCAGAAACGCGCGTGCAAGGCTGAGGATGACCGCGCTGTGGAATATCGTGATTGCCGCCGGGGATCAGGCAGCGCTGCTGCAGGGCACAATCGAGGGTGCGGGCTGGTGTCGGCGTTAGCCGGTCAGGTCATGCACCGTCGAGGTGCCTGCCCCGACCCGCCGAGCGGTGCCGCTCTTCGTACAGCGTCACCGCGCCGATCACCATCCAGCTGCCGTGAAAGAGTACGCCGGCGGCCACCACGAACTCACCGGGAATAGGTCCGATCGCGGCGCGCTGCCAAAGATCCGCCATGCTCGTCATTGCAGTCGGGTGGATCGCCAGCTTGCCGTAATACGCCAGCGCCTGGATCGCGAAGATCCAGCCGTAATTGCGGCGCACTCGGCGGCCCACGGCGCTCATGTAGCTGATCCGGTGCCCTGGATTGCGATAATCGTGGGCGAGGCGCTGCAACCACCCGGCATCGGTCAGCATGGCATCACCGCGCAGCATCGGCGCGAAAAAATTCGTTTCCAGCGCGCGCGCCCGCAGCCTCCAAATATTGAAATAGCGGTAGCGGCGTGCCTCGATCAGCAAGAAAAAAACCACCAGCAGTCCGACCAACGCCAGCGGCAGGGGCGAGGCATTCGCCGCGCTGAACCTCGCCGAGAACGCGATGCCCGTCGTGACGACGGCCCAGTTGGTCGTGGTGTCGAAGCGCACCCGCCACACGGTGCTGCGGTACACCTCGCCGCGCCAAAGGTGGGAGAGCGCGCCGATTTCCGCCGGGTCGAACGGGCGACCCGGGTGTGCCTCATGCAGCTGGCTCATGATCCCTCCGCCGCTTGGTGCGAGCCGATCAGCTCATGACATTCAGTGCGCCGCCGGCGCGACGCTCCCCGCCTTGACCAACACCATCAAGCTCGGATTAAGATGGTTCTTGATCGCGGAATTAACCTCATCTCGCGTCAGCGCCTTGACCGCCCCCGGATAGGTCTCCAGCCTGCTCACGTCGTAGCCGCGCTGCACGTCGGTCAAAATCGCATTCGCGAGGCCGGTGGTCGTCGACAGACCGACCAGGTAACTGCCGACCAGGCCTTGCTTGCGCGCCGCCAATTCCTGATCGGTGACGCCGTCCTTCCACCACCGGTCAAGTTCGCGCCGCGTCGACGCGATGCCCTTGTCCAAGAGAGCCGGGGCGAAACTGGCCGAGATGTCCCAGCGGCCGTCCGCGATGCTGTCGTCGGCCATCGCAGCCCCAATGTTGTAAGTCAGGCCTTCCTTGTCGCGTACGATACCCATCAACCGTCCGGTGAAACCGCTGCCGAGAATCGCAGTACCCACGCGCAGAGCCAATGCGTCGGGATCCTTGTAGCGAAGCCCCGTCGGTTGTCCGATGAGCACCGACACGCTCGGCTTGTCGGCGAGCGGTACCGATACTTCGCCGGCGGCCTTCAGTACCGCAGCCATCGCCGGCCGCACATAGTCTTGCCCGCCGGTCCAGCCGGAAAACGCCTTGTCGATCTCGGCTTGAGCTTCAGCCGCTGCCACGTCGCCGACCACGACCAGGGTCATGTGCGCGGGACCATAATATTTGGCGTGAAAGGCCTTGAGCTCATCGAGGGTTGCGGCCTTCGCCGCCGCCTTGTAATCGCTGACCGTGTGCGGCCGGTTGGGGTGGCCCGGCGGGAATGTTGCGCGGCCGAAGGCTTCCTGCGCGCGCGCTTCCGTGTTCTGCGCCGAGGCTTCCAGCGCGCCGATGAATTGCTGCTTCGCCTTGTTGAACTCTTGCGGCTGCAGGGCGGGCGTGCGCAGTTCCGCGGCGATCAGGCCGATCACCAGGGGCAGGTCCTTCTTGAGGCACTTGGCGCGAATCTCCAGCGACTGCGTGCCCACACTGAAGGCGATTTCAGCGCCGACATTGTCCAACTGTTCGGCAATCGCAAACTTGTCGAGCTTCTTCGTGCCGCGGTCGAGCATCATGCCCGCGAGCGTGGGAACGGCGATATTGCCGGGTTCGGCCATCGCATCGCCCGCCGGCAACGATCCTAAAATCACGACCACGTCTTTCACGTCGGTGTGATAGGTGATGAGATCGACTCCCGCAATTTGCGAGCGGTGGCTCTGGTCGGCCACGCTCGCCGCGGCGGCGGCGCTCACCAAGAACAGTGCGGCCAGTACATGGTGTCGCATCACGAGCCTTTCTCCGCGGCCGGCGGCACCGGAATGAACCAGCCCGTCGTACTCTGATCGTCTTTGAGATACTCCTTGGCGACGCGTTGCACGTCCGCGGGAGTCACTAGCTGCACCTTCTGCGGGAAGGTCACATACAGAGTCCAATCGCCCACGGCGATCCACTCGTTGATCTCCGCGGCAATCGCGGCGGTTCCATCGCGCTTGTAGGCTTCGGCGGCGGTGAATTGCTGTTTCACGCGCGCCACTTCAGCCGCCGTCACCCCGTCGGATTTGATCTTGGCGATTTCCCCCAGCAGTGCCCTCTCGACCTGCTCATGTTCGGCGCCCGGCGCGAGAACCGCGTACACCGTATGCAGCGACAGATCGTGATGCAGATCGGTGCCGGCGCCTGCATTCAACGCCAGCCCCTGATCGACGAGCGCTCGATACAGCCGCGCGTTCTTGCCCGAACTCAAGATGGCATCAAGGATGTCGAACGCCGGTTGATCGCCGTCGCGGCCATTCGGGACCTTGTGCGCGATGATCACGGTTCCGAGTTCTCCCGGGCGCTTGACGGTGACGCGCCGTTCCCCGCTCTGCGCCGGTTCTTCGGTGTACATCGTGGGAATAGGCGCAGGAGAATGCGCATACACGCCATAGTATTTCTTGATCAGGTTCAAGGTGGCGGCGGTATCGAGGTCGCCGATCACCGTCACCGTCGCGTTATTGGGCCAATAGAAGGTATCGTAGAACTCGCGCAATCTCGCGATGGGAACGTGTTCGATGTCGCTCTTCCAGCCGATCGTCGGATGATGGTACGGCAGCGCCTCGTAAGCCGCCGCCGTCACCTCTTCCATGAGCACATTGTCCGGATCGTTCTTGCCGCGCTCGTATTCATTGCGCACCACCGTCATTTCCGACTGTCGGTCGGCCTCGCGCAGCCACAGATGGCGCATGCGGTCGGCTTCGATGGCGATGTACCCTTCCAGGCTCTCCCGACCGATGGTCGCGAAGTAATTGGTGCGGTCGAACGACGTGGTGGCGTTGAACTGCCCGCCGACGCGTTCCAGAAACTGCTTGATGCTGTTGCCCCTCGGGTCATTGAAGCCCTCGCTCCCCTTGAACATCATGTGCTCGAGGATGTGCGTCGCTCCGGTAGTGCCCGTCACCTCGTTGCGCGAGCCGACTTGATAGGTCACTTGAAAAGTCACCACCGGCGCCGAATGATCCGGCACCAGCAACACGGTGAGCCCATTGCTGTCGAGCCGATACTCGTCGATTCCGCCCAGCGACTTGACGAAGCTGAATCCCGCCGCCACGGTCGAAGACGCAGCCGGAGTCGGCGCTGCCGGAGGTTGCGCCCCGGCCGCGGCCTTGGCGGGTTGCGCAACGGATGCGGCCTTGGCTGGCTGCACAGCGGCTGGAGCCGCGGTGGCCGATGCCGCGGCTGGATACAAGGCGCCCAGCGCCGCTACGCTTGCGCAGCCGACCCGGGCAGCCAGGATCATCCTCGACACCCGGGTTTTGAATTTCTCAACCATACGATTCCTCACCATGAGCGGCCCTCGGCCGCAGTCTTCCATTGTAAATGCTTACTCGGAGGGGCGGTTCACAATCATGAGAACGCTTAGGATGCTAGGCGGCGACCGCGTGCACTTCATCGGCCCATACCCGGAAGCGCTGTAAGACGTTGGGGCCAAAGGTCATGCACATGGCGACATCCGCGGCATCACGTCCGCGGGCTATCAGCACCCGACCCATGCGCCGTTGATTGTTGCGGGGATCGAAGATGCGCCATCCGCCTCCGAGGTATGCTTCGAACCAACCGGCAAAGTCCATGGGTGCGTCCATGGCCGGCACTCCGATGTCGCCCAGATAGCCGGTGCAGTACCGAGCAGGGATGTTCAAACACCGGCACAGCGTGAGCGCGAGATGCGCGAAATCGCGGCACACTCCCCGCCGTTCATTGTATGTCTCCCACGCGGTCTTGGTGGGACGGGCACATTGATAGTCAAACGCGACATGCTGATGCACGAAATCGCATATCGCCTGCACCCGGCTCCAGCCGGGCATCATGCCGCCGAACAGGCTCCAGGCCGTGGGCGACAGCAATTCGGTCTCGCAATAACGGCTGGGAAGCAAGAACACCAAAGTGTCATCCGGCAACGAATCCACCGTGTGCTCGAATGCATGAGGAAAGCTGGGATCGGCGATACCTGAGTCCTTGATCAGCGCGTCGCTGGTGACGCGAAACTGTCCTGCCGGCGCGGTCGCGCGAGTGCACCAGTTACCGAAGCTGTCGCGATATGTGGCCAGGGGAACGGCCGGCTCAGTCAGAATGGTGTCGGCGCGGACCCAATCGGACGCACGGCTGTAGTGCACGTTCAGATTCAAGATCATCGGCGTGGCTTGAGGAAACTCGTAGGCCAATTCGTAGCCAAGCCGTATCAGCATTGTTTACCGCCCAGGTTTCAAAGCAAACCAGTCTGCCATGCACCTACGAGCACCCCCTATCGGCGGCCCCCGTCACGAACTGTAGGCTGCATCCTACGCGCTGAGTAGCCGGGTCAGCCCGAGGATCGAGCGCACGAACGGTGCCGGAACGTCGAGGCGCTGCGCAATCTCGGCGACGGCGCCGAGCTGCGGGGCGAGCTCCAGCGGTCGCCCGGCTTCAACGTCGGCGAGCATCGATGTCCTGAAATCGCCGAGACGCTGTGTCACCGCGATTCGCTCGGCCGGCGTGATGCTCATCTCCAGACCCAAGCGCTGCGCGCACGATTGCATCTCTTCCATCATCCGTATGCAGAGCTCACGGACGTCCGGACAGCTAAGCATCTTGGATGTTCCGCAACGTGTCAGGGCGCTCAACGGGTTCATGTTCATGTTGCCCCAGAGTTTGGCCCACACGTCATGGCGAATACGCTGCGATATTTCCGCGTTGACGCCGCCGCCCCGCAATCCGCTCACCACGGCCTGAACCCGGTCCGTGACCTCACCGTTGGGTTCACCCAGAAGCAGGCGGTCAGCAGCCACCACCTGGACATGCCCAGGGGCAAGGACCCG
>WNFJ01070080.1_pt1 | contig 15315 bp, 13 predicted proteins | sample 5400461 | NCBI WGS metagenome assembly WNFJ01 (sample SAMN13153349, study PRJNA577476) | soil metagenome | isolation source: 115 cm saprolite on Douglas fir-dominated hillslope | place: USA:California | collected 2013-09-17 | reverse complement strand
AGTTCCTGCCGTCGCTGGTGCACCTGCGGCCCAACTCGGCGAGCACCTATGCCTCCCACCTGCGGACGCACTGGTGGCCGCTCGTCGGCGACCGGCAGATCCGCTCGCTGTCCCGGTCGGACATGAAGGCGGCCGTGGCTGCCCTGGCCGGCCGCCTGGCTCCGTCGACTGTCGAGACGGTGTTCGCGGTGATGCGGGCGATGATGTCAGCCGCGGTCGACGACGGCGTGATCCCGTTGAACCCGTGCTCGCGGGTGCCGCTGCCGCGGGTGCACCAGCGCGAGGTCGAGCCGCTGCCAGCCGCCGCGGTGCTCGCCCTCGAGGATGCCCTGCCGGGGCGCTACCGGGTGTCGGTTCCTCTCGCCGCCGGGGCCGGGCTGCGGTTCGGCGAGGCGACTGGGCTGACCGTGCCGCGGGTGAACTTCCTGCAGCGCCGGATCCAGGTCATCGAGCAGGTGCAGAACGGGGCGCTTGCGCCGCTGAAGACGCGGGCATCGCGGCGGATCGTTCCGGCCGATGACTGGGTGCTCGAGGCGGTCACGGCGCACATGCAGCGCTACGGCACCGGGCCCGGGCAGGTGATCATGTCCAATGCGGCCGGGCGCCTGGTGCGGCGCAACGCGTTCGGCACCGTCTGGCGGGCCGCGGTGAAGTCAGCCGGGCTGCCCGAGGGCACCCGCTATCACGCGCTGAGGCACTTCTACGCCTCGGCGCTGGTCGCCGCGAACCTGAACCCGAAGGTGATCCAGTCCCGGCTCGGTCACGCGACGATCGCCGAGACGATGGATGTCTACGGCCATTTGTTCCCCTCCTCCGAGGACCTCGGCCGCGGGGCCGTCGAGTCGGCCCTCGCGGGCGCCCTGGCGGAACAGGAACGGAACAGGAGCGCCCGGTGAGCGCGCGGGCGCAGGTCAGCGGCGGGCTGTGCACCCGCTCGCGCGGGCCGGCGGCCATCCATCTGGGACTGCCGTTGCCGGCAGCCTCGTGCGGTCTACCCGCGAGCATCGGGCGGGCCGCCCTCAAGCGCTCGCGCAGGAGACGCGTCCCGTGGGACGCGACTCCCTCTTGACCTTGCTCCGGGTGGGGTTTACCGAGCCGCCCGGATCACTCCGGGCGCTGGTGGTCTCTTACACCACCGTTTCACCCTTACCCCCGAACGAGTCCGGGGGCGGTCTGTTTTCTGTGGCACTTTCCCGCGGGTCACCCCGGGTTGGCGTTACCGACCACCCTGCCCTGCGGAGCCCGGACCTTCCTCGACGCCGCCTGGAAGCCAGCCAGCGCCGCGGCCGCCCGGCCTGCTCGCCCGCCGCTACCCTCAGAATAGGGCGTTACCGGCCGACCTGCCTAAGGTGCGCGGTGTCGTTGAGCGACCTGACGACGGCCGGCCCGTCTGGGTACCAGTCGATCTCGCACAGGGACGCGACATCCAGGTGGATCCGGAACATGGCGGCTGGCGGGGCGAGCATCGCCCGGCAGGCCAGTGTCTTGATCGGCGTGACGTGGCTGACCAGCAGCAGGGTCCGGAACTCGTGCGCCGTCAGTAGCCGGTCCAGCGCGGCGAGCACGCGGCTAGCCGCCGCGGCGAAGCTCTCGCCACCCGGCGGCGCGACGTCCGCGCTGCCGAGCCAGGCCGACACCTCGTCCGGCCACCGCGCCGACGCTTCCGCGAAGGTCAGGCCCTCCCACTTGCCGAAGTCGGCCTCTACCAGGTCGTCCTCGACCTCAAGCGGCGCGCCGGTCGCCGCGGCCACCGTCTCCGCCGTCCGTCGCGCCCGCTGCAGCGGCGAGGTCACGATCACGTCGACGCCTCCTCGCGCGGCCAGCCGGTCGGCCGCGTCCGCCGCCTGGTGCTGGCCGAGCTCGGTCAGCGGGATGTCGCCGCGCCCGGCGAACCGGCGTTCGGTAGACAGGGCGGTCTGGCCGTGCCGCAGCAGCAGCGTCGTGGTCGCCCGCCCCTGCGCCGAGACCCAGCCCGCCGCCGGTCCCGGCTCGGCGGAGTCTCCCGCCTCGGCTCCGTCATCCGCAATAGATCCATAACGCCGGCGTGCCGCCCGCCCAGATCCGCCCGGGCCGGCCTTCCCGGCTGCGGCATCCATGGCCTGGTTCGCGAGCCGGTCGGCGTCGGCGTTGCGGGCCCGCGGCACCCACACATACGACACCCGCCCGAGCCGCCGCGCCGCGTCCTGCGCTGTGCGGGCCAGCGAGCGGAGGTTCTGGTCCTTGATCTGCCAGCGTCCCGACATCTGCTCAACGACCAGCTTGGAGTCCATCCGCACCTCGACGTCGGCCTGCGGGGCGATCCTGGCGGCGGCCCGTAGCCCCGCCACCAGGCCCGCGTACTCGGCCGCGTTGTTGGTGGCCGTGCCCAGGCTGTCGCTGACCTCCTCGAGCACCTGGCCGGTCACCTGGTCGCGGACGAGCGCGCCGTAGCCGGCCGGGCCCGGATTGCCCCGCGAGCCGCCGTCAGCCTCGACGACGAGCTTGCGGGTCACAGTCCCGACTCGGGGGTCCGGACCAGGATCCTGCGGCACTCCTCGCAGCGCAGCACCTCGTCCGGGTCGGCGGCCCTGATGCTGTTGAGGTCCACCGTGTTCAGGGAGAGATGACACCCCTCGCACCGGCCGCCGCGCAGCGCGGCCGCCCCGACCCCCCCATGCTGCTCCCGCATCCGCTCGTAGAGGGCGAGCAGGTCCGGCGGCTCCTGGGCGGCCACGGAGACGCGCCGGTCCGCGGCCTTGCCGGCCTGCTCCCCGATCTCGGCCAGCGCGGCGTCCCGGCGCGCCGCGACCACATCGCGGGCGGCGGCGATCTCCGTCCGCTCGGCCACGGCCGCCTCGCGGCTGCCCTGGGCCGTCTCCTGGCGCTCCATCACGTCCAGCACGATTTCCTCGAGGTCAGACTGCCTGCGCGCGAGCGAGACGATCTCCGACTGCAGGTTCTCAAGCTCGCGCGGAGACGAGACCTGCCCGGCGTCCAGCCGCTTGCGGTCCCGGTCAATGCGGGCGCGCACCTGGTCGACATCCGCCTCGGCCTTGGCCTGCGCGCGCCTGAGGTCACCCTGCTCGGCCTCCAGCGAGGCGACGGTGGCACGCAACTGCGCGTCCCGCTGCTCCAGCCGGTCCAGCTCGGCGTGGTCGGGAAGTCCCTGGCGACGGTGCTCGAGGCGGCCAAGCTCGGCGTCCAGGTCGGCGAGCTCAAGCAGCCGCAGCTGCGCCTCCGGAGATGCTTTCACGGGTCTCCACGTTATCCTGCCGTTCAGAACGGTGCCGCCAGCAGAGCCCGTCTGCGATAGACCTTTCCGTATGGAGATCCCACGGCTCAGCCGGCCGTACATGCCCGGCTACGGAATCCTCGCCCCCGACCAGGGCAGCGGGCTCCTTCCCTGGTCCTGGGCCGCCAGCCGGCTGGCCAGCGCGCGCAACTACTGGGTCACCAGCAGCTGGCCCGACGGCAGGCCGCACTCGATGCCGGTCTGGGGCATGTGGGACGACAGCATCTTGTGGTTCACCAGCAGCGTACGGTCACGCAAGGTGCGGAACCTCACGGCGGACCCGCGCTGCGTCGTCTCCACGGAGGACGCAAGCGACCCGGTCGTCATCGAGGGCACGGCCAGGATCGTCACGGATGCCGCCAGCATCCGGCGGGTTCTCGACATGATGAACGAGAAGTACGGCACGGGTATCGAGGAGAGCTTCCTCGATCCGGCGGTGAACGCGACGATCTCGGTCCGGCCGCAGACGGTGATCGGCATGCGGCACGGCGACTTCCCCGGCTCGCCCACCCGCTGGGTCTTCGCCCGATAAGCTCGCGGAGCTTGCTCCAAGAGCAGTCGTTTGAAGGGGGGTCGTCCCTGTGGACCTAGGGCAAACACCGCTCGCGGAGCTTGCTCCGCGGCGGTGGGTTGAAGGGGTCATCCCCCAGGGCTAACGCGTGCCGCTCAGGCTGACCAGCACGACGGGCGACGACGTCGGGCGCGGCGATCCTCCGGCCGGCTCCACCGTCAGGCCCACGCTGTCCCCGTCCTTCAGGCCGGAGACCACCATCGGTCCGGCCATCCCGCCCCGCGACGATCCGGAAGCCATTCCCGCGGGCCTGCTGCCCGCGGGGCCGATCAGCCACAGCTCATAGGACTGCGCGGAGGGAAGCCGGCGCAGGTCGCCCGCGGTGAACACCAGCGCGCGCTCGCGGTGTGACATGACGACCGTGGCCGTGCCGCCGGTGCTTACCGGCGCGCTCAGCATCGTGGCGTCGGGAGCGCTGAGCACCGCGGCGACAGCGTGGTCGTGCAGCTGAGCCTGGTCGAGCCGGTCCTGCATGCCGTATGTCACCACGCCTGCCGCCACCGCCACGGCGGCCAGGACGCCGGCCATGCCGACCGCAAGCCGGGACCACCAGCCGCGGAGATCCCACCAGCGCCGCCCGCGATCCCGGGCCGCCGCCCATCCCGCCGGTGCCTGGACGACGGCCGGGGGCAGCTGCCTGGTCTGCGCCGCGGCGCGAAGCACCGCGTCCCGGAAGGCGGCAGGAGGCTGGACGGAGGCGGCCGCCGCTAGCGCGGCGGTTGCCTCCCGCAGCCCGCGGATCTCCTGACGGCACGACTCGCAGCCGGCCAGGTGCCGTTCGAAGCGGGCCCGGTCCGGCCCGGCCACCGCATCCATCGCGTACGCCCCGGCCAGGGTATGCGGATCGCCGCCACCGAGCCTCATGTGTCGTCTCCCGCTCGCATCCGCGGCGCCTGCAGCCCCTCCAGCTCGCTCACCCGTCTACCCCCAGGCAGTCGCGGAGCCTGATCAGCCCGTCGCGCATTCGCGTCTTGACGGTGCCGACCGCGACGCCGAGCAGCCCCGCCACCTCGCGGTAGGTGTAGCCGCCGTAGTAGGCCAGCGTCACCGACTCACGCTGCAGCTCGGTCAGAGATCCCAGGCAGCGTCGCACGCGCTCCCGGTCGAGCCGGACCTCTACCGCCTCCGTCACCTCGTCGTAGGCGATGGAGGACGACGCCGCGCGCATCTCGCGTTCTGCCGCCTTCTGCTCTGACCTCACCCGGTCCACTGCACGGCGATGCGCCAGGGTCATCATCCAGGCCGCCGCGCTGCCCAGGGCCGGATCGAACCGTGAGGCAGAACGCCAGACGTCGAGCAGCACCTCCTGCGCGACCTCCTCGGACTGGGCCGGATCGCGGACGACGGCGAGGACGGTGCCGAGCACCTGGCCGGCCGTCCGGTCAAAGATCGCCTCGTAGGCGCCGTGGTCGCCGCGCGCCACCAGGGTCAGCAGGGCGCCGAGTTCATCCGGGCGCCCGGCAGCTCCAGGGGTACGGCCGGGGGCACGAGAGGCAGGGCCTGGGCCTGCGCCGTGGGGGGCAGAGCCGGGGGGACGAGGACCGCGACTAAGACCCGGACGCCGGGCATCCGCATCGCCAGGATGGCCGGCGTCGCCGCCCGCGCTCCCGCCCGCCCCGTTCCGGGGCCGACCGTGACCTTCCGTCATGCCCACACTGTAAATTCGTAGCTGACCCGCGGCCGGTTTGCCCCCGTCGCGGCCCGGCTGACGGCACGCCAGCAAGGGTTGACCGCTGTTCGTGCGTAGCTTGGAAGGGTGAACCGGGCCATCAGCCAATCCATCCGGCCCTCCGCGACGAATAATCACTGTGGCTACTGAGATCGAACGGGCGCGAACCGGCTGGGGAATGATCGCCGGACTGCTGGCTGCCTTCATCGCGGTCGGCGTCGGCCAGCTGCTGGCCGGGATCGTGGCCCCGGACGCCTCGCCCATCGTGGCGGTCGGAGAGGCGTCGATCGACCACACCCCGCCGCCGGTGAAGAACTTCGCGATCTCCGCCTTCGGCTCGAACGACAAGGCGGTCCTGGTCACCGGCATCCTCGCGGTACTGGCCATCTTCGCCGCCATCGTGGGGGCCCTGGCCTTGCGCAGGCTGTGGTACGGGATGGTCGGCCTCGCGTGCTTCTCCGCCCTCGGCCTGGCCGCCGCGCTGACCCGCCCGACGGCCTCGCCCAGCTGGGCGGTGCCAACGCTGGTCGGCGCCGCCGCCGCGGCCCTGGCCCTCGCGCTACTCGTCCGCACAGCCCCGCTTGCCCCCGCAGCGGCTGACCCTGCCGCGGAGCTGGCGCCCCACGACGATCCGGCGGCCGGGCCGGACGCTGCGGATCCCGTCCCGGCCGCTGCGCGATGGTGGCCCGATGCGCCCGCGGCGGGCCACCAGCCGACCCCGAGGGGCCGCCCGGCGGGCGCGCCCAGGCCGCCGCGCAGAAGCTTTCTGGTCACCGGCTCCGCCGTCGCCGGAACGGCGGCCGTGGCCTACCTGGGCGGCCGTTATCTCGGCGAGCGCACCAGCGTCTCGCGAGCCCAGGCATCGCTGCGCATTCCCCGGCCGGCGGACCCCGCTCCCCCGCTCCCCGCCGGCAGCGACCTGCGGATACCGGGCCTCAGCTCGTTCATCACGCCGAACGGGTCCTTCTACCGGGTCGACACCGCGATCGTTCTGCCGGAGATCCCGCCCGCAAGCTGGCAGCTGCGGGTGCACGGCATGGTGGCCCGCGAGATAACGATCGACTTCGACCAGCTGATCCGCCGCCCGCTCACCGCCGACTACATCACCCTGGCCTGCGTCTCCAATCCCGTGGCCGGGCCCTACGTCGGCAACGCCCTCTGGGTCGGCACGAGCGTGGCCAGCCTGCTGCGCGAGGCGGGCGTGCGGGCCGGCGCCGACCAGCTGGTGTGCACCTCGGCCGACGGCTTTACCTCCGGCACCCCGGTGCAGACCGTCATGGACGGCAGGGACGCGATGCTCGCGGTGGCGATGAACGGCACGGCGCTCCCCGTGGAGCATGGCTTTCCGGTCCGCATGGTGGTTCCCGGCCTGTACGGGTACGTGTCCGCGTGCAAGTGGATCACCGACATCGAGGTGACGACCTACGCGTCGAATGTCGCGTACTGGGCGCAGCGTGGCTGGGATCCGCAGGCGCCGATCAAGACGGAATCACGGATCGACGTGCCCACCGGCACGACGACGCTTAAGCCGGGGCCGACGAAGGTCGCGGGCGTCGCGTGGGCCCAGCACAAGGGCATCGCCGCGGTCGAGGTCCAGGTGGACCGCGGCCCGTGGCAGCAGGCCCGCCTGGCTGCCGTCCCCGACATCGACTGCTGGCGGCAGTGGGTCTGGGACTGGAACGCGACGCCGGGGAGGCACACGATCCAGGCGCGGGCCACCGATGCCACCGGCTATACGCAGACGCCGTTGCAGGCGCCGCCGGAACCGAACGGGGCGAGCGGCTACCCGAGCGTCTCGGTCAGCGTCAGCCGCGGATAAAACCCGGACCGGCGATCCGGGCCCAGTTAGCCCGCCCGGAAGGCCTGCCTCACAGGAGTTGGTCGCGGACCTGCCCGTACATGTAGGCACCCAGCCAGCGGCCCAGCTCGTCGAAGAACCGCCGGCGGTCGCCGCTCGCGCTGACGGCGGGCCCGTCCAGGCCATCCTCGAGCCGCAGCCAGGTCACATGCGGGCCGAGCCGGACCGGGGCCCCGTCGTCCCTGGGCCGCAGCCTGGTGGTCAGGCGGCCCGCCGGGCCGTCAGCCGGGGACATCACCAGCACCGGGCAGGCGATATCGAGACCTCGCCGCAGCCGGCGCCCGAACGCAGGGCTGAACAAGATCAGCGCGTCGGCGAGGCCGTCGTCCCGGCGGGCGTCACACCACAGCGCAGCGGTGAGCGCGCCGGCCGAGTCACCGCTCACGATGATCATGTCGATTGCCTCGGTGTCGCGCAGGTGACGGCAGGCCGCGTCCAGCCCGGCGAAGCACTCGCCGCGGCCCGGTCCCTGGCTTCGCTGGCGCCCTGGCCGGTCCAGCCGGTCCTGCGGGCGCAGGTCCGCGACGTAGAAGTGAAATCCGCGCTCGGTGTACCAGCTGACGAGGTCCTCGGGCACGAAGGTCTCACGGTCGCAGTGCAGGTGGAGCACTGCGCGCCTGGTCGGCAGCGCGGAACGGCGCCGGAGCACGGCACCTTCACCGCGGCTCTCCGAGGCGTTGCGGAGCAGGGTCTTATGCAGTGCTGGCTTGACGGGCGCGGGCAGGGCAGGCACTGCCTCGTAACCGTCGGCGGCGCCGTCGTGCTCCGTGATGATGCCCATCGCATCCCCCGTCCCCCCAGGATCCTCCGCCCGCCGCCGAGGCCGCCGCGACACCGCTCGCCCGTCCCCCGCACGGCAGTCAGCGGCTCGATCTCTGCACGGAACGTCACAGCCAGTGTCGCACCGTGACCGTTCAGGCGCGAGGCAAACACGCGGGCCGACCGCCCGCCACCACCGACCTGATCCGCCGCGCGCCACGGCGTCGTGCGCACCCTGCTGTTGCGTCAGCGGCGGCGGGGGCTCCACCGCCTGATTGGCGCCACCCGCGGGTTCACTGCCCTCACCCTCGGCGTCCATCAGCATCCCGGAGCCCGGGCCCGGGCCCGGATTGGATGCCGTAGCCTCGCAAATATGGGGAGCAGGCCGACCGAGCATCTCGAGACCGAGCTGAAGTTTGAGGTCGGCCAGGACTTCGTCCTGCCCGATCTTGGCGGCCTGGCCGACGGCGTGGCCGTGACGGCACCGCACGTGGACGTGCTCGTCGCCAGCTACTTCGATACCGCCGACCTGCGCCTGGCCAAGGCCAGGGTCACGCTCAGGCGCCGGACCGGCGGCGGTGACGCGGGCTGGCACCTGAAGCTGCCCGTGACCGCGGGCACCCGGCGCGAGCTGCAGGTTCCGCTCGGTGATGATGCCGCGACCGTCCCGCCGCAGCTCGCGTCGCGGGTCTCCGGGTGGATCCGGGACGAGCCGCTGCGGGTCGTCGCCGTGCTGGAGACCCGCCGCACGGTCCGCCGCCTCACCGGCCGCGGCGGCGAGGATCTCGCGGAGGTGGCGGATGACCTGGTGACCGGCCGGGTTCCGGGCCCGGGAGACGCCCCGGGCGAGCCCGCCACCTGGCGCGAGATCGAGGTCGAGCTGGCGGCCGGCGGGCCGGAGATCCTGGCCGCCGCGCGAGCCCGGCTGGCCGCCGCGGGAGCCCGGCCGTCAAGCTCCGCCTCCAAGCTCGGCCGCCTGCTCGGCGCGCGGGCCGCCGGCACCGGGACGCCGCCCTGACCGACGCGGCTGACCGACGCGGCTGACCGGCACGGCACCCACCGCGGACCAGCGGGGATGTGGGCCGGGCTGGATCGTTGACCGGGATATCCGCGCAGGTCGCGTGCGTAGTGCTTGATCCGCGGGCCCGGCCGTCGGGCGATGCGCGGGAGCGAGGCCCGCCGACGCCCGGGATGTTCGTTTTGCGGGAGCGCCCGGGCTGAAACGTGGTCACAGGCGGTCGTGGGAACAGCCGCTGCTGACCACAAAGCCCGCCAGCCGGACCCGGCGGGAGGAATCTTGTGCGATTTTGCCCGCTTCCTCGCAGTAACGCTCGTCACTGTACCTAGGCACGAGTTCGCGGTCATCGAAGTAGCTAGGGCACCAGGGCGAAAGCGCCGCGCCGAGGCTGTATGGCACACTCGCATGCGTGCTGCGCGCCTTCCGTCAGGTCGATGTCTTCACCACAACGCCGTGCCTGGGCAACCCGGTGGCCGTGGTTCTCGAGGGGGACGGCATCGAGGAGGGTGACATGCAGCGCTTCGCGCGCTGGACGAACCTGTCCGAGACCACCTTCGTCCTGCCGCCAATGGCTGACGGCGCGGACTACCAGGTCCGGATCTTCACCCCCTCCCGTGAGCTGCCGTTCGCCGGCCATCCGACGCTGGGAACGTGCCATGCCTGGCTGTCGGCGGGCGGCACGGTCAGCCCGGACGGCGTGATCGTGCAGCAGTGCGGGGCCGGGCTGGTGCCGATCCGCCAGAACGCCGACGGGCTCGCGTTCGCCGCGCCTCCGCTGCTGCGGTCCGGGCCGGTGGACGACCCGCTGGTGGATCACCTCGCCGCGGTGCTCGGCATCGAGCGCGCGGCCATCGCTGACGCCCAGTGGGCCGACAACGGGCCGGGCTGGGTGGCGGTCCTACTCGGCAGCGCGGCGGAGGTGCTTGCGCTCCGGCCCAACGTCACCGACCTGTACGTCGGCGTGGTCGGCCCGTATCCGCCGGGCTCGCCGCAGGCGTTCGAAGTCCGGGCATTCTTCCCCACCTACGGCGGCACGGGGGAGGATCCGGTGACCGGGAGCCTGAACGCATCCCTGGCCGAGTGGCTGCTCCGAACGGGCCGGGCCAGCGCCCCCTACGTGGCGAGCCAGGGCGCCATGCTCGGGCGCCAGGGCCGCGTGCACATCTCGACCGACGACGCCGGCGCGATCTGGGTCGGCGGCGGCACGATCACCTGCGTGACGGGCCAGGTCGAGCTTTAGGGCCCAAAAACGACTGGCCAGGGGGGCCGGGGCGGGAAGCATACTTGGCCGCATGGAGCGACCTCTCGGCAGCGACGAGATCCGCGAGATCTTCCTGCGGTTCTTCACGGAGCGGAAGCACGCGCGGATCGGGTCTGCCTCGATCATCCCGCCTAACGACCCGACGCTGCTGTTCATCAACGCGGGCATGGCCCCGCTCAAGCCGTACTTCCTGGGCGAGGCGCTGCCCCCGGCCCCGGACCTGTGCAACGTGCAGCCCTGCGTGCGCACCATCGACATCGGGGACGTCGGGGACCGCCACCACCTGACCTTCTTCGAGATGCTGGGCAGCTGGTCGATCGACCACTACTTCAAAGACCGCGCGGTCGAGCTCGCCTTCGAGCTGCTCACGGAAGGGTTCGGGTTCGCCGTCGAGAAGCTGTACATGACCGTGTTCCAGGGCGACGAGAAGCTCGGCATCGCCCCGGATGACCTGTCGGCGGCGGCCTGGGAGCGTGCGGGCGTGCCCCGGGACCACATCGTGTACCTGGGCATGGACGACAACTTCTGGTCCGCGGGGGATACCGGGCCGTGCGGGCCGTGCACCGAGGTCTTCTACGACACCGGGCCGGAGCATGGCCCGGCGTACCGCCCGGGCGCAGAGTTCGACTCCGCGGGCCGGTACATCGAGATCTGGAACGCCGGCGTGTTCATGGAGTTCAACCGGCTCCCCGGCGACATCCTCGAGCCGCTGCGGTTCACCAGCGTGGACACCGGTTCCGGCCTGGAGCGCATGGCCATGGTCCTGCAGGGCCGCGACTCGGCGTACGAGACGGACCTCTTCGCTCCTATCGTCAGTGCCGTGCAATCGGGCTTCGCCGGGACTCGCGCGGGGCAGCGGGACATCCGGATCGTCGCCGACCACATCCGGGCTTCGACCTTCATCCTCAGCGAGGGCGTCGTCCCCTCGAACGAGGGCCGGGGCTACATCCCGCGGCGGCTGCTGCGGAAGGCGATCGCCACCGCGACTCAGGCCGGCGCCGCGGACTTCGACCTCGGCAACGTGGCCAGCGTGGTCATCGACCACATGCGGCACACCTACCCGCAGCTCGCCGTCGGCCGCGACCGCACCCTGGACCTGATGGCCCGCGAGCAGCGCGACTTCGGGCGCGTGGTGCGGCGGGGCCTGGACCGGCTCGCCGTGCTGGACACCGGCCCCGGCTTCGAGGTCAGCGGCGAGGACGCGTTCACGCTCTTCGCCACGCACGGCATGCCGGTGGACCTGATCCGTGACTTCACCGCCGAGCGGGGCGGCTCCCTGGACGAGCAGCGGTTTGCCGAGCTGTTCGCCGAGCACCGCGAGCTCTCCCGCGGCACGGCCGCCGAGCCGGGAGCCAGGCCCGGCCAGGACGACCGGGCCGGAGCGGACCCGGAGGTCATCGCCGCCGCTGACCTGCCACCGACGCGTTTCTTCGGCCATCACGACCTCGCGGCCACGGGCACGGTCATCGCGCTGGCCGGCCCGCGCGGGCTGACCGACACGCTGGCCGCTGGCGACAGCGGCCTGGCGGTCTTCGACCAGACCCCCTTCTACGCCGAAGGGGGCGGCCAGGCCGGCGACACCGGCCAGGTCACGGTCCGACGGACCACGGGGCCGGGCGGGTCGGCCCGGGTCACGGACACCCAGGGCGCCGACGGGCATCACGTCCATGCGATCGAGGTCACCGCCGGCACGGTGAGCGTGGGCGACACCGTCGAGCTCGCGGTCGACGCGGCGCGGCGGCGGTCGATCATGCGCAACCACTCCGCCACCCACCTGCTGCACGCGGCCCTGCGCCAGGTTCTCGGCGACCACGTGCGCCAGGCCGGATCACTGGTCGCCCCCGACCGGCTGCGCTTTGACTTCCTGCACCCGCAGGCGCTCTCCGACGACGAGACCGAACGTGTCGAGCGCCTGGTCAACGCCGAGGTGCTGGACAACGTCGAGCGCACCACCGAGGTCAGGCCCTACCAGGACGCGATCCGGGACGGAGCAATCGCGTTCTTCGGCGATAGGTACGGCGATGACGTGCGGGTCGTATCGTTCGGGAATTTCTCCACCGAGCTGTGCGGCGGCACGCATGTGCACCGCACTGCCGAAGTCGGCCTCTTCCTGATCGTCGGCGAGGGCAGCATCGGCTCGGGCGTCCGCCGGATCGAGGCGGTCACCGGCGAGGCCGCGGTGCAGCGCGCGCTGGAGCGCGACCGGCTGCTCACCGGGCTCGCCGCCCGGCTGCGGGTTCCGGTGGACCAGCTGCCGCTCCGCGTCGAGGCGCTGACCGCCCGGGGCAGCAGGCCCAGCGAGGCCGGGCAGGCCCGGCTGTCGGCCGAGGCCCGGGCCGATTCGGTGCGTGCCGACCCGTCCGGCCGTCGCTATCTCGTGGCCTGTGAGCCGCAAGTCGTACCGTCCGACCTGCCGGTCCAGGCGCGGCGGCTCGCGAGCGAGCTTGACGCGGTGGCGGTGCTGCTGGTGCCCGACCCGCAGTCGGGCACCTTGCGCGTCGGCGTGAGCGTGCCCGGGTCCCTGGGCCCGCAGGTCAAGGCCACCGCGGTGCTGGACCGGGTGCTGGCCGTGACCGGCGGGCGCGGCGGCGGCAGCGCGGCGTTCGCCCAGGGCGGCGGCGCCCTGCCCGACGATCTTCCCGCCGTCGTGTCCCGGATCTGGACGACGCTGGGCAACACAGCCTAGTTCGGATCCGGCCCTAGCCGTGGTGGTCTGACGGGCTGGGCGGGACGTCGAGCGCCGGGTTGCGGTCGAAGAACCCGAATGGCTTGAGCCAGAACGAGACCGTGTCGGCGGGCATCACCGGCCAGTCCTCGGGGCGGGTGATGTGGTGGATGCCGAACACGTACCAGAGCACCACGTCGGTGTTCTCGATGGGCCTGTTCTGCGCGGTCCACCGGGGCAATCCCGTGTCCCGCTCGCTGAGGTTCGGGAAGTCGCCGCACGGCCAGCGCTCGTCCGGCCGGTATGGCGTGACCCAGAGCGTGTGGCCGATCACCTCGGCCCGCCGGAACGCCGGCGAGGACGAGTCGAGCAGCGGCGGGAACGTGCCGGTCGGCACCAGCTTGTACCCGACCGGCGCGCCCAGGCCGTTCCTGACGTTGTCGTTGACGACCTTCCAGACCCGCTGCGCGCCCCAGTCGTAGTCCTGCCTGCCCTCCGCCTCGGTGCGCAGCGGCGTTTCGCGGAGCACCAGGCCCAGGCCGTGCGGGTTGTCCTCGCTCACCGCGGCGGCCTCCGACTGCGAGGCGTAGACGGTGTTGGCCGGACCGTCCACGTCGAGATCGAGGCGGGCCACGATGAAGTGCTGGTGGAACGGCGCGTAGGTGCGCTCGTCGACCAGGGTCCCGTAAGGCGGCTGACGGCCGTCCGGGAAGTACGAGGTGACCATGATCCCGGTGGCGCGCACCTCGCACTCGATGCTGCCGTCCTGGTAGAAGCGCCAGTAGACGAGGTACTCGTAGTTGGCGACAGTGACGTGGAACGAGATCACGAGCCGCCGGGCGCGCCGCACCTCCGCGCCGGTCCGCTCGTCCACGTGCTTCCACAGGATGCCGTTGTCCTCCTCGTGAACGCAGATCGCGTTGCTGATCGTTCGCGGCTCCCCGCGGGAGTCGTGCACCACCGCGTCCAGGTAGGTGATCTCGCCGAGGCAGTCGCAGCCGAGCTCGAGCGAGGTGGTCATGAAGCCCAGGCCCCACTCGCCGATGTCGAACGCGGTCCGCCGGTAGTGATCCGGGGTAGCGTCGCGGTACGGGACGATCATCTCCGCGAACGAGAGCCGGTGCGCGACCGGCCGGACGCGGCCGCCGTCGCGGAACCCTACGGTGTGCAGGACCAGTCCCTCGCGGTGGTTGAAGCCCAGGCGCAGCTGCCAGTTCTGCCAGGTCAGCTCGCGGCCGCTCAGCGTGAAGGACACCCCGTCGGGCTGGCTGACGTGCAGCGGCTTCACCTCGCGCAGCGGCATGGGGATGAGCGCTGGCCGGTACTCGCCCATGGCGTCGGGCGGCTCGGCCGCCGCCTCCCCCTCCTGCCTCTCTCCGGCGTCGAGGCTGTCCTCCAGTTCCAGCAGGGCCATCCGGTTGAGGTCGACGACGGGATGCAGCCCGGTCACATGATGTGCATAGGGGTTGCCATCGTCGCTGGCGCGATGCCACACGTCGGACCAGCCGAGCCGCAGGCCGCGGTAGCGCTGCGGGACGAGCGCGGCGCCGTAAGCCCACACGTCGGTGAGCACCAGCGACATGTCGCTGATCCCGCGGCGGGCCAGCGCCACGGCGAGCAGCGGGTGACTGCGGAGCATCTCGTCGCACTCGTGCCACTCGTCCAGCGTCATGTTCGGCTGCTGGTCGGGCAGTTCCTCCCAGGCGGTGACCGCGGCCTCGGTCAGGGACACCGGGTCGCCCAGCGACACCACCGCCCGGTAGGCCTGGCCGTCCTCCCGGTTCCAGCAGACGGCCAGGGCCTCGCGGAGGGGCCGACGCTCGCGAGGCTCGCGCAGCGCCGCTTTGGGCGGCTCGCTGAGCTCGATGGAGGCGAACCGCCAGCGCGGCGGCTCCACGCCCCGGTCGCGTCGCAGGACGGCGGCGACCTCGCGGACCTCGTCCGCGGTCAGCGGGTCGAGTGGGTGCGCCGCGAGGAGCTCCTCCGCGGTCGGCAGGTCATTCGGGCGCCTGCCTGGCTGCCGTGACGTGCCCACCGATCACCTCCGTCTGGCCGCCGTCCGGTCCGGCCCCATTCTGCCTCGCCCTCGGTCACGCGCGTCGGATCTTGCGGTCTGGCCGGGCGGCGCTCTACGTTGCGCGCATGCACAACGTGGATGCGACCACCGAGCAGATGATCAGGTCGGTACTCGCGTACGCGGAGAACCGGCTGCGGCTCGACCCGGTCCCGCTCGACGAGGGCTC
>WNFJ01534609.1_pt3 | contig 15317 bp, 17 predicted proteins | sample 5400461 | NCBI WGS metagenome assembly WNFJ01 (sample SAMN13153349, study PRJNA577476) | soil metagenome | isolation source: 115 cm saprolite on Douglas fir-dominated hillslope | place: USA:California | collected 2013-09-17 | reverse complement strand
TGGAGCGGCTTCGCTCCCCCCCACCAAACCGAGCCACGCGCGGAAAGAGCGCACCACGCGCGCAGCGCCGTTGCTCACTCGCTCGCCCGCCCCAATGAGAAACAAGAGGACACTGATCGAAGGCACGCTCGCGAAGATCATCACGGGCGCGTAGGTCGCGGGCGACGGCGGACCGAAATAGTTTTTGCCGAGAAATTCGATATTGTAATACTCATGATGCACGTGCCAGTTGACGTACTCTTGAATCCTGGCAAACGTGTCGTTCCACATCCAAGGCCAAAGCAAGACAAAGAGCAGCGGTCCGAGGGTGGCCATCGCGAGCAAGTTCCCTGGGATCGCGACGCGGCCTAGCCTGAGCTCCAGCGCAATGGCATGCCGGTGCACGAATAGCGCGTGCGGCACGACGACCGCCGGCAATATCCAAGCATTGTGCTTGGTGAGCAGCGTCAGCCCGTAGATGACGCCGGCCGCCAGCGCCCATGCCACTCCGCCCTTCGCGATCGACCGCCAGTAGACGTAGAGGCACAACGTCCACATGGCCATGATGGGCACGTCGAAGCACGCGAGGTGTGCGTTGTAGAAAGTGTGCGGAGCCAGCGCGACGATCGCCGCAGCGACGGCGCCGGCGCGGCGAGAGTAAGCCCTCGCCCCAAACAGATACGTGACCCAAAGACTGATACCTGCCAGCACCATGCCCGGGAACCGAAAGGCAGTGCTGGCGTCGTCGAAGACCTTGTGGCTCTCGTGAAGCGCCATCCATGAGAACGCAAATAGACTCTTGATGAGCGCCGGATGCTCGTGATTTGTCGCCCAAAACGAATCGACCACGGCCTGTCGGACGGCTTCGGCGGGGCTTCGCGCGAAGAGCTCGAACCAGCCCGCGTACCGGGCGGCCGCTTGAAAATAGAAGCCCTCGTCACGCGCAAAGCCGAGGGATCGCGCGGTCGCCAGAAGCCACGCTGTGTATGCCGCTCCGAAAAGCGCGCCGATCACGTGGTCGCGCCAGGTTACCGTCTCGTGTTGGGAGCGATGAGCTTTGGGCTGGTGCAGGTTCGACCGACTTCCTAAGCTCGTCATCCAAGTTGCGCGCAGTATACCCAGAGCGGTCCCACGATCGAACGGGCTCCAAGCCCGGCGGGGCAGCCGTCGTCCCAGCGCTCGACGCGCCTGAGGTCTACGGCCATAGCGCGATCGCGCGGATCGTACATGCCCTGCCGCCCATCGAGCGCGCGTACTCGCTCGTGCGCTTCTCGATCCTGCGGCCAAAGCTCTTGAGCGTCATGGATCTTCTCCTGCGTGACGAGGGACGCATACTCGACGTCGGCTGCGGGTTCGGCCTCTTTGCCGCCTACTTCGGCCAGACGCAGCCGCGAAGGCGCATCGTTGGGGTCGATCCAAACGGCCGGCGCGTCCGCCTCGCGCGGAGGTTGGCCGCCGATCTGGGGCTCCGCGAGCACTCGTTCGTGGAGGGCGACGTACGCAGCGCGCGGCTAGAGGGCCCGTTTGACGCTGCGTACGTGCTCGACGTCATGCACCACCTACCCTACGACGATCAGCCGCGTGTGCTCGAGCAGCTGCGCGCGCTCCTTGTCCCGGGGGGCATGCTGCTCGTCAAGGACATCACGACCGAGCCGCGCTTCGGTCTGATGTTCACCGAGGCGCTTGACCGCCTCATGGTCGGATGGCGCGAACCGCTCGCCTACCGACATCACCGGGAATGGGGAGCCATTTTGACCGCGCTCGGATTTTCCGTCCGCATGGTCCGCGTACCCGACATTTTGCCGTATCCGCACATCGTCATCGCCGCGACCAAACGGTAGCCAGGCGCATGCGACGGCGCTCAGAGGCGGCCGCGCAGAGCGTCGAACCGGAGCTTCCAGACCATTCCGATGGCCTCGGCGAAGATCTTGCGGCTCATCTTCGATCGGCCCGCAGTACGGTCGACGAAAACGATCGGCACTTCTTTCACTCGCATTCCCCGCAGGGCGGCACGATACGTCGTCTCAATCTGAAAGGAGTATCCGTTCGAGCTGACTGCACCCAGGTCGATCATGGCGAGCGCGCGTCGCGAGAAGGCCTTGTAGCCGCTTGTCAGGTCCCTAATGGGCATGCCCAAAATGGCCCGCGAGTAGAGGCTTCCTCCTTTGGACATGAAATGCCGCCCGAGTCCCCAGCCCTCGACGCCGCCGCCGGGAACGTTGCGCGAACCGATGACAACGTCGTACCCCTCGTCGAGGGCACGAGTAAAATCGGGCAGGTAGCGCGCATCGTGAGAGAGGTCGGTGTCCATCTGAACGAATCGATCGTAGCCCTCGGCTATACCCTGACGAAATGCTTGGACGTAGGCCGTCCCCAGCCCCAGCTTGCTTGGGCGGTGGATGACGCGCACACGACCGTCTTTCGCGGCGATTGCATCGGCAAGCTGACCGGTCCCGTCGGGCGAGTTGTCGTCGACGATCAAGACGTCGGCGTCGGGTAGGGCTGCGCGCACGCCGTCGGTAAAGCGCTGCAAGTTGTCCCGTTCGTTGAAGGTAGGGGTGACGACGAGCGTTCGGGGCATCCTAGGGCGCGGGACGCTAGCGCAGCAGCGCACATTGCGGCAAACCCTCCCCTGGTTTGGGGGCGTGGGTCGTCCCCTGGTTTGCGGCGTGGGTCGTCCCCTGGTTTGCGGCGTGGGTCCCGAACCCACGCCATGATTGGGGGCGCGGGTCCCGAACCCACGCCATGATCGGCCCCACGGCGTGGTTTGTTGAGCCAAGGCCCCGGGTTTGTGGCGTTCTCGGGGCGCCGCCCGCGGTAGAGCCTGATCGCGCAAGTTGTCACTGACTGTGGCCGGCGACCCGCTGATAAGATGGCGACGTGCCCTTGAAGTCCGACTCGGCCCGCTCATTCGATGCCCGCCTCGCGGACGTCGAAGCCGCCCTCGCGCGGGAACTGCGCGTGAGCAAAGCGCTGCGGGACGTTGGCGTCGCTCTGGGAACCACGTTCGATCTGGACCAGTTGCTCGAGCTCATTTTGCAAAAGATCACCGAAGCGCTCGAAGCCGATCGCACCACGCTCTACTTGCTCGACGAAAGCAGCGACGAACTGGTCTCGCGCATCGCACAGGGCCCCGGCGTGCGATCCATACGCCTCAAGGCGGGCCACGGCCTGGCCGGCTACGTCGCCCGGACGGGCAAGCCCCTTCATGTGCGTGACGCCTACAAGGACCCGCGCTTCAACGCCGAGTGGGACATGCTTTCGGGGTACCGCACACGGTCGATCTTGGCCGCGCCGATGAGAAATCATCTGGGAAAGACAATCGGCGTCGTCCAAGTGCTCAACAAGAAGCGCGGCGACTTCACCGATGAAGACGCGGACATTCTCGCGGCGCTTGCGACGCAGGCGGCTGTGAGCATCGACAACTCGCGCCTCTTCATGTCGGTGACGCAAAAGAACATTCAACTCCTCGATACGAAGGAGCAGCTCGAGCATCGCGTGCACGATCTCAAGCTGCTCTTCGATTTGGAGCACGCCATGGGGCGTGCGACCTCGCTCGAGGAGCTGTTCATTGCGGTGCTGGGCGAAGCGATGCGAGCGTGCGAAGCGAAGATGGGGGCCGTCGCGCTCCGCGACCAAGAGGAGCGAACGGGAGCGCTCTACATCATCGACGAACGCGCGAAGGGGATGAGGCGTCTGGCGTATCCTGAGGATGCAGGGCTCATCGGGTGGGCGATCCGCAACGACGAGGTCCTGGAGTCGAGCGATGCCGAGAGCGATTCCCGTAGGGACGATGAGCTGGACAGGCGAGTGGGGGGGGGGCGCGCCAAGACCGCGCTGGTCGTGCCGCTCGAGGGCGAGCACAACGCGCCGATGGGCGCGATTGCTATCTACAACAAGCGCGGTTCGCGCCCATTCAACGACGAGGACCGCGAGCTAGTGGAGCTGATCGCGGCGAACGCATCGACGGCGATCCGGTTGCAACTGTCGCGCGACTCGCGCGAGCGCGAGGAACGCCTCACTACGATCGGGCGTCTCCTCTCCAGCGTCATTCACGACCTCAAGACACCGCTCTCTGTCATCGGCGGCTACGTGCAGCTGATGCAGTCCTCCACTGATGCCGCGCAGCGGCGAAAGTTCGGCGATCTGGTCTTGAAGCAGTTTGATCTCATCGGAACGATGCAGCGAGAGGTCCTCGAGTTTGCGCGCGGCGAGAAGACCATCTTGGTGCGCAAGGTGTACGTGCAAAAGTTTTTCGATGACGTCCGAGCCCAACTCGAGGGAGAGCTGGCCAAACTCGGGGTGGAGCTCGTCGTCGACGTTCAGGAACGCGGCACCGCGCGCTTCGACGAAGGCAAGATGCTCCGAGTGGTCCACAACCTTGCGCGAAATGCGGCCGAAGCGATGGGACACCGCGGCGGAAAGTTCGTGATCAAGGTCACTCGCGACAAGCAGGATCGATCTCTCGTCGTATCTTTTTCAGACACCGGTCCCGGCATCCCCCGCGAGATTGAGCATCGGCTTTTTCAGTCGTTTGTCACCAGCGGAAAGAGGGGAGGGACGGGCCTCGGGCTCGCCATCGTCAAGAAGATCGCCGAAGAGCACGGCGGCACCGTCAGCGTTCAGTCGTCCAGCCGCGGCGCCACCTTCAAGCTGCGCATCCCGCAGCCCAAAGCGTGACGGCGCCCGCTCGAACGGCGGCGCTCGCTCTCGCCGTCGTCGCGACGACGGCAGGGGCAGTACGTGCCGATATTGCCCTCCCTCCTTGGGCCGAGGAAGTGGACCTCCCGCTTCCGCCCTGGGCTCGATCGGTCGTGGCCAAACGGGGTGAGCGCGGGCAGGCCGCTGACCTCCGGCTCCTCGTCGGGCCCAGCCGCCAGAGCGGCATTCGCGGGCTCACCGCGGTAGGCGTGTCACTGCCGTTCTTCGGAGCAAAACGCGGTTCGGGGTGTTCGGGCCGCTGGTGGCTCGTTGGACCGCTCGCCTGGACCTGCTCGGATGACGCCGAGATCTCTCCCAACGAGCCCACAGCGATCGAGCCCGGTTCTCTCGCGGACGGCACGCTCGCGGCGTACTTCTTCGTACGGTCCGAAGGGGCGAGCGCGTTCGTATCGCTCGAATCGGCCGAGAACGGCGCGCCCGACCGGGATCTCGAAGGGGGTTGGGCCGTCGCCATCGTCGAACAACGCATCGTCGGCGGCCAAAAGTGGGGGCGTACGAGCCACGGATTTTGGATCGCGATGAACGACCTCGCGCCCGCACGGCCTTCGAAGATGCACGGCGAGACAATCGCACAGGGGCGCATCGACTTCGGATGGGTGCTTGCTGAGCACGCGAGCGTATACGGCGCGCCTGCGCTCAAGGGCAAGCCCGTTGGAGTCCGCGACCGCTTCGAGCGGATCGAGGTGGGCGAGCACTCCGGAGCGATGGTGCGCGTGGGCGAGTCGTCGTGGATGCTTGCACGCGATCTGGCGATACCGACTTCGGCTGCGCCCCCAGCGGAAGTCGCTGCCCCCGCGGAGCGGTGGATCGACGTTGACCTCGCCAGCCAGACGCTCGTCGCCTACGAAGGTCCACAGGCAGTGTACGCGACGCTCGTGTCGACTGGACGCGGACCTCGCGGGACGGACAGCGCGACGCCGGCGGGCGTGCATCGGATCTGGGTAAAGATCAGGGCAAGCGACATGGACAATGTCGAAAGAGGCGAGCTCGACGCGCACTACTCGATGGAGGATGTTCCCTATGTGCAGTTCTTCAATGGGGCGGTAGGCCTGCACGGGACCTACTGGCACAGCGACTTCGGCCACGTGCGAAGCCACGGCTGCGTTAACCTCACTCCTCTGGATGCGCGATGGATGTTCGCGTTCACCGAGCCGCATTTGCCGCCGGGCTGGGTAGCGGCCTATCCGACGGCTCTTGACGCGGGGACCGTCGTGCGTGTTCGTTAACGTTAGTTCACCCGGTTCAGCATGAGCCTCACTTGGTTACGTTAAATTCACCCGGTTCAGCATGAGCCTCACTCCGCCTCCGCTTCGCTCCGGCTCCGTTCCGGCGACAACTTCAGCCACGGCGGGCGTGGGGGGAGCGAGGCCGCTCCCCCCACACCCCCCAGCCGGAACCGCGGCTCTTCATGGACCTTGGCTGTCGGGCGAATACTGGCGATGGGGGGCCTGGCGGGCTGTAGCACTGCCTCTTTGGGCAACGCCGTCGGTCCCCCGGCGCTTGCCGCTTGTCCGAGCACGGTAGCGGACGCCATCGGCGCCAGTTGCACGGTGGAGGAACCGAGCTGCTCGCCGACGTACTCCTGCGGCGCCGTTGAAGCGGTCGCGACATGCGTCTGCGCCGGGGGTCGGTTCGTCTGCACGGACGTGACCGGCATGCCATTGCACGCGGGGAGTACTCCTAGTTGCCCTGACGCGGCGGCGAGCGAGACTTGTCCGGCCACCGAGACGAGCGCAAGCCTCGCTGAGTGCACCGAGCCCGGACGCATTTGCACGTACCCCAGCACATGCCGCTCGCGCGGATTCGACACATGTCAGTGCATCTCGGGCGAGCTTGACAACCGGATGACCGGCTTCCGCTTTCAGTGCAGCGACGCTTGCAATGTGCCGGACGCGACGCCCGACGGGAGCGACGCGGCCGACGCCGGCGACGCCGCGCATGGCGACGGCGATGCACCGGCACCCATGATGGACGCCGATGCGGCGGAGCGGACAGCACACAGGTCGACGGCGCCACCCCTTCGGACAGCAGCACAGCCGACATCACAGCACAGTGACCAGTTCCCTCTCCAACAGCCGACATCACAGCACAGTGACCAGTTCACTCTCCAGTGCGCTTCTCAAGCGCGCGGACCGGTTCAGCTGGGGGCTACGCTTTGCCCTGCAGCAGGAACGCGATGAGAAGTGCGAAGAGGACGAGCGATTCAATGAGAGCGAGACCCAAGATCATCGGGGTCTGAATGCGCGCGGACGCCCCTGGGTTTCGTGAAATCCCCTCGAGCGCGGCCGCCGCTGCGCGGCCCTGTCCGAGCGCGCCGCCGAGCACCGCCAAGCCGATCGCAAGCCCCGCCCCAATGGCGGCCCATGCACGGACGTCGAACATGTTGGAGCCCGTCCGGCTCTCGTCCTGCGCGTACGCCGTGAGCGGAACGAGAAGGGCGACGGCAGACATGAACATGACGAGCGCGGGCTTCTTCAGAATCGACATCGCTGCTGGCTCCTGTGCTGGGCGAAAGTGGGAACTTCTGGTCCAGGCGGCCCCTCTTAGCACACCCCTTCGGCCAGACCGCGTGGAAAGCAATTCTAGGCGCCGCTTGCGTGCGCGGCAGCCGCCGGCACCGCCGCCCCAGCCCGATGCCCGCCGCCGCCTCCTCCTGCGTGTGCGTCGGCCTCGTGGTCATCGTGGTCTGTGGCAAGCGCAATGTAAATCGACGTCAGAAGACAAAATACAAGGACCTGTACAATGCAAACGAGCGTGCCAAGGACCATGACCGGCAGGGGCAAGAAGAGGGCGACCGCTCCGGCGGCGAGCGTCAGGAGCAAGTGATCGACCGCCATGTTGAGCATGAGACGAATGCTTAACGTGAAGGGTCGTATGCAGACCGAAAGAGTCTCGACGAAGAAAAGCAGGATGTTGACCGGGATATACGGCCAACCGAGCCACGGCCCGAACAGGTGCTTGATGTAGCCGAGCCCGTTAGCCTTGAGCCCGTAGAAATTGAAAGCTACGAAGACGACCGCAGCGCACCCCAGCGTGATGTTCCAATTGGACGTGGGCGGCGAGAAGCCCGGGATGAGCCCCAAACAATTACTAACGACGATGAAGAGGGAAAGCGAGCCGACCAGCGGGAAGTATCGTTTGGCACGCCGAGGACCCATCATGTCCTTCATCAAGCCGTACCAGTAGCCGATCCACACCTCGAACAGCGTGCGCAGCGTGAGTCGCGCATCGGGAATCACCGCTTGGCCCTTGACCAGCGCGGGCCGCACCAAGAGGGCCAAAATCAGCACGAGGCAGATGACGCCGATGCTAGCCGCGAGCGGCTCCGCGGCGTGGGCTCCGACCGGGCGATGCCCCACGAAGGTTTCGCCGAAAATGCCCATGTTGTGCTCAAGGGCTGGGAACTGCGCGATGAGGTAGGTGAAAAAGGAGGTGTGCTCGGGCATCGTTTGGTCAATCCTCGGACGCGCCGGTTCTATCGCTTACGAGCGAGCCGATGGCAATGCCGATCGGCAAAGACAGAAAGCCAATGAGCATCGGCATGGGAGACACCCACCCGTGACGCATGAGCAGCCATGTGACGCCGAGCAAAGCCAGCATCTTCAATCCGGCCACAAGCGCCCAAGAAGCGCGACTCTGGGCCCTTGCGCCTTCCTTCTCGTCCGGTAGCAGGGCTGCCACGATCCTCGCGAGGCCCCAAAGGTTCCCGAGGGCCAGGGCTGCGCCGGTTGCAGCCGAGACCGCGCCCGCGCCGCCGAAGAGCACGAGGGCAGTGAAGGTGAGCGCCACGCCCGCGACGGCTACCGCAGCCAGCGATATGCGGAGCCGCGGATCGAGGCGGCGAACGGCGGCGTCAGTTCTTCGGGCCATGGCCCCCGCCTGTCTCGCGCTCTTTCGGGTTCGCCGGCCCTCCCGGATCGTCCTTGTTCAGCCAGCTCTCGTCGACAGTCCAGCGGCTCGCGGCGGGGTCCTGCGCTTCGGCTCGTTCGATGTCTCTTTGCATTTGCCGGCTCGTGCGCATCAGATTGCGAAACCCCGCCGCCGCGCCTAGAGCGAACCCAACAAGGAGTCCCCAGTTCTTGCCCGGCCAGTAGCGCAGGTCGAGCCAGTGCCCAATGCCCCCGACGATGAGGATGGTAAGCGCCAGCTCGAGTCCAACGGTGCCATAACGCCCGAGCTCTTTCCAAGGCCCAGGCATCGGAGGCCCTCAGCCAAGACGCGCGAGCTGCTCCGCTCGCTCGTTGAGGACCTCTTGCAGCACGGGCCGCAGGGCCACGAAGGCAGCCGCACGATGGCTTATGCGGTTCTTCTTTTCGGGATCGAGCTCGGCCATCGTTTGTTCGGTGCCATTCACAACGAAGAGTGGGTCGTACCCGAATCCGCCCGAACCCCTCGGGGTGCGCGTGATCGCGCCTTCACAGACGCCCTGCACAATTCGCACTCGTCCGCCGCCTGTGAATGGGTCGAGCAGGGCAAGTACGCAGCGGAATCGCGCGCGCAGCCCTTGGGGTACAGCCCCCGCGCCGGTGGGATCGGCGTGGGCGTCGAGCGCGTCGAGCTCCGCCAGAAGCGCGGCATTGTTCTCAGCGTCCGTGGCCCGGTCGTGAGCGAAACGGGCGCTCTTGACCCCGGGTCGTCCGTCGAGCACATCGACTTCCAAACCAGAGTCGTCGGCCAAGGAGAGCATCATCGTGGCACGCGCGACGGCGACGGCTTTTTTCGTGGCGTTTTCCACAAAAGTCGCCCCGTCTTCGGCCACGTGCGGCGGGTCGGCCAAGATATCCCCCACCCCCTGCACCTCCAAGGCAAACCCGGAGAGCAGGACTCTCAATTCTTCGAGCTTGCCCCGGTTGCTTGTCGCAACGACCAGCCTTTCTCGATGGCGGCGGCGAGACTCCATGACGGCGAACGTCAACCCCTTAACCCCGTAACTTGGAGATGTCTACCCCGGCGCGCGTCAGCGCCTCCTCTTGGATCGCGATGAGTTTCGCTATTCCCGCGAGCGCGAGGTCGACCATCGCATCGACCTCCTTACGCTCGATAGGCTCGCCCTCCGCAGTCCCCTGCACCTCGACGATCCTTGCGCTCTTTGTCGCCACGACGTTGAGGTCGACGCGAGCCGCCGAGTCCTCCACGTAGCAGAGGTCCAGGGCAATTCCCCCTTCGACGTGACCGGCGCTCGTGGCGGCGATCGGCTCTCTCAGAGCACGCACGCCAAGTTTGGCAAGCGCGAGAGCGAGCGCCACGAAACCGCCCGTGATCGACGCAGTGCGCGTTCCCCCGTCGGCCTCGAGTACGTCACAATCGATCGTGACGGTGCGCGAGCCAAGCTTGCTCATGTCGACCGCTGCGCGAAGCGCCCGCCCGACGAGGCGTTGAATTTCCTGGGTGCGCCCGCTCGGCGCCTTTCCGCGTCCGTCTCGTTCCTGCCGGCGCGGATTGGCCCGCGGATGCATCTGGTACTCGGCTGTTAGCCAGCCTTGTCCCTTGCCTTCCAGAAACGGCGGCACCTTGTCGTCGACCGACGCGGTACAGAGAACGACCGTTCCCCCCGCGCGATAGAGGACCGAGCCCTCGGAGGGACGATGGAAATGAACAAGCATCTCGATGGGGCGCAGCGCATCGAATGCACGACCGTCGAAGCGAGCCATGACAGTCACGCGCTTGTAGCATGCCGCGCGCCGCCGGTGCTCTTGGACGGTGCGATAGGAAGCGCGATTCGGAAACGCGTTCCGCCGCCCTGACGCGGCTGGCAAGCCACCGTTCCCCCGTGGGCTTCGACGATGTGGCGTGTGATGGCGAGGCCCAGGCCCGTCCCCTCCCCTTTCGTGGAGAAAAACGGGGCAAACACCCGCGCGCGAATCTCCTCCGGGATGCCGCCGCCACGGTCGTCGACATCGATGATGACGCTCATGCCTTCGGCGGCAACCGAGACTTCGACGGGACCGCCGCCGGGCATGGCTTCACGCGCGTTGCGGAGCAAGTTGAGAAGCGCTTGGCGGAGCTGCGCCTCGTCGAACAGCGCTGGGGGCAATCCGTCGGCGACGTGCAGGGAAACCGTGCACCCAGAGCTCTCGATCTCTCGGCGGGCAAACTCCACGATCTCGCGCACTGTGGCCGACGCGTCCTCGGCCTCCATGCGCGGTTGCGGGAGCCGCGCAACGCGCAAATACTCCTCGCTCAGGTGCTCAAGACGCTGCACCTCTCGCTTTATTGCGGCCAGCAGGTTGGTCACTTCTGTACGTTCGGGACGCCCCGTCCCCCGCGCATCGCCGAGCTCCTCTTCGAGCATCTCAACGTTCAACCCCATCGCCGAGAGCGGGTTGCGAATCTCGTGAGTCACGTGCGCCGCCATCTTTCCAATCGCGGCAAGGCGCTCGTTCGAAAGAGCAAGGGCTTGCGCTCGGGACACGCCGAGAACCATTTGTTCAAACGCGGCCTCGAGTTGGCCAATCTCGTCGTCGCTCGGTGCTACTTCGCGGACCGTCAAGTCGCCCCTGGCGACTGCCTGCGCGCGCTGCGTTACACGCGCGAGAGGAGCAAGCAACCTGCGGACATGCAGCGAGACCACAAGCCCGACCGAGAGGGTCAGCGCGGCAAGCACTGCCAGCGCCCATATCGACCGCAGCTCTCGATCGCGGGCTGCCGTCGAAAGCTCGTCGATTGATGCGCCAAGGCGCGCGGCAAGCACTCGCAAACGCCTGTCCGCATCGTGCTCGACTGCCCCCAAGGACACGATGGTCTTGTTGACGGCGTCGGCGTCACCGCTCGCGATGGCTGCGAAAAGGCGGTCGAACAGGGTGCGGTCGCCGTCGAGCAAAGTCTGTATTGCATCGAGCTCCGCCGCCAGCTCCGGAGCGAGGCGCCGCGTGTCGGCGCTCCCGACCGCGGGGAGGGTCTGCGTCAGCGCGAGATGCGTTTCGACGAACATCGTGCGGCGTGCTCCGGCCAGCGTCCCGAGCAAGACGCGTGTCGAAAGCGGCTCGCGCTCGTCGGGGATCCCGTCGACCAGCGTCGAGAGTGTGGTCTGTGCCGCGCGAAGTTGCGCCAAGCGCATAGCGGCCGGCACGTAGCCTCGGCCGAGCTCGACGCTGTCCTCGCCGGCCCGTCGCTGGGCAATGATGCCCCAACCCAGAGTCGCTGCGAACGCGACGACCGTGATGGCAAATGACACAAGCACCCGGCGCGCGATGGTCGATCGAGGAGCCGTCTTTGCGGCGTTCATCGGTCGCCGAAGATCGCCGTTCCAATCCGTACGCAGGTGGAGCCGCACGCGATGGCGACTTCCAGATCCTCGCTCATCCCCATCGACAATTCGGGGAGCGCGCCGACGCCTCCGTGCAGATTGCGCAATGACACGAGCGTAGCAAAGATGCGGGCTGCCGCGCTTGGATCTCCAGCCGGCGGCAGAGTCATCAAGCCGCGAAGCGCAAGCGATGGCTGTGCCAGAACCGTGCGCATGACTTCGTCGATTTCGCTCGGGGCGGCACCGGCCTTCTGCGGCTCGCCGCCGACGTTCACCTCGATGAGTACATGCAGCGGCTCGACGCGCTGTTGGGCAGCTCGCTTTCCGAGATCACGCGCCAGAGCCGCCGAGTCGACGCTGTGAACGACCCGCGCATACTTGGCGGCGATCTTCGCCTTGTTGGTTTGCAGATGGCCGACGAAATGCCAAACGAGTCCAGGGAGATCCGCCAACGCTTGCGCCTTGGCCTCGAGCTCTTGCGCGTAGCTCTCGCCGAAGGCTCGCTGCCCCGCGGCGTAGGCCTGCCGTATCGACTCGACCGGATGGGCCTTCGAGACAGCGACGAGCTCCACGCCGGCCGGGTCTCGTCTGGCTGCGACAGCCGCGCGTTCGATGCGCGCGTGCACGGTGGCAAGGCGCTCGGCGATGCTCACGCTCGCCTCCTTTTCGCGCTTGCGTGCCAAACCATGACGTCGCTGCTTCGGGTGAGCGGTCCGCCCGCAAAGTCTCCCTCCACGCGCTCTACTTCGAATCCGTTGTAGTGCAGCAGCGCTTCCCACTCCTGCGGGAAGAACTGCCGGTGGGCGAGCGGCGTCATCCATCCGCGCCCAACATCGCCCACCGGCTCGAATTCCATCGAAACGAACAAGACCTGTCTCACCGAATCGTAGTCGAAGCGCTCGCGATTGTTGACGACGACGCCCGCGGTGGGATGGCGAAAACGGGCGGCGTGAAAGGGCCGCGACGGCGGCCGCGCAAGGTCCCCGAGCTGAGGCACGGAGAGATCGAGGATGAATCGGCCGCGAGGATTCAAATGATCGCGCACGCGGGCGAGAAAGCATTCGACGTCATTGCGCGTGTACAGATGAAGCGCGGTGTTGAAAGTCGCAAGCACGAGTCCGAAGCGCTGATGCAGCCGCAGGCGACGCATGTCTCCTCGCACGGCCCTCACCCGCGCGCGGACTTCGGCTGCCTCGCGGCCGAGCCGTGTACGCAGATCCGACAGCATGGGCACCGAGTGATCGATGCCGACGACGGGAACGCCGGCCCGCGCGATCGGGATGGCAATGCGCCCGTTGCCGATCCCGTACTCGAGCACCGCGCCCCGCGCACGCTCGGCCGCCGCCACGTAGAACGCTACGTCGTCCGTCCGACGGCCGTACGTGGCCGTGTAGTACGCCGGGTCCTCGTAGTGGGCGAGCGATCCGGCTTCCAATTCGCGGTCGCGCCGCGCACGCCGTCCCGTCAACCGTACTCTTTGCGGTTCAACTCCTCGATGTACTCCTGCACGGCTTCGATGCTGGCTCGGTCAAAGTGCACCTTGCCGCCAGCGATCTCCCGAAGAGCCGTTACGGCGGGCTTGTTCTTCGAGTGCACGAGAGGCCCTGCACCCTTCATCAGCTGGCGCGTGCGCTGCGAGGCCAGGACGACGAGGGCAAAACGATTTTCCTCGCGCTCGAGGCAATCTTCCACGGTGACACGGGCCATTGCGTACTCCTGGGGCGGGCTCTCGAGAGACGGAGCCTCATCAAACGGGGGCGTAGCTTACTTTGCCGCGCGTCCGCTCGCAAGGACCCCGTCTTCGACTGCATCGAGCTCACTCAGAAGAGCATCGCCGAAGTACCAGCCGATTTCGCTCCGAACGCCCTTGTAGAGGGTGGGGCCGTCCCCGATGCACTGCAGCGATCGATCGTGGATTTCGTTCGAAGGATGCAGCAAACCCCCGTCGAAAGTGACCGGAAACAGGGAGGCCACCATGGGTTTCAGCTCGTGGTAGTCGATGCCCTCCTCGAGCGCGAAGGAGTGGAGCATGCAGCCCCGACCGCGTCTGCTCTTGAAGACGCCCGCGCCGTCCTTCACGGCGGTGCGGGTCTGCCGGCCTCCCGGAAACTCTAGGTCTTCGTTCCATTCGCCCGTCCACCACCCGTGTCGAGGTATCCCGGTGAAGCGCTCGAGCTTTTCGGCATGCGCCTCGACTCGGGCAACGTTGACTGCGTCGATGTCGGCGCCGTATTGGCAGCACGAGTCGCCACAGTAACTGCACTGCATGCAGTGCACGAAGTAAGTACGAACGAAGATGGCCGTATCCACTCGGTCGACGATGGGCGCACCCCATCGAGTCGCGTAAGACTGGGTCAAGGGGCGAATCACGCGCGGCAGCGTAGCATTGCGAATACGAGGCACGTCGAGTGGAAAGGTCCCCAGAGCTTCGGAACACTAGTACCGCTTGGCGTACCGCTTGGCGTACCGCTTGGTGGCAGCGACTCTTCGACGAGCCGGCGACCTACGAGCTCACGCGCTTCGCCATCTTGCGACTTCTGGGCCTGGTGTATCTGGTCGCCTTCCTCTCGCTTGCGCTCCAGCTCGAGCCGCTTCTGGGGTCGGACGGACTCCTCCCGGCTGCGCAGTTTCTGGCGGTCAAGCGAGAGCAACTCGGGGCCTCGGCGTATTGGCGCATCCCTACCGTGTTTTGGCTCACCGCATCCGACGGCTTCCTGCGAGGCGCGGCCTGGTGCGGCGCCATCCTCGCCGGAGCGGCGCTTGCGGGAGCGACCAACGCCGTCCTGCAACTGGCGCTCTGGGGGCTTTACCTGTCGTTCGTTCACGTCGGCCAGATCTTTTACGGATACGGGTGGGAGATTCAGCTTCTCGAAACGGGCCTCTTGGCCGCCTTTCTTTGCCCGCTGCGAAGCTTGCGGCCGCTGCCGCGATCCTCGACACCGAAGATCGTCGTGTGGCTGCTTCGTTGGCTCATCTTTCGCGTCATGGTCGGAGCGGCCCTTATCAAGTTGCGAAACGACCCGTGCTGGAGAAACCTTTCTTGCCTCGACTACCACTTCGAGACGCAGCCCAACCCCAACCCGCTGTCCTGGTCATTGCACCACGCGCCGCACTGGCTTCACGTGCTCGGGGTTCTTTTCAACCACTTCGTCGAGTTCGTCGTTCCTTGGTTTGCGTTCGCGCTTCGGCCGTGGCGGCACGCGGCGGGCGTGCTGCTCGTGGCGCTTCAGATCGTGCTCATATTGAGCGGCAACCTGTCCTTTCTCAATTGGCTGACGATCGTTCCGGCCCTCGCTTGCTTCGACGACTCCGCTTTCGCGCGCTTCGTTCCGAGACGCTGGCGGGCGGATTGGCTCGCGCGCGTGCAAAG
>WNFJ01084885.1_pt4 | contig 15318 bp, 13 predicted proteins | sample 5400461 | NCBI WGS metagenome assembly WNFJ01 (sample SAMN13153349, study PRJNA577476) | soil metagenome | isolation source: 115 cm saprolite on Douglas fir-dominated hillslope | place: USA:California | collected 2013-09-17 | reverse complement strand
AGCCACTCGGAGTTGAAACGCACCCGGGTCGCTTCGGGATCCAGTACCTTGAAGACTTGCGCCCGGTAGGTCTTGGCGTTGGTCTCCACCTCTTCGCGGGTGAGCGTCGGGCGGGTGGCGTTCTTGCCGCTGGGGTCTCCGATCAGTGCGGTGAAATCGCCGATCAGGAAAGTCACTTCATGTCCGAATTCCTGAAATCGCCGCATCCGGGTGAGCAGCAGCGTGTGGCCCAAGTGCATATCGGGTCGATTGGGATCGAACCCCGCCTTGATTCGCAGGGGCTCGCGCTTCTCATAGGACCGGCGCAGCTTGGCTTTCAGGTCGTCGGCGGAGTGCAGATCGACCGCTCCGCGCGTCAGCTCGGCATACTGTTCTTCGGGCGTGGCCGTGGCGAGGATTGAGTCAGGCATCGGCGCCGCATCCTACTTGCCCCCGGAGCCTATGTCCCCGGCAAGTGCTCCCGAACCGGTGGCGTGGCCGGTCTGCTCGTCGATCTCGATGATCGCTCCTTGCAGATAGACCAGATTCTTTGCAACCTCGTAACCCGAGTGGCGCTGGGTAAGAAATCGCTCGATCGAGAGCTCTTTCTTGATGCCGATCACCGAATCGAGCGGCCCCACCATGCCCACATCGGTGATGAAGGCGGTACCGCCCGGAAGAATTCGTTCGTCGGCCGTCTGGACATGGGTGTGCGTACCCAGAACCGCCGAGACCTTCCCATCCAGATATGCGCCGAGGGCGTTCTTTTCGCTGGTCGCTTCGCAGTGGATATCGACCAGGATGCAGCGGGTTTGCTTGAGTAGATCCGTTGCCAGCTCGAGGGCGATCCGAAACGGATCGTCCAGGTTTCGCATGAAGACGCGACCTTCGACGTTGATCACCCCCAGCTGCCGGCCGTCGGGGGTCTGGGCAATCGCCCAACCCTTCCCCGGCGCGCCGCGCGGGTAATTGGCCGGGCGAATCAAGAGATTGGGATGGGCCTCCATCCAGGGGACGATCTGCCTCTTCGTCCAGATGTGGTTCCCCGAGGTCAGGAGATCGACCTCGCTGGCCAGTAACGCCTCGGCGCTTTCCGGCGAGATTCCTGCGCCCGCTTCGGAGTTCTCGGCATTGGCGATCACCAGATCCAGGCTGTGTCTGGCGATCAGCTTTGGGACGAGCGTGCGAACCGCGGCCAGCCCCGGCTTGCCCACCACATCCCCGAGGAAAAGCACTTTCACGAATTGAGGAAATTCGGCTCGCGCATCAGACCGCGAAAAATCTCGGACTCCGTCACCACCAAGTCCATCGTGACATCGTCGCCGTTCGTCGGAAGGTCTTCGACAATTTGCTCGGAGAAGGCGAGCGCTACTCGCCGGCTTCGCTCGTGACCAGCCTTCAAGGTCGCGTCGTAGTAGCCACCCCCTCGGCCCAATCGCTTGCCGTCCTGGGTAAACCCGAGCCCGGGAACGACGAACATGTCCACCTCTTCGACCGAGAGAAGCTCGGCGGCGCTGTTGGGCTCTCGCACCCCCAACCGACCCGGTTCCAGCTCGTTCTCGGAGTGAATGGATCGGAAGGCCAGCACGCGACCGTGGACGTGCGAAAGCGGATAGCAGACCACCTTGCCGTCCTTGAGCGCCGCTCGGAGGATGTCCCCGGTCGGCACTTCTCCCCGGATGGGCGCGTACAAGGCGAGTGTCCGGGCCCGCGCGTAGTAGGGCGTGGCCAGGAATCGCGCCTGCACCTTGAGCCCCCTGGCGTCGATCACCTCCGGCGTGAGCGCCCGACGCTTTGCGGCCAACGCCTCCCTCAATGTTGCCTTGGCACTCTCACGCTCACCCGCCATTGTCGCTTCCACGCCCATCCCTTCCCCAAGAAAAGTCCCCCGCAACAGAGCCGTGTGGGCAGCATCCATTGAACCCTGTCAAAAAGGTGGGAACCAAAGTTGCCAGGCCGTAGGCTTCCCTCTCGGGGAGGGCTTGCACATGACCTCCAAAACGGCTCCCGTTATGGACATATCGGTTCGAATATTTGCTACCCATCACGAACCCAGCAGGGGACAGCTCTTCAAAAACCTTAACATTCGCGTAAGTCATGGAGTTTAATAAGAATTTCTAGAAATCACGATCGCAAGCATAAGGATCGAGCTCTTCGAGGTCAAGGCATCCTGAGCACCGGCGAAAAATATCCGCGCCGAAAGTTTTCGCTGACGGGCGAGGGCATCGGTAACTGCGCTAAAGTTCTTGCAAGGCGCTGCGAAAACAGCCGCAACCCATGCGCCGGCGAGTCCACGAAAATCGATCCTTAGCTGTGGGATGTGACCGAGAATCCAAATCGCCAGTTTGGAAATTACGAAATCCTGAGCCGGATCGGGAAGGGCGGGATGGCTGAGGTCTTCCGTGCCCGCGTGCGGTCGGGACCCCGGGCGGGACAGAGCGTTGCAATCAAGCGGCTACTGCCAGGATTCGCTCAGGATCCGAGCTATCTCGATCAATTCACCAGCGAGGCGGACCTTTCCCGGTACCTCGACCATCCGAACATCGTCAAAGTTCACGAAGCTGGAGTCCAGAAAGACGTCTACTACATTGCAATGGAGTGGATCGACGGCTGCGATCTCAGTCACATTGTGCGCCGCTTGCAGCAGCGAAAGCTCGGCTTTCCGATCGATTTCGCCGTTTATGTGGTCAAGGTCTTACTGGAGGCGCTCGCCTATGCCCACCGCGCGGTGGGTCCCACCAGAAAGCCCTTGAGGATTGTCCATTGCGACGTCTCGCCGTCGAACCTCTTCATTTCGAGAACCGGCGAGATCAAGCTCGGAGACTTTGGCATCGCCCGGAGCGCTGCCGGTGGCGGACCCGGGAGGGATCTGGCGGGGAAGCCCTACTACCTGTCGCCCGAGTTGATCGATGGTCTGCCGGTGACCCCGGCCGCCGACCTGTGGGCGGCTTCGGTCACGCTGTTTGAGCTGCTGACGCTCGAGCGTCCATTCAATGGCGGATCGTCCGACGAAGTGTTTGCCGCCATCCGCCGCGCCAAACCGACGAGCGTGTCCAAGCTTCGACCGGAGGTTTCGCCCGTTCTGGCGGAAATGGTGAAAAAGACGTTAGCCAGGTCTCCTCAGGCCCGCTTCGCGACTGCCGAGGAGTTCGCAGCTGCGCTGTCCACCCAGTGCGATGAACGGATTGGCACTCCCCTGGCGATAGCCGCGATCGTCCGGGGACTGTTCGGCCCTGGCGAGCAATTCTAGCCGCCGCTTCAGGCGGCCGCGGCCCGGGCCTTGGGAACCTGTCGCGCCAGCGTGTCCACGACCTGATCAACCTCTGAATCGGTAGAGTAGAGGCCCAATGAAAAACGAAGGGACCCGTGCGCTTGAGTGGAGGTGAGGCCCATCGCCGTCAGCACGTGCGAAGGGGTGAGCGAGCCGGATGCACAGGCGGCGCCCGAAGAGACGCAAATGCCCTCCAGATCCAATCCAATCAGCAGGGCCTCGCCATCCGCGCCGCAGAACTCGACATTGCTGGTGTTGGGAACGCGGGGGGCGGTACCGCCGTTGATCCGGATGTCCCCGACGCGCGTCGCCAGCTCGTGCTCGAACCGGTTGCGGAGGGCAGCGACCCGCCTCTGCTCGCCGGGGAGGCTCTCGAAGGAAAGCGCCAGGGCCCTGGCCAGGGCTTCGATGTACGGTACGTTATGGGTGCCTCCGCGCCTTCCGCCTTCCTGGTGGCCCGGCGTCAGGGCCTCCACTGCCAAGCCACGCCGGACGATCAGCGCGGCGACTCCCGCGGGCCCGTAGAATTTGTGGGCCGACAGGGAAAGAAGGTCTGCTCCGACCTCCGAGAATGAAACAGGGACTTTTCCGACCGCCTGGACCGCATCGATGTGGCACAGAATGCCGCGTTGATTGCAGGCCCGGGCCACCTCGGCAACCGGTTGGAGCACCCCGGTTTCGTTGTTCGCCCACATCAAGGAACACAAGGCGACCTCGGGAGTCAGCGCCTCCAGGAACTCGTCCAGCGCCACCCGGCCGTTCGGCTGCGGAGCAATTCTGAGCACCCGCGCTCCCAGCGTTTCGAGCTGGTCGAGCGCCGACAAAACCGCGGGGTGTTCGATTTGCGAGGTCACGATCTGGCGCCGGGATTTTTCCCGGCGGGTGAGAAAGGCACCTTTGAGCGCGAGGGCATTGGCCTCGGAACCGGAGCCGGTGAAGCACACTTCTCGAGGGTCGCACCCCAAGGACTTGGCGGTGGCCGCCCGCGCGTGATCCAACCGGCGTCGCAGCTCCCGCCCACCGGCGTGAACGCTGGACGGATTGCCGGGCGAGGCTCTCAGCGCACCAAGACTTTGCGCGAGGGTTTCGAGCACTTCCGATCGGATCGGCGTGCTGGCGTTGTAGTCCCAATAAGTCACGAGAGTTAAATGTCCTCGGCCCGCAGCAGTGGGATGGGCCGTTCTTCCGCCAGGCCAAATCCCTCCAAAAACCTTCGCACAATATCCTTCCGCGCCGCATCCCGCTGCGCCTTCGTTCCGATCAGCGGAACTCGCGCGCCGGCCATACTGCCGTGGCCGCCCGATGATCCGCCCAGATCGGCGCAGATTTCGCGGATCAGCCGGCCGGCATTCATTCGCCTGTCCCGGACTCGCAGCGACAGATAGAGCTGCCGGCGGTAATCAGCGCAGGCCAGGGACCACTTCATGCCCTCCAGAAACATCAGCCGCTCGGCCACTTCCGCCACCATGTCCGGGGAATACACCCTTCCCAAATCCGTGACGATCGCGCTTCCATACACCTTCGCCCGTTCCATCGCGCGGTGGTACAGCCGGAAATAGCGCGCCGGCAGGTCTGGATGCTCGATCTGGCCCAGCAAGGCCTTGTCAGCCCGGGGGAAGAGCCAGAGGTAGTTCTCGATGTCCGATGGAGTCGTTTGTCTTCCCAGATCTCGGGTATCGGCCTTGATTCCGTAGAAGAGCGCGGTGGCGACTTCCATCGACGGTTCCACGTTCGCCGCCCGCAGGTAGTCGACCATCATCGTCGACGTCGCTCCAAAGTCTCCCCCGACATCCGCGAACGGTATCCGAAGCGTTTCCTGGCGCAGCGGATGGTGGTCGATCACCAGGTCGGCGCTTTGATCGGCTGGCAGCGAATGGTTCCCCACCGAGGGCTGGGTGTCCACCAACGCGCGCAAGTCGTAGTCGCCCAGACTCACCTCGGAGACAGGGTGCACCCTCAGGCGGAGCACCTTCACCAACGCCGTGTTCTCGGACCTTCCGATGATTCCTCCGTAAGCCACTCGGGACTCGATTCCGGCGCGCCGTTCAAGCAGGTATTCGAGCGCCACCGCCGAGGCCAGCGAATCGGGATCCGGATTGTCGTGGGTCAGGATCAGGGCGGTGCGTTTCCCTTTCACCACCGACAACAGATGTTCGAGCTTCTGGGCCACGCCCAGCTCGATCAGCCGCGTCGAAACCGGGTCTGCGCCCTTGGAGGAAGGCAGTGGGGAACGCAGCGTCTGGGTGCTCAATTCACTCATGGGCCTCCTCTTAAGTCCGAACCATCGATTCGAGAAGGCGTATGGCTTGCGCGTAAAGAGCAGGATGTGGGGTTTCGAGCACAGCCACCGTGCGCTCGAAGCGCGGGTCGTTCACTAAGCGACGGAAGACAGCCAGGCCAAGCCGGCCTTTCCCAATCTCTTCGTGCCGGTCCACGCGGCAACCCAGCGGCTTCTTGCAATCGTTCAGATGCACGCAGCGGACGCGGTGCAGGCCGACCTTGAGATCGAATTCCCTCATCACCCTCTCGTAGCCTCGTCGCCCCGAGATGTCATAGCCTGCGGCGAAGAGGTGGCAAGTATCCAAACAGACGCCGATCCGATCGCTCCGGTAGACCCGTTTCAGAATCGCCGCCAGATGCTCGAAGCGCCAGCCCAGGCAGTTTCCCTGTCCGGCAGTGACCTCGAGACAAATTTGTGAACGAAATCGAGGTGTTAGCTCATGCACCCGATCCAACGCGTTGGCGATGCGGGCGATCCCCTGTTCCGCATCGGCGTTGGTCCCCGGATGGATCACCAGGGACTGAACGCCCAACCGCTCGCAGCGGGTCAGTTCCTCGACGACGCTGTTCACCGACTTTTCCCAGAGCCAGGGTTCGCTGGCCCCGAGGTTGGCCAAATAACTTCCGTGGGCAATGGAGGGCAGCCCGGTGCGCCGCGCCCCCTTTCGAAACGCTTTGCGTTCCAGCTCGAAGAGCGGCTTGGAGCTCCAGGCTCGCGAGCTTCGGGTGAAAATCTGAAAACTCCGAGCCTGGATTGCCTCGGCGCGTTCAAAAGCCAAGCTCACTCCCCCGGCCACTGAAACGTGTGCTCCGATCAACAAATCAGTTGATGGCCCGGTACTTGCGGGAGAGGTCGCTGAAGTACTTGAGTGCATTGTCGAGCGAGTTTTCCATCGCTTCCATCAGCAGAAGGCGAAAGCCGACCACCGACCCTCTGAGCGACTCGTAATAGCGCTGGCGATCGATCGAGTGGATGACGCAAGGCAGATAGTTATGCCGCAGCAGGATCAGGTTGGTGCACATCCGCCCGATCTTTCCCGAGAATTCGCTGAATGGAAAAATCTGTAGAAACTGATGCTGGACCGCGGCCGCCTGCTTGATCGGATGGTATTCGCGGAATTCGGCGCTGGCGGTGAAGTCCACCAGCTTTTCGAGCAGTACGGGTATCTTCGCCGGCGAGACGATGTCGTGGAAATAGGTGCGGTGCAGCGGCATGTCCTTGCGATACCCGCTCTTTTCTTTCTCTTTGGCCAACTCCTTTTCCGTCTTTTCGCGTCTTTCCGTGAGGGCCCGGGCTGCCTGAGCCTCGGGGGTATTCCCGGAGAAGAGGTCGTGCATCCGCTTGATCGCGGTCAGGGTGATTTGCGCCTGCTTTTTGCCGCCAGCTCGTGCTTCGGCGCGGATGTACTCCACCGCCGCCTTGTGATTTCGCACCTCGAGCACGATCGGCATCAGAGAAGCTTCTGCCGCAGCCGTCCCTTGCTGGTTGAGGGCAGCGTTGAGCTCCTGCGGGGTGTAGATGACCCCCTCCAGGGCGCTGTCATGGTAGATCCACGACATCTCGTACCGCGCGAGGAACTCTCTTCCCTTGTCTTTGTGGTGCGAAAGATAGTCGCGCAGGGCTTCGTTCTTGTCGTCGATTTCTGGGTAGCGTTCCTTCAAAGCGGGGTATCCAAACGACTAAATATACGTCAACCACTCTTGATAACGCGGTTCTTGCCCTCGAACCGCCCTGAAATACGCCTCTTGGGCAAATTTTGTCACCGGTCCGGGCTTGCCCGCCCCCACCTGGCGGTTGTCCACCTCCCGGACGGGCGTCACCTCGGCCGCGGTTCCAGTGAAGAACACTTCGTCCGAAATATAGACAGCATCCCGGGTGAAGGTGACTTCGTGGACCTCTCGGCCGCTGTCGCGCAAGATCCGCATCAGCGAGTCGCGCGTGATCCCCGCCAGGATGGGAGACGAAAGAGGGGGAGTGCGAATGGTTCCGTTCTTGCTTACGCAAAAAATGTTTTCTCCGGACGCTTCGGCAACGAAACCCGAAATGTCCAGCATGATCGCCTCGTCGTATCCGGCCAGGACGGCCTCCCGCTTGGCCAGAATGGAATTGACGTACTGCCCCGTAATCTTGCCGCGAACCATATTCACGTTGACGTGCATCCGCGTGTAGGAGCTGACCTTGGCCCGGATTCCTTCCCGCATCCCCTTCTCGCCCAGGTACGCTCCCCAGTCCCAGGCGGTGATCGCCATCCGGGTCGGGTTGACAGCGCCCAAGCCCATCGCTCCGTCCCCCATGAAGGCAATCGGGCGCAAGTAAGCGCCCTGTGCGAAGCGCTCCCTTTGGTGGCGGAGCAGGTCCAGGCAGGCTTCTGCCATTGCGTCTTCCGAGAACGGCATCTGCAGAAGACAGATGTGCGCCGAGTCATAAAAGCGTCGGAGGTGTTCGCGCAGGCGGAACACTGCCAGGCGACCGTCCTTGGTCCGGTACGCGCGGATCCCCTCGAACACCCCCAGACCGTAATGGAGGGCATGGGTCATGATGTGGATCTGTCCCTCCTCCCATTTCACCAACTTCCCGTCCAACCAGATCTTGTCCGCTCGCAGAACCTCGGAGGATGTGGAGCTCATCGGCGCGTCCTTTGCGCAAGTGGAGAGCCCGCGCTTTTATCTGTGGGGCTCAATGCAAGTCAAAGCGGGAGTGGGCAATCGCTGAATCGCTGAAGTCGGCCAGGTGGGTGCACTTGAGTGCGTACAATAGGCGATTGGTGTCAACCGGAGGCAGGATCATCAATTCTCGCAGCTCGGAAACGCGCTTTCGACCATCGATCGAAGCGAGCACTTTGCGCTCTTCGTCGCCCAGCCCCACCCGATGGGTGAACTCCAGGGCGGTTGGGCTCAACGCGACGTATTGTTGTTCCAACGTCCGCAGTTGCTCCTCGATTCTCTCCTCGGGAAAAGACAGGCGACTTCCCTCGTAGATCAGCGCCACCATCGACATTTCCAGGCCGGTTGCCTCGGGTGGAAGGGGCGCCTCGGGGTTGAATTGAAATTCCCCCGATTTCCAGGTGAAGATCTCCAATACTTTAGTGCGCATCTGCAGGGCCAGCGCGTAATGGAGGTTCTGCGGGCTGATGCATCCCATTTCGACCAGCACCGCCCCTTGCCTCCGCCCGGAAGCCATCATTCGCTTCAGGGACTCCTGATAGTCCACCTCGGAGATGAAGCGCTCGCGCACCAACAGCCGCCCCAGGCACTCCGAGAGCAGATTGCTCTTGACCGAATGCGGTGCACCCTCCCGGAAATAGACGATTTTCTTTACCTTGCTGCTGCGCAAGAGCAGCGCTCCGGTGCCCTTGGAGTGATCGACTTCCGCGAGCACCTCCGAGAAGGGCTGGTCCATCAGGTCACCCCGCATCGCGCTGCCTCGTGTCAACGGCGCCCACCAGCGCGTTTATCCCATGTTTCAGCCTTCCCTACGGACGAGTATCGAGCTGCAAGCATCGGTGGACTACACTCCTTTGCGAAGGATTCGATCATACGCCAGATGCACGTTTAGGCTGTGTTCCCGGTACTCGGCAAGGAACGATCCGCCGGCGTGCCTTCCCACGTATCCGAGCCTCCGGGCGAGAACGGCCAGCGGCCGGAGCCGCAAGCGATTCTCCACCCGCCGATGAAACAGGTAGCCCTGGCGCAGCGCCTCCGCGTCCCGTGGCTCGACCAGCCCGGCTGACTGAAGGGCGGAGAGGGCCCGAAGGGTGTTCGCCTCACGCACCTGGGGCACCTGCCCACCGTGAAGCAGCTGCAGGTACTGGACCGCGAACTCGACGTCCACCAGCCCCCCGTATCCGGCTTTGGGATCCAGCTGTTCCTCGGTCTCGCGCGAAATCTCTCGCGCCATTCGTTGGCGTAGCCGGTCGATCTCGGATGCGGCATCGGCAGGCAGCGGGCGATTGTAAACCAGCTCCAGCAATAACTTGGATCGCAGCTCCTCGAACCAGGGAAGATCTCCCGCCACTCCTCTGGCCTTGATCAGAGCTTGGCGCTCCCAGACCTGACCCAGGCGCAGGTGATGGTCGCGAAAGGCCTGCTCGCTGACGACGAGCGTCCCTTGATTGCCAGAGGGTCGCAGGCGCGCATCAACCCGGTAGAGATACCCCTCGCGCAATTGGATCTGCATGAAATAGAGCAGTCTTTGCGCCACTTTGGCGAAGAATTCGCGATGCGAGAGTCGGCCCTTCTCCCCCCCGGAAGTCTCTTCGTCTCCAAGGCCGCTGTAGACGAAGAGTAGATCCAGGTCGGAGTGATATCCCAGCTCCTGTCCCCCCAGCTTCCCCATCGCGATCACCACCAACCGTTCGGTGGCCGATCGACTCCACGGCTGCCCGTACCGAGCCGATTGTTCGGCATGGGCGGCGAACAGGGCTTCGTCGAGAACGGCATCCGCGACCGCCGTCAATTGGCTGGCCACCTGAGGAACGGAGAGGTCTCCGGAGATGTCGTTGAGCCCGATCCGCAGAACCTCCTCGTTCTTGAAGCGGCGCATCGCGCTCTGGCGCTCCTCCAAGTCGCTCCCCCGGCCCAAGCGCATCGACAACTCTGCCCGGATCCGCGCGGCATCCTTGATCGGTTCCTTGAACCCCGTTTCCACCAGCATGTCGAGCAACTCGGGATGCCGGAGGAAGTACCGGGACAGAAAATCGCTCTGGCCGAAGAGGTTGAGGAGGCGGCGGCGAGCCTGAGGGACCTGTCCCAACAGATTCAGGTAGCTGGCGGGCGAGCGCAATCCCCCGAGAAAGTCGGAGAAGTGAAAGAGGGCCTGGTCCGGATCCGGCGTATTCGCAATCTCGCTCAACCATTTCATCGCGGGAATCTGGGGACCTTCGGGACCAAGTGAGAAAGGCCCCCCTTCCACCCGCGACAATCGGTTGATGACTTCGAGCGCCCTCTCCGAGGCCGCGAAGCCGCGCTTCTCCAGCGCGTCAATTCGCTCTTGCTCCGGTGCGTCCGGATCGAGGGCCAGCACCAGCATCGGCTCATCCGGGGTCTGTTCGAGCGCGGTCTGTCCTAGCAACTGGTCGAAGGCGCGCTTCACGAAAGCGCGGTGGCGATCGAGCTGACGCAGAAACTCCGGCCAGTCTCCAAATCCGAGCGTTCTCGCCAAGCGCAGTCGTTCCGGATCGGTTTCCGGGATTCGGTGAACTTGCCGCTCCTCGACCATTTGCAGGCGATTCTCCGCCCGCCGCAGGAACAGGTACGCTTCCTCCAGGGCATCGGCATCATTCGAGGAGATCAGGCCCTCCAGCTCGATTTTTCGGAGGGCTCGGAGGGTATGGGCCTCCCGCAACGAAGGGCGCTTCCCGCCGTAGAGAAGCTGAAGGGCAGCGATGAAGAATTCGACTTCTCGAATCCCCCCCGGACCGAGCTTGAGGTCATCTTCGCTCGCCCGCGCCCGCAGGTTGATCTGGTTCTTGAGCTTCCGGACCTCCTCGATCGCGGAGAAGTCGAGGTTCCGGCGCCAGATGAACGGGGCAAGGCGCGCCATCACTTCCTCGCCGAGCTTTGGATCGCCGGCCACCACCCGGGCCTTCACCAGCGCCGCTCGCTCCCAGGTCCGCCCGTAGGATTCATAATAACCGAGCATCGCCGGGAGCGAGATGGCGATCGCCCCGCTGCGACCCTGGGGCCGCAGATTCAAGTCCACCCGGAAGCAAAAACCCTCCGGGGTCGGGGCGCTCAGAGCTCGGGTGAGGCCTTCGGCCAGCTTGGTGAAGAATTGGATGCTGGCGATGCTCCCAGCGCTGCCGCCCGCCGTCCGGCCCTCGGCTTCGTAGAGGTAGACCAAATCGATGTCCGAGCTGAAGTTGAGGTCCTGCCCGCCCAGCTTCCCCAGCCCCAGCACGCAGAACCCTGGAGTGTACGGGGCGCCGTAGCGTTCGCACAATGCGACGCTGACCTGCTCGAGAGCGGCCCGGATCAGAGCCTCTGCCAGGGCGCTGTGTTCGCGTCCCACTTCCTGGAGGGGAGCTTCGAGCACCACCTCTCGAGCCATCAGCCGGGTCAGCTCTCGATACTTGAAGCGCCGGAGGCGTTGATGCAACTCGAGCTCCGCCCCTGGACGGAGGAAGCGGACCACCGCCGACGCTTCCCGAACGTAGCGTTCGAGTGGTTTCTCCCGGCCAAGCTCGCCCAATGACGTTAGCCGCTGAGCCAGTCCCGGTCTGACCGCCAGCAACCGAGGCAAGAAATCGCTCGCACCGAAGAGGCGCGCCAAGACAGAGAGCGATCGGGAGGAAAGGTGAGGCGGTAGGACGTCCCATGCCCGTTGAAAGGCGGAAAGGAGCGCCGTCGGGTCCGCCGAATCCACCAGCAACCGTTCGAGGGTCAGCGCCGCGGCTGGCTCAAGGGACGAGGCGAATCGCTCGCTCTGCTTCGAAGGGCGCCCGGGGGTCTGCACGGGTCAAGGTCGATCGGTCGCCATCGTCATGCGGGGGCGATCTCTCGAAGGTGGGCGCGGGCTTTTTCTAGATCGCTTTGATGCTTGAGGACCAGATTGAGGGTGGAAGCCACCATATCCACCGAAAGCACATCGGCGTTCAGCAAGGCCAGGCTCTGGGCCCAGTCCAGCGTCTCGCTGATCGACGGGGGTTTCTTGAGGTCGAGGGTGCGGATCTTCTCGATTGCCTGAACCACCTGCTCCGCCAGTCGCGATGAAACGCCGGGCAATCGACTTCGAACGATCTTCAGCTCGCGATCGCGATCGGGAAAGGCAATGTAGAGGTGGAGGCAGCGGCGTTTGAGCCCGTCTGAGAGCTCCCGTGCATTATTGGAGGTCAGCACAACGCGCGGGATCTGCTTGGCGTGAAACGTACCGAGCTCGGGAATGGACACCGCGTAGTCGGACAGCACTTCCAGCAGAAATGCTTCGAACTCCGGATCCGCCTTGTCGATCTCGTCGATCAGAAGCAGGGCGGGAACGGGGGAAAGCAGTGCCTGCAGAAGCGGCCTCGGCAGCAGGAAGCGCTCGGAAAAGAAAACCGCATCCCCGGAGGCGATCCTTTCCGCCGCCTCGGCCAGGGATCCGGTGCCCGAAACCATCTCTCCAATCTTGTCTTTCAGCAATTGGGTATAGAGCAATTGCTTGGCGTATTCCCACTCGTAGAGTGCCTTTGCCTCATCGAGTCCTTCGTAACATTGCAGCCGGATCAACGGCCTGCCGAGCGCGAGGGCGAGCGCGCGAGCAAATTCGGTCTTGCCCACCCCTGCGGGTCCCTCGACCAGGATTGGCTTCTCCATCCGGTCTGCCAGGAATGCGACCGCGGAAATCTCGGGTGACGCCAGATAGCCCACCTGCTCCAAGCGCCCCGCGGCATCGTCGATGCCGGCCAGACTCACCGGAGGGGAGCTAGGAACCGAATCGCTCATTCGAGCCAAAGCTTAGCGGTGTTCATCGCTGGGTGCGGCAAAAATGCCAGGGAAATCCGGATCGGCCTCAGTAACTTGTGCCGACTTTGGAGGATTCTGCTCGCATCCCCCCAAAATGTGAATGGATTTCAGGGTCGAATCCCGGGCACAGAGCCTGCAGTGCGCGCATATTTGAAAGAAGGATTTCGATTGATGCGAGCGATGGCGAGAACGGTTGGATGGGGAGTGGTTCTCATTCTACCCGGCGGTTTTCTCTTGTTCTTTGCCTATGTCTTCGCCCGCGCGGTCCACCAGCGCCGGCAACTCGCGCTGTCGCAAGGTATCCCCGGAACACCGGTCGGGCTTTTGGGGATCCTGGCTGAAATTCGCCTTTCGGACCTGGTCCGCGAAGCTCGCTCCGCTTTTGAGCTAGGGGCTTTTTCGTCGGGCAGCTAACTTGGCGAGCGATGCGCGTTCGCGTCGTTCGAGCCCGACACTTCAAAGGTCGCACCAGCGCGCCTGGCGATAAATCGATATCCCACCGGGCGCTGATTCTGGCTGCGCTGTCGAAGGGGACCTGCCAGGTCGAGAACCTCGCGCCGGGGGAGGACGTCCGCTCCACCGCTGGTTGCCTGGTTCGACTGGGCGTGGACATCGAGATGAAGGTCGGTTCTGCAACGGTCCGAGGCACCGGGGGATCGCTGCGGCCTCCGACGGAAGTCCTGGATTGCGGCAATAGCGGAACCACGATGCGGCTCTTGTCCGGAGTTGTCGCCGGTGGCCAAGTCGATGCGACGATGGATGGCGACTCGAGTCTGCGCCGCCGGCCGATGTCTCGCATCCTCGAGCCGCTCCGTCAGATGGGCGCCCAGGCGCTGGGACGGCCAGGCCCGACCGGTGGGGAGACTGCCCCGCTTCAGTTCCGGCGGGCGGTGGCGCTGGCTGGCAAAGCCCATCAGCTGCCGATCGCCAGCGCCCAGGTTAAAGGCTGCCTTCTGCTGGCAGGGATGTCGGCAGAAGGCGAGACCATCGTCCGCGAGCCGGCCCAATCGCGAGATCACACCGAGCGCATGCTCAAGGCATTTGGGGCCCCCCTGGGGATTTCCGAAGACGGAGCGATCAGCATTCGGCGCCCGGACCAGCCCCTGGTCGTCCCGGGCAGGTTAGACGTCCCGGGGGATCCCTCCTCTGCCGCGTTCCTGGTCGCGGCGGCTCTCCTGGTTCCCGGAAGTGAGGTGACCATTGACGGCGTGGACGTCAATCCGACCCGCACTGGGTTTTTCGAAGCGCTGCGGCGCATGGGCGCGTCCCTGGGAATCGAATCCGAAGGCGCTCAGGCGGGGGAGCCGACTGCCACGATTGTCGCCCGCAGCGTCAGCGAGCTACGGGCGACTGAAATTAAACCCAAAGACATTCCGGCATTGATCGACGAGGTGCCCATTTTGAGCGTCCTCGCGACCCAAGCATCTGGCACCACGGTGATCCGCGGGGCAGGGGAGCTGCGGTTCAAGGAATCCGATCGACTGACGCAGATCGCCACCGGCCTGAGGGCAATGGGAGCCGACGTGCGCGAGCTCGCGGATGGCCTGGAAATCGCCGGACCTTCCCACTTGACGGGAGCAACGATCGACTCACAAGGCGATCATCGGATCGCGATGAGCTTTGCGGTCGCCGGATTGATTGCGGAAGGAGAGACCCAGATCGAAAACGCGCAATGGGCAGACATTTCGTTTCCGGGATTTTTTGAGCTGATCGGCCGATTCAGCGAAGGGGCAGTGTGGTAAAAAATCCCAATGCCGGAAGCGACCCACTATGCGGTGATTGGATACCCAGTCGAGCACTCGCTGTCGCCGAAGCTTTTCACGCGGCTGTTCTCCGAGTTTCAAGTCTCCGCGGACTATCGGCTTTACCCCATCGCTCCGGCTGACCTTCCTACCGCTGTCGCCAAAGTTCGATCCGGCGAGCTCAGCGGTCTGTCCGTCACCCTTCCTCACAAACGCGCGATCTGTAGCTTGGTGGATGAGTTGGACTCGGATTCGGGGAAAATCCAGGCGGTCAATTGCGTGATCAGGCTCGAGCCGGGTCGAGTTCGAGGATGCAATACCGACGGAGTGGGGTTTCGCCGCGCAGTCGAATCCGCCGGGCCCAGGAAGATCGCCGGAATGCGAGTCCTCCTGCTCGGAGCGGGCGGGGCAGGACGGGCGGCAGCGTTCGCTTGCGCGTCGGCCGGTGCCGGCCACCTGACCCTCGCCAATCGGACCCTCGAGCGGGCGTCTGAGCTTGCCCGGGATCTGGTGCGAACCGAATCGATCCCCTCTGGTGCGGTGGAATCGATTTCGCTCGAGCCGGAGAGGGTGGCCAAGGCTCTGCAGAATGCCGACCTGGTG
>WNFJ01601811.1_pt1 | contig 15319 bp, 16 predicted proteins | sample 5400461 | NCBI WGS metagenome assembly WNFJ01 (sample SAMN13153349, study PRJNA577476) | soil metagenome | isolation source: 115 cm saprolite on Douglas fir-dominated hillslope | place: USA:California | collected 2013-09-17 | reverse complement strand
TCAACAGGCGAGGATTGTCCCACGGCTTCTGGATGAAGTCGCGAGCGCCGCGCCGCATGGCCTCAACCGCCAGTTCCACGCTGCCCCACGCGGTCATCACCACGACCGGCAGCTTGCTATCGGCGGTCTGGATACGGGCCAGAAGGTCCATGCCTTCCCTGCCCGAGGTGGTGTCACGCTGATAGTTGAGGTCCATCAGCATGATGTCGAATTCATTGGTCTGCACGGCTTCCAGCGCCGCGGCGGGATTACTGACGATCTCGATTGAGTAACCCTCGGCCTTGAGCAACAGACGCAGGGCCTCGCGTACATCTGCCTGGTCATCGGCCACAAGGATACGCACCGGCTCAATCCGCGCCGGCGCCGCGCTTACCAGCTCTTCAGTTTTTGTCGGCACCCGTATTCTCCAAATCTCTTCGCAAAGCGCTCTCTCAGCAACCGTCTCACGTCAACCGGTCACACCGTGACGTTGCTCGCCGCAGTGACCGCGTCATCCACAACCCAGCCGTCTTTGAGCTGAATCACCCGGTGGCTGTAAGCGGCGTTTGACTCCGAGTGTGTCACCTGAATAATGGTGGTGCCCTGCTGGTTCAGCTTGCGGAACAGCTCCATGATCTCCTTGGCCTGCGCGGAGTGCAGGTTGCCGGTGGGCTCGTCGGCCAGGATCAGCTTGGGATTCCCGGCCACCGCCCGCGCCACTCCCACCAACTGCTGCTGGCCACCGGAGAGCTGGTTCGGATAAAGGTCTTTCTTGCCCACGATCTGGAAGCGGTCCAGGATGTCCGCCACCATGGAGGCCCGCTGCGGCCGCGGAATGTCGCGATACGAGAGCGGAACGTCAATGTTCTCCTGCACGGTCAGGCTATCCAGCAGGTGATAGCTTTGGAACACGAAGCCAATGTACCTGCGGTTCAGCTCCGCTCGCTTTTTGCGATCCAGCTTATGCACCACCTTGTCGGCAAAGAAATAGTCGCCGGCCCAGCCATCGTCGAGCATGCCAATGATGCTCAGCAGCGTGGTCTTCCCCGCTCCCGAAGGCCCCATCACGGTGACGAACTCACCTTCCTTCACCGTCACGTTGATGCGGCGCAGCAACCACACCATTCCGGCCGGACTCTTGATGGTCTTTTCTACATTCCGTAATTCGATCATTCGATGTGTCCTGTTCCGATGCCCGACCGGCAATTACCGATTCGACAGTCGAGTAAACTGCTCTTTGGCTATTATCCGTTCCGCTCTCCGATTACTCAATCGCCCAAATTGCCTGGTTCGATCACTCATACCTTAGACGTCTTGGTACAACGTGCTCATGATTTCATCCTATTCGTATCGCAGCGCAACCATGGGATCGACCCGAGTGGCGCGACGCGCTGGAATGTAGCTGGCAAGCAGCGATATCACCGCAAGGACCAGGGCGCCCGCGATGAAGCTAAACAAGTCCAGCGGCTTGACTCCAAACAACATGCTGACAAGCAAGCGCGTGGTTAAGAGCGCGCCGCCGACGCCGCATGCCAGCCCAAGGAGGGTGATCTTCAAACCGCTTCCCAGTACCAGACGCATCACATTTTGGCGGGTAGCCCCCAGCGCCATGCGCACTCCGATCTCATGCGTACGCTGAGCGACCGAATAGGAAAGCACCCCGTAAATCCCGATTGCCGCCAGCAACAACGCCAGCGCGGCAAAAAGGCCAAGCAACAAAGCGTTGAAGCGCGCTTGCCCCTGATTAAGCGCAATATTCCCGACCATGGTGGAGATTGAATATACCGGCACCCCGGGCGCTGCTGCCTCTACGCTCCGGCGCAGCTCGGCGGTCAGCGCAACAGGATCCATCTCACTGCGCAGAACCACATCCATTGTGTTCTGCACCCAACCCCATGCAGCCACCGGAGCTTGCCGGATCGGCAGGTAAAACTCAGGAAGAACATTTTGTTCTAATGCCGACGCCTGCACGTCGCCGACGACTCCAACCACTTCGTGCCATGCCGGTCCGTTATTCGGCCCAGGCTCGCAGCATGCGATCCGTTTGCCGATAGGATTCTGGCCGGGGAAAAAAGACCGAGCCAGGTTCTCGTTGATCACCATCACCTTGGGCGTGTTGCGATTGTCTTGACTTGTAAACAGCCGCCCTTGTTTCAGCGCGATCCTCAAGGTTTGAAAGTATTCTTGGCTCACCATGCGCAAACGGCTGTTGGTGGCGCTCGTGGCTGCCAAAGGACGGCCTTCGGGCACCAAACCGTTGCTGTTCCCGCCCCTGAGCGGCGCTCTGGACACCACGGCGGCACATTGCACGCCCGGTATGGCCTTTACTCTCTCGACAATGCTCTCAAAGCCGAGGCGTGTCTGTTCCGGCCCGTCGAACTGGGCTGAAGGAAGAGCAACCCTGCCCACGAGAACTCCCTTCGGATCGAAGCCCGCCTGTACTTTCTGCACTAGCAGAATGCTGCGCAACAGGAGCCCTGCGCCCACCAGCAGCATGAGCGCCAGAGCGATCTGGGAAATCACGATCGCGTTGCGAACCCGGTCCCGCGACAAGGCGCCGGTAAAGGTTCCGGCGACCTCCTTAAAGACTGCATTCAGGTCTCCAGAAGAGGCACGATGGGCTGGCGCCAGACCGAAGATCAGGCCGCTCAACACGGCTAGAATGGCGGTGAAAGCCAGAGTGGGAAGGTCCAAGCCGGCTTCGTTAATCCGGGGAATGCCCGCTGGACTGATGCTGATCAGCCAACGTGTGCCCCAATGCGCAAGCAACAATCCCGCGATCGTACCCAATGCAGCCAGTACCAAACTTTCTGCGAGCATTTGACGAACCAGGCGCCAGCCGGTCGCGCCCAGCGCGCGCCGGACGGCAATCTCGCGCTGACGCATGCGCGCGCGAGCGAGCTGGAGGTTGGCAACATTAGCGCAGGCGATCAGCAACACCAGTCCAACAGCGCCCAGCAGCATCCACAAAGGAGATTGAATGTTCCCGGACAGCACGGCGGACAACGACACCAGCGCGATGCCGCGTTCGGCATCGTCCTGCGGGTAGCGTTGCTCCAGACCCTTGGCGATTACGCCAAGCGCGGACTGGGCCTGTTGTTGCGAAACCCCGTCTTTCAGCCGGCCAAAAACAAAAAGATAGTGCTCGTCGTGCATGGCCAGCCGCTGGGGAGTGAAAGCGATCGGCGCCCACAGTTGATCGTCGTTGGCCAGGGGATCAAAGGATTCAGGCAAAACACCAATCACCGTAAACGGCTTGCCATCCAACTGGATCGCCTTGCCCAGGATGGAACGATCAGCAGCAAAGCGGCTCTTCCACAGTTTCTCACTCAGAACCACCACCTGTTCCCTGCCTGGCTGATTCTCTTCGGCGGAGAAGAAACGTCCTAATACGGGCCGGACGCGAAACGTTTCCAGGAAATCGCTGGAAACGCGCTCGCCGGAAACGCGATCCGCAGGACCTTCAGTGGCCAAATTGAAACCGGAGGGCTGCATGGCGGAGATGCGGTCGAAAATGGTGCTTTGCCCCTTCCAGTCGGCAAAGTTTCCCGCCGAAACGTCTCCCCCGGCCTGACCTCGCCACATCTCCGTGACCAGAAACAGCCGGTCAGGTTCGGGATAAGGCAATGGCCGCAGTAATACCGCATTCACCACGCTGAAGATGGCCGTGTTCGCGCCAATGCCGAGAGCGATCGTAAGCACAGCGACCGCGGCAAACGCGGGCGCCCTCCCGAGCAAACGCAGACCGTAGCGGATATCGTGGAAGAGAGTTTCCATAGTCCAGATTTAGTAATTGCGTAATTTGGTAATTGGATAAATGATCAGATAAGGGCTTTTCCGCATTTCAAATTACCCAATTACGAAATTACTCAATTACCAAATTCTCTTTCAGATCTCCGTGCTGGTGGCCCCGGTGTCGTGGAGCGCGCCCAGGGCCCAGGCAGCATTCTTGCGCGCCTCCGGCACGGGCGACGTCTTGAGCACGCGAATCAGAGGCTCAATGGATGGGTGGCCAATGTTGACCAAAGCCGCAGCCGCCTCCTCGCCGAGAGTCAGCTTTTGCAAAGCCCGACTGGCCCGGTATTGCGCCGGGTTGATCTGAGTGGCGTCTCCCAGCAGCTCCACCAGAGGATCCACGGCAACCGCCGCAGCCGAGCGCTGCTGGCCCAGCCAGTAGGCCGCAGCCGCTCTCTCTTGTGCTTTAGCTGATTTCAACAATGCAATGTGGTGTGCTATGGGATCTCCGTGTGTCTTGGAGCCACCGGCAGCGGCAGCAGATCGCTCCGAGCCAAACCCGTGAAACCCAAGCACGGCGAACACCAGGGTGAAAATCAGGCCTGTTTTCCCCAGTCCACGCATAAGACGGCTCCTTAAGGGCAGCGGGCGCGAGTACAGATATGAGCTGCTCAATCTATGCCTCAAAAGCAGGTCACAGGGGTACGAATCGCACGTTTCATGCCGAATAGAAGCATGACCTAACTCCTTGAAAGCAATGACTATAGACGTTGGATCCAGTAAATAATCCGCTTCTCAGGTGTTCGCTAGCGCAATCTTCTGTTCGGAAATGAACACCGTCCGAATCGTTCATAGCGAACTGCGATCACAGGATCGACACGGGTCGCCTTCCTGTTAGGAAGGTAAGCTTGCCGGCAAGACGACCAGAATTAGAGACTCCTTACTCCCAGGAACGTGGACCGAATCATAAGCATCGACACCGAGAGCAAGCGGGAAAGCGCTCGGGTCGCCAGCAGGGCAGCCGCGGTCCGAATCTTATCGCCTTCCCGGAACTCTTTGCTGTGAAATGATCTGCTCCAAGAAAACTCATTTCGCTTCAGGGAGACCGTGGCCTACTTTCAATTCCTCGGCGCAGCCGGAACAGTTACCGGATCGAAGCATCTGATCAATACCGCCGACGACAGCGACGGCAGGCGCGGCCTGCAGGTCCTGATTGACTGCGGCATGTTCCAGGGACAGAAAGAATGGCGCCTGCGAAATTGGCAGGAGACGCCAGTGCCGGCAAGGGCCATCAATGCCGTGATCCTGACGCATGCGCATCTGGACCATTGCGGCTGGATTCCGCGCCTGGTCAAAGAGGGCTTCGCGGGATCCATTTATGCCACGCCCGCGACGCTTGATCTGTGCTCGGTGGTCCTGCCCGACTCCGGTAGCCTGCAGGAGGCTATCTCTTCCCAACTGGGATGGAATGTGACAATTGCGCAATGGCTGGAGAAAGTTCCTCTCGGTTAGGATTCGTCCATGGCTGAGACAACTGTCTCGCGGGCGATTTGCTTTCGGTCAGGATGTTTTCAGTAGAAAACCACCTGAAGGTGGAGAACTCGACGCAATCGACGAAATAGCCGTGCCGGGGGCCGGCTTAATGTCTGCGGTATGTGATTGTTAAGAAGTGTCATCGCCAGCAACTTAGTCATTCTTCTCGCGTCTAATCTTCTGAGAGTGAAAAACAGCAAGGAGATTCGATGAGGAAGATTTTGTCATGGAGTTTGGCCACGGCAATGATGCTGAGTCTGGCTTCGGCCGCCAGCGCACTACCTGCGACGGACCAACAGCAGATGGACCGGATTTACCGCAACGTACGACATGAGCTGGTCATGCTCCCGCAGCTTACTGTGTTTGACAACCTGTCTTATAAGGTAGACGACGGCACGGTCACGCTCTACGGGCAGGTACGAAACGCGGTGTTGAAGGACGAAGCCGCGAGCGTGGTAAAGAAGATCGAAGGCGTGGAGAGCGTCGACAACAAAATTGAGATTTTGCCGGCGTCTTTTAACGACGATCGCATCCGCCGCCAGGAAGCTCGCGCCATTTTTAGGGATGAGCGCTTGTTCCATTATTCGCTCGGGGTGCTCCCGCCGATTCACATTATCGTGAAGAATGGACACGTCACTCTTGAGGGTCTGGTCAATAACCAGGGCGACAAGGACGTGGCCGGCATTCGCGCCAACGGAGTTCCGGGAGTGTTTTCCGTGGAGAACAACCTGAAGGTGGAAAACTCGGCGCAGTCCAAGAAATAATTCGTTCCAGCGGAAGCTTGCAGGGTCTTGCACCGTTTGCACAGGCCGTCCACAGCTAATCCAAAGGAAAAACCAGCCACAAAGTGGAAAAGGGCGAAGGCGCGACCCTAAGGGGCTGCGCCTTCGCTTCTTGCTAGCGCTGAACAATCTTGCCCGAAGCCAGGCAGTTGGCGCCGCTTCCATCGTCAGAGGCGCGCAGATCCCGGGTGGTATCCGAACAATAGGCCCGGCCTGTTCCCGTCAGCGGCTCCGCCATGACGCGGAAATTCTTGGCCGGGTTCCCCGTGCATCCACTCAGCGAGAATCGGTAGCCGTTATAGACTCCCTGTGCGAATTCAGGATCCATGAACCTGTAAGGTTCGCCATTGTCCAAGCCTTTGCCCACATCCACCAGTTCGGAGATGGCGCATGTGAATCCCGTCTCCGGGTGCTTTTTCGCATAGATGTTCTCCGCAAGCCCGATCAGACGAACAGCCCGCGCCGCGGTCATCTTGGGCTGGTCATTCATCCCTACCGCGGCTTTCGACTGCGTCGCCGCTAGTGACCCCTCGCCGCCTGCTATGGAACCGATGCCCTGAGGAAGCCAACGCGACTTGTCGAAAATGCGCGGATCACCCACCGGAATACTGGCGCTCACCGTGACCGTGTTCAGGCGCCAGATGTTCTGCTGCTGTTTCCAGGAGAGCTGTAACTGAAAAGCGACCGGCAAATCTTCTTCTATGCCGTTGCGGAAAGCGTGCAGAGAGAGCTGCATCTCATCGTGCTCACCGCGCAAATCGTCGCCATCGATGCGAATCTCGAACCTCTCATGTTGCTGAGCGTTGTTATACGAGAACAGGATTGGTCCCGTATCAAAACTCTCCAGGTCGTGGCCCCCGGCCGCCCTGGCCATGGTCATGGCCTGTACCGGGTCCGCGCTTCCCGGAGCAGAACTCTTCCGTAGTTCTTTGATCTTTTCCTGAACCTCCGGAGTAAGGTGCTTCTTGAAGGATTCTTCTCCGCCGGAGAACATTTCCAGAATTGCCTGCCGCGGCGATTGCTCTGGGGCTTCACGTTTCTGTTGTGCCGCCAGGAATCCACCCAGCGCGCACACAATGGCGATCAAACTTTGCCTGCGATAAACCATTCCTATCCCTCCCTGAACCCGGCCACGCCCAGGTCAATGGCACTCCGGAAAGTATGCAAGGGAAATGTGCTGCTCGGTAGGTGACTTTGGAGCGAGCCTGGCGTGCACTCTTGGCCTTCCTTATTGCGCGAATGTTGGATCGCGGACGCTCCCCCATGACTGGGGTTGGGACCGGGCAGAGGTCGCCTGCCGCCTCTTTTGACGCAGCCGGCGGAAAGGCTCACTCAGGCGGCGTCGCCGGTCCTGATTTTGGAAAGGACGCGAACGGGTTGAGGTTTCGAGACCTGCATCCGCGCTCCGCACGACGAACAATGCGGCGAGCCTCGGTGCTCCAGAACTGTGGGGACAGTCCTGAATTCGCGCCGGCACCGGGGACACTTTACGTTTACGATCTGAACCACGTGGCAACCTGCCCAAATGAATCTTACTAGGATGCTTCTATTGCAGATTAACAATTTCGTGGTTCAGCGGCAAACACAGCCTTATTTTTTCTCCATTCCCAAAATGGGACTTTTCTAATGGACTACTTATTGGACCACGCCATTGCCGCCGATCAGGCGGATGACCGCAAGCAGGGCGATGGCCTGTGCGCTGCGCGCGCGCAAGTTTTGCGCCCGCATTTTCGACAATCAGTGCCGGTTTTACTCAAGCAGTACGGGAAACCGGTTCCTACGCCTAGAGGTCGCGCCACGTTGCTGTATCCCGGTCCGAGACACGTAACAGGGCCCGACTTGAGCGCTTAGGGCGGAGCGAGTCCCGCGAGCGACGACCTGCGCAGTCGGGCCGATAACGTTCCAGCGGCCGTGGAAACCGCGCTGCCGCAGGCAGGCGCGCAGCGAAGCGTAGCGCCAATAAGAAACGGGTTACACCAACGCAGGAACCGCTCTAGCCGGTTTCAGAGTACGTTATAGACTGCTGGTGGTTTGAAAAGTGTGGGTTGAAGAAAGCCGCTTGGCGTCTCTCATCCTGAGCGCCAGCGGAGCTTTTCCCAAACCACGCGGAAGGGCGCGGAGTCGAAGTTGAGCCGTTGTGCGGGCGTCTGAGCGCGCAGGCGAAATCCTGACCCTGAGCGTAGTCGAAGGGGAAGGAGCCACCGAAGGATCCCGAGAACGCTGGCAGCATAAATGCAGCATCCAGGCGTTCTCACCAAGCAGCATCGAGAGAACTCCCTGGGGCTACATGGCGGATGACACACCGTCGGGATCCTTCGACTCGCCCTCACCCCGGGGCTCGGGCTCGCTCAGGATGACAGCTTAAGTGAGCGACAAGAGCAGCCGAGACGGTCCACACTTACTCCGAAAACGGGCTAGCCGGCTTGAGAGGCGCGTAATTCTCTTACGATCTCGGCAGCAGCTTTGCGCGCCACGTCGCCCTGGTCGGGCCGGAAAGAGATAGCGCCGACCCGCGCGTGACCTCCGCCGCCGTAGCGCTCGCAGATTTTGGCCAGGTTCACCATGTTGTGTCGAGTCGTCCACGGGTTCGAGCCCACCGCCACCTTCACCCGAAAGCTGCTGCTGCTCAGCCCTACGCTGTACACGGACTCCGGATGCAGGTAATAAGGAATGAACTTGTTGTAGCCTTCCAGATCGTGATCAGTGATGTCGAAGTAAATGGTTCCCTGCTTGCACTCCGAGCGCTGGCGCAGGATCTCGATGGACTGCCGGTGGCGCTCCATCAGCGGCCCAATCAGGGGGGCGACAAAGGGTTCTTCAATGACTTGCGCCAGGGGCTCTTCGGCCAGCCGTGGAATCAATCTGGGCAGGAAAGCAGGATCGTTGGTGGACTCAATCGCCATGGCCAGTTTCATGGCCGGCTCGGCCATCTCCACCGCCTGCTGCGGTGAAGCGAACTGGGCGCCGTCGATCACGTCCGCCCAGTGGATCAGCTCCTGCATCGGCTGTGGATCAAAACCGAACTTTTCCTTTGCCACTTGCGCCACAAATTTCGTGCAGGACCTGAAATCCGGATCGTAGAACTTGTGCGCTTTGTCGCCGCGGCGGTAGTGCTCGGCGTCCTCCGGGGTGAGAAACGCGCTCTGATGATGGTCGAACCACCAGGTGATCTTCGGTGAGGGCGAGTACTTGAAATCGACGATCACGTTCTCGTCGCCGTCGAAATCGCTCTCGTTAAAAAGGGCGCCCGCGCGGTGCACGAGTCCGCTGAACTGGAAGCGCGCATCGGGGTTGATGCGCTCGCGATAAAAACGAGCGAACACAGCGGCAGATGCCGCGCCGTCAAAGCACTTTCCGTGATAAAAGACCCTTACTTTCAAAAACAGCCCTTTCCTTCTCCGTCCATCGAAGCGCGAAAAACTAAAGCTACTAGAAATGACATTGTGAGGACACGTCTGTCAAGCTGCCGGCCGTCTTTTTCACTGTAACCGCCGCGTTCGAGGTGAATACTTCGGTTGAAGCCTGGTCAGCGCCAAGCCTGCCCCCTGGCCTCCTCCCGGCAGATTCTGGAGATCCTTATTTGTAGATTGAGAATTGATCAGACGGCTTTTGCAGTTGGATGGTAATTTCCATGTTCGGCTGCTGGATGTCGTAGTCTTGCCCGAAGGTGCGAAACCCCCGAGCAATCACTTGAACGCGCATCTTCCCGAAAGGGATGCCGGCGCTCTCCGCCTTACCGTCCTCGTGGCTCTTGAGTTCGAGACCTTCCTGTTTCTGTTTGCCGTCCTTGCCCACCGGGTGCAGCACGATTTCGGCATTCTTTACCGGCTTGCCATTGGTTTCTCTTACCACCGTAACTTTTACTGTAGCGGTCCTCGGTTCGCCTTTCTTTTGGGCGAACGCGGCCAGCGCCGTGACGCAGACCGCCAGGGAGGCGCCGAACTGAAGTCGGGTCATGGTGGATATTCTACAGCGACTTGCATTCCTGGGTCATCCCGGGCCGTAGAGCCGTTACAGGCAGGATAGTCTGGTCCTTCGGCGGGGAGCCACGAGGATAAAAGAAGAACCACCCCTTTAACGGCTGACTCTTTGCGCCTTCCGGAATTTCCCAGGCCTATGGCTGGGAGCCTGCAGGCGGCGTGTTGCCGGGGGTCCGACCGCTGTTTGAACCGCTTGCGCCAGCCTGCTGCTGCGCCTTTGCGAGCTCTGCGGCCGCCTGATCTATTTTCTGTTGGAAAGCCGCTACGTTCTTTTTGTCATTGTCCAACGCCTCCTGGTAGGTGGCGCGCCGAAAATCACTGGTTTCGGTTGCCAGCTGGCCCTCGTACCGTTTGGCGGAGTTCTTCCAATTCTGTTGTTCTTGCTTATAAGAATCCAGCTTCTTCTTCAATTCAGTAAGCTGCGAGTTGTCTTTGGCTGGCCCGGCCTGGCTGGCCTCCCCGGCTTTCTTCGGCGAAGAAGTTGATGCCGACGGCTTGTCTGTTTTGTCCGAACCGTCGCCCACCACGGATATGACGCCTCGGGATGACCGAATGTCGTCCTCGGTTAAGACAACGGCAGCCTTCTTGTCCGCCCTGTTTCGTTTTGCCAATTCACCCAGGGATTGCGGTTCTGACTGCCCTGAACACACTCCGCCTGCGATCATCAGAAGCAGCGCTGTGGTGAGAAAGTTTTTCAAGGGCCTGCCCTCAATACATGATTTCATGGGTTGCCAGCAGCTTCGGAGGCCCCGGAGGCGCAGCCTGCTTGAGCGCACAGGTATCATAATGGAAGACGAAGCTGCCGCCCACTTTGTCACCTAGGGGAATGGCCTGGGCATTGACGTCCTCCCCGGCCAGGAGCGCGCCATACAGGTTCACGGCTTGCGACGCGCCGCCGGTGAAGTTGATCTGTCCCCGAACCAGAATCAAGCCATACCATGACAGACCGCCGTTGACGTTCAGATCGCCGTCAATGATCAAGATGCCGGACCCGGTCACGTCTGCACGGAGGCTGACGCTCCCTGGAACATAGGTCGTTTGAGGATCGTTGTTGGTCGGATTGTCCGGCAACCCCGTGGGATAATTCCCGAAAGCTTGGGCGCCACTCTTGCCGGTAATATTGCTGCAATTGGCATAAACGGCCGGTTTGGCGTCGAAATTCGGCGTGCCAGAACAGCTAGTAACCTTGCTGGGCGCCTGGGCGACATTTACCGGTCCGGCGTTGACGAGGTTGCTAATGATTTTGGGAACATCATACGGCCAGGGATCGAGGTGTTCCGTGGGTGATGGCTCCCCTGAGGTCAGGGTCGGGTTGCCGTTCGTACTAATAGCCCCGGCGCTAGCTATAGCAAAGGCGCTGTTGTTGCAGGGCACTCCCGGCACCCTCGGCGCGCCAGTCGAAGTGCACGTGCAGTTATCATAGCCGTCCACTGTCAAACTGCTGCCCACGGTGGTGATGGGGGCTTCCGCCGTGATTGGGGCCGGAGGATAGATCGGCGGCGTGAAGGCCACCTCCATCTGCGTCATGCGTCTTGAGCCTCCCGGGCTAATCGCCAGCGAGGTCAGCAACCATACCGGGTTAGCCTGATTCATCGTATTGGCCGCGCTATACGCTGCGCAGCTTGTGCCTGCCACCATCACCACTTCTTGATTTCCGTTCCAGCAGACCTGGTTACCGGCTGTGGGGCCGGTGGCCAGCGACCCGTCCACAGTCGTGAGCGGATTCATCAGTCCCATGAGGTTCTGCTTATTCGTGATTCTCACCCATTTGAAGGGCAGGGCACTAGTCGTCCCGCTGTTCGGTATATCACCGGCATTCACGGCCGCCGCTTGGTAATAAATTGATGCGGGGTCCATAAGCTCTGTTGGGCCCGTTCCGCATGGAGCGCCGGCGGTGCCCGCGGACAAGCCGAGAGTGCTGGCGCCCACACCTCCGTACTGCTCATGGCATAGCTCGTCATCCAACGCAGGCTTGACCGTGGGATCGATGACCTCGGCGCCAGTGGGGTTAACTGCATAGATGACGCCAGTGTTTGCGCCGACGACAGGCATGGTCAAACCGGCAACCTGGGCCTGGAAGATCGCATTGGTCCACAACATAGTGCGCACGTTCTCCAGCCCGGCGCGAGAGGCAAAGTAGGCCCTTTGCGAATCTTTGTAGTTCCTATTGGCGCTGTTCTCGGTCGTGGCCATGGCCATGAATGCCATGCCGATGATCGCCAGCACGAACACGGCGAGAAGGGCCATAATCATGGCGACCCCGCGCTGCTGTTTCCGTCGATTCTGCTTCTCCGAGTTCATGGTGTGCTCCTAATCGTTGTTTGGCAGTCTAGCCATGCCGGTCATTGTGATCTGGATCGGCGTGCGATTGTTGGCCTCGAGGCCGCCCTGCACGGTGAAGGTGATGCGAACGCTCCGGATGTTAGCTGCCACCAGGGTCGGCAACCCGTTGACGTCATAGCCAGTAAAGATCCCCGCGGCCCCCGGGGGTTGCACGTTCTCCACCGCCGTGAAGGCCGCGCCCGCGCCAACTGTCCTTCGCAGACAAGTACAAGCAGCGTTGTAATCGTAGATTACCGTCTGCTTGCCGGTCCCATCCAGGTCCCCGTCCATGGTCAAACTATTTCCATCTGGTTGGAACGCGGTGAGGCCCTGGGCCGCGAGCCCCGCATTGGCCGGCCCCAGGCTGTTTGCGCTTGGAAATCCCGCCTGATGCAAGTCGCGCGTGAACTGGTCGATAAACTCGCGTTGCTGCTGGGTGAAATCCACCTTCTGGTCTTCCACGCGGTAATAGCCCTGCGCTTTGTTAATCGCGCTGAAAATCCCGACCATCAGAATCGTGAGGACCAGCAAAGCCACCATGGTTTCGATGAGCGTGAACCCGGCCGTGCGCTTTCCGCGTTTTGCTACGCTGTTCATAGAGAGCCTCACATGCCCACCACGGTCCGCAGCGTGACCGGCGCCGAGTAGCGAATAGCGCCGCCGCTCACAGTTGCAGCCTGAAGCGCTGCGACCGTCACCAGTTTTCCCCAGGTATTCCCCTTCGCATCCACGAATCCGGCGGTGTCGATTCTCCAGCGGACGTCATAGGTGATCTGTAATCCACCCGGGGCGCACATGACGTAGTCTGCCTGGTAACCAGGGACTATGGCCTGCGTAAAATCGATGTCTCCCGGGTTGACCCCCGGTACACCGGGCGCAGGGCCCCAAACGGGCGCGCCGCCCACAGCGGTATTGATTAGTAGATTATTGACCAACCTGCAGTCGGTAATGTTAAGGGTGGGACCGGTATTTGGTCGCACTGAAGCGATGTCCTCCATAAACGTCTGCGCGACGTTGGCCGAGGTGGTATCCATGCGCATGCTGCTGTTGCGCCCTATTCCGATCGCAACCATTGCCAGGCCGCCGATCATGGCGATCGAGATCACTCCCAGGGCAATGATCATCTCAACCATCGAAAATCCTTCGCTGCTTCTGGTCTTGCGAATTCGACTCACTTGTTTGCTCATAGCGCCGCCTATTGCCAGCTTGTAGCTGATGTCATCCGCCAACTCCTGATACGCCCTGCGGGCGTGACCGTGATAGCCTCCCAGGCCCCGGTTGAACCGCTCTGCATGAACCACTCGAAGCCGGTGCCCGGTGGTGCGCACACCCAGGGGCTCACCGTCGACACGCAGGGCATTCCCCGGGCATTAAAACCAATCACACCGCCGACTTGCGGTGCCGCGCCCACAACGGCATCGAGCGTTGCGGTATTCGGCGCGGCTGCCGCTTGGAAGGCGACATTGCTCGCGGTTATGGCAGTGGGATCGCCAGGGGGAACCGTAAGAGGGAGAAACCTGCCTGCCGGCACGGCGCAAATGATGTTAGGCGCGCCGCATCCGTTGTACTGCACATAATAGGGCTGGTTCGACTGAACAGCGGCCATTCGTGCCTGCTGCAGCACGGAGGCAACGCCCTGCCCGCTGGCATGCAGCCGATAATTGTCTACCACCTGTTTCACACTAGGAGCCGCCATTGCGGTCACAATCAAGATGATGGCCACAACGATCACCAACTCCACCATGGAAAACCCGGATTCGCGTTTCTTCATGACCAAAACTCGATTTCCTCGTCCCTGAAAACCCAGGTGTTTCATCTAGCTATCGAACCTGGCCTATCCCCTGCGGCTTTGAGAATCATCCCGGCGGTTGTCAGGATACAGAGCTGGATTGTACTTCCTGGAAGTAAGTCTGAAAGGTAACCGAAGTACCATCCCGCGACCCGGCGCATGCTCATAATTTGCCGATAGGTTGGCAGCACAATTGCTCTATTATCCTGCTGGAAAATGCTTAAACATTGATCCCAAAGAAGATAGGGGCGGGTCTCGGCCGAGGCTCCGGCACTAATTCGGGTATGGAGTTGGCCCAGCCTTGGAGCTAGCTCAGCCTTCGAGGCGGTATGATCGGCCCTCCTCAGGCATTTCGATTGTGGTCAGGTGCCCACATTCTTTCTTTCTAACCCAACCTGACTGCCAGCTGATTTATTCTCGCCCGTTTGCGCCATCAGCGTGGCCGCCAGCACCGCCACAATGCCGATCACCTGCAAGCCGCGCACGCTCTCGCCCACAAAAACCGCTGCCAACAGAATGGCAAATACCGGTTCCAGACAGCTGGCGACCACGGCACGGGTTGGGTCCAGGTACTTCAGGCCGTTGAAGTAGAAGATATAGGGCAGGAGCATGGAAAGGCAGGCAAACAGGAAGAGGAATTCCCACTGTGCGGCGTTGTAATGCGCCGCCAGCAAACGCCAGGGCGGGTTCAGGATGATCCAGAGGACCGCCGCGCTAAGCAGCGCGTAGAGCATCACTTTTAACGGGTGGTTGCGCTGCACCAACCCCGGGGCGAGGCCAGCAGGGCCGACGCGGCGCCGGCGTACGTCAGCCTGCCGTGGGACTGGAAGAGCCCGATGCTCAAAGCGATCCCGGCAAGCGCGAGCGCCACAGCGCCGACGCGGCGCAAAGTGGGCCGCTCGCGTCGGCGCAGGACCATGTACAGCAGCACCCAAACCGGCGCGGTGTATTGCAGCGTGATAGCGACGGCCACCGTGGTTTTCCGGATGGCGTAGTAATAGAAGAAGTTCGACGCGGCCGTACCCAGGGTCCCCGCGAGCGCACACAAAAGCAAGTCGCGCGGGCCGATTCTGAAGAACCGGGGGCCGTACCGGAGGAAAAGAAAAACCGATAGCGCCAGGACGGTAAAGGTGGTCCGGGCCTGCGTAAGAAGGAGCGGAGAAATCAAGGCGGGACCGGAGAACAGCTTGCCGTTGAAG
>WNFJ01645927.1_pt1 | contig 15320 bp, 14 predicted proteins | sample 5400461 | NCBI WGS metagenome assembly WNFJ01 (sample SAMN13153349, study PRJNA577476) | soil metagenome | isolation source: 115 cm saprolite on Douglas fir-dominated hillslope | place: USA:California | collected 2013-09-17 | reverse complement strand
GCGAGCGCCATCCCGGCATTGACGATCGCCTCCAGCGAGAGGAGCAGGGTGAGGCCCAGCGCGAGGTAGCAGCCGAAGGCGTCGGACGCCGCGTGCGCCGCTTTGAGCCCGCGCCAGACGATGATGGCGAAGAGGACCAGGACGGCAGCGACGCCGACGAAGCCCAACTCCTCGCCCACGATGCTGAGGATGAAATCCGTATGGGCGGCGGGCAGGAAGAAGAGCTTCTGGTGGCTCTCGCCGAGCCCGACGCCGAGCGATCCGCCCGCGCCGAAACCCAGCAGCGACTCGATGGTCTGGTAGCCGTGGCCCCGCGGGTCCTTCCACGGATCGAGGAAGGTGAGCACGCGCTGGAGGCGGTACGGCGACCGCCAGATCAGGATGGCAGCGATGGGCGCCAGCGCGCCGACGACGCCGAAGAGCCAGGTGGCGCGGGCGCCGGCGACGAAGAGCAGCGCAAAGGTGAGCACGGAGAGGACGATGGCGGTGCCGAAGTCGGGCTCGAGCAGGAGCGGCACCGCGAAGAGCCCCAGCATGATCAGGTGTGGAAGGAAGCCGATGGAGAAGATGCGGATGCGCTCCTGCTTCTTCGAGAGCGACCGCGCCAGCCAGAGGACCAGCGAGAGCTTGGCGATCTCGCTGGGCTGGAAGGTGATGGGCCCGAGCTTCATCCACCGCTGCGCGCCGCCCGCCGCGTGGCCGAGGCCGGGAACGCGCACCAGCACGAGGAGCAGCAGCGAGACGGCGAGCAGCGGCACCGCCAGCGCCTCGAAGCGGCGATAGCCGATCTTCATGGCGGCGAGCAGCGCGGCCAGCCCGAGCCCGGCGCCCAGCGCCTGCCGCTTGAAGAACCAGAGCCCGTCGCCCAGCCGCGCGCCGGCGTAGACCGCGCTGGCGCTGTAGACCATCACCACGCCGAAGGTGAGGAGCAGGAGCACGGCGGAGAGCAGCACCGGGTCGTAGCGGAGTGCCGGCCGCATCGACTCCGCGCGCTGCTGGGAGACGCGGGCTCCTGCCACCGGACTGCGCGCGACGGCGCTGGTGCTCATGCGAGCCTCCGCACCAGCGCCTTGAATTGATCGCCGCGGTCTTCGAAGTTCTTGAATTGATCGTACGAGGCGCAGGCGGGCGAGAGGAGCACGGTGTCGCCGGGGCGGGCCAGCTCGCGCGCCTTTGCCACGGCCGTCACCAGGTCGCCGCAGGGGAACAGCTTCGCCGCGTCCCCGAGCTCGGCGCCGATCTTCTCCGCATCCTCGCCGATGGTGAGGAGGGCAGCGACCCGCTTCCGGATCAGCTCGCGCAGCGGCGCGTAGGGCGCGCCCTTCCCCCTGCCGCCGAGGATGAGGACGACGCCGTGCTCGAAGGCCGTGAGCGACTTCTCCACGCTGTCGACGTTGGTCGCCTTGGAGTCGTTGATCCACTCGACGCCGTCGAGCGTCCGCACCGGCTCGAGGCGGTGCGGCAAACCCGGATAGCCGTCGAGCCCCTTCTGCAGCGCATCCGCCCCGACGCCGAGGTGGCGGGCGAGGAGGCAGGCGGCGAGCGCGTTCTCCACGTTGTGCGCGCCCCGCAGCGTGGCCGCGCGCAATTCGAGGAGCGCGCTGCCGACGCGGATCTTGCTCCGGGTGAGCCGCGCGCCGTCGGCTTCGGACGGCCCGCGCGGATCGAAGGTGCGCCGCCGCACGCCGGAGTTGGTGTGCATGGCGGCGACGCGGGCGTCGGCGAGGTTGACGACCGCGGAGTCGCCCCGGCGCTGGTTCTCGAAGATGCGCTGCTTGGCTGCGGCGTAAGCGTCGAGCGACGGGTAGCGGTCCAGGTGATCGGGCGTGACGTTGAGCACGGTGGCCGCCGCGCAGCGCAGCGACTCGATGCTCTCCAGCTGGTAGCTCGACAGCTCGCAGACGGTCGCGTCCAGCGCGCCGCCCTGAAGGACGCGGTTGGAGAGCGCGGTGCCCAGGTTTCCGCCCACGAAGACGCGCAGCCCCGCGGTCGCGAGGATGTGACCGCAGAGCGCGGTGGTGGTGCTCTTGCCGTTGGTGCCGGTGATGCCGAGGATGGGCTCCTCGATGAAGCGCGAGGCCAGCTCCACCTCGCCGATGATTTGCAAACCGCGCGCCCGCGCCTCGGTGAAGATGCTCGACGAGAGCGGCACGCCCGGGCTCACCACCACCAAATCGACGCCGCGCAGCGCCTCCGGCTCCACGCGCCGCACCTCGAAGTCGGCCGCCACATCCTTGTCGTCGGCGCCCACCACCGTGGCGCCGCGCGCGCGCAACAGCTGCGCCGCCGCGGTGCCGCTCTTCCCCAGGCCCACCACCAGGGCATGTCGGCCTTGGAGCTTCATCGCAGCTTGAGGGACGCGAGCGCGGTCAGCGCCAGGACGATGGAGACGATCCAGAAGCGCACGATGATCTTCGGCTCCGCCCAGCCCTGCAGCTCGAAGTGGTGGTGGATGGGCGCCATGCGGAAGATGCGCCGGCCGGTGCGCTTGAACCAGAAGACCTGCAGCATCACCGAGAGGATCTCGGCGAAGAAGACGCCGTGGATGATGGCGCTGTCCACCTCGTTCTTGGTGAGGACAGCCAGCGCCCCGAGGCCGCCGCCCAGCGCCAGCGAACCGACGTCGCCCATGAAGACGCTGGCCGGATAGGTGTTGAACCAGAGGAAGCTGATGCCGGCCCCGGCCATCGAAGCGCAGAAGACCGCCAGCTCGGCGGAGCCTTGAATGTGCGGGATCAGCAAGTAGTCGGCGATGTTCAAGCCCTTGATCACCGCGCCCGCGAGGTACGCCAGCACCATGAAGGTGACCGCGCTGACGATGGTGGGGCCGATGGCGAGCCCGTCGAGCCCGTCGGTCAGGTTGACCGCGTTGGAGGTGCCGACGATGACGATGAAGGCGAAGGGCAGGTAGATGAACCAGGGCAGGCGCGGGTTGAAGGTCTTCACCTTGACGAAGGGGATGGCGAGCCGCGTATCGAGGGTCAGCGTGCCGGTCTTCCAGTCGACGAAGAAGACGCAGATGACGGCGATGAAGATCAACGTCTGCCAGAGGAGCTTCTGTTTTCCCGGCAGGCCCTTCGAATTCTTCCTGGAAAACTTGAGCCAGTCGTCGGCGAAGCCGATGGCGCCGAAGCCGAGGGTGAAGATGAGCGCGGCCCAGACCATGCGGTTGGTCAGGTCGGCGAAGAGCAGCGTGCCGAAGAGCGTCGCCCAGAGGATGAGGCCACCGCCCATCGAGGGCGTGCCCTGCTTCGTCTGGTGGGCTTCAGGCGTGTCCTCGCGCACGCTGCTCGTTCCGTGCTGCAGCCTTCGCAGCGCCTCGATGTAGCTGGGACCGAGGAGCAGGCCGACCACCAGCGCGCAGAGCCCCGCCATGAGCATGCGGAAGCTCGGGTAGCGCAGCACGTTGAAGAGCGGGATGCGGTCGGAGAAGGGGAAGAGGAGGTTGTAGAGCATCAGTGCCCTCCTTTCGATGCTCCGCCCTGCGGGCTCTGCCCGTCGCCGGCAAGGCCGGCTCCTCCTTTGGATGCTTCGCCCTGCGGGCTCTGCCCGTCACCGGCAAAGCCGGCTCCTCCTGCGCCCGTGAGCGCATCGCTGACCCGCTCCATCCTCATGCCGCGCGAGCCCTTCACCAGCACCACGTCCTCCGGCCGCGCGCGCGACTGCACCAGCCGCACCGCCTCCAGCGGGTCGCCGTCGACGTACTCGATGGAATCGGCGGAGAGCCCCGCCTCCTGCGCGCCCTCTCCCAGCGCCCGGGCGCGCGCCCCGAAGCAGACCAGCAGCGACAGCCCCGCGCCGGCGGCGAAGCGGCCCACGTCGCGGTGCAGATCCAGCTCGGTGGGACCCAGCTCCAGCATGTCTCCCAGAACCGCGATGGCGCGCCCCTTGTTTTGTACTAAGTGTGTCAGCGTCAGGAGCGCGGCCTTGGTGCTCGAGGGGTTGGCGTTGTAGCAGTCGTCGATGAGGAGCGCTCCGTTCTGCATCCGCTCGGGGCGCATGCGGCGGCCCGGCGTGGTGGCGTTGGCGAGGCCGCCCAGGATGATGTCCGCGTCCAGGCCCAGCGCGAGGCCCACCGCGGCGGCGGCGGCTGCGTTGCTGCCGTTGTGCGTGCCGATCAATTTCAGCTCGACCGCGCGGCGGGCGCCCGAGAACTCCAGCTCGACGCGCAGCCCGAGGCCCTGGTGGTGGGCGGAGATGAGGCGCACGTCCGCGCCGTACGACGCGCCGAAGGAAACGAGCTTGCGCCGCGAGAGCCGCGCCTGCTGCAGGACGCGCGCGTCGTCCGCGTTGGCGACCGCGATCGCCTTGTCGCGCAGCGCGTGGAACAACTCGCCCTTGGCGTGCGCCACCCCGTCGAGCGAACCGCAGCCTTCGAGGTGCACCGGCCCGACGTTGGTGACCAGGCCCACGTCGGGGTCGGCCATGGCCGCGAGCCGCGCGATCTCGCCGAGGTGGTTCATGCCGCACTCGATGGCGGCGTAGCGGTGCTCGGGGCCGAGGCGCAGGAGCGTCTGCGGGACGCCGATCTCGTTGTTCAGGTTGCCCTCGGTCTTCAGGCTCGGGCCGGCGGCAGCGAGCACTTCCGCGATCAGCTCCTTGGTCGAGGTCTTCCCCGTCGAGCCGGTGATGCAGACGACGCGCAGGTCGGGGAGCCTGCGGCGCCAGGCCGCGGCGAGGGCGCCGAAGGCGCGGCCGGTGTCGGGCGCCGAGAGCACCGCGACTCCGGCAGGCGCTTTGGCGACGGCGTCCGAGGGCACCAGCACGCCCGCCGCGCCTCCCTGGATCGCCTGCGCGAGGAAGTCGCTGCCGTCGAAGTTGTCGCCGCGCAGCGCGACGAAGAGCCCCTTGGCCACCGGCTTGCGCGTGTCGGTGAAGACACCTTCGAAGGGCCCGCCCTGCGCGTGCACCTGAGCGCCGGCCGCCCACGCCGCCCCCTCGAGAGTGAAGCGAGCGGTCATTCAGCGCCCCTCCCGCTGCAGTTCGAGGAGGAAGCGGCGCGCCTCGGCCCGGTCGTCGAACGGCCGCTTCTCGGTGCCGACGATCTGGTAGTCCTCATGCCCCTTGCCGGCGATCAGCACCGCGTCTCCCGGCCTCGCGCAGCGCAGCGAAAGCTCGATGGCCTCGCGCCGATCCGGCACGATGCAGTAACCCTCGGCGCCCGCGCGCGCGTGCCGCGGAGCGAGGGCGCGCTTGCCGCCGGCGGCCAGGCCCGGCTCGATCTCCGCGAGGATGGCGAGCGGGTCCTCGGTGCGCGGGTTGTCGCTGGTGGCGATGGTGAGGTTCGCGCGCGCGGCGGCAGCCGCACCCATCAGCGGGCGCTTGCCGCGGTCGCGATCGCCGCCGCAGCCGAAGACGCAGACGATGCGCGGCGCGGGTCCCGCGGCGCCGCGCACCGCGTCCAGCACGCGGGCCAGCGCGTCGTCCGAGTGCGCGTAGTCGACCAGCACCACGCGCCCCGCCGGATCCTGCACGCGCTCGAGCCGCCCCGGCGCGCCGCGCGCCTCGGGCACGACGCGCACGATCTCGCCCAGCGGCACGCCCGACCCGAGCAAGAGGCCGATGGCGGCGAGGAGATTTTCGGCGTTGTGAGCTCCCAACAGCGGGCTCTCGACGTCGGCGAGCTGCGCGGGCAGCGGCGGGGCGGTGCGGAGGCGGAAGCGCAACCCGCCCAGGGTGCTGCGCAGCTGCTCGGCGATCAGCGCCGCGCCGGCAGCTCCGCGCAGCGTGAAGCCCAGCGCGTCGGGGACTTCGCGGGCGAGAGCGGCGACGCGCGGGTCGTCGTAGTTGAGCACCGCCGGCGCGCCGCGGGGGAGCAGCTCGCGGAAGAGCTTCGCCTTGGCGTCGAAGTACGCCTCGAGCGTGCCGTGGTAATCGAGGTGATCGCGCGTGAGATTGGTGAAGGCCGCGCCGGCGAAGGTGCAGCCCGCGGCGCGCTCCTGGGAGAGAGCGTGGCTGGAGACCTCCATCGCCACCACCTGAGCGCCCGCCTCCAGCATCCTGCGGAGCAGCGCCTGCAGGTCGTGCGACTCGGGCGTGGTGTGCGTCGCCGGAAGGCGGCCGCCGGGCCAGCGGCACTCGATGGTCCCGATCAGGCCCGTGCCCAGCCCGCGCGCCGAGGAGAGCTGCTCGAGCAGATATGCGGTGGTGGTCTTTCCATTGGTGCCGGTGATGCCGAAGAGCGAGAGGCGGCGCGACGGCTCGCCGTGGAAGCGCGCCGCCGCCAGCGAAAACGCCTTGCGCGGATTGTCGGCGACCACCACCGGGGCGCCCGCGTCGAGGCCGCGGCCGGCGAGCACCGCCACCGCGCCGCGCCCGACTGCCTGCGCCGCAAATTGCGACCCGTCGGCCTGGACGCCGGGCAGGGCCGCGAACAGCGAGCCGGGAGTGACCCGCCGCGAATCCACCGCGAGGGCGCACACCTCCACAGCGGCCGCATCCTGCGGCACGGTGGCACCCACGTTCGCGAAAAGTTCGCCCAGCTGCACAGGATCCCTCTACGCCGGCTACCCCGGCGGCGCCAGCGTGACCTTCACCCTTGCACCGCGTTTGACAATCGCTCCCGGCCGCGGCGGCGCCTGGCCTCGGGCCTCGTGCTGCGCCGGGCCTCGGGCCTCGGGCCTCGGGCCTCGGGCTGGGAATGCGTCCGACATGTCCGACGTATCATCGCTGTCGCTGGCTGGAAGCCCGATCGCGGAGGTCAAGATGGTCTCGCGCGATTGCTCGGGCATGACGCCGAGCTGGCGGAGCGCTTCGCGGGCGATGGCGCCCCAGGCGGGCGCGGCGACCATGCCGCCCGTCACGTCGGCGCCGATGCCCTTCGGCTCGTCGATGACGACGAGGATGGCGACGCGCGGCGCGTCGGCGGGCACGAAGCCGACGAAGCTGGAGAGGCGCTTGTCGCTGTAGCCGCCGCGGACGGGATCCACCTTCTGCGCGGTGCCGGTCTTGCCGGCGGCGCGGTATTCGGTCAGCGCGGCGCGCGTGCCGGTGCCCTTCGCCACCACTTCCTCGAGCATCGCCGTCACCGTGCGCGCGGCCGAAGGCCCCAGCGCGCGCCGGACTTCCTCGCGCCCGCGCTGCTGCAGCACGGCGCCGTCCGGCGCGACGACTTTCTCGACCAGGTAGGGCCTGAGCAGGACGCCGCCGTTGGCGATCGCCGCCATCGCCACCGCCTCTTGCAGGCCGGTCGCCGACATGCCCTGCCCGAACGCCGTCGTGTCGAGCGCGATCTGCGCCATCTTCTTCGGATCGCCCAACGCCCCGCGCGCCTCGCCAGGCAGCCCGACGCCCGTCTTCTCGCCGAAGCCGAACGCTCTCAGCCCTCGGACGATCCTCTCCTTGCCCAGCCGCTCGCCGATCTTCGCCGCGCAGATGTTCGACGATTCGCGCAGCACGGTGGCGGGCGTCGCCCAGTCCACCGGGTGCGTATCGTGCAGCTTGCGGCCGGCGTGTGCCCAGACTCCGTGCTCGCAATAGAGCAGCTCGTCGGGCCGGAGCACGCCCTCCTCGATGGCGCGCGATCCGATGGTCGGCGCGGTCGCGCCAGACCATCGGATCGCGGCCCGGCTTGTTGGCGTCGAAGGCGGGGTTCGAGGCGAGCGCCAGCACCGCGCCGGACTTCACTTCCAGCACCACCGCCCAGCCGCCGATGGCGCCCGCCGTCTTCACCGCTTTGGCCAGCTCCCTCTCGGTGACGAGCTGGATGGCGCTGTCCAGCGTCAGCGTGACGGTGGCCCCGGTCAGATCGGTCGGATCCGGCACGCCGTGCTCCAGCACCATGTTGCCGCGGGCGTCGCGCGTCGCCTGCACCTGTATGCTCTTGCCGCGCAGCAGCGGCTCCAACTCGCGCTCGAGTCCCTCCTGCCCCGCCTCCTCGCCGACGAAGCCGAGCACGTGCCCAGCCAGCTCGCGCTGCGGATAGAAACGCTTCGGCTCCTTCACCAGCTCGACCCCGTCCAGCGCCAGCGCGCGAACGCGTGCGGCGGCGGGCTCGTCCACCCTGCGCTTCAGCCAGACGAACTTCTTCTCCGGCTGCGAGAGCTTCTCCAGCACCTTGCGCCGCTCCATCTTCAGCGCCGGCGCGAGCAGGTCGGCGGCGTGGTCGCGCGCGCGGGGCGAATCGAAGGCGGAAGGGTCGACGAAGATGGAGTCCACGTCGCGCGTCACCGCCAGGGGCTGGCCGCGGCGATCGAGGATCAGCCCGCGGCGCGGCGCCCACTCCAGCTCGCGCCGCGTCTGATCGCGCTGCAGCCGCGAGAGGCGCGAGCGGTCGAAGAGCTGCACCTTGGCCGCGCGCCCGAGCACGATGCCGAAGAGCGCGACCAGCACGGCGCCCAGCAGGATCGCGCGCACCCGCATCCAGCGTCCGTCCTTCGCAGCTGGAATCGAGCGCGCCATGCGGAGACCTACCGTACCGAAGCGATCATCGAGCTGCGCACCGCGCCGCCGACGAGGACGACGACCCTGTCGATCGCGGGCGCTCCCATCGAGAGGCGCGCGCGCGCCAGCTCCTCGATGCGCTGCGAGCTGCCCAGCTCCGCCGCCTTGATCTGCAGCGCCTCGTGCTCGCGGGCCAGATCGCGGTGCTCGGCCGAGAGGCGCGAGAGCCGGTAGCCCTGCTCGGTGACGCGGGTGCGGACCCCGGCGTGGAGCAGCATCGCCGCGGCCACCAGCATGCAGGCCAGCGCGGTGGCCGCGAAGTTCTTCAGGCCGCGGCGATCGATGCTGCGCCGGATGGCGCTGTCCGGGCTACGCCCGCGACGGGCGGAGGCCGAAGGCCGCGGCGTCGGATGGGACCGATCGGTCATGAGAGCCTCTCGACCGCGCGCAGCCGTGCGCTGCGGGCGCGGGGGTTATTTGCCAGCTCTTCCTCGCCGGCTTGCACCGGCTTCTTGGTCAGCACCTTCCACTGCGCGGTGCGCCCGCAGGCGCAGACCGGAAGCAAGGGCGGGCAGATGCAGCCCGTCGACAGCTTGGCGAAGCCCTGCTTCACCATGCGATCCTCGAGGGAGTGGAAGCTGATCGCCAGGGCGCGTCCGCCGCGCGCGACGATGCGCGGCAGCTGGGAAAGCCAGCCGGCCAGCGCGCCCAGCTCGTCGTTGACGGCGATGCGCAGCGCCTGGAAGGTGCGCGTCGCGGGATGGATGTTCTTCGGCCACGCCTTGCGCGGAATGGCAGCGGCGACGAGCTCCGCCAGCGCCTTGGTATCTGAAAGCTCATGCGCTACGTGCGCCCGGTGGATCTCGCGCGCGATCTTCCGCGCGAACCGCTCTTCGCCAAGCGAATCGAGGATCCGCGCGAGCGCCTTCTCGTCCCACTCGTCGAGCCGCTCCGAGAGCGGCCGTCCGCGCGTTGGATCCATGCGCATGTCGAGCGGCCCTCCCTCGCGGAAGGAGAAGCCGCGCGACGGATCGTCGAGCTGCGGAGAGGAGACGCCGAGGTCCACCAGCGCGCCGTCCACCTCGCCGAGCCCGAGCCCGTCGAGCACCGCGCGCGCGTCGCGGAAGTTCCCGTGCGCGATGACGACGTCGCGCCCCGCCAGCCGCTCGCGCGCCGCCTCGAGCGCCGCCGGATCCTGATCGAGGCCCACCACCCGCGCGCCCGCCTCCAGGAGCGCGAGCGCATGCCCGCCGCCGCCGAGCGTTCCGTCGAGGATCAGCTTCCCCGGCGCCGCGGCGAGCAGCGAGACCGCCTCCTTCCGGAGGACGGTGCGGTGGACGAACTCGCTCATTTGCGCAGCATCCTCACTTTCACCGCCGGCGCCATCGCAAAGGTGGCCTCCTCGACGCTGCGGAAGAGCGCCAGGTCGCCGCCGCCCGCGGCCTTGAGGATGTTGCCGACGTAGGGGTTGCGCACCGCGATCAGCAGATCGCCGCCGCGCGAGAGCAGCTCCTTGCGGCGCGCGACGATCTCCGGGATGCCCGAGTAGTCGAGGTGCGTGACCTCGCGCAGGTCGAGCACGATGCGCCCCGCCTCGGCCGCGGCGCGCCCGATGGTGTAGTCGATGGCCCAGAGGGCCTCGCGTGGCCACGTTCTCTTTCCAGGGAACGCCGAGCGGGCGCGGGCCGGGCGCGGGCTTCAGCGCCAGGACCGCCGTCGAGGGCTCGCTGCGACAGCTGCTTCGGGAAGACTTGTCCGCCATCGAAATCCTCCGCTTGCCTAGAAGAACTCGCTCAGCCGCTTCGCCAGCTCGGGACCCGACTCGCCCGCCCGGGCCTTCTTCTGCACCTCGGCCCACTTCGCCGGGGTCCAGATCTCGATCCGCTCCACCGTCCCCGCCCAGGTGATTTCCTCGACGATGCCCACCGCCTCGCGCAGAGTGGGCGGGATGAGGATGCGGCCGAGCTTGTCGACGGGGCACTCGTGCGCGGGCGCGATGAAGGCGCGGGCGATGCGGCGGATGTCCGGGTCGAACATCGAGCGCGCGGCGACCTTCTCGGCGAACCTGGTCCAGGCGGCGGGCGCGAAGGCGGTCAGGCAGTCGTCGATCAGATCGATGGTGATGAAGAGCTTGTCGGCGCCTTGCGCGGAGAGGATCTCGCGAAACTTCGCGGGGAGGCTGGTGCGCCCCTTGGCGTCGATCGAATGCTGGAAGACGCCGGAGAACATGGCCTGCGATCCTCTCGGTGGCGTGACGATCCACTTCGTGCCACTTTGATCCACCGAGCGCAGCCTGCGGCACGCCTCGTTGCCTGTCAAGCAAGCTCAACCTGAACGGAAAGTCAGCGGATTGCCTAGTGGATCGCGGTTGTCCGACACGCAGGGGCTGGCGTACCCGACAGGAACTTCGGTAGTCAGATGTAGGGGGCTACCTGGGAGAAATTTTGTACAAAATTTCTTCCCGGCCCGGGACCGCTACCGCAACAACCCCTCGATCACTGCCCGCGCGACGTGGTGATACCCGTCGCGCACCTCGGTGAAGATCCGCTCCGCCGCCGCGCGGTCCGACTTCGCGAGCTGCTGGAAGACAGGCCGCAGGTACTTCATGCGCCCGGTCTCCAGCGCGACGCGGCGCGCTCCCTCGATCGCGCCCGGCAGCCCCGCCCGCAGAGCCGCGAGCACGAAGGTGTGGCGCAGCTCGAGGCTCTTGCGCTCCCACAATCCGAAGCGCGCGTCGATCGCCCGCAGCGCCGCGATGGAAGGCGAGGGCGGCAGCGACTGGAGATAGACGAGCAGCTCGGTCGGCGTCAGGTCCAGAGCGGGCAGCGCGCCCGACGCCGCCAGCTTCTGCAGCTCGAGCAGCCGCGCCGACTGGGGCCGCGGCGCATCGGCGGGCAGCCCCGGACCGTCGATGAAGCGCAGCGCGTCCGCCCGCGCGGCAAGCCCGGGCATCCGCTGCTCGAGGAAGTCGAGGAACTGCTGCGTGGTGATGCTCTGGAAGCGGAACTTCGCCATGTACGCGCGCAAGAACCCGTCCCACGCCGCGCGCCCGCTCAGCTCCTCGAGGCGGCGGAGGAGCAGGTAGCCCTTCTCGTACGGCACGTTCGAGTAGGCCTCGTCGGGATCGACGCCCGCGAGCTCGGTGCGCAGCCGCGTCAGCTCCGGCCGCATGGCGAAGCGCTCCAGCGAGACTTCGAGGTCGTGGCGCCCGATGGCGGCGTGCAGCTCGGACTGCTCGCGCCCCGCAAGCTTCTCGAGGATGCGGCGCTCGGCGTAGACGGTGAAGCCTTCGTTGAGCCAGAAGTCGTTGGCCGACGCGTTGGTGACGAGGTTGCCGGTCCAGGCGTGCGCCAGCTCGTGCGCGATGACGTTGACGAGCGATCGATCTCCGGCCAGGAGCGACGGCGTCACGAAGGTGAGCCGCGGGTTCTCCATACCGCCGTAGGGAAACGACGGCGGCATCACCAGCACGTCGTAGCGCTGCCACTCGTAGGGCCCGAAGAGCTGCTCCGCGGCGGCGAGCATGCGCTCCACCTCGGCGAACTCGAAGGCGGCAGCGCCGGCGACCGCGGGCTCGGCCCACACCGCGCAGCGATCCGAGAGCGGGCGGGAGGTCAGGTCGCCCACCGCGAACGCGATCAGGTACGGCGGAATCGGTTGCGGCATCTCGAAGACGTCGGTCGCCAACTCGGGCCCCGCCGCCTCGCGGCCCTTGGCCGCCGCCGCCATCAGCGTGCGCAGCTGCGCCGGGACGGTGAAGCGCGCCGAGCCCACCGTGATGCGCACGCGCGGCGTGTCCTGCAGCGGAATCACCGAGCGCGCGTGGATGGGCTGGCACTGCGGGAAGAGGAACGGCTGGGCGCCGCCCGCCGTCTGCGCAGCTGAGAGCCACTGCAGCGCCGTCGCCTGCGGCGAAGTCAGGTAGCGGATGCGCACTCCCGAGGACGCCTGCGGCAGCTCGATGCGCAGCCGCGCGCCGAGGATGGGCTCGGGCGCGGCGAGCGTAAACGCGAGCGGCGCGCCGTCGAGCGCGGCCACCGATTCGATCTTCAAATCGCGCGTATCGAGATCGAGCGGCCCCGCGCCGGAGGCATCGAAGCGCAGCGCCACCTCGCCCGCGATCGTGCGCGTCTCGAAGTCGACGCGCAGATCCAGCTCGATGCTCCTGGTCTGCGGCTGGTTGGTGTCGGCGTAGCTGTGGGGGTCGAGGCGCGCCATGGGGAATCACTTACCCCGGCGCGCCCCCCTCCGCTACGAGCGCCTGCGCGCGTCGGCGAGCCAGTGGATCAGCCGGATCACTTCGCCGCAGTCGGCCACCTGCCAGCGCGCGTTGGTGCCCGATCGCGGCGGCGGTCCGACATGCACGGTGATGCCGCTGCGCCCGTTCAGGGTGTCGAAGATCTCCTCGTCCGCCTCGCCCGCGCCGACGTAGACCGGCAGCGCGCCGCGCAGCCCCACCAGAAGACCGAGCACGGCCTTCCACGCGCCCGCGCCTTCGGGCAGCGCCTCGAGCGAGTCGACTCCGCGCCGCAGCTGCAGTCCCTCGCACGCGACCAGCTTGCCGAACTGCTCGGCTGCCTCCACCTGCACGGGCGGCTCGGCGTTGCGCAGGTGCAGCACCAGCGCCCAGGTCCGGTCCTCGAGCGTGATCCCCAATTCTTGAAGAACCGGCACCCGCGAGCAGGCGCGCCGCAGCTTCGCGATCGCCGTTTCGGCCAGCTCGAGATCCGGCTCGGTGACCATGCGCAACCCGTTGCAGGCGACGTCGGCGCCATGCACGCCCACGTATCCCAGCCGCTGCAGACGCAGCCGGCGCTGCAGCGTCTCGACCTTGCGCCCCGAGACCACCGCGCCGCGTGTTTCGGGCGCCGCGCAGAGGCGGATCAGCGCCGCCCGCGTCGCCGGGTTGGTCCGTAGATGTCCGTGCGACGCCCGCTGCGACAGCGCCGTGTCGAAAGAGAAGAAACCGTACAATGCGGTCGCCTCGCCGATGCGCTCCTGCAAATTGTCTGCTTCCGACCACAGTGGTCGGACAACCCCCGCCCGCCCTGGCTCCGTGTTGCGCACTCGCCGCCCCCCTCGCCTTTGTGAGGCCCCGCACACGAACATGTGCACGAAGGTAGGAGGAGGCGAGGTCGTGCTCTTCAACAGCGGGCGGGCAGCCAGCCGCTTCGGCGACGGCGGGCACCATCGTCGATCGCTTCAAGCGCGCACGCGGATGGCGCAGGCGCTCTTCACGCTGCAGGGGGACCTATCGCTTTGCCAGCCTCCGCAGCTTGCCGCGCAGGCTATCGTCGATGGCATCGAGCGCGAGGCGCTCCTGCTCGGCGTATGCCTTTTCGGGCGAAGCCTGCGCCGCTGCGCGCAGCGCTACCGAGCGGGCGGCGAGCGAGAAGAGGCAGATGAGTACGGAGGCGATCGCGGCCAGCGTCAGCTTCATGACGATTTCACTCCTGTCGGGACGCCTTTTCATGGCGTCCTCCGCGACGTTCGCACCACGGCGCGTTCCGTCAATTTTCCGAATGCCTTCTTGCGCGCTTGCTCGGCGTGCGGTAGGCGAGAAACCGCATGCCACAGAAATCCCAGGAGCCCGTGATCGGCGACGGCACGCTGCACGTCGGCGATCGCGTCGTCTATCCCAACCAGGGCATCTGCAGGATCACCGGCGTCTCTACCAAGCAGATCGCTGGGCAGAGCTGGGAAGTGGTCACCCTCTCGCGCGAGGAGGACGGCGCGACGGTGATGGTCCCGCGCGCCAAGGTGATGGGCATCGGCCTGCGCAAGGTGGCCGACGTCGCCGCCATCGACAAGGTGTTCGACGAGCTGGCGTCGCCGACGAACGATCCGCAGCTCGACTGGAAGGTGCGCCACCGCGAGAATGCCGACCGCATGTCCGGCGGCGGGCTCTTCGGCACCGTCGAGGTGCTGCGCAGCCTGCACACCTTGAGCCGCGTGCGCCCGCTGCCGCCCAAGGAGCGCGAGCTGTACGACAACGCGCGCCACCTGCTCGTCGGCGAGATCGCGGCGGCGATGAACATTCCGCTGCACGTCGCCGAGGACAACCTCGACTACGCCCTCTGGCCGCCGCCGGGGATGAAGCGCAAGGGTCACCCGCTGCCGCCCGCGACGCTGGGGCCCCCGACGCCGCCGATGCGCGCGGCCGGGGCCGACGACGATCTGGGCTTCGAGGACGACGAGGCGGAGGAAGAGCCGGCCGCTGCGGCGCCCGCTGTGGCGGCGATCGACGACGACGAAGCGGAGGTGCCGGAACCGAAGCCCGCGCTCAAGGCCGCGCCGAAGAAGGCGCCCGCCGAGGAGAAGCGATCCGCTCCGGCCGTTGCGAAGCCTTTGGCGCACGCCGCCGAGAAACCCGCGCACGCCGAGAAGCCCGTGCACGCCGAGAAATCCGCGCCTGCCAAGAAGGCGGCGCCTGCCGCTGCCGCCAAGAAGGCGTCTGCGGCCGCGGCGAAGAAGTCCGCGCCGAAGAAACCGGCTCACGCTGCGAAGAAGCCTGCGCACGCCGCCGCGAAGAAGCCCGCAGCGAAGGCGAAGGCCAAGGGGAAGAAATGATCCGCATCGTGACGCTGTCGGAGTTCCCGCCCGACGTGATCGACTTCGTCTCGCGCCGCATCCACGCAGCCTACGGCATGGGCTGCGAGCTGGAGGGCGAGGGCGAAGTGCCGCGCGGCGCGCTCGACGACGAGCAGTCCACCTACGACGCGGTGAAGATCGTCGACGAGATGGACGACGACGTGACCCTCTACGCCGACGACAAGATCATCTACCTGACCAAGGAGCCGCTCTCCGCGCCGCCGGGCCCCATGGGCGTGGGTCCGGTCGACGGATATGCGCAGTACGGAGGCGGCAAGGCGGTCGCCACCGCGCACGGGCTCGGCGAGAAGGGCCTGCCGCCGCTCGAGGTCGGGCTCGCCAAGCGC
>WNFJ01481984.1_pt3 | contig 15322 bp, 16 predicted proteins | sample 5400461 | NCBI WGS metagenome assembly WNFJ01 (sample SAMN13153349, study PRJNA577476) | soil metagenome | isolation source: 115 cm saprolite on Douglas fir-dominated hillslope | place: USA:California | collected 2013-09-17 | reverse complement strand
CTGGTTGCACGGGGACGAGCGCGGCTCGATCGATCGTTTCCACAATCGTTACAAGTCTCCTTACATTGATCCGAACGAGAGATGGCATCGGCACAACGCGCAAGTGCTCAAGGACGAACCGGTCGCGTTGGACGCGTCGCAACGCCAGTCAGTTGAGGCTGCGATCCGCGAGACTTGTACCTTTCGCCGGTGGGACCTGTACGCAGTTAACATCCCGGACGAACCATATCCACGCGGTCGTCTCAATTGGGCCAATAAAGCCTGAGCGCGCACTCACTGCGTTCAAAGCAAACTCCACCAGACAAATGCGGCAGGATGGTTGTTGGCGACACGAATTTAGTCCCTGGGCCGAAAAGGGCAGCAAGCGATACTTGTGGAATGAACGCAGCGTGGCGCGCGCGATCGAGTACGTCCTGTATGGGCAAGGCGACGAGTTGCCGGACTTTGACAAGGACTGAGCCAAGTCAGTACCGAGAGCGGTAGCGACCGGGTCTCAACCAACGACGCGGTCGACATCGCGAGCACAAGACCCGGTCGCTACCGCTCGCGGTACTGACTCGATCGCTCTGACCTCATAGATCACCCGGTCGCTACCGCTCGCGGTACTGACCATGGATTGCCGCTCGCATCTCGCGCACGGCATGATCCAATCCCACGAATACCGAACGCGCTACTATGTTGTGGCCAATATTGAATTCGGTGATCTCGCCGATGCGGGCGACCGCGCCTACGTTGCGATACGTGAGTCCGTGTCCAGCCGCGACGTGCAAGCCGTACTGGGCGGCGAGCGCTGCGGCTTCGCGCAAGCGTCTTAGTTCCTGGTTCACGTGCACGGCGCCTTCGCCGTGTATGCCGCGGCCTCCCAGTGTCGCTTCCGCATAAGCGGCGGTGCACAATTCAACCTGCTGAGCGTTGACTTCATGCGCGGCTTCGATCTGGTGTGGGTCGGGATCGATGAAGAGACTCGCCATTATCCCTGATTCGCGCAACCTATTGACGGCAGCGCGCACAATGGCGATGTTGGCGCGCACGTTCAATCCGCCTTCAGTTGTTATTTCCCCACGATTCTCAGGCACCAGTGAAACTGCATCGGGAGAAACCTCAATCGCGATCTTCATCATCTCTTCGGTCGCGGCCATCTCGACGTTCAGATAAGTAGTTACCGCTTCGCGCAACAGTCGCAAGTCGGCATCCTGAATGTGACGCCGGTCGCCGCGCAGGTGAATCGTGATGCCGTCGGCGCCGGCCTGCTCGCAGATCATCGCCGCCGCGACGACGCTCGGCTCAGGCGCGCGTCGCGCCTGGCGCACAGTCGCGACGTGATCGATGTTGACGTTCAATCTTGCGGTCATAGTTTCTTAAAATCACTCCTAAAACGTGGCGAATCGTTTGAGATGAGAATGCCAGTCGAACCACTGTCAAAACACGCTCGACGCAGGGCGAAGATGCTTTTGCTCGACCATCGCCGCCGTGCGCGCAGCGCTAATTGCCTCGCTGTAAGTGCCGCGATCGACTTGGCGGCGAATCCGTCGCACTTCATCAATCATCCGCAGGCTGTCGCGCGAGTAATTGCCTGAAGCGTCCAACGGCCCCCCAGCACTGTGGTCCCAACGCACGGGAATTTCGCGCAGACGCAACTTTGCCAGATGCGCCAGGTAAATCAATTCGACGTCAAAGCCAAAGCGATCAATCTGCGCCGCTTCAAGCAACGGCCGGCACACATTCATGCGGAACGCCTTGAAACCGCACTGCGTGTCCCAGAACGGCAGGGCGGTGGCCACGCGCACGATCAGATTGAACACCCGGCCTCCCTGTTCGCGGCGCCAGGGTTGATGCACTCCGATCAGACTGCGATCCAAGGCCCGCGATCCGAAGGTCAGGTCACAGTCCCCTTCTCTAATTGGCTTTATCAGCTTAGGAGTCTCGGTAATCGGCGTCGAAAGATCCGCATCGGAGAACAGGGCGATGTTCGCCGCGGCGGCCAGCAGCCCGATGCGGGCAGCGTAACCCTTGCCGCGATTCTTTTCGTAATGAATAACACGTGCGGCGACCGAACCAGCGTCGGCCAAACTCTCTTCCGCCACGGAGGCAGTCTCGTCCTCTGAACCGTCGTCGACGACGATTAACTCACTGGGCTCGCGCGTTTGATTTAGATAGGACAGGATTGTTCGCAGAGACTTTCCCAGGCGCGCGGCTTCGTTGTAAGCGGGCACGACGATGGACAGTTTTGGCGGCATCGTTTAATCGGCCCATTGTAGCGCAAGCTGCCAGCTTGCGTCCTTGTCACGCATTCGGCGGTCGCGCCTGGCTGTGTTATATTTAGAATTTCGAACATGGGCGCTCAAAGTTGACGCCTCTCATTCATGAATCGTAAATTCTGGATCGTAGCTGGGTTGGTGATCGTCACGGCAAGCGTGGCCGGAGGTTTTCGCACGCGCGCGACTCGTCACCGGATTCCCAGCGCCGGTTCGAACGCCGCGATCTCGGCCGCTGAGAAATTTGAAGCCGATAGGATCGAGAACGACTATCGCGAGGCCATCTCGACTGTGGAAGAGAATTATGCCGGCGAGGTTGATTACGAAAAAGCCACCCAGGCGGCGATTCAGGGAATGCTCTTCACGCTCGATCCGCATTCGGTTTTCTTTCCCACGGTTGAATTCAAGAAGCTGAAGGAAGATCAGGCCTCGAGCTTCTACGGCATCGGCGTCCAGATCAACCGTCATGACGATGGCGTATACGTTCAGTCGGTCGTAGAAGGCACGCCGGCAGCGCGCGCAGGTTTGCGGTACGGCGATCGCATAGTCGAGGTTGATGGCAAGGACGCCCGCGATTGGACCAGCGACGAGGTCTCGAAGAACGTCCGCGGCGAGCGCGGCAAAGATGTGCGATTGAAGGTTGAGCGCGCGGGCGAGGAAGCCGCGATTAATTTCAAGATCGTGCGCGACGCGGTGCCGCTGCCCTCGATTCGCAACGCTTTCATGATTAGTCCCGGTACTGGTTTCGTTGTTTTGTTGAGCGGATTTCAACACACTACTGACGATGAATTGCGCGAATCGATTGCCAACCTCAAGAAGGATGGTGGCATGCGTCAGCTCATCCTCGATCTGCGAAACAATCCCGGCGGATTACTGGATCAGGCGATCGACGTGGCCAGCGAATTTCTTCCCCGCGAGAAAGTGATCGTGTCCGTCAAAGGGCGCAGCGAATATCACGAGGCGGCGGTTTATAAATCGAATGGCAGCGATCCGGAAGACTTGCCACTCGTGGTCTTAATCAATCGCAACACGGCCTCGGCCTCGGAAATTGTCGCCGGAGCAATCCAGGATCACGGACGCGGCCTGGTCGTGGGAGAGACGAGCTTTGGCAAAGGCCTGGTCCAGCACGTCTTTCAATTGCCCTACGGCACCGGGTTGACGCTGACTACTGCGCGCTATTACACGCCCTACGGCCGTTCCCTGCAACGCGACTATTCGAGCGGTTCGCTTTACGACTATTACGTGCGCCACGACGAAAATGAAAGCCAGCAACCAATTCAGCCAGGCCAGCCTTCGCCGAACGAAACCGTGCCTTCGCGCGGTTCCAGTGCGCCGGCATTTCGCACCGCTGCGGGCCGGGTCTTCTATGGCGGCCACTGACGGGGAATGCAGTGCGGGGACGCATTATCGAAGCTGGATTCATGTTCACGAGAATGCTGGCCGCCGGTAAGATTCCCGGCCTTGAGTCCTATCGAATCGATCGAGTCAATTATGGTCGTTCACCGAGAGCTACCGATTACCCAATCAACGATCGAGTGCTCGAGGCCTTCCGCAATTATGTGCGCAAAGATCAGGCGCAGCGCTTGCAGCCAGCCCAGATCGATCCTGATATGGAATTCGTCAAACTGCGGCTGCGCGAAGAAATCGTGACGGCGGCATACGGAGCCGATGCTGGGCAGCGGGTTTTGCTGGAAAGCGATCCGCAAGTGTTGCGTTCGATCAGCGTCTTACCTGATGCTAAGCGCCTGGCTGAAAGTGTGCGCAATGGAACTCCGATCAGTTTCAACTTCAAATCCCTTCGCCGCGAACTCGCGGCCCCTTCACTTCCTGCTCTCGAAGAAGAGGACGAGATCCTCATTTGAATTCCTTCGGTCCCACATTGTGTGAGAACCGGATCATTTGTCATTTTTCATTTGTCATTTTTCATTTGTTATTGGGAGACGGTTGCTCATCACGCGCCCTACAAATGGCAAATGGGAAATGTCAACTGACAAATGGAAAATGATCCGGTCGCTACCGCTCGCGGTTCTTACACGACGGGTGATAATCTAAGCGGCATCGCTCCATCATTCCATCCATCCAAGAGGAAGAACATGAATCGCAGAACGTTTGTCCGCAAGACTGCCATCGGAGGCGCCGGCTTGGCCAGTGTTAGTGTCGCAATCACGGAGACGTCGATGGCTTCATCGTCATCGAATCTCACTCCGCCGGCATTCGAGCTTGACGAATTGACCATTGCCGATTTGCAAAGCGGAATGGATTCGGGAAAGTACACCGCTTATTCGCTCGCCAGGAAATATCTTGATCGCATTGACGACGTCGACAAGCATGGGCCCGCGATCAATTCCGTCATTGAATTAAACCCCGATGCGCTTTCAATTGCGACAGACCTCGATAAGGAGCGGAAAGCGAAGGGAGCCCGCGGGCCGCTCCACGGCATTCCCGTGCTCATCAAGGACAACATTGACACGCACGATCGCATGACGACCACGACAGGATTCATTCGTAGCAAAGAAGCTGCGCGATGCCGGCGCAGTGATTCTCGGCAAGACAAACCTGAGCGAGTGGGCCAACTTTCGTTCCAGCCATTCAACCAGCGGCTGGAGCGGGCGCGGCGGCCAAACGAAAAATCCTTATGTGCTCGATCGCAATCCCTGCGGTTCCAGTTCCGGAACCGGCGCAGCCGTGGCCGCGAATCTCTGCGCCGTTGGCGTGGGGACGGAAACGGATGGCTCGGTCGTCTGTCCTTCGAATGCGAATTCGCTGGTAGGTATCAAGCCCACGCTGGGATTAATCAGCCGCGCTGGCATCGTGCCCATCGCGCACAGTCAGGACACGGCAGGGCCGATGTGCCGGACGGTAACCGACGCGGCGATTATGCTGGGCGCGCTCACTGGCATCGATGCCCGTGATAACGCAACGAAGGATAGTGCCGGCAAATGGTTCGCCGACTACAAGAAGTTTCTCGATGCGAACGGATTAAAGGGCGCGCGCATCGGCGTTCATCGCAAGGGGTTTGGTTTCAATGATGCAGTCGATAAGTTGATGAGCGACTGCATCGATATCATCAAGAGACGTGGCGCTACAGTCATCGATCCGGCTGACATTCCGACGCAAGGCAAATTCGACGATTCAGAGATGGAGGTGTTGCTATACGAATTCAAAGCCGGCCTGAATTCGTATCTTGCTTCACTCGGCCCGCGCGCGCCGGTAAAATCCTTGAAAGAGATCATTGATTTCAACGAGCAATATAAAGATCGCGAGATGCCTTATTTTGGCCAGGATCTTTTCACGAAGGCACAGGCGAAAGGTCCGCTCACCGACAAGCCCTATCGCGATGCGCTGGCGAAGAACCATCGCATGTCACGCAAAGAGGGCATCGATTTTGTGATGGATAAGAACAAACTCGACGCGCTGATTGCGCCCACCGGCGGGCCGGCTTGGACGACCGACTGGATCAACGGGGATCATTTTACGGGTGGCTATTCGACTGCTTCGGCTGTCGCTGGTTATCCGCATATCACCGTGCCGGCGGGCTATGTTCGTGGCTTGCCTGTGGGCATTTCGTTCTTTGGGCGCACCTGGAGCGAACCGACGTTGATTAAGTTGGCGTTCGCATTTGAACAAGCGACTAAGGCGCGGCGCGCGCCCCAATTTTTGTCGACGGCAAAGTTAGATTGATATTTGAGAGTCGGCCGCAGCGTTATCGGCGATGGCGCTCTAGATCAAGCGGCTCTCCGGCGGCGTCGCACACCGTGCTTTTGCTCGATGGCGCGATCCATTTCCTTAATCGTTTTCGCGAGAAAGTATCGTTCACCACAGGTGGGACACTCTTCGGCAGGAACGTCAGAGAAGCGCATTTTGACTTGGCGGCCATTAGGCAATCGGCTGTGATGATGCATTTTGGGTACACGCATCGCCTGCATTGTTGCGCCACACGCTGGACACTTTGCTGAATTCATTCGTATGCGGTGATGATAACTAATTCGCCAGCAGCAAAGCGAACTGCCACCAGAATCATTCTATCATCGAACGTAGGACCTTCAACAAGGTACTGTGTCCCGTATTCGTCAAACCGACTGCCAACAATCTTGCCCGCGAGAATCGCAGACTCTACATCCAGCCGTATTAGATTGTGATCCGGCATCGTATCGAACTCCATGTGCCAGGTAAAGCGATACTCCCCTGAGCGAATCCTCTGTCGAATACAAGCTGAACAGGTCGATTTCATTTTCTCACGGACTCCATCGCTTTACTTCCGACTCATCTTCCAAGCTCTCCAACAGTTCCGCCGCGGTTCGATTCAACGTCGGATGCAAGACATGCGGCGCTATCTCCGCCAGCGGCTCCAGCACAAACCTACGCTCGTGCAGACGTGGATGGGGCAGCATGAGGAACTCTGTGTGGCTTTCAAGGTCGCCATATAAGAGCAGGTCGAGATCGACTGTGCGCGGTCCATCTTTGACGTCTCGGATGCGCCCCAGTGCGAATTCAATTCTTAAGAGCCGCGCCATCACTTGCTCGGGAGCGGGTAGAGGATTGCCCAATTCTGCGACCATGTTTAGAAAAGTGGGTTGCTCGATTCTGCTTACCGGTTGAGTCTCATATATTGAAGACACCCGAGTCACGCAGAACACAGCGTCCATCATTCCGCGCACGGCGAGCAAAAGATTGCCCGCGCGGTCGCCCAGATTCGAGCCGAGACTAACGTAGGCTCTGGTCGCGTGATTACGGTTCGAAAACATAACCTAAGTGGTTCGGAGTACCTCCTTCAGGCGGAACGTGTTTCCATCACGCGTACAGGGCGGTTACTCCGAGCATGACTCCCGCTTATGCTACACTGAGAATCGTAAGGCGTTAAGTTGATTTCGCAAGCTCTCTTGATTCCAGCGATGATCGCGTCCTATTGATGCATCATCCGGGCGGGCTCGCCGGCCCCGTCAATACACAAATGGCTCGCAGAAGATTTCGCAGCACGCAACGGCACGAGCCGGTTACCGAACGCTCTTTTCAGGAGTACCTTTATTCGACTGCCGCGCCGCTCACGAACCGCACTGAGCTGATGCGTCTGGTGCGTGGCGGTGAAGACACCTACCTCGAACTCAAGGTCAAGCTTTCAAATTCCGAGCGCATCGCGCAGGGAATCGTCGCGCTGGCGAACACCGGCGGCGGCGTAATTGTCTTTGGCGTCAACGATCAGATGCGCGTCGAAGGCATCGATCATCCTGAAGAAGTTCAAGATGAATTGGTGCGCATCTGCCGCGAAGAAGTCGTTCCGCCAATTATTCCGTTCATTGATCGCATTGCTTTCGACAACGGACGGCGGATCGTGGCGCTCGATGTTAACGGCAAGCGCCGCCCTTATCGTACTCGCGACGGGCGCTTCTTCATTCGCATCGGCGCGGACAAACGCGAGACGACACCGGAAGAACTGTCGAATCTCCTCGACGACTCGCGACCTATTTCATACGAGAGCATCCCCGCGTTGGGCGCGACGATCGCCGACATTGACGAAGCGCATTTATGGAGTTTCATGCGCGCCTTTGAAGGGGGCGCATTCGACGAAGCGCTCGCCAAGAATTATCCGACCGGCGAAATATTAGAACGCTATTTGTTGTTGGCTGGAAATAACGGCGGCGATATTATGCCGACGATTGCCGCTATGCTGCTGTTCGGCCGCGATGAAAGCGTAAGTCGGCTGTTGCCACGGTCGTCACTGATCGCGACCCGTTTTGGCGGCGACACGAATCAAGCGCCGATTATCGAGCGCGTGGAGTTGCGCGGCAACCTGGCGACTATTTATGAAGCAGCGTTGCGATTCGTTAGGCGATACGCCGATTTATGTGACTCGCGTCCCGCGCAAACTACCGTTGACCATTCGCCTATTTCACCGCGTTCAAATTATCACCGCGGCGTAATCACGGAAGCGATCGCCAACTCATTAATTCATCGCGATCTGGCTTTGCGTGATATCACCACACGCATGCACATATTCGATCGCGCCATCGAAATTGTTAATCCTCGTCGCAGCGCCGGTTTCGCGCCAGCCTCTCTACGAGCGATTCGCTACGGAGTTACGCAGCGGCTCAATCCTCAAATTGCGGCAATCTTTTCCAGCCCGGCGTACGGCTTAACTCTGGCGACGGGCGGCTTACCGGCGCTGCTTCGCGAATCGCGATCGTTTTCAAATCGTCTGCCGGACATCGCCGCCTTCAATGACGAATTTCGTTTGCGGATTCACGGAATTTGATTCTTACTAATTGAATCAGACCGCGGCACTGTCTTGCTTTAGAGTTTCGTCGAGATACTCGATCAAAGTTCCGATGGTGGAAAAGGGACTCTTTTGTTTGGACAACAGATTTTCGTCGGCGATGGTAATGTCGGTGCCGAATTCCGCGTTGATTTTTTCCTCGACTTCCATGATTAGCGTAACGAAGTCGAGCGACTCCAATTTTCCTCCAGCGCCGTACAGTGGGGCCTCCAAAGATTTCTCTACGGCAACGCCGGTGGGCAATTGAGCGTTGAGCTCATCAACTGCGCTGAAAACGGCTTTAGTGATTCTCTCGTCACTGGTCATTCCTTTTTCCTCGCGGCTGATTCTATCCCAGCGGCGCCCAAGTTATGAAATACACGAACCGATCCGGCTATAATGACTGCGCCATCGTCATGAAAACGCGAGCAGCTATCAAAGCGATCACTTCTTACCTTCCGGCTGGAAAACTGACCAATGAACAACTCGCTGAGCAGTTCGGCGACTGGCACGCCAGCCAGATTCTCTCAAAGACTGGCGTAGCGGTGCGAGGCGTCGCTGGTCCCGACGAGTGTGCGTCCGATCTTGGGATTGAGGCGGCAAAGCGCTTGTTTGCAAATGGCGCTTGTGCGCGAGAAGAAATTGATTTTCTGATTTTCTGCACCCAAAGTCCTGACTATTTTACCCCCACCACGGCTTGCGTAATGCAGGATCGTTTAGGGTTGAGAACTGATTGCGGCGCTATAGATATCAATCAGGGCTGCTCCGGATATGTTTACGGTTTGGCGCTGGCAAAAAGTTTGGTCGAAGCGGGAACGGCGACCAACGTCTTGCTGGTCACTGCCGATACCTATACGAAATTTATTAATCGCAGAGATCGTTCATTGCTAACTCTGTTTGGTGACGGAGCCGCAGCAACGTTGATTGGATCGGTCGCGGCTGATACCGACTTAATCGGCCCCTTCGTTTTGGGGACCGACGGACGTGGCGCCAACCAGATCATCGTCAAGGCCGGCGGCTTGCGCTGTCCGCCAACGCCGGAAACGGCAGTCGAGAAAGAAGACGACGCCGGCAATTGGCGTTCAGAACAAAATCTCTTTATGGACGGCGCCGACGTGTTCGGATTCGCGTTGAAGACCGTTCCGGAAGCGATGCGCCAACTGCTGGATAAGTGCGGCCTCAGTTTTGCCGAACTTGATTTTGTCGTCCCGCATCAGGCGAACAAGTTCATGCTCGAACGTTTGCGAGCGAAGATGAAAATACCTGCTGAAAAGTTCTGGATCGACATGGAACAATGCGGCAACACTGTTTCGTCGACAATCCCAATTGCCCTCGAGAGCGCGCTGGAGCAGGGTCGCGTCAAAGCCGGTGATCGCGTGGCGCTGGTTGGTTTTGGTGTCGGTTATTCCTGGGGTGCGACGCTGGTCAAGATCGTTTGATATGGATCTACAAAGAATCGCCAGAACGATTTTGCCAAACAGGGCAGTAACGTCGCTGCGGCGTGCGAAGCGGGAACGCGAGCGGCGTCGGGTGGCGTCACTTCCCCCGCTGACGGAGGAAGACTTCAGAAACCTTCTGGTCAGCGATCTTGATTTGAATAAGGGCGATCTGGTCTATGTTCATAGCGGCATGGACGGATTGAACCTCGGATTTCCATTCTACCGAATTCTGTTTCTGATTCGGGAAGTGATTGGTCCTGCCGGCACACTCTTGTTTCCGACTTATCCCAATCACCGGATCTCTTCTTATGAATATCTGCGGCAAGGAAATGTTTTTGATGTGCGGCGCACGCCTTCATACACGGGCATCCTGACGGAGTTCGCCCGGCGACAACGCGGCGCCGTGCGCAGCTTGCATCCGACGAAATCAGTCTGCGCGATCGGGCCGGCGTCGAAGGAGATCACGGCGACACATCATCTCTCACCCTATCCGTACGACACTTGCAGCCCGTACTACAAAATGATTGAACGTGGCGGCAAGATTATTGGGCTGGGCGCCACGACGAATTACATTTCGTTCGGTTATTGCGTGGACGATGCGTTGAAGGAAAAGTTTCCGGTGCGCGTCTATCATGATGAACTTTTCGATGCGCCCTGCATAAACTACGAAGGCCAGCGCGTAACAGTCAAAACCTACGCGCACGACATGAGCACAACGGTTCATCCCGACATGCCGCGTTTCATGAAGACGTATGTTTCCGAAGAAGCCTGCCGCGACCTGAATATTAAGGGAATGAAATTCTTTCGCGCCAGCGCGCCAAGACTCTTTGATGAGATGATGGGGCTTGCGAAGCGAGACATCATCGCCTATCCGCGATCGGTATATCGGAAGGGCGCTTCGTGATCTACAGGTGTTCAGAGTCCAAGCTTTAGCTTGCTCGCTCGCGCAAAGACAACTTAGAGGTTGAACTCTGAACGCCTCTATTCTCGCGATCGACGGACTTGAAATTCGCCGCTTCGCAGCTTTCTACACATTTCAGTCAGCGTAAGAAACTTTAAGTCTTCCCCCCGTGACATTTCGCCCACGAAGCGTTCGATTGCTGCCAGGTCGCGAACATCTTTGGGATGATTCGTGAGCACGACTGGAACTTGCGACCAGCCACTTTCGTGCGCGCGTTGACGAATTGAGCCGAGCATCTCTTGCATCAAACGGTAGTTCAATCGTCCCGTGTCCGAAACAAAATACTTCCGTTTCATAGCGGGCTTAATTAACTTGTCGAATGCGAAAGCCAATCGCGATTGGCCGTCCGACTTCTGATCGTTGATACTTTGCTCACGCGGCTGTCTCGCGGCGCCTTTGCTAATCCGGTTTGCCGCCAGAGAAATGTTCTGCCTCGTAACTGCTCGTCGCGATCCGTAGAAGTGATTGAGCGGCACGCAAACAATCTCTTCTCTTGTCCCTGAAACCTTGCGCGCGTCTTCCATGTCCGGATAGAAAGGAAGAAAATCTTCTTCGCAGTCGCGGTAGTCGAGTTGAAGGTTTCGGTCGTTGACAAACAAGCCGCCGGCGATGCTTACGTCCAGTTGAATGCCGAGGCTGACGAGGGATTTGAAGATCTGATCTGAAGGCGCCGCGGCGAGCGCCCCGGCGCGAAAGGCGAGACAACGGTAAGATGAGTCGATAGGCCGTAGCAGCTTTTCCAGATAATCCTTGCCAGCGGCGAGCATTGCGTACGCAGCATCGTGACGGTAATTCAAGATCGACCAGTCGCCGTTCAGATGCCAACGTCCATCTTCATATCGTCCGTCGTGCCACTGTGGATGTACATGCAACTGAATATCATGGTCCTGTCGGAAAGCTTCACGCATGTGCTCGTCCCATTTATCGGCCAACGATTTCAATTCGGGATATTCGCTTTCAAGCTGCCTGAACCTGATCTGCTGCATGAGGTCGGGAAGAAATGTTGTGCGAGCCTTATGCTTTCGATAAATCTCAAGCAGCTTTCGCAGCGGCGCGAACTGAATTTGCTCGATATCCCCGGAGCCGTCACCGCGCAATTCCCAGTCATGAGTTAGGGCGAGATGGATTGTCGGGTCAGAACCGCCTGCGGTAGCGGGTGGTTGATCTTTATTATCGGTAGGTCTCAACATCAGCGTCCCACCCGCCCGCTACCGCAGGCGGTACTGGCATTGTACTATCACCGGCGATGCTGCACGACCAATCGATCATTTGTTTTGGCGGCGAGGATTGGTGGTATCACCATCCGCACTCTAAAGCCCATCTGATGCGCCGCCTCGCCCGCGCGGGAAATCGTGTGATCTTCGTCAATTCGATTTCGATGGGATTGGCTTCGATCAGAAACAAGGATCTGTTGCCACGAATAAAGCGAAAGCTGAAGAGCTATGCCAAGCTCGCGCGCACTACTGAGGAAGGAATCACCGTAGTTTCGCCGGTCGTCGTGCCGTTCTTTGGTAGCGCGGTCGCGGCAGCCACGAACCGGCGTCTATTGACCACGCAGATTGCTACGCTCGCGCGTCGACGAGGGTTGTCGAATCCAATTCTGTGGATTGCTATTCCGACCGCAGTCGAAGTCGTGGGCCACTTGAAAGAATCTCTGGTCGTCTATCACGTCTCAGACAAATACGATGCGAACACCATGGATCATGCGACCGATCCGGCATTTATTCGCGAGCTGCACGCGCGGGCAATCGATGCGGCCGATCTGATTTTTTATTCCAGCCGCAAGTTGTTGGCAGAGGCGACGCGGGGATTGGAACGGTCTTACTTGCTTGAACAGGCAGTTGACTTCGATCACTGGTCAGGGATCCATTTGGGTGAGGTCCGCGTCGCCGAAGAAATTGAACGGGTTCCCCATCCGCGTTTGGGATACTTTGGCGCGATCGAGCCTTGGCTGATCGATCAGGAATTGATCAAGCAGGCTGCGCGTGTGCGTCCGGAATGGAATTGGATCTTCATCGGCAATAAGTCGCGCGGTTTGAATATCGAGAGCCTGCCGAATGTGCATTTTCTGCCGCCGGTTTCTTACCAGGAGTTGCCGAATTACGCGGCAGGTTTCGATGTCTGCGTCTTACCATGGGATACCAACGTTGCTTTTACGAGCTACGGATCTGCCATCAAAGTGCGCGAGTATCTCGCTTCGGGCAAGCCTGTGGTGATTTCTCCTTTGCCTGAATACGAATCGATGAGCAACGTGCTGCGAATCGCGCGCAACCGGGATCAATTTCTTGAGTTGGTTGATGACGCGTTGCACGAACAAGGCTCTGAGCCCGCGTGCTCGCGGCAGGACGCAGTGCGCAATGGAACCTGGGACGCGCGCGCGGAGCAGGTTAGCGAATTAATCGAGCAGGCGCTGGTGAAAAAGCGTGTGCGTTTCGCCGGTGAAGCTGTCGGACTTAAAAAGCCTTGAAACCTCAGGGTAAAACCGCAAAGCGGTTGCGCCTTCCAGCCCAGGGTTGCCGCTTCGGCTACCCTGGGGTGCAAGTTTCGAAATTCCCCAACCGCAAAGCGGTTGCGTCCGTTCTTGTTTCGGCGAGGTAATGACGCAACCGCTTTGCGGTTGATTGGGGTTTTTTGTCCGTGATCCCAGGGAAGCCGAAGCGGCAACCCTGGGCTGGAGGACGCAACCGCTTTGCGGTTAAGAAATCGAGCAAGGCTCTAGTTCAGGCTTTTTGGTTTCAGAAAAAGTAGAACTCTTCTAGTCAGATCTCCGACCCACGCAACCGTGAAGCCTACAAAGGCGAACAGAAAATAATCAACTGCCAGGACGTAACGATATTCGGTGTGCACGACTGATTGCACGCAAAAGTAATAGACTGGGACCAGCAAGAGAATCACCAGCGCTCGACCTCGCTTCTTGAGCGCGGCTAACGTAAGACCGACGATTGCTAGCGGCAACATCACCGCCGTCAAAAAGATCTTTTGCACGCCGTGAATAAGAAGCCGCGGATAGCGCGTCCAGAGAAACCGCGCTGGGCCAAGTTCGTAAAGCCTAATTGCGCCGATTTGAGCGACCGGTGGCGCGGGGCTTGACGCTTCGTTGCTGACAACGATTCGCACTTGTTCGTCACCGCTCGCCACAAACGGAAGATGTACTATACTCACCGATTGTTGCTCTGGGGTTTTGCTTTCGACGGTTTCTACGATTGCAGAGTTATAGATTTTCTCGCCTGCTCCCATCACCGAGATTCGTATTCGGCCTTCGATTTTGATCGACACAGTGAAAACATAGTCAGTATTCTTTTTGATTTCGACGGCCGGCGAGACGAACTGTCTGCCGTATTTCGAATCGTCGCCAGTCAAGATCAGCGTTTGTTCGTCGAGGGCCAGAGAAGACTTAGCCTGCGAAGACGTAAGAGTACCGCGTGTGAGTAACTCGGCCGGCGTGTTCGCCCAAATCGGTTGCCGATTGTCCAGTGCCTCCAGCGAATGTGTAAATGGAACATCGGCGGAAATTAACCGCGATCTTTCCAGCCTGAGCATTGTCGACGCGCGCCGCGCCATGACTCCCGCAAACCAGAACGGATGCGAACGAATCACACCGAAGCCGCGCGCAAGCCGGGCCCGTTCGCGCTCGACGCCGTCGGGATTGAACAGCGTGCCGTAATAATCGGGCCGCTGAAACTGTTCAGCTTCCTGTTTCATGATGCCCACGTCGGTCCGAGGAATTCCGAATCTTCCCTGAGGGTCATAATCCGCAATTCCCTCCAGCAGCGTTTGTCCCGCGCCGAGCGAAAGCGGAATTAAGCGATGAAAGACGATTGCGTTTCTGAACGTCAACGGCAGAACGATCAGGAACGTGCCGCAAACAACCGCGAGCGCATAGCGCCATCGTCTTTCGCCCTTAATCAAGAGCGGGACCGCAGCGGCGAGAAAGAATGTCAGGAGCATCGCGTTTGCTCTGAGCCAGCATGAGACTCCGATCAGCGCGCCGGCGATGACGAAGTTAACGAGACGAGGATTCCTGATTGCCAGGGCGAGAAAATAGAGTGCGAGCAGAATCGGCAGCAAGGCCAGCGAATCAGGCAGGAACAGCACTGAGTTCCACGCAAACTGTGGCGAAAGGGCCGAGAGTATTCCGGCGGGAGCCGCAACGCTAAGCGGCAGTAATTCGGCGACTATCAAAAGGATTACGACCGCAGCCAATGCATCACAGATCATCTGCACTAATTGAATGGCGGTGTCCGACTCTCCGAGGACTGAATGGATTAGCGCAATCAGGATCGAGTAACCCGGTGGATGACCGAGAGTATTAAGATCGCTCAAAGGTGAAGAGGCGCTCAGAAACGAAGCGAAGCCTCCCGCTCGCAAGAGTTCAGCCACTCGCTTATAATCGGCTGTCACCCCACTCTGTACTTTT
>WNFJ01457606.1_pt2 | contig 15337 bp, 16 predicted proteins | sample 5400461 | NCBI WGS metagenome assembly WNFJ01 (sample SAMN13153349, study PRJNA577476) | soil metagenome | isolation source: 115 cm saprolite on Douglas fir-dominated hillslope | place: USA:California | collected 2013-09-17 | reverse complement strand
CGTCATGGCGCACGGCGCCTGCGTCGGCGCGGGCACTGAAATGGCGGCGTACGCGGGGCGGGTCGTCGCCACGCCGGACGCCTTCTTCGCGCTTCCCGAGGTGCGCATGGGCCTCGTCCCTGGCGCAGGCGGGTCGGTCAGCGTGCCGCGCCGGATCGGCCGCTGGCGCTCGGCGTGGCTGGCACTTACCGGCGACCGGCTCCCGGCCATGACGGCGCTGCGCTGGGGGCTCGTCGACGAGGTCACGCAGACCGCGCAGTCTTCGAGGCCATAGCCGCCGACGGCGACCCTGCGGCCATCAGAGCCAGCCGGCCGATACGCCGCCCCTAGTCGCGCCTTGCGATGCCCCAGATGAAGATGTCAGCAAAGGACTTCGCGACTTCCTTGACCGAGAAACGGCCACCTGACCGCAGCGACAGGTACGTGTAGTTGTGCATGCCGAGCCACGCGGCGACCGCCAGCCGGGTATCCATCGGCCCGAAGTCGCCGGACTCGACGCCCTGCTGGAAAACGGCCTCCACCCGTTGCTCGTACGCCCGCCGCCGCTGCCGGAATATATCGGCGTTCTTGCCGGTCAGCGAGGGGAAGTCATGAAGAAACACCCAGACGTGGTCGGGGAAGCGGAAGATGACGTCAAGGAGCTCCTCGCCAAGCAGCACCAGTTGCTCCGTAGGAGTACCGCCCGCCAGGCTCACCCGGTCGGCGCCCAGCATGACCTCATCCATGACCCGGTCGTGGATGGCGGCAAGCAGCAGCTCCTTGGAGCCGATGTAGTAGTAGAGGGCGCCCTTCCCGATACCGTTCGCCTCACAGAGCTCGGTCGTGCTCGTGGCGTGGTAGCCCCGCTGGGCGAACACCTTCGCGGATGTGTCCACGATCTCGTGGCGGTGCGCCTGCCACTTGGCGCTCTTGCCGTCCTTGTCCTTCACCTTGATCTGTGGCATCCTGCAGCCTCATCTAATCGGGGGGCTTCGTTGATCACTAAGATAACCTGTTCCGACGAGTCAGTCTTGCACGGCATCCCCGGCAAGCCGGCAGGCATCATCAGCGGCCGAGGAACGTCGCCTTCCGCGGCCCCTCATCGAGGAAGCTGCGCAGCCCGCGCTGCCCATCCTCGCTTGCGAAGCACCTGGTTATCAGGTCGGCCTCAAGCTCAAGTCCGGCCTCGACCGGAAGGTCCGGGGCGGCGTCGACCGCCCGCTTGGCATGGCGCAGAGCCAGCGGGCCCCGCGCGTAGCCGAGCGCTTCTGCGACGGCGGCGTCCAGCAGCCCGGCGTCCTCGACCACGCGGTCCACAAGCCCGATCGCGAGAGCCTCGTCCGCGGCGACCATGCGGCCGGACAGGATCAGCTCCTTGGCCCGGCCCGGCCCGACGATCCTCGGGAGCCGCTGCGTCCCGCCTGAGCCCGGCATTATGCCCAGCGTGATCTCGGGCAGCCCGAACACGGCGGAGCGCCCGGCGAACCGGAAGTCGGCGGCGAGCGCCAGCTCGCAGCCGCCGCCGAGGGCGTAGCCGCTGACTGCCGCGATCGTGATCTGCGGAGCCGTCGCCAGGGCGTGAAAGGCCTTCTGAAGCATCCGGTTGCGCGCGTCGAACCGCTCGGGACTGAGATCGAGCAGGCCCTTGACGTCGGCGCCCGCCGCGAAGTGTTTCGGGCCGCCGGTAATAACGACCGCACGGTACAACGTGTCGCCGTGCAACGATGCTGTCACGGCCCCGAACAGGTCCCACATCCGCTGGTCGAACGCGTTCACCGGTGGCCGGTCAACGCAGAGGACGGCGAGCCGCTCATCCGCCGGGTGCGGCTCAAGCCGGACAGGAGCCGCCTCATCAGGGCCGGTCATCGAGTTCCTCCAGGTTGCTCATTGCGGTTGCCACCTTACTCCTCTTATCATGTACTGACCAGTCAGCATAAGACTGCAAGGGCGAGAGGGTCATGGACTTCACACTCACCGAGTTCGAGGGCGAACTGCTTGACCTGGGTCGCACCTACGCGGAGCGCGAGATCGCCCCGGTCGCGGCACGGGCATGGCACGAGGAGCGCTGTCCCACCGAGGTGCTGCGCGGCCTCGGCGGACTCGGGCTGCTCGGCACTCTGGTCCCGGAGAAGTGGGGCGGGATCGGGTCCTCCACGGTGGGTTACGTGGCGCTGCTCGAGGCCCTCGCGACGGTGGACCCGTCCGTCGCGGCGGCCTGGCAGGCGCACTCCACGATCGGGAGCCTCCCACTGCTGCTCTTCGGCGACGACGACCAGCGCGAGCGGTGGCTGCGGCCGCTCGCGGAAGGTCGCAAGCTCGGCGCCTTCGGGCTGACGGAGCCGGGGGCGGGGTCGGACGTCCGCGCCCTGCGGACGAAGGCGGAGCGCGTGTCGGACGGATGGGTGCTGAGCGGGCAGAAGGCCTTCATTTCCAACGCGGGCACCGACATGAGCTTCGGCGTGACGGTCCTCGCCCGCACCGGCGAAGACTCCGCGGGCAAACCGCGCTTCGGCAGCTTCATCGTCGAGCAGGGGACCGAGGGTTACACGCTCGGGCCGAAACTTCGCGGTATCGGCTGGAAGGGCCTAGACACCCGGGACCTGTTCTTCGACGGCGTCTGGGTTCCCGACAGTCAGGTGGTGGGCGAGCCGGGCGGCGGGCTCGCGCAGTTCCTCGGTGCCCTGGAAGTCGGGCGGATCTCCATAGCCGCGCTCTCCCTCGGCACCGCTGCGGGGGCAATGCAGATGGCCCTGGACTACGCCAAGCAGCGCGTGCAGTTCGGCACCGCGATCTCCAGCTTCCAGTCGATCCAGTTCAAGCTCGCCGACATGGCGACGGAGATCGAGGCCGCCCGATGGCTGACCTATTACGCCGCTTCGCTGCGCGATGCGGGCAGGCCATTTAGGAAGGAGGCCGCCATGGCCAAACTGAAGGCGAGCCGGGTCGCCACGTCCGTGGTCGGCGAGGCAGTGCAGATCTTCGGCGGTGCCGGCTACATGCTGGAGAGCGACGTCGCCCGCTTCTACTGCGACGCAAAGATCCTTGAGATCGGCGAGGGTACCAACGAGATTCAGCGTCTCGTGATCGCCCGCGAGCTCGGCTGCTAATGACCGTAGAGGACGAGAAGAGCGATCATCACAGGTACCTCCTGGGGCATGCCGACGTCGCCAGGCGGCGCGTGGTGATCACCGGTGCCGGGCGCGGCCTCGGCCACGTCCTGGCCGCCGCCTTCGACGCCGCCGACGCCCGGCTCGCACTGGTCGCTCGGTCGGAGACCGACCTGGAGAGCGTGGCAGGCCAGCTCGCTGGCGACCACATTGTCTGCGCCGGCGATGTGCGGGACGAGCTGTTCAACGAGACCGTCGCCGAGCGGATGGCCGAGCGGTTCGGCGGCGTGGACGTGTGGATCGCCAACGCGGGAGTGTCGCGAGAGGACCCGGACATCACGAAGCTTTCCCTGGCCGGCTGGCGCGAGGTCATCGACGTCAACCTGACCGGGACGTTCCTCGGCGCGCGCGCCGCCGCCGCCCGGATGGGCGCGGGCGGCCGCATCATCGTGACCGGCTCAGTGCTCGGCGACCGGCCACACGGCCGTCTCGCCGCCTACTCAGCGTCGAAAGGCGGTGTCCATGCCCTCGTCAGGTCGCTGGCCCAGGAGCTGGGGCCGCGGGAGATTACGGCCAACGCCGTGGCGCTCGGCTGGTTCGAGACCGGTCTCGGCGCCTTCTGGCAGCGCGACAAGCGCCGCGAGCAGGAGATCGCGGGGCACACCGCCCTTGGCCGCTGGGGAACCGAGGCCGACCTACCCGGCGTCTACCTGTTCCTGGCGTCGGCCGCGTCGGCGTACATCACTGGCACCACGATCACCGTTGACGGCGGCTACTCGCTGCTGTGACGCTCGATCCCCGAGCTGACGTCGGAGGAGATGGTCATGTTCAACCTCGCCCGGTCCCTCGACCGGAACGCAGACCGCACGCCGCATGAGGACGCGGTTATCTTCCGCGACACGCGGCTGACCCACCTGCGGCTGCTCGACCGGGTGAACGCGCTGGCCGCCGCTTTCCTGCAGGCCGGCGTCGGCAAGGGTGACATCGTGGCGCTGCTCCTTGGCAACCGCCCCGAGTTCCTGGAAAGCGCGCTCGCGGTGAACCGCGTCGGCGCGGCGTTCCTCCCGCTCAACGTGCGGCTCGCCGAGCCCGAGCTCGAGTACATCATCCGGCACGCCGGCGCGGTGGCCATCGTGACCGAGCCCGGCTTCGCCGCGCCGGTCGCCGCCATCGGCGGGCGGCTGACCGCCCCGTGGACGGTGGTCGTGGTCGGGGAGGACGAGGACGCGAGCCTGGGCGGCGTCCGGTACGAACCGTTCCTCGGCGCGCACCGCGGCGCATCCGTTCCCGCTGCCGATGTCGGCGAGGCGGACCTGCACCGGCTCATGTACAGCTCGGGAACGACCGCGCACCCGAAGGGCGTGCCGATCACTTACGGAAACTTCTACTGGAAGACGGTCGGGCACGTCGCCGAGTTCGGCATCAGCGCCGCGGACCGCACGGCGATGGCCGGCCCCATGTACCACGTCGGGGCGTTCGACCTGCCCGGCGTCGGCACCTGGTGGGTCGGCGGCAGCCTGGTGATCCTGGCGCGCTTCGACGTGCCTGACCTGCTCACCACGATCGAGCGTGAACGGCCGACCAACGTGTGGCTGGCGCCGGCGATGGTCAACGCGGTGCTGAACGCGATCGCCCAGTCACCTGAGCTCGGCAACCTCAGCACAGCGAGCATCCGCTTCATCACCGGGGGCGGGGAGAAGATGCCGGTGACGCTGATCGAGCGGCTGCTCGCGGCCTTTCCCAACGCGCGGTTCGCCGACGCGTACGGGCTGACCGAGACCGTGTCCGGCGACACGTTCAACGACCAGGCGCACACGCTGTCGAAGATAGGCTCGGTTGGCAAGCCCGTGCTCAACCTGGATCTGAAGATCCTCGGCACGGACGACTCGCCGGTCGAGGCAGGCCAGGCCGGTGAGGTGCTGCTGCGCGGCCCCAAGGTGGTCTCCGGCTACTGGAAGAACCCAGAGGCTACGGCGGCCGCGTTCACGCCGGACGGCTGGTTCCGCACCGGGGACATCGGGCACTTTGACAAGGACGGCTACCTCTACATCGACGACCGCAAGAAGGACATGATCGTCTCTGGCGGGGAGAACGTCGCGACGTCCGAGGTCGAGCGCGTGCTCTACGAGCACGAGGCGGTCCTCGAGGCCGCCGTGGTCGGCATGTCGGACGCGCGGTGGGGCGAGGTACCGCGCGCCTTCATCGTGTTGAAGCCCGGCCATGATGCGCGCGGCATCACGGCGAAGGCGCTGATCGCGCACTGCCGGGCGCGGCTCGCCGGCTTCAAGACGCCGAAGCAGGTCATCTTCCTCGACACGCTGCCGCGAAACCCGTCGGGCAAGGTGCTCAAGCGGGAGCTTCGCGAGACTAACGGCAATGCGGAAGGGTAACCAGGTGCAGGCAACCCCAGTTCCACCAGCGGCGCAGGAACCCTCGGAGCTGTCAGCGGACAGCCTGCTTGAGGCCTACAGGCGGATGATCCTGATCCGGGTGTTCGAGGAGCGGGTGTCGGAGCTCTACCGGGACAGCGAGGTGCCCGGCTTCGTGCACCTGTCGATCGGACAAGAGGCTTCTGCAGTCGGCGCGTGCTGGCCACTGGCCACCACGGACGTGATCACGTCCAACCACCGCGGCCACGGCCACTGCCTCGCTAAAGGCCTTCCCCCTGAGCCCATGATGGCCGAGCTCCTCGCCCGGGCCACCGGGACGAACAAGGGCCTGGGCGGGTCGATGCACATCGCCGACCCGGACCTCGGAATCTTCGGCGCCAACGGGATCGTCGCTGCGGGCGTTCCGATCGCCGCGGGTGCGGCCGTCGCCGCGCAGCTGCGCAAGCAGCGCGGCGTGGTGGTGTCGTTCTTCGGCGACGGCGCGGTGGCGCAGGGCTGGCGGCTGCCCGTGGTGTTCTTCTGCGAGAACAACGGGTACGCGGAGTTCTCGCCGATCGCCGATCAGCACCCGGTGCCGATGACCGCCCGGGCCGCCGGGTACGGGCTCGAGTACGTGTCCGTCGACGGCAACGACGTGGAGGCCGTCGCCGTGGCCATGACAGATGTCGTGCGGCGCATCCGCGATGGGGCCGGGCCGGTATTCGTGGAGGCCGCCACCTACCGGTGGCACGGCCACTACGAGGGCGACCCGGAGAAGTATCGCAGCAAGGCCGAACTGTCAGAGTGGCAGCAGCGCGATCCCCTCGTCATCAGCCGGGCGCGGCTGTTGAGCCGCGGCGTCGAGCAGGCCGTGCTGGACCAGGCCGAGGCCCAGGTGCGGGCCCGGATCGAGGCCGCCGTCGGCGCCGCGCGGCAGGCGCCGCGGCCGGATATAAGCGTGCTTCGCTCGTCGGTTTACGCGCCGAGACCGGCCGTCGCCGAGCCCGGCTGGCAGCCGGCCCCGGACGGCGAGGTCTTCCGGACCATGGACGCCGTGCGGCTTGCGCTGGAAGGCGAGCTTGAAACCAATCCTGAGATGTTCGTGGCCGGCGTCGACGTCGGCAAGGGCGGGAACGTGTTCGCCCTGACCCGGGGCCTGTACGCGAAGTGGCCGGAGCGGCTGCTCGACACGCCGATCTCCGAGACCGCGGTCATGGGGCTCGCGGTCGGCGGCGCAATGGCGGGCATGACGCCGGTCGTCGAACTGATGTACCTGGATTTCCTCGGCGTCTGCTTCGACCAGATCCTCAACCAGGCGGCCAAGCTGCGGTTTATGACCGGCGGCAGGGCACGCATGGGGCTGGTGATCAGAACGCAGTTCGGCGGCGGCCGGTCCTCGGGCAGCCAGCACTCCCAGTCCCTGGAGGCGCTGCTCGCCCACGTCCCCGGCCTGACAGTGGTGATGCCGTCGACCCCAGCCGACACCTACGGCCTGCTGCGCGCCGCGATCCGCGACCCGAACCCGGTCGTGTTTATCGAGAACCGTCAGATGTACGGGATGAAGGGCCCCAAGCCGCCGGCCGACTACCTGCTTCCCCTCGGCAAGGCGAAGGTCGTGCGGGAAGGCGCCGACTTGACCATCGTGAGCGTCTCACGGATGGTCCACGAGGCGGTGGCCGCCGCCGAGGCACTCGCGCAGCGCGGGGTCAGCGCCGAGGTGATCGACCTGCGGACCGTGGCGCCGCTGGACAAGGAGACGATCCTGGCGTCGCTGTCGAAGACGAACCGGCTGCTCATCGCGCACGAGGGGGTCGCGGACTTCGGCATCGGTGCCGAGATCGCCGCGCTGGCCGTGTACCAGGGGTTCTGGACGCTGGATGCACCGGTGATGCGGGTGGCGCCGCCGCCTACGCCGTCGCCCTACGCTCCGAACCTGGAGAAGTGGTGGCTGCCCGACCGGCAGGCCATCGAGCGCGCCGCGGATGCGCTGGTCCGCGTCTGACCCGATTCCGCGAGTAAGCCGGTGACACGACGCCTCGTCCTAAAGGCGGCGCATCTAGAGGGTCCGTACGCGCAGCTCCACCCCCCGCTCGCCGTAGGGGTAGTCGGTGATGCGCGGCTCGCTGACGGCATCGAGCGCGGCGGTCTCGGCCGCGGAAAGGTGCAGTCCGGCCGCCCGAAGGTTCGTCTCGAGCTGGCCCACCGTGCGGGCGCCGAGGATGGTCGAGCTGACCCCGGGCCGGTCGGTCACCCACGCGAGCGCGACCTCTGCCATGGACACGCCGCGTTCCTCGGCGACCTTCTGCAACGCGTCGATGACGTTCCAGGTGTGGTCGGTGCTGCGCCGGTCGTACGCATTCATGCCGCGGTTCGGGTCGTCGCCCAGGCGAGTGTCACCGGTCGGGCGCTCGGCGCGCCGGTACTTGCCGGACAGCCAGCCGCCCCCCAGCGGGCTCCACGCCAGCAGGCCCAGGCCGGCGTCCATCGCCGCCGGCACGATCTCCCACTCGATCTCCCTGGCCAGCAGGTTGTACTGCGGCTGCAGCGTCACCGGTTCAGCCACGTTCAAGGCCCGGGCCAGATGCACGGCCTTGGTCAACTGCCAGCCGGTGAAGTTGGACAGCCCGTAGTAGCGGATCTTGCCGGTGCGCGTGAATTGGTCGAGGGTCCGCAGGGTCTCCTCCAGCGGCGTCAGCGGGTCGAAGGCGTGAACCTGGTACAGGTCGATCGCCTCCACCCCGAACCGCCGACCCGTGAACCATCGCCGGATTGCGGGGTTGACGGGCGACATCGTATGATTAGACTGACCGTTCAGAACAAGAATGACCCGGCCGCTGACGAGGCGGCCGCCGGGAATGACGGCGCGGGTCTTGGCGAGCGCGGAGGCCTCGGGTGGTAATGCCAAGCGTTGAGTTCCGGTATCCCAGCAGGGCGGCAGCCGACGGCGTGCTCATCGTGGGTGGCGGCCAGGCGGCGGTGCAGCTGGCCATCTCGCTGCGCGAGCTCGGCTGGCAGCCGCCGGTTACCATCGCGGCCGAGGAACCGCACGCCCCCTACCAGCGGCCCCCGCTGTCCAAGAAATTCCTTTCTGGTAACGCCGACGCGGCATCCCTTGAATTCCGCGCGGCGGATTTCTACGAGCGAGAGCGGATCACGGTGCTGACCTCACACCGGGTGACGAGCGTGCGCGCTGCGGCGCCCGGTCAGCCCGGGGTCGCGGCGACCGACGACGGCGGCCGCATCGAGTTCGGCCACCTCGCCCTCGCCACCGGAGCGCGGCCGCGGCTGCTGACGGTTCCGGGCGCGGGACTTGCCGGCATCAGCTACCTGCGCGACGTCGGGCATGCGGTCAGGCTCCGCGAGCGGCTCGCGGCGGCGGAGCGGGTGCTCGTCGTCGGCGGCGGCTTCATCGGGCTTGAGGCCGCGGCCGCAGCCACGGCGAGGGGCAAGGCGGTGACGGTGGTCGAGGCGACCGACCGGCTCATCGGGCGGGTGGTCGCGCCGGTCATCTCCAATTTCTACTACGCGGCGCACCAGCGGCGCGGCGTGCACCTCATCCTCGAGGCCGCCGTCTCGCGGTTTGCGGGCACGGACGGTGCCGTCACGGGGGCGCACCTGTCGGATGGCAGCTTCATCCAAGCCGACCTCGTCGTCATCGGCATCGGCGCCGAGCCGCGCACCGAACTGGCGGAGGAGCTCGGGCTCACGTGCGCGGGCGGCATCGTCGTCGACTGCTTCGCGCGGACCAGCGACCCGGCGATCGTCGCCGCGGGCGACTGCGCGGTCACCCCGCATCCCGCCGCCGGGGACGGCGGCATGGTCCGCTTTGAGTCGGTCGGGCATGCGATCGACCACGCGAAGGTTGCCGCCGCCACTCTGTCCGGCGTCCCGGTACCTTACGACGCGGTGCCGTGGTTCTGGTCCGACCAAGGCACGCTCAAGCTCCAGATCGCGGGGCTGTCCACCGGATTCGATCAGACAGTGCTGCGCGGGGACCCGGACCAGGAAAGGTTCTCCGTGTTGTATTACCGGGCGGGCCGGCTGCTCGCGGTAAACGCGGTGAACTCGCCGCGCGATTACCTGGCGGTCCGCCGCGCGCTCACGTTCGGGCAGGAGATACCGCCGCAGGCCGCCGCGGACTCTCACAAGCCCCTGTGAGCGGTTGGCGCGGGCGTCGGACAGATCGCGGCCCCCGACCGGACCCGCTCAGCCGACGGGGAGAGGGCGCGGCGGAATTAGCGCCAGCTCCCCGTCCCTCATCCCTTTCCGGTGTCCCCGGCTTCGTTGTCGTCCGTGACGATCGAGATCGCCTGGGTCGGGCAGGAGACGACGGCGGTCCGGATCGCGTCTTCCGGGTCGCCGCGGGAGTCGATCACCACGGCGATCGTCTCATCGTCTTGGTCAAACGTGTTCGGGGCGTACCAGGAGCACTGCGCCGAGCCCATGCACACGCTCCTGTCGATGCGTATCTCGCGGTGCGCTGTAGCCATGTTCTTAAGTCTTTCACGGTGAAGTCGGGTCATTCGGCGGTGTAGCCGCCGTCGACGGGCAGGGCGACGCCGGTAATGAACGAGGAGTCTTCGCTGGCGAGGAACACGGCGGCGGTGGCGATCTCGCGGGGCGTTCCCCAGCGGGCAAGCGGGGACGGCATCTCCTTACCCGGCACCGGCGCGGCGTTGTCCGGCGGCGCGCCCGCCCGGCCGGTGTAGATCATGCCCGGGCAGATGCAGTTGACCCGGATATTGTCGGCGGCGAAGTCGAGGGCGGCGCCCATGGTCAGCGCGACGACCCCGCCCTTGGTGGCGCCGTAGGCGGCGATTCCCTTGCGGCCGACGAGGCCCGTGGCCGACGCGGTGCTGATGATCGAGCCGCCGCCGCTGGCCCGCAGGGCGGGAACGGCGTACTTGATGCCGAGAAAGACGCCGCGCAGATTCACCGCGACGAGGCGGTCGAACAGGTCGTCGGCGGTCTCGTCGAGCGGGTGGTGCGGTGCGTTGAAGCCGGCGTTGTTGAACACCACGTCCAGCCCGCCGAACGCGTCGACCGCCGCGGCGATCATCGCCTTCACGTCCTGCGCCTGCGAGACATCGACGTGCACCGCGATCGCGTCCTTGCCGATCTCCTCCGCCGCGGACTCCTCGTGACCGCTCACGTCCGCGCAGACGACCTTGGCGCCTTCCGCCGCGAACAGCAGCGCGGATGCCCTGCCCATCCCGGACCCCGCACCCGTGACGACGGCAACCTTGCCCTCGAGTTTTCCCATAACGCTCCGCTTCCGGTTGACGATCGTGCCGCACTCACATCCTCAGCGAGGCGAACGGCGCCCGTGCCGCGCGGTTCCGCTCACCGGGGCACTTACCGCGCTCGCGATCTTGACCGTACCGAGGGGCCAGAACCAGTATTCGAAGGACAGGGTGAACATCGTCACGACGAAGGGACGCCATCCATGACAGAGCCGCGGATCCCGCCGCGACCTTCCTCCGACTGGGACGCTGAGGTCTTGGACGCACTCTCCGTGCACCGCCCGCCGCAAACCGTGCGTCCGGCAGCGGAGCGGCGGGCTGAGCCGCGCGAGCGCCCGGCTTCCAACATCCTCGGCGTCTTCTCCTGGCACCCCGCGCTGACCAAGGCCTTCCTGGTCTTCAACAACCATCTGTTCAGGTCGACCTTGTCCGACCGGGTCCGTGAGATGGTGACGGTGCGCGTCTGCTGGCTGAGGCGCGGCGAATATGAGTGGGCCCAGCACGTGAAGATGGCCCGCAACGCGGGCCTGTCGGCGGAAGAGATTGAGGCGATCTCCGCGGGCCCGGACTCGCCGATCTGGAGCCCGCTCGACGCGGCGCTGCTCCGCTCGGCGGATGAGATCGTCGCGGACCGCTACATCACCGACAAGACATGGCACGAGCTCATGGAGCACCTCGACCGCAGGCAACTGATGGACCTGGTCTTCACGATAGGCAACTATGACCTGCTCTCCATGGCCTTCAACACCTTCGGGCTGCAGCTCGATCCCGGCCTGCCCGGGTTCCCGCCGCCCGCTCAGGAGTGACTGTCTTCAGGAGGAAGAAGTGCCAGGAGTACTCGCAGGAAAGACGGCACTAGTCACTGGTGCCTCGTCGGGAATCGGGCGGGCCACGGCAGTTGCGCTGGCCGGCGCCGGGGCGAGGGTGGCAGTCGTCGCCCGACGGGCAGAGCGGCTGAAGGAGCTGGCGGGGCAGATCGAGGCCGAGGGCGGCGAGGTGCTGGTCCGCCCGGCGGACGTCACGGACGAGGACGAGGCAGCCGGGGCGGTGGTCGACACGGTAGACCGCTTCGGCGGCCTGGACATTCTCGTCAACGCCGCAGGCATGACTCAAGTGGGCCGCGTGGAGAATGCCGACATCGCGGACTGGCGGAAGGTGCACGACATCAACTTCTGGGCGGCTCTGCATACCTGCAAGGCCGCGATCCCGGCGCTCAAGGTGCGCGGCGGGGACATCGTCAACGTCTCGTCCACCGCGGGCCGCCGGCCAGCGGGCGCGACATTCGGGCCGTACTCGTCGAGCAAGTTCGCGCTGACAGCACTCACCGAGGGGCTTCGGCAAGAGGTGGGCTCAGCCGGTATCAGGGTGTGCATCATCGAGCCCGGGGCGACCGCGACCGAGATCCACCTTGGCATCAAGGACGAGAACGTCAGAGAGGGAATGCGGAGGCATGTCACGAACGACGGCGCGATGCAGCCCGAGGACGTCGCCGCGGCCATCCTGTTCGCAGTGAGCCAGCCACCCCGGGTGAATCTGTCGCAGATCCTCATTCGGCCGACCATTGACGTCCGCCCGATGTGAGCGCCGCTGACGGTCTATTGTAGTATTCAGTTAACTGTTCTTATTATATACTGACCAGTCAGTGAAACTGGAGGTGACCCAGTGGTAGCTGCGCTTCAGCACCGCGTTGGCACGTCCGCTGCCCGGGGCGGCAACATCCTTCCGCTCGGGAAAGCGGACGCGGAAAAAGAGGAGGACAGCCAGGCAAGCACGGTGGTAGGCCGACTTGAGGCCATCCTTGCCTCGTTCGACGGCTGTGATCATGCTCTGGGCGTCAGCGAGATCAGCCACCGGGCGGGCCTGCCCAAGTCGACCGTTCACCGGCTGGCGAACCAGCTGTGCGCCGTGGGCTGGCTGGAACGGAACAGCGGCGGATACCGGGTGGGCCTCAGGCTCCTCGAGCTCGGGAGCGTCGCCCTGCAGCGGACCGGCTTGCGCGAGGTCGCGTTCAAGCATCTTCACTCGCTGGCCGTACGCACCGGGCTCACCGTCCACCTGGGCATACTCGACCACGGTGAGGTGGTGTACCTCGACCGCGTCACGACGACACGGGTCGCCCTGCCCACCCGCGTCGGCGGCCGGGAGCCCGCCTACTGTACGGCGATCGGCAAGGCCTTGCTGGCTTTCGAGAACCCCGCCAGCCAGGCGTCCGCGCTGGCGAACATGCCGCGCCGCACCGAGTTCACCATCATCGAGCCGCGTGCGCTGCAAACCACGCTGGACAGCGTCCGCCAGACAGGCATCGCCTACGACAGAGAAGAGGCCTACCGGGGCCTGGGGTGCGTCGCGTCCCCCGTCGGCAGCGGGGACCGGGCAATCGGCGCCGTTTCTGTAACCGGGCCCATCGCTCGGATACGGGCACACTCGCTGGTCCACGAGGTGCGGAACACCGCCCACGCCATCTGGTCTCCCGACGTAGTGCTGCTCCCCAGGCCGCTGCTGAACGCGCGCTAGGGCTGGCGGCGACTCCGCACTCGTTCGGATTCATCTGTCCCTTGCTCTTGGTTCTGCTTCTTAGCTGCGCTGGGCGAGACCGACCGCTATCTCGATGAGCTGGTCTTCCTGGCCGCCGACCAGCTTGCGGCGGCCGGCCTCGATGAGGATCTCGGCGCCGGAAACGCCGTACTTCCTCCCCTGGATCTCCGCGTGCTTGAGGAAGCTGGAGTAGACGCCGGCGTAGCCCATAGTGAGGGACAGCCGGTCGAGCGCGGGCGGGTTGGTCAGCACCGGGCTGACGGTCTCCTCGGCGGCGTCGATGATCTTGAGGGTGTCAATACCGGTCTTGATACCGAGCCGTTCGGTGACCGCGGCGAACGCCTCGACCGGCGTGTTGCCCGCCCCGGCGCCGAACCGGCGGGTCGAGCCGTCGATCTGCTTGGCGCCCGCCCGGGCGGCCAGCACGGAATTCGCGACGCCGAGGCCGAGATTCTCGTGACCGTGAAACCCTACTTGCGCGTCGTCGCCGAGCTCGGCGACGAGCGCGGCGATCCGGTCGCTCACCCCGTCCATGATCAGCGAGCCGGCCGAGTCCACCACGTAGACGCACTGGGCCCCGGCATCGGCCATGATCCGCGCCTGCTTCGCGAGGACCTCCGGCGGCTGGCTGTGCGCCATCATCAGGAAGCCCACCGTCTCAAGGCCGATGCTGCGGGCCACCTTGAAGTGCTGAAGGGAGATGTCTGCCTCGGTGCAGTGGGTGGCGATTCGGCAGACCGAGGCGCCGTTGCTGGCGGCCTGGCGGATGTCGTCGGTGATGCCCAAGCCAGGCAGCATCAGGAAGGCGATCTTCGCCTGCTTCGCGGTCGCCACAGCCGTGGAGATCAGGTCCTGGTCAGGCACGAGGCTGAAGCCGTAGTTGAACGACGAACCGCCCAGGCCGTCACCGTGCGTCACCTCGATGACCGGCACGCCGGCCTCGTCGAGCGCGGCCACGATGCTCCGCACATTCTCGGCGGTGAACTGGTGGCGGATCGCGTGCGAGCCGTCGCGCAACGAGGAGTCGGTGACTCGGACGTCGAGTTCTGCGCTGTATGACATGAAATGAGGTCTCCTGTCGTGGGCTTAAGCACGCTCGGCGAGGATCCGCTGCGCGAACCCTTCCCCGACCCTGGTGGCGGCGGCGGTCATGATGTCGAGGTTGCCGGCGTACGGCGGCAGGAAGTCCCCGGCGCCCTCCACCTCGACGAACACGGCGACGCGGGCCCGGCCGCCGCTCATCGGCCCGGCGTCGTCGAACTGCGGCTCGGTGCGCAGCCGGTAGCCGGGAACGTAGGCCGCGACGTCGGCCGCGATCTCCTTGACCGAGGCGGCGATGGCATCGCGGTCCGCGTCGGCGGGGATCGCGCAGAAGATCGTGTCCTGCATGAGCATCGGCGGCTCGGCCGGGTTGAGGATGATGATGGCCTTGCCACGCTGCGCGCCGCCGATCGTTTCCACGCCACGGGCGGTGGTCTTGGTGAACTCGTCGATGTTCGCCCGGGTGCCCGGGCCCGCCGACGGGGACGCCACGCTCGCCACGATCTCGGCGTACTCCACCGGGACGACCCGCGAGACTGCGTAGACCATCGGGATGGTGGCCTGGCCGCCGCAGGTGATCAGGCTGACATTGGGCGCGTCCACGTGCTGGCCGAGGTTGACGGCGGGCACCACGGCGGGGCCGATCGCCGCCGGGGTGAGGTCGACCGCCTGGATGCCGAGCTGCTGATAGCGAGGGGCGTTCTCCCGGTGGACGTAGGCGGACGTGGCCTCGAACACCAGGTCCGGCTTTTCGGCAGACAGCAGCCAGTCCACGCCTTCCGCCGAGGCGGTCAGGCCGTGGTCGGCCGCCCGCTTCAGCCCGGGGCTGCCTGGGTCGACGCCGATCATCCAGCGCGGCTCGATGACGTCAGAGCGGAGCAGCTTGTACATGAGGTCGGTGCCGATGTTGCCCGATCCGACGATCGCGGCGGTGGCTTTAGTCACGGTGTCATCCCTAGTCGAAGGCTGTGCAAGTCGAAGGCGTCACTCGAAGGAGGCGGTTACGGTACCGAGCCCGGCGAACTCGGCGCGGAACACGGTGCCCGCGCGCGCATCGATCGCC
>WNFJ01638404.1_pt3 | contig 15338 bp, 12 predicted proteins | sample 5400461 | NCBI WGS metagenome assembly WNFJ01 (sample SAMN13153349, study PRJNA577476) | soil metagenome | isolation source: 115 cm saprolite on Douglas fir-dominated hillslope | place: USA:California | collected 2013-09-17 | reverse complement strand
TCATTGCGAGCGAAGCGAAGCAATCCAGAGCAACGATACGAAAGTTCTGGATTGCTTCGTCGCTCCGCTCCTCGCAATGACGGCAAATGCGATCTAATCTCTAGGCTGGGAGGGGGATAACGATGACGATTTCTCAAACTGAGGGCGGCGCGTCGCTCGTCGATGTCGCGGAATTCATCGATCAGCAGCCGGTCGGCGGATTTCAGCTCAAATTGCTCCTGACCTGTGCGGGGGTGCTGTTTCTCGACGGTTTTGATACCCAGGCGATCGGCTATGTCGCGCCCGCTTTGGCAAAGGAATGGGGTCTGAGCAAGGGCGCGCTCGGCCCGGTCTTCTCGGCGGGTCTGTTCGGTTTGATGATCGGCGCGCTGGTGTTCGGTCCGCTTGCGGACCGCGTCGGGCGCAAGAAGATCATCATCCTGAGCACGCTTGCATTCGGCATCGGTGCGCTGGTCACGGCCTTCGTCCAGGACGTCAACACTTTCTGACCGGGCTTGGTCTCGGCGGCGCGATGCCGAATGCGATCGCGATGACGTCGGAGTTCAATCCGCGCCGCCGCCGCGCCACCATGGTGATGATCATGTTCTGCGGGTTCTCGGTCGGCGCGGCGCTCGGCGGCCTGCTCGCGGCGGCGTTGATTCCGCAATTCGGCTGGCGCTCGGTGTTCGTCGTTGGCGGCATCGCGCCTTTGCTGCTGGTCCCGATCCTGGCACTGCGGCTGCCGGAATCAGTGCGTTTCCTGGCGCTCACCGGACGCGAAAATCAGCCCGTCGCGCAATTGCTCAGGCTTATCGGCCCGAAGGCGGTGTTTGCGCCGGCAACGCAGTTCGTCATTCACGAGCCCGAACTGGCCGGGATTCCGGTGCTGCATCTCTTCAGGAGTGGCCGAACCCTGGTCACGCTTTTGCTGTGGGTAGTGTTCTTCATGAGCCTGCTCGACCTCTATTTCCTGTCGAACTGGCTGCCTACCGTGCTCAATGACCTCGGCGCGTCCGTATCGTCGGCCGCGGCGATCGGATCGATGTTGCAGGTCGGCGGCGTGGTTGGAACCTTTGCGCTCGGCAGCATCATCGACCGCTTCTCGTTTCGCGCGTTGGCGCTGGTGTATTTCATGGCCGTGTTCGCGGTCGGCGCGATCGGCCAGCTCGGGCACTCCGTCGTCTTCGTCACCATGGCGATCTTCGCCGCCGGATTCTGCATCGTTGGGGGTCAGATCGCTGCCAACGCGCTGGCCGCCGGGTTCTATCCGACCTCGGTCAGGGCTACCGGCGTCGGCTGGGCGCTCGGGATCGGCCGGGTCGGCTCGATCGTCGGGCCTCTGATCGGCGGCGCGCTGTTGGCTGCCAAATGGAGCACGGCGTCGGTATTCGCAGCCGCCGCGCTCGCCGCGCTATGTGCAGCGCTTGCGGCGTTTTGCCTGAGCCGGCTCGCCGGCATGGGAGGAACCGGCAAGGTAGCCGCCGATCAACCGGCATCGTTCGAGGCCGGCCTGCGTCCATCGACCACGGTTGGAACTTGAACGGGCATCAGCGATGAACGACGCGGAAAAAGAAGCCAAGCAGCGCAATCGCGAGATCGCGCAGAACGAAGCCGAGCGGCAAACCATCGGCGACATCCGTGTCAGCACCTGGGCGATCGCGGTCGCGGTCATCCTCGGCCTCGCCGCCGTCGGCTGGGTGCTGATCCACAACAGCTAACGTAGTTCTGGATTGAAATGCCGAGGCATCCTTCCTCATCCTGAAGGAGCGGCGTCTTCGCCGCGTCTCGAAGGATGAGACAGTTTCGGCCTCATGGTTCGAGACGGCGCAAGCGCGCCTCCTCACCATGGGGGTTGACTTTCACGCCACCGCGCCTGATGCCCGCAATTGCCGGATCGACGCCTCGTCGTAGCCGGCCTCGCGCAACACCTCATCGCTGTGCTCGCCGATGCCGGGCGGATGCCGCGGCGGGATTTTCTTGCTGCCGTCGACCCAGATCGGGCTATTGATGGTGAGCATGGTGTCGCCCTCGAACGGTACCAGCACTTCGTTCTCGAGCATCTGCTTGTCGGTGGGAATGTCGTCGAGGATGCCGACCACGCCGAATACCAGGCCGTTGCCATCGAGTATCTTGCGCCATTCGGCGAGATCCTTGGTGGCAAAAATCTCGTCGAAGACCTTGATCAGTTCCAGCGACCGCGCATGGCGGTCGGGTTTGGTCGCAAACCGGGGGTCGGTGACAAGATCCTCGCATCCGAGGCAGCGCGCGAGCACGGGCCATTGCCGTTCCTCGTTGAGCAGCGAGAGGATCAGCCAGCGTCCGTCCCGGCACTTGTAATGATTGGTCACCGCGTTCAGCGCGCGCTCGCGCGGACGCCTCTCGCCGAATTTTGCGCTGCAGAGCTTGGCTTGGGCAAGTATGCCGTTGGCCCAAATGCCGTTGGCCATCAGATTCGAACTCACATGCGAGCCCTTGCCGGTGCGTTCGCGCTTGTAGAGCGCGGTGACGATCGCGCCGTACAGCGCCATGGCGCAAGGGTGGTCGCCCATGCCGGCGACCGAGCGCGCCGGCGTAGTATTGGTGTCTGCGCGCACCAGATCCATCAGCCCCGAACGCGCCCAGTAGGCATTGCTGTCGAAACCCGGCTTGTTGGCTTCCTCGCCTTTTTCGCCGTAGCCGGTGAATGACGCATAGATGAGGCGCTCATTGAGCGGGGCAAGCTTTGCGTAGGTCATCCCGAGCCTCTCGCGCACCGCGGGCGGAAAATTGGTGATGAAGACATCGGCCTCGGCGACGAGGCGATACAGCACAGCCTGTCCCTCCGCTTTAGAGAGGTCGAGCGCAAGGCTTCGCTTGTTGCGGGATTCCAGCATCCACGCGAAATTATGCTGGCTGACCGGATATCCCGGCAAGTTAGGCAGATGGCGGTAGGGATCGCCCACGCCAGGCGGCTCGATCTTGATCACCTTGGCGCCGAAATCGGACAGCACGGTTGCGGCCGCGGGCGCTGCGATAAAGCTTGCGCAGTCCAGAACCTTGAGGCCTTCGAAGATGCCGTCTTCCATGGTGAAGTCGCTCCCGTGATTTTGTTGGTCTTATTCCGCGTTGTGGAATCGTTTTTATCGCGCTGAGTGGTTTCTATTTGACCGATGTTGACGGTGAGATGCAACGGCATATTCCACGTCATTGCGAGGAGCGCCAGCGACGAAGCAATCCAGTCTGGATTGCTTCGCTTCGCTCGCAATGACGGAGGCTGCGTTTTTACTCCAAATCAGACATCAGCGCGGCGTTGCCGCCGGCGGCCGCGGTGTTGATAGTGACAGTCTGTTCGGTCGCGAAGCGCGCCAGATAATGCGGGCCGCCGGCCTTGGGACCGGTGCCCGACAATCCCTGGCCGCCGAATGGCTGCACGCCGACCACAGCGCCGATCATGTTGCGGTTGACATAGACGTTGCCTACGGAGAGCCGGTCGATCACCGCCTCGACCGTATCGTCGATCCGCGAGTGAATGGCGAGCGTCAGCCCGTAGCCGGAGCGTTCGATCGATTGCAGCACGCGATCGAGCCGATCGGCGGGGTAGCGCACCACATGCAGAGCTGATCGGCATCGGACAATTCGAAGATATGCGGCGCCACGTAGTTACCGCCGGGGGCCTTTCCCGCAAAATGCACACGCGCCTCGTCTTTCATTCGCGCGATATGCATCTCCAGCCGCTGCTTCGCCTCGGTGTCGATCACCGGCCCGACATGCGTGGCTAGGTCGCGCGGGTCGCCGATCCCGAGTTCGCGCGCGGCACCCGATATCATCTCGATCATGCGGTCGGCGACGTCATCCTGAACGAACAGCAACCGTAAGGCCGAGCAGCGCTGGCCGGACGAACGGAACGCCGAGGTTACGACGTCGTCGGCGACCTGTTCCGGCAGCGCCGTCGCGTCCACGATCATCGCGTTGATGCCGCCGGTTTCCGCGATCAGGGGCACGATCGGGCCATCTTTGGCAGCCAGCGTGCGATTGATCGATCGCGCGACCTCGGTCGAGCCGGTGAAGACGACGCCGCCTATGTCCGGATGTGCTGCTAAGGCCGCGCCGATTTTGCCGTCCCCCGGCACCAGATGGAGCGCCGACACCGGCACGCCGGCTTCATGCAGCAACCGGATAGCTTCCGCCGCGATCAACGGCGTTTGTTCGGCGGGTTTTGCCACCACCGCATTGCCGGCCATCAGCGCCGCCGTCACTTGGCCCGTGAAGATCGCCAGCGGAAAATTCCATGGCGATATCGCAACGAACACGCCGCGGCCGCGCAGCTGGAGCACATTGCTCTCCCCGGTAGGCCCCGGCATGGTTTCACCCGCGCCGAACAGTTTTCTCCCCTCCGCGGCGTAGTAGCGGCAGAAATCAGCGGCCTCGCGGACTTCCGAAACCGCGTCATCCAGCGTCTTGCCGCCCTCGCGTTGCAACAGCGCAATGAAATGCACACGCCGCTGCTCGAGCAACGTTGCCGCTTTTTCCAGGATTTCCGCGCGCCTCTCGGCCCGCGTCCTGCTCCAAGCTTCGAATCCCCGGCGCGCGGCTGTTATCGCCTCGTTGGCGTGCTCCGGCGTCGCATCGATGACGCTGCCGACAAGTGTTGTCTGGTCGATTGGGCTCGCGGCCTGTCGTGCCGTGCCTGCTCTTGTCTGGCCGTCGATCAGAGGCGCTGCGGCGACCGGCGCGGTTTCCGCTGCGACTGCGGCGAGCAGTTCGTCCAATGCCGCGCGCTCGCCAAATTCGATGCCGCGCGAGTTTTGCCGCTGCGGTTGGAGGAGATCGCGTGGCAGAGGGATGTTCGGATGCCGCGCGCTGTCGGCGGTGCCGATGATTTCGGCCGGTCGCCGCAGTAGCGTTGCCACCGGCACATTGTCGTCGGCGGCGATCGCCACGAACGACGAATTGGCGCCATTCTCCAACAGCCGCCGCACCAGATAGGCCAGCAGGTCGCGATGACTGCCGACCGGCGCATAGGTCCGATAGGCCAGTTCGGGGCGATCCTGACTCAATTGCGCATACAGCGCTTCGCCCATGCCATGCAGGCGCTGAAACTCGAATCCGCTTTTGTCATCCGCAAGTTCGAGAACGGTCGCGACCGTCAGCGCGTTGTGGGTTGCGAATTGCGGGAAAATACGAGGCCGCAGCGCCAATAGTTTTTGCGCGCAGGCGATGTAATTCAGGTCGGTCATCGCCTTGCGGGTAAACACCGGATAGTCATCAAGTCCGCGCTCCTGCGCGCGCTTGATCTCGCTGTCCCAATAGGCGCCCTTGACCAGGCGCACCATCATCCGCCGGCGGCGCGCGCGCGCGAGATCGTCGCTATAATCGATCACGGCCTCGGCGCGTTTCTGGTAGGCCTGAATCGCAAGCCCGAAACCTTCCCAGCCCTTGAGAGAAGTGTCCCTGTAGCCGGCCGCGATCACCTCCAGCGACAATTCCAGCCGATCCGCTTCCTCGGCATCGACGGTGAAATTCAGGTCGTAAGCCTTGGCCCGCCGCGCGAGATCGATCAGCCGCGGAACCAGTTCCTTCATCACCCGCTCTCGGCTCATAGCCTCGAAGCGCGGATGCAGCGCGGATAGTTTCACCGAGATGCCGGGACGATCGGGCAGCGGCCGATGATCGGCGGTGCGGCCGATGGCCTCGATCGCACTGGCGTAGGAATTGAAATAGCGCTCGGCATCAGCGGCGCTGCGCGCGCCTTCGCCGAGCATGTCGAACGAATACCGCGGGGCACCAGCCGAATCTACCCGCGTGAGTGCTGCCTCGATGGTCTCGCCGAGAACAAAATGGTTGCCCATCAGCAGCATCGCCTGTCGGGTGGCGGCACGTACCGCGGGCACGCCTAGCCGTTTGGCCAGCCGACCGATCGTTCCGTCCGGCGTCTCGCCGGGCTGAATCACCCGCGCCGACATCCCCAGCGCCCATGCCGATGCATTGACCAGAAACGCGCTGGATTTCGTTTCGTGGTGCACGAAGTCGCCTTGGCCGAGCTTGTCCTCGATGAACTGGTCGGCGGTGCGGGCGTCCGGCACGCGCAGTAGCGCTTCGGCGAGCACCATCAGCGCCAGGCCTTCTTTGGTGGAGAGCGCGAATTCGCGAAGCATGTCCTCGACGCCGCCGAGCCGGTCATCGTTGGCGCGAATGGCTTCGATCAGGCGCGTAGCGGTGCGGTCGATCCGCGCCTCCTGCTCCGCGCTCAGCCCTGCGCTATCGAGCAGCCGCGCCGCCAGAACGCGATCGTCCGGCGCGTACGGCGCCCTGAATGGCGGAAAAGGTGAGGAATCGGATTTCATGGCGTGCTTCAAGTTCCCGTGCGCTATATTGCAGCCGGTATTGGCATCGTGAAACCGCTGCGATAGTTTTCGCGAGATTTTTTTTAATTGGAAGTGGCGACGCATGGGGCTGACGGGCGGCCGGAAACGGTCTGGCGGAGGGGGCAAAATCCTGGCGTTTTGCGCTTCTGCCATGAGTTTTATCGGATTGATCCTGATCGCCGCGCCGTTGCCGGCGTTGGCGACCGAATTGAGCGCGCCGCAGGAAGCGCTGTATACCACAGTGTCGATTTTTCCCCCCTCGGCGAACTCGATGACGGTTTGCTACGGCTTCGTCTGCAGACGCCGCGAAATTCTCGATTTCACCCCCGGCGACCGCAACGCCCTGACGCAGATCCTCGCGGCGGGCCGCGCATCGGCCATGGCCGAACGGGCGGCGGTGCAGAAGGCCGTGATCTGGTTCGACCGCCGGATGGGGCCGGTGATCGGGACCGACAAGCGGGTCGCGAAAGCGGATTTCCGCTACTTCGACGACAAGCACAATTACGATTGCTGGGACACCACCCGCAACACCACGAGCTTGCTGCTGGTGCTGCAGCAATGGGGCCTGTTGAAATATCATGTGGTGGGCGACCCGCACTATCGCGGCAATGCCCTGGTGCTGCAGACCCCGCACAACACGGCGGTGCTGGTCGAGCGCGCGACCAGGGTCGAGTGGGTCGTGGACATGTGGCCGCGCGGCTATTTGCAGCCGCCGGATGTCATGACCGTCGAACAATGGGTCACGGAAGATTAAGTCGAACCAGCGCGTTCAGCGCTAGCTCGAATACGCACAACAGCGGTGTCCATTCCGCCGAATGCACTCAGTCTGTTTTTGAGATTTTCCTGGAAGCCTCACTCCCGGATCGCTTCCGAGAGTGCGCTGTCACAGGCCGCGGGCGTGCATCAAACCTTGAGGTTCTCGGCCGAGGTCTTGCCGCGATTGGCGACTTCTTCGTATTCGACCGTCTGTCCTTCGTTGAGCGTAGAAAGGCCAGCCTTCTCAACCGCCGAAATATGAACAAAAACGTCCTTGCCGCCACTGGAGGGCTGGATGAATCCGAAACCCTTGGTGGGGTTGAACCACTTTACAGTACCTTTAGCCATCGCGTCGTCTCCGCGGGATCAAAAACAATAGCGAACTGCCGGTCCCCGCAAACCGGCCATGCCCGAGGCGCGCACGATACGCGGTATGTGGCACGCTTGATAGCTTAAACCACATCGGGATTCCCGCGGAAAACCTCAATATCGCGGCGCATTTTGTGTCTTTTGCCTATTTCGAGGTCATTTGCAGCGGCGAAACGATGGTAAAATACGACCGATTCCAATTTTTATTGAATCGAAAGCGTGGTGCCCGGTCTCTCCGAGGCGACCGCGCGAGGTGCAGTTGTTCAATCGAATTTCAGTAGGTCGCCGCGAGATAATCGACGATCTTGCCGACGTCCGCCTCGTCGATCGGCGCGCCATAGACCTTGATCATCTTCGTCACTTCGGCCTGCCAAAAGTCCTTTTTGAACTCCGGCCCGCGCGGCTGCGTATTGATGTAGTCCGCGGAGTGACAGGCCGTGCAGTTGTTCTGCACCACCTCGAGATTCGGTCCGGGCTTGAACGCCGCGGTCTCGTCCGGAAGCGTGTAGGAGATCGGAGCCGCGTTTGCCGAAGCGAAAACCAGCCCCGCGACGGCGGTAGTGGCGAAGAGAGACGCGAGAAGAAACTGACGTGTCATGACTGCTCTCCTCACGCCACGGTGACGCGAACGGTTTCGACGACGTTGCGCAGATAGCCGGGCGGATTCCACGTGGGCTGCATCGGCTGCGTATCGCCGGCATTGTTGGTCGCGCGCACCTTGAGTTCGTAGCTGCCTGCCGCGAGCTTCACCGGGAGCTTCCATTCGCGGAACGAATATTTTCCAAGATCCTTGCCGAGCTTTGCCGGTGTCCAGGTCTTTCCGCCATCGGGCGAAACCGCGACTTCCTTGATACCCTTGCCGCCGTCGAAAGCTATTCCCTTCAGCGTCGTTCCGCCCGGTCGCAGTTTCGCGCTATCGGAGAGGTTGGTGATGAAAGAGCGGACCGTTAAGCGATTGATCGGGATCGTTGCCTTCGGCGCGGTACCCGGCTCGACGCATCCGCATGGCGTGTCCGGAATCCGGTAGGCGGATTTCATCCAGAAACCGTCGAAGACGTCATCGATCACGTTAATTTCGTTCAGATGCTTTACCCAATAGGTGCCGTAATAGCCCGGCACGACCAGACGAAGCGGAAAGCCGTTGAGAACCGGCAAATCATCGCCGTTCATGCCATAGGCCAGCATCACTTCGCCATCGCGCGCATGCTCGATATCGAGCGCCTTGACGAAATCCGGGGTCGTGTCGCTGACCGGCCCATCCATGCCATTGAACGTGACCTGTTTTGCTCCCTGCTGCAGGCCGGCCTTGTCGAGCACGGTCTTGAGTGGCACGCCGTGCCAGCGCGCATTGCCCATCGCGCCGTTGCCTAGTTGACCGCCGGCGACCCGGGGATTGAAAAATCCGCGGCTGTTGCCGGAGCATTGATTGACGGCAACCATTTCGACAGCGGGAAGCTTTCTTATTTCTTTCAGCGACAGCGTGAGCGGACGATCGACCTTGCCCTTGATCTCGAGAGTGAATTTATCCGGGTCGATGTTGAGCGGCACATCCGCCAGATGATAGCGGACGAAAAAAGCGTTGTTCGGTGTGATCGCGCCATCGTTGAAGATGGAAAATGGCGTCTCCAGCTGCGGCGGCCGGCTGGTCAGGCCGATCATCGGGCGCTTCTGCGGATATTTCACGAGCGGCCGTTCGCCATTGTCGAACGGCAGGGTTATGGTGTCGAGCGCGAATGCCTTGGCCGAACCGAAGCCCGCTGCGAGCGCCGCCATTGCAGCGCGCTTCATCATCTCTCGTCTGTCGAGCATGCTTACTCCGAAGTCTATCTATCGGGCTGATGCCACCGGACTTAGGTGGCGCGATGGTCGCGAGCGGCGATAGTCGCATCGCCCAGCCTTAAGTCAATTTATGCTTTCGGAGCGGGAGCAGGGCGTTGCGATGCAACAATTCGAACGGCGCGCATTTGAATGCGGCGCGCCACATAGCATCCGTCGTTGCCGGAAACAGCGCACCACGGCTAGGCCGCGACAACATCCACATCGCTAACCCACGCGGACAATGTCGTCGCGTCCTTGACAGTGCGGACGATCATCGGTTCGGCGCGTCCGCGGATTACGACTTCCTGCTGGGGCAAACCGTCAGCCGGAAGGCCGGCCGTTACGCGCACCTCTTCTGAGACGATCGCTTCGCATGCGAGGTTCTTGGTCATGTCCTGCAGCCTTGCTGCGACGTTGACCGCGTCACCGAGCGCGGTGAACACCATGTGGTCGCGGTAACCGATGTCGCCGATGATCACTTCGCCGCCGTGAATGCCGATGCCGAACTGGATCGGTTCACGCAGATCGTGCTTAAGAAATTGATTCAGCTCCTCGACATTGGCGGCGATCAGGGCTGCGGCCTTGAGCGCCTGGCGGCAGGCGGTTTGCGGACCGGTAGCGAGCCCGAACAGCGCCAATTGTCCGTCGCCGACGAACTGGTTCGGTTGGCCGCCGCATTCGATCACGGCCTGTGACACCGCGCCGAGGAAGCGGTTGACGATGAAAACGGTATCGAACGGCAGCCGTTTTTCCGCAAGCTTTGTCGAGCCCCGCATGTCCACGAACATGCTGACGAGATAGCGCTCCTCACCGATACGGGAGGGACCTGATGTCCGCAAGCTTGCCGCCGTGATCTGCGGCAGGAAGATCTGAAAAAAGGACAGGTCGGTCTCGGGCCTGAGCTGGCAGGCAAGGCGAATCGCCGGATCCGAGCCGGCCCCGACGCGGTTAAGCACGAACGCCTCCCGCTGGGACGGCTCCGGCAGTGAGGTGCAATCCCCGATGATGCGAATCCGGCAGGTGGAGCAGCGGGCGCGGCCGCCGCACACGCTGGCGTGCGGGACGTTGTTGCGGAGGCTCGCCTCGAGCACGCTGAGGCCCTTCGGCACGCGAACCGTCCTGCCATTGCCGTAGGAAAGGGTGATCATGCCGCCGCGGCGCTCTGCCAGCGCGCGCACGCCCCTTGCCAGCAAGACCAGACCGAGCAGGCCGAGATAACCGATCAGGAAATACTCCTCGATGCTCTCCAGTACGGCTTGTTCGGCTGGCGTGCCGACCTGGCGCCGCGAAAGATTCTCCGCCCTCCATTCGACGCTGTCGCTGTCAACGACGCTTCTTCCACCCTGATAGAGACCCAGTATCGCCACTGTGGGAACCAGCACCGCGGCGGCGAGCAGAAATGGCGCCGCGCGTTGGTAGAACGCTTTCATCCGGAGCCAGAAATGAAGGCCGATGCAGCCATGGATCCAGGCGATGATCATGACAGCGTACATCAGCCACATTTTGAGCGGCCATACGATCCAGTACGCAAACAGTACCTGCGGATAGAGTTTTTCGTGTCCGAAAAGCGTCTGGCCGAGCCGTACGCCGGCGACGTGGGTGATGATGAGCGCAGGTATGCTCAAGCCGAGTACGAGCTGGAGCGGCTCGATTGCTTTCCAGCGAAATTGCCGGCGCTCGTATAGTGCCCAGACGCCGAGACCGCAGTGCACCAGCGCCGCGGCATAAAATACGATCGCGACCGGGAGAAATTGCCAGAACGTCGCGTGGTAATAGACACCGGCGGCAAGGGCATCCATCGAAATGTTGCCGAGCGCGTGGTTGAGAAAATGGCTGACCAGATAGGCAAACAACACCAGCCCGCAGCCGAGACGAATCTGCCGGGCGCTGATGCCGCGGACGAACTTTGCGATCTGTTGTTGAGAAAACGAGGCCATGCGGTCCGATCAAACGCTTACAGACAATAGATCGACGATAGCAGAGTTTAATTCCCTTCGCGGCCACCTTATCCGAGTCGTCCGGCTTTCGCCGGCACGACTACGATACGTTGACAGCTCGATCGGAGTCGGGGAGAAAGCGCCGTGACGATTGCCCAGCCCGCCACCAGCAGCACCAAACCGGACAGTTCGGTCTTTCGGCAATTGCTTGCCGTGGCCACGTTGATCGTTGCGCTGACGGCGTTGCGGGTGATTTACGCAAGCCTGATCGATCTGCGCACCGATGAGGCCTATTACTGGACCTGGTCGAAGGAGAACGTTCTTTCTTTCCTCGATCATCCGCCGATGATCGCCTGGTTCATCCGCTTCGGCGCCGCGATCTTTGGCGATACCAATTTGGGCGTCAGGTTCGCCGGCATCATTGCGATGCTGGTTACGCAATTGCTGCTCGCCGATATTGTCCGGCGCGTGACGCACGACGTGCGCGCGATCGTGCTCGCGGTGCTGATGCCGGAAGCAGCGCTTTATTACGGATTGCTGATGGCCAAGGTCTCGCCCGACGTGGCGCTGATTCCGTTTGCCGTCGCGATGCTGTGGGCATTGATCCGGCTCAACGAAAGCGGCGATGGCCGCTGGTGGCTCGCCGCCGGCGTGTTCGCCGGGCTGGCGCTGCTGTCGAAGTTTACCGTCGTGATGCTGATTCCAGCGGTAGCAGCATTCATGCTGGTGCCGGACTGGCGCAGGCGCTGGCTGCTCAGCCCGTATCCGTGGCTCGCGGCTCTGATCGCGCTCGTTCTGTTCCTGCCGGTCTTGATCTGGAATGCCCAACATGACTGGGCGTCGTTCAGGTTCCAGTTGGTGCGCGCAACCGCGACCCATGAGTTATCGTTGCGCACCGTCGGCGATTTTATCGGCCTGCAGTTCGGCCTGGTCGGCTTCATCCTGTTGCCGGTGGTGTTGTCGGGCGTGGCGTTGACGGCGCGGCGGGGATACCTCCGAGGCGACGCCGTGGCCATTCTGCTCTCGACCGCCGTGATCGTTCCCTTCGGTTATTTTTTCTGGAAATCGTTGACGCTGCGCGTCGGCGATACCTGGCCGACGTTCATGTGGCCCGCCGGATTTGCCGCAACCGCCATCAACATCGCGATGCTGCCGCGAGAAGGCTGGCCGGCATGGATGATCAGATCGACCATCTCGTGGGCCCGTGCGGGGATTGCCTTCGGCATCGTCATGGTCGTTCTGGTCTTTCTCTATTATGTCGTCAGCCCCTGGAATTTCATCGGCAGGACCGACCCGATCGGCGGGGAAGCAGGTTACGAGCAGGTCGCGGATCGGGCGCAGGCCGAATTGCAGAAGATCGGCGCGACCTGGATTGCAACCACGGACTACCGGACCTACGCCATGCTGCGCTGGTATTTCAACGGCCGCGTGCCGGTGATCCAGATCAACGAGCGCGGGCGATTCCTGGGCTTTCGCGACCCCGGCATGGGGTTGATCAGAGGTCACACCGGGCTCTATGTCGGACGCGAACCCGATAACACCAGCCCGTTGTGGGCGTCTACGACCGCCATCAAAGAACCGCTCGAACGGGTCGAGCGCAGCTGGCGCGGGATCGTCATGGATACCTATGCGCTGGAAAAACTAACCGGCTGGACGCCAGAACTTGCACCACCGCCGGATTCCCCGCTCTATCGCTGGCGCGTGCTGGCAGGCGACTTTCAACAGCCGTTGCGCCGCGGTGCGGTTCTCCAGCTTGCTTCGGCTGTGACGAAATGGCACATGAGCGTTCCGTCTTACTTTTGACCTGTTCCATTCAGACCTCGTTCAGCGTCAGGCCCTGATGGTCTCATCAGGTTTTTTCTTCGGGATTGCCATGAAGCATCAACGCTGTTTCGTTTGGGCCTTGCTCTCGGTGCTTGTTTTGGGAAGCCTGGCCTCGGCCGGTGCCCAGGCGGCGGAGAAGCGCCTCGCGCTGGTCGTCGGCAACGCGAATTATTCGTCGGGAGTTCTTCCGACACCTGCCAATGATGCCGGATTGATTGCGCAAACCCTTCAGGCCGCGGGTTTCGATGTGGTCGGCGTTCGCGACCTTGATCAGGATTCGCTGCGGCGCACGTTCCGCGATTTTATCGCCAAGGTATCTGCGGCTGGCCCCGATACGGTGGCTTTCGTCTATCTCAGCGGCTACGGATTGCAGCTGGAAGGCGAAAACTATTTTGTGCCGACGGATGCGAACATTGCACGTGATGCGAACGTTTCCTCCGAGGCTCTACGCCTTTCGGATTACACCAAGCCGCTTGCAGCGCTTGGAATCAAAGCCAGCATCGTCGTTCTTGACGGCGCTCGAGCCAACCCGTTCGCCAAATCCGGTCCTCCGCTTGCGGGTGGCCTGGCCCTGGTCGAGCCGGACCCTGGAACCTTGATCGCGTTCAACGCTGCGCCGGGAACGGTGGCGCAGAACGAGGCCGGTCCCTATTCGTCTTACGCCCAGGCTCTTGCGGAGATGATGCGCGAGGGCGGGCTTCCGGTGACGGACGTGTTCAACCGGGTTCGGCTTCGGGTGAACGATATCACCAAGGGCGCGCAAGTACCATGGAACGCGTCAAGGCTGCAGGCGCCGTTTTACTTTTTTGAGCGGGCGCCCGACGCGCCGCCGCCCCAGGTTTCGCCCGAACAGACGTCATCGATCCGATCGAGGCCGATCCGTGATTTCGACGCGCGGGAGGCCTATCTCGCAGCTCTCGACCGCGACAATCTGCAGGACTACGAAAATTTCCTCGCCGCCTATCCCAGGGATCCGATGGCACGACGCGTGCGAGCCATCGTTGCAGCCCGCCGCGAGGCCATTACGTGGCGGCGCAGCCGGAGCGTCGATACGCCTCCCGCTTACTGGTCGTATTTGCGTCGCTACCCCAACGGTTTCCATGCCAACGATGCGCGGCGCCGGCTTGCCTATCTGACGGCCGCTTTCGAGCCGCCACCGAGATTCGAGATCATCAGCTACGATGTACCGCCGCCGCCGCCGGAAGAAATCATTTACGTCGAACGGCCGGTATTGATTTTCGACGATCCGGATTTCGGATTTGAACCTCCTCCGCCGCCTCCGGTATTCTTCTTGCCGCCGCAGCCGGTCTACTTCATCGATTTGGCGCCGCCACCGCCACCGATTTACGAATACATTCTTCCCGTTCCGGTTTATGTGCCGGTGCCAGTGTGGTGCAATCCACCGCGGTACATTGAGCCGCCGCCGAACAACTTCATCTACAACAACGTTCACAACACTGTTGTGGTCAACAACACGACCAATACGATTACGGTGACCAATCCGGCCGGGCAGAGTCAGACAATCTCGCCGCCAGCTCAGTCGCCGGCGGCGTCCCAACCGCAGTCTCCAGCTGCTGGACCGCAGTCTCCAGGACCGCAGTCTCCGGCTGCTGGCGCAAAATCATCGCCAGGTGCCGGCATTGCCGCTGCCGGCATTGCTGGAGCGGGCGCTGCTGCCTTGCTCGCGCCTTCGCTTCCGCCGTCGGTCGCTCCAAAGGCGGTACCGGTTCAGAATACCACTCCACCAAGCACTCCGGCGCCCGGTTCGCCGCAGCCCGGTGGGACGCCACCGGCGACCGGCAAGCCACCGGTCGCCGGTCAGCCGCAGCCTTCTCCTTTGCCGGCTGGTCCTGGCCAGGCACAAAAGCAGGTTGTGCCTGAAACCAAAGGCGGACAGCCGCTGCCTGGAGCCGGCGGACAACCACTGCCGTCAGTAAACGGCAAGCCACCGGTCGCCGGTCAGCCGCAGCCTGCCCCTTCGCCGGCCGCTCCTGGCCAGGCACAAAAGCAGGCTGTGCCCGAAACCAAAGGCGGACAGCCGCTGCCTGGAGCTGGCGGACAACCACTGCCGTCAGTAAACGGCAAGCCACCGGTCGCCGGTCAGCCCGTGCCTTCGACTCCTGCCGGCCAAGCGCCGAAGCAGGCTGTGCCCGAAACCAAAGGCGGACAGCCGCTGCCTGGAGCTGGCGGACAACCGCTGCCGTCAGTAAACGGCAAGCCACCTGTCGCGGGTCAGCCGCTGCCTGCTCCTTCGCAGCCGACACCACCGCCGTCTGCTGCGCGTCCGGCACCGCCGCCACCACCGCCTCCT